>Ga0247790_10000222_pt1 | contig 27588 bp, 22 predicted proteins | sample UWRJS171409R4_FD_179913 | JGI IMG/M metagenome (GOLD analysis project Ga0247790, IMG submission 179913) | Soil microbial communities from Arlington Agricultural Research Station in Wisconsin, United States - UWRJ-S171-409R-4 | ecosystem: Environmental > Terrestrial > Soil > Agricultural land...
CGGCGTGGTGACGCGCGACGACCTCGCCGCCGGGGTGCAGGAGCTCGGGCCGCACGCGCTGGTCGCCCAGCTCCCCCACCGCGAGGTCTTGACCGTCTCGCCGTCGGACTCGCTCGCGGACGTCTACGTGCGGCTGCGCGAGGACCCGGACGCGGTGGCGGTGCTGGTCGATCACGGCGCGCTCGTCGGTGTGGTCACCTACGAGCACCTGCTCGAGTACCTCGGCCAGGGCTAGCGCCCGCCTTCAGTCCTTCGGCGCCTTCAGTCCTTCGGCGCCGGGCCCCAGTCGACGCCGGTCGCCGATCCGCTCCACACCTTGACCGCCGTGCCGGTGCCGTCGGCGTTCGCGATGTAGATGCCCTGGCCGGCGCGCGCGAAGGCGATCGCGCGCCCGTTCGGCGAGAACGACGGCTCCTCGTTGCTGCCCTCGTTCTGGGTGATCCGCGTCATCTGGCCCGTCGCGAGATCGAGCGTGACGATGTCGTACGTCGCGCCGTCGCGCGTGGTGTACGCGAGGATCTGCTTCCCGGGCCGCGGCGACCACGCCGGCGTCGTGTTGTACGAGCCGACCCGCGAGACCTGGCGCGCGCCGCCGCCGCCCGACGGCACCACGTAGATCTGCGGGCCGCCAGCGCGATCCGAGACGAACGCGATCTGGCTGCCGTCCGGCGACCAGGCCGGCGACGTGTCGATCGCCTTGTCCTTGGTGAGCTGCCGGACGACGCTGCCGTCGGCGGCGTTGATGATGTAGATGTCGGGGCTGCCGTCCTTCGAGAGCGTCAGCGCGATCTGCCGGCCGTCGGGGGACCACGAGGCGCCCGTGTTCATGCCGCGGTGCTTCGAGATCTGCTTCGGCCGGCCGCCAGCCGCCGGACCGACGTAGAGGTCCGGGTTGTTGCGCATATAGGACGTGTAGGCGATCTGCGCGCCCGACGGCGACCACGCCGGGAACATGTTCGTCGAGCTGTTCCGGGACACCGAGAAGGCGTTCGCGCCGTCGAAGTCCATCGCGTAGATCGCGTTGCCGGGCTTCGCCTTGACCGCGAACGCGATCTTCGAGCCGAAGAAGCCGGCCTCGCCGGTGTAGTACTTCACGACCTCGTTGCACCAGCGGTGCGTGAGCTGGCGGAGATCGCCCTTGCGCGGGTACGTCCGGGTCAGCGACGGCGTCGCGCCCTTCGCGACCTCGTAGAGCCGGAACTCCACCTCGCCGGGCGTGACGCGGTACTTGATGACGCCGTACGCGCCGGCGTCCTTCCACTTCTTCGGATCGACCCCGAGCCCCTCGGCCTTGAGGTCGGCGAGGAAGCCCGCCGGATCGAGCACCTTGAACACGCCGGCGAGGCCCAGATCGAACGACGCGACCGTCGCGACCTCGCGCGACGCGGTCGCGTCGCTCTCCGGGCTCATCGGGATCGCGATCGGGTAGAGCGTGCGCTTCGGCGAGTTGACGTCGATGACGACGCCGCCCTTCGGCTCGTCGGCGCGCGCGACCGATCCGGGCGCTCCCGCGGCGATCGCGGCGACCGCGAGCGCGGTGGCTACTCGGTACGCGATTGGGGATTGAACTTGAAGCATATCCACCGGGTGGTTGCGAGCTTGGCGATGTCGGCGGGCACCGGCTCGGGGTTGTTGTTGCGCTTCTTCTCCACCTTCGTCAGGGCGTCCTCGACCGACTGATCGAGCTGGTCGTCTCTGCTCTTCTCGAGCTTGGTCTTCGCGATCTTGCCGTCAGCCGTGATGTGGAGGCAACCCACGGCGGCGTTCGTTGCGCTCAGGATCTTCGGAAATTCCCACGCGTCGTTGATGTCGCGCGCGACCTTCTGGAGGTACGGGTGCCCCTTCGTCTCGTCGGCGAAGCCGCGCTCGTTCTCGTTGAACGCGCCGACGTCGTCGGTCGGCTTGCCCACGGGCGTGTCGTCGCCCACGTCGCGCCGCTTCACGTTCTTGAGCGGGTCGTTCACGTCGATCTTCGGGTCCTGCGGCGGCTTGTCCTTCGGCGGATCCGGCATCTTGTCGGCGTCGCGGTTCACCTTGTCGGCCTGCGGCTCCGGCGGCGCCTCCTGCGTCTTCTTCTGCGGCAGCTGCGCGGGCTTCTTGCGCGTGGCGATCGACGCCTCGATCGCCTCCATGTCCTCGAGCTCGGGCCGCGCCGCCGCCTCGGCCTCGGCCCCCCCGGCGAACCCGTACAGCCCGGCGCCGAGCGCCGCGCTCAGGAGGACGGCGCCGATCGCGGCCAGGCTGTGCATCTCTCCGTCTTTGAGGCTCATGGCTTCCCTCTGACGCGGCTCAGCGACCGGCGGTCTTGTCGAGCTCTCCGAGGTCCAGGTTCTCGGCAGGATCGGTGAGCATCATCACCTTCGTCACCCCTGCATTCTTCGCGATCGCCATCGCGGTGACCACCACGCCGTACGGGAGCTTGGTGTCGGCCTCGATGTAGAGCTCGCTGTCCTGCTTGGCGTCGACGCGGTTCTTGATGAGGGCCTTCAGCTTGTCCGGCAGCTGCGCCCACGGGATGATCGTGTTCGAGATGTGGAGCCGGCGGTCGACGCCGATCGACAGGATCAGCTTGCCCTCGGGGTCCTTGACCTCCTTCGCCGCGACGGAAGGCAGGTCGATGTCGACGCCGGTGTTCATCATCGGCGCCGTGATCATGAAGATGATCAGGAGGACGAGCATCACGTCGACCAGCGGGGTGACGTTGATCTCCGCGTTCAGCTCGTCCCGGCCACCGGTGCTCATCGCCATGGGCGCATCCCTCAGCGCAAGAAGTGACGCTTGATGATGTTCAGGTAGTCGTGCTCGAAGGTCTCCATCTCCGAGCGCAGGACGCGGATCCTCCGCATGAAGTAGTTGTACGCCATCACGGCCGGGATCGCGGCGACCAGGCCGATCGCCGTGGCGAACAGCGCCTCGGCGATGTGCGGGCCCACCACCTTCAGCGTGGCGGCCGCCTCGGAGTCCGAGATCTCGAGGAACGCGAGCAGGATGCCGATGACCGTACCGAACAGGCCGATGAACGGCGCCGCCGATCCGGTCGTGGCGAGGAACGGCACCATCGACTCGAGCTTCGTGGTCTCGACCGTCTGCGCGCGGCGCAGCGCGCGCTCGATGTTGGCGAGGTTGCCTTCGCGATCGTCGCGCAGGTTCTCGTCGGAGGCGAGCTTCGCGAGCTCGGTGTAGCCGGCGACGAACATCTGCGACAGCGGGCTGTTGCGCAGCGCCTGGGCCTGCTTGTAGATCTGCTCGATGTCGCGCGAGCGCCAGAACGAGTCGTGGAACCGCTCCGACTCGGAGGACGCGCGGCGCAGGTACATCGTCTTGTAGATGATGATGTACAGGCCGATCATGAACATGATGGCGAGCAGCACCATGACGCCCTGGACGATCCAGTGCGCCTTCTTGAACATCTCGAGGATGTCGAGGTTCGCCGCGAGCGCGGTCGTCGTCGGGGCCCCCAGCATGTCGAGCGACGGCGATAGCACGCACCCCGCGCGGTGGTCAAATCAGGCCGACGAGCGAGTCGCGGAGGGCGGAGCCCGCCTCGGCGAGGAGGCTGTATGAAAGTACGCGAGCGGCACGGTGTGGCAGAGGCGCGCTACGAGATCGTCTCGGCGGGCGCGAGTCGGACAGGCGTACAATGTGTGTAGTCATGCCGCCACGCGTCGCGCTGTCTACCCGTATGGCATTGGTGACAGGGTTGTGTCTGCTGGTTCACGGCTGCGAGGACGTGAACGGCGGTGCCGTGGAGCTGTCGTGGAAGCTGCGGCCCGCGAGCAGCTCGGCCGAGGACAAGTTCGTTGAATGCGATTCCGACGTGGACGGGGCCGGGCCCGTGGACCGGATGCGCCTCGACTGGGAAGTTCGCGGCGTCACTCGCGTTTGGACGGGAGCTGCGAGCTGGCGGTGCACCGCCAATCACGGCGTGACTGGCTTCGAGCTCCCGGCGGGAGAAGCGCTCCTCACGGTGACTCCGCTCTGTGCGGGCGGAGGCCAGGCGGAGCCGTCATCCTACATCGCGCCTGCCGCCGAGCAACGTAGCGTGATCGTGGGGGATACCATCAGCCTCGGCGCCGTCGAGATCGTGGTGGTCGTGTCGGAGTGCAGCGCGACGCGGCGCTGCATTTGTGGCGAGATTGCGATCGGTCACATGACGTCGCGGTGAGGTGGCTCGGCAATTGCCTCAACAGCCGTCGTGAAGCAACCTGCTGCTGCGCCGTCGGATGGCGCAGCACTAGACCCGAGGGAAACAACGATGAAGAAACTTGTCCTAGGAAGCTTGCTGCTCGCGGCGCTCATCTCGCAGACCACCGGCTGCATCATCACGTCCAGCGATGACGTCGACGACGAGTTCGCGACCATCAACGCGGAGTGGTCATTCCACGAGGTTGATGCGAGCGGCCGTCCCGTCGTCACCAACCCGTGCCCGGCCGGGTTCGACACGGTGGCCCTCCACAACCAGCAGTTCGATCCGGCGACCGGCCGAGACCTCGGCTCCGAGGTCATCGACCTGTTCGACTGCGTCGACATGCGCAACTTCACCGACGAGCTCGTCCCGGGCGTCTACGAGACGTTCCTCAGCGTGACCAGCCCCGGCGGCGCCTCGATCTACGCCACCTCGCTGGCCGCGACCGTCGACGTGACGACCGTGGACAAGACGTTCTCGTCCGACATCGTCGACAACGGCGGCTACTTCAAGGTCGGCTGGGATCTGCGCAGGACGTCGGCGACCGGCACGCTGCTGGCCTGCCGCGACGTCGCCAACATCGACGGCGTCGAGATCACCGCCACGCTCAGCGGCTCCAGCGCGGCCGTCACCGACACGTTCGACTGCGAGCCCGGCGTCGACTTCTCCGCGGCCGTCATGGAAGGCACGTACGTGGTCAAGGTGGACGCGATCAACACGTCCAACCAGGCGATCGGCGCTGGCGAGCTGCTCAACAACAAGGTCATGCGTGATCGCAACCAGGTCACGGACCTGGGCATCGTCACGCTCGTCATTCCCTGATCGGGAGACGTGAGGAGCGGGCGCGTCGCGCTGCCCGCCACCCAGACGCCCGCTCGCGCCGGTGCTCGCCGGCTGGAGCGGGCGTCGACGTTCCGGAGGCCGTGCAGGGCTGCTCGGCGCGTGTGCTAAGGTCAAGACCGTGAGCGCGCGACGAGGCGGCCGGTTCGATGCCCTGCGGATCACGCGCGGCGCGATGCTCGTCATCGGGCTCGAGATCGGGCTGTCGCTGGTCTGGCTCTTGTCGGACGAGGCGACGCGCCGATCGATCACCGCGTACCTGTCGGCCACGCCGGAGAACGTTTTCGAGCACTACCGGGTGTGGACGCTCGTCACCGGCGTCTTCCTCGAGACGCGGTTCATCAACCTGATGCTCCACGGCGTCGTGATGTGGATGTTCGTGCCGACGCTCGAGCGGTTCTGGGGCACGGCGCGGTTCTACCGGTTCTTCGCCGTGACGTCGCTCGCCGGGACGCTCGCCGGGACGGCGCTGGGCCTCGTCATCGGATCGCGCGCCGTCGCGATCGACGGCATCGATCCGTTCATCTACGCCTCGATCGTCGCGTTCGGCATCGTGTACGCGAAGCAGCCGGTGCAGTTCTTCGGCGTGCTGCCGCTGACCGGGCGCCAGCTCATGTACGGGTTCATGGCGTTCCTGCTCCTGTTCATCGGGCTGCAGCAGCTGTGGGCCCTCGGCGCGGCGTTCGCGGCCGCGATGCTCGCGGCGGCCGTGCTCACGTCGAAGCGGTGGTCGCCCGGGCTCGCGTGGCGCCGCTGGCGGATCGCGCGGGCGCGCGCGAAGCTGTCGGTGATCGAGGGCGGGCTCCGCGCGGGCAGATCGGACAAGGGCGCGTCACCGTCGCGCTCGACGCCGTCCCCGTCCGGCGACGACTCGAAGTGGCTCAATTAGCCCGAGCTGTCGGCAACTAGCCCTGACCGCGAAGCGGCCGCCGGCCGTGATACGGTGAACCGGATGCAGAATGACGGCTCCCAGTTCGAGTCCAGCACCGGGCTGACGACGCTGTTCGACGGGGAGTGGGCCACCGTCCGGCGGCTGCGCAAGGGGAAGCTGGTCGTCCTGAACGGGCCGGATCAGGGCAAGGAGCTCGAGATGCTGAAGCCGCGCGTCACCGGCGGGCGCAGCATCATCAGCGACCTCGTCGTCCAGGACAAGGCGGTGTCGGGGACGCACTTCGAGGTCTCGGCGCGCGACGACGGCTATCGCCTGCGCGATCTGAACTCGCGCAACGGCATCTTCGTCGGCGATCTGCGGATCCGCGAGGCGTACCTGCGCCCGGGCAACGTGTTTCGCATCGGGCACACGAACATCCAGTTCCAGTCGACGCAGGACGTCGTCGAGATCGAGCTGTCGAAGCAGGATCGCTTCGGCCTGCTCCTCGGCAGCTCGCCCGCGATGCGCGAGATCTTCGCGCACCTCGAGAAGGTCGCGCCGAGCGACCTCACGTGCCTCATCACCGGCGAGACCGGCACCGGCAAGGAGATGGTCGCGCGCTCGCTGCACGACAAGTCGCAGCGGAAGACCCGGCCGTTCGTGGTGCTCGACTGCGGCTCGATCCCGCGCGAGCTGATCGAGTCGACGTTGTTCGGCCACGAGAAGGGCAGCTTCACGGGTGCGGTCGCGCAGCACGTCGGGTGCTTCGAGCAGGCGAACGGCGGCACGATCTTCCTCGACGAGATCGGCGAGCTCGACATCACGCTCCAGCCCAAGCTCCTGCGCGTCCTCGAGCAGCGCGAGATCAAGCGGGTCGGCGGCGATCGCACGCACAAGGTCGACGTCCGCGTGCTCGCCGCCACGAACCGCGATCTGCGCGAGGAGGTCAACAAGGGCACGTTCCGCGAGGACCTCTACTTCCGGCTCAGCGTGGTGCACGTCGAGCTGCCGCCGATGCGCGAGCGGACGGAGGACATCCCGTCGCTCGCGAACCACTTCCTGCGGGAGATCGCGGGCCGCCGCGGGATGACGATGTCGTTCTCGCAGGACGCGCTGACGGCGCTCATGGGGCACTCGTGGCCCGGCAACGTGCGCGAGATGCGCAACGTCGTGGAGCGCGCGGCGGCGCTGACGGACGGGTCGGTGATCACCCGGCCGGATCTGGTGTTCGGCCGCGAGATGGGTCCGAGCCTCGTCGTGTCGCACGACCTCGCGCAGGCCGGCGCGCACGCCGCGCAGCGCGCCGCGGCGCAGCTCTCGGGCGTGGACCTGCCGCAGCAGACCGGGCCGGCGATCTTCGACGCGTCGCTGCTCAAGGCCGGCCTGGGCTTCAAGGGCGCGAAGCAGTCGGTCGTCGACGCGTTCGAGATCGCGTACCTGACGGCGCTCATGCAGCGCAACGACGGCAACATCACGCGCTCCGCGCAGGAGGCCGGGCTGACGCGCTATCACCTGCGCGAGCTCTTGAAGCGCCACGGCCTCAAGGGCGGCGACGCCGACTAGTTGCCCGGCGCCGGGCCGACGACGGTGGCCGTGCCGGTGCGCGCCAGCGTGCCGAGGAACTCGCCCGACTGGCGCACCGCGAGCGGGATGTCGAACACGACGTAGTGGCCGTCGTCGTTGGGGCGCGCCCGGTACTGCGCGAGGACCGCGGTGACGCCGCCGGCGTTGTTCGAGAACGGCGGCGCGAGCACGTCCCGGCCGCGCAGCTCGGTGAGGCCGGGCACGTCCTGCAGATCGGGATCCCCGACGAGGTTGCCGCCGATCGCCACGGCCATCGCCTCGATCGCCGGGTTCGGCGTGTACGTGTCGGTGAAGCCCTCGGTCTGGAAGATGTTGCGCGGCGAGAGCCGGGTACCGTCGGGAGCGAGCCCCGGCCGGCGCACCATGAGCGGCGCGTAGTTGATGCCGTCGGCGCGCTCGAACCACATCTGGCACAGCGCGAGCGACGGGTTGTCCTCGTCGACCGGGCCGTCGCGCAGGAACGTCTGGAGCAGGCTCGGGACGTCGAGCGGGCTCGTCTTGTAGAGCAGGGACAGCGACAAGAGGCCCGCGGTGCCCGACAGCACGGCGCCCTTGATCGCCGGCTCGAGCGCCACGAAGGCGGGCCCCGTCGAGCCGCCCTGCGAGTGGCCGAAGAAGAACACCCGCGACGGATCGAACCGGATCGCGCCCGGGCCATCGGGGATCGCGAGGCCGAGCGCGAGCCGCAGCTGCGACCACGCGTCGGCGGCGCCCTGCAGCGAGTTGTCGCGCATGGCGTACGGGTTGCTGATGTTGAAGAAGTCGACCTCCGCGTCCCCGGTCGGGTTGCGCGGGCCGTGGAGGACCTGATCGGTCGAGATCACGGCGATGCCCTGGGCCGCGAGCACGTGCGAGGTCAGGTCCTCGACGAACGTGAGGTGATCGCCGCCGGTGCCGTGCTGGTAGATCGCGATCGGCCAGCCGGCCTGGGGCATCGGCCCCACCGGGATGGACAGCCCGAAGCGCATCGGCTCCATGCGCTGCACGATCGCCACGCCATCGGGACCGACGAGGATCTTGCCGGCCGGCGCGTCTCGGTACGGGACGGCCCCGCTCTGGAAGTTCGGCGCGGTGTACTCGCCGACGAACAGGCGGAAGGGCTCGGCCAGCGGCATCGGCATCGGGATGGGGATCTCCATCACGTTCGCCGCCACCGGCGCGGGCGCGCCGAACACGCCCTTGCGGATCGCCGTCGCGATGTCCGTCGCGCGCTGCGTGGTGAAGACCGCCGCCGACACGACGTCCGCGCGGTCGTCACCGCCGGGCTCGTCGAGCCACGCGAGCAAGGGCTCGTACACGGCGGCGAGCGCCGGATCGCCGCGGCCGTCGAGGAGCGCCTGGAACGCGGCCGGCGCGAGCACGTCGCCGCCGCTCGCCGAGCGCGCGCGGTCGGTGACCACGGCGGCGTACGTCGTGCCGCTGGCGAGGCCGAAGCCGGGGTAGGGGCGCACCGCGAGCCGGTCTGCGCCGATCGTCGGTGTGGCCGCGGCGTGGAAGTGGACGTGCACCGGGACGCGCTGGCCGCGATCCGGCGACCGGGCGTCGACGTCGACGAGGTACACCGAGGCGCGCTCGCCGACCGACGCGGCCGGCGCCGGCAGGCTGTCCGGATCGAGCGGACCCTCGAAGCGCACGAACACCGTCGGGTTCAGGCCAAACCCGTCGAGCTCCTCGGCCGCGGCGCGGTACGTCTCGACCAGGAAGGCGTTCGTCGGGAACCGCGAGAGGTCGATCGTGCCGTCCGGCTCGCGCCAGCGATCGTTCGGGAACGGGAGCGCGTAGAAGTCGGCGCTGGGGTCGGCGCCGGGGTCCACGAAGATCGCCGTCGTCGGGTCCGCGCAGGCACCGAGCGCGAGCAGGAGCAGGAGCCGTCTCATCCGCGCGACCGGTCGGCCGGGTTGTCGGGCGGGGGAAGCTCCGCGGGGTCGAGGATGCGCCGGACCTGCTCGACGATGCGGTCGATCCCGATGTTCTTGGAGATGAAGCCGTCGATCCCGGCCTCGCGGGCGCGCGCCTTGAGCTCCTGATCGTTGAGGCTCGAGAGCAGGTAGATCGGCGTCACGACGTCGTGCGCGAACACCAGGGTCATCGCGATGTCGTCGCCGAACGCCTCGGGCATCTGCACGTCCATCAGGACGAGGTCTGCCGGCTTCTGCTCCCGCGCCTTCTGGAAGCTCTCGAGGTCGTTCGCGGTGATGACCTCGTAGCCGGCCTGGACGAGCGCGCGGCGGGCGACCTCGAGGAAGATCTCGCTGTCATCCATCAAGATGATGCGCTTCACGGTGAACCCTTTCGTGCGTTCAGCAGGGTGAGCCGCTGGACGGTGGCGAACAGGTCCTTCACCTTCACCGGCTTATCCAGGTAGAGGTCCGCTCCCGCTTCGAGGAACGCGGTTCGCGCCGCCGACCCGCCCACGCTGCACCCGATCACCGCGAGCTGGTCGAGCCCGCGATCGCGGATCGTGCGGACCAGCCCGTCCCCCGACTTGTCGGGGAGGAAGAGATCGACGAGCGCGAGTGCGTAGCTGCGCGTGCTGAGCAGCTCGAGCGCGCGCTCGACGGAGTCGGCGGTGTCCACGATGACCCGCACGCCGTCGCCGGTGACCCGCTCTGCGCGGGTCTCGACGTGCTCGCGCATGAGCTGGCTGTCCTCGACCACGAGGATCCGGCAGACGGGCGGCTCGGCGCTGCCCTCCTCGATCTTGCCGACCAGACGGGTCAGGTACGCCTGCTGCTCCGGCGTCGCGTTTTCAAACGCCAGCGTCACCCCCGGGAAGTACCCGAGGCCAGAGCCGGGATCGAGCGCCACGACGCGAGCCGTGAGCTGGAGCGGCGGGAGGAGCTGACGCAGCGATAGGCGCAGCGAAACGACGTCACCCGGCGAGAGCGACTCGTCGGTCCGAACGACGGCCGATGCGGGCGTCAGCTCGGTAGTGTGTGCGACGATCTCGCGCTGATCGTGCGAGAGCTCGGCACGGAGGACCATGCGCTCACAGAGCATCCGAACCCCTCACTTGCGCGAGTCTAACAAACCGCCGCAGCACCGCGAAGGTAGGAGCATGTAGCTTGACGATGCGCACGTAGAAGAGCTTCAGGCGCTTCCCATCCGACATCAATCCGGGCGACGCTCGCAGGTAGCCCCGATCGCCAGGTCGGCGTGAATCCCGTATGTGCGCTCTCATTGCGGTAGCTGATACTGGAAGCGATCGGTTCCTGTCGAGGATCCCGTTCTTCGCGCCCGTCGTGGCCTCCCGGCTGCGCCAGGCGTGGGCCACGAACCTCAGCACGGGGGGGATCGGCCTGACAGGGTTCCTCTCAGGCTCCGATGCCATCGAGCCGGGCGATGAGCTCGAGCTCGAGTTCGTGCTGGGCGACGTCCGGGGCGGCACCGGGGAGTCGCTGTGCGTGCTGGGCCGGGTCGCGTGGACGGGGGTGGTGGGCCCTGACGGGCGCCTCGGGCTCGGGGTGCAGTTTCGGGAGCTGCCATCGAAGATCCAGGGCATCCTCAGCACCTTCATTGAAGAGCACCGCCCGCGGGTGCTCGTGGCGCTCGCGAGCGCTGACGAGAAGGAGCTCGCGCGGCGCTCGCTCCTCGATCTCGAGCTGGACTTCGTCGACGACCTCGCGGAGCTCGATGAGCAGCGCGTGCGCGCGTGCGCGTCGGTGATGGGCTTCCCCCGCGACGGCGCCGAGCTGAAGGCGTTCGTCGAGGCGGTGACGCAGCACGCCCGCTCGGGGATGGTTCCGGGCGAGCTGCCGCTGCCGCCGATCACGTTGTGCACCACGGTCGGCCTCGATCGTATCCTGCCACTGTTCGGCAGCGCCAACGCGTACGAGGTGTTTCGTCCGCCGTATGATCGGCGCGCGCTGAGCCTCGCCGTCGAGCGTAGCTGCAAGCAGTGGGCGATGCAGCTCGAGCTGCGCTGGGCCTCGCTCCAGCTCGAGGGCATCGCGCGGCGCCGCCAGGTCGAGCAGCCGTCGCGCGCGCCGGAGCTGCCGAGCCACGCGCCGAACGTCATCCGCGTGAGCCCGGCGATGCAGAAGGTGTACGAGCTGATCGGCACCGTCGCGGGCCACGACGTGCCGGTGCTCCTCACCGGCGAGACCGGCACCGGCAAGGAGATGGCGGCCCGCGAGATCCACGCGCGCAGCAGGCGCGCCAAGACCTTGTTCGTCGCCCAGGACTGCGGCGCGCTCACCGAGACGCTGCTCGAGAGCGAGCTGTTCGGGCACGTCCGCGGCGCGTTCACGGGCGCGATGTCGGATCACCCCGGGCTGTTCCAGATCGCCGACGGCGGCACGATCTTCCTCGACGAGGTCCAGAACATGCCGCTGACCTTGCAGGCGAAGCTGCTCCGCGTCGTCGAGGTCGGCGAGGTGCGGCCGGTCGGCGGCGCGAAGCCGCGCACCGTCGACGTCCGCCTGATCGTCGCGTGCAACGTCGATCTCCGGGAGGCGGTGAAGCAGCAGCGGTTCCGGTCCGACTTCTACTACCGGCTGAACCGGTTCCCGATCGACCTGCCGCCGCTGCGCGAGCACGTCGAGGACATCCTCCCGCTGACCCGCTACTTCGTGAAGCTGTTCAGCGATCGCATGGGGCGGCCGCTCGCCCGCATCGACGCGCGCGTCGAGTCCTCGCTCCTGGCGTACGACTGGCCGGGCAACATCCGCGAGCTGAAGAACGCGATCGAGCGCGCGCTCCTGCTCACGCCGCTCGGCGAGCCGCTGCGCTGGGACGCGCTGCCCGACGACGTGCGCGGCGGGGCGCGGACCGACGTGCCGGACCTCGGGCTCGAGGCGCAGGTCGAGAAGTTCGAGGGCCGCATCATCCAGATGGCCCTCGATCGCAACGGCGGCGTCATCGCGCGCGCCGCGCGCGAGCTGCGCGTCAACGCCGTCACGCTCTCGCGCAAGATGAAGCGGCTCGGCCTCCTCGAGGCGTGAGCCGCAGCACCTCCAGCGCCGGCGTGTCGCGCGCCAGCTACTCAGGCGCTGACGTGTCGAGCGCCAGCTCCTGCGGCACCGGCTGACCCGTGAGCGACTGCAGGAACGCGACGAGATCGGCGATCTCGCCCTCGGTCAGGTTGAGCGGCACGAGCAGCTCGTCCTTCGTGCCCGGGTAGCCCGCGCTGGCTCCGCCCTTGTTGTAGTGGCGGATCACCTCGTCGAGCGTGGCCACGCTGCCGTCGTGGAAGTACGGGCCGGTCTCGGCGATCTGGCGCAGCGACTTCGTGCGGAACCTGCCCCTCATGGACTCGTCCTGCGCGATGCCCGCGAGCTTCTCGGCACCCGCCACGGGGTCGTCGCTGAAGCGCCCGGCGCCGTTGAACTCGTTGAAGAGGCGCGACACGTCCTCGAACTGGCCGAGGTCGTTACCCGGCTGCGCGACGGCGGTGTTGTGGAACTTCTGGTCGGTGAACGTCTGCCCCTGGTGGCACGCTTCGCAGCCGGCCTTGCCGATGAACAGCTTGACGCCGCGCTTGGCGCTCGCGCTGATCGCGCTGAAGTCACCGGCGACGAAAGCGTCGAACGGCGACTCACCGCTGACGAGGCGGCGCTCGTAGGCCTCGAACGCCTTGCCCAGGTTCGCCATGATCGTGCTCACGTGCAGCCGATCCGCGTCGGTCATCCCCTCCCACGCGCCGTCGGGATCGGTGGGCTTTGCCTTCGGCTTACCGTGCGCCGGGAAGCGCGACGGATCGGGCCCGGCCGCGCCGAGGCTGGGATCGAGCGTGCCGGTCACAGCGCCGAACGTGGTGTTGTAGTCCGAGGCGTAGTAGTCGAAGATCACGTGCGCGACGCCGAGGCGGTCGCCGAGCAGGTCCTTGCTCTCGGGCGCGTTCGCGCCCTGCTTCCAGAACTGATCCTGTGCGCCGCCCCAGCCGCCCCAGGTGTAGTAGGCGATGTTGACCATCGACGGCGAGTTGCGCTTGGTGATCTGCCCGGCGCCGTACGAGACGGAGTTCGGCTGCGAGCGCGTGTCGATGAACCAGCGCCCCGTGTCGTGGCAGGACGCGCACGAGTACTTGCCGGTCTCGCCGGGGGCGCCGGGCACGCCCGGACCAACGACCGAGATCGGGCCCGAGAACCGCTTCTCGAAGAACATCCGCTGGCCGAACGCCGCCGCGCGATCATCGTCGGCGAAGCGGTTCGTCGGCGACGGCGGCGGGCTGGACAGCGGCGAGAAGGTCTGGACCCGCGTCCACTCCGCCTGCGTGAACGTCCCGTCGACCAGCTCCTCGTCCATGATGCAAGCAGGCAGCGAGAGCACCGCTGCCATGGCGTATCCGATCGTGGCCCATCCGCGCACGAGAACCATCATACTCGGATAGGAATTGACCGCCAGTTTAATTCGTAGGGATGATAGCGCGTAACTAGGCGATGGCTGGTCCGGAGCCGAACACCCCTGATCGGTGCGTATGCCGGCTGACCCAGATCCTACGGAGAGACGGGGCCGGTCGCCGCCGTGTTCCTCATCAGATCCGCCGGGATCGGCTCACCGGTGAGCGACTCGAGGAACGTGGCGAGGTCCGAGATCTCGGTGTCGCTGAGGTTCAGGGGCACGAGCTTCTCGTCCTTCACGCCGGGGAAGGTGGCCGCCGCGCCGCCGCCCCCGTTGTAGAACCGCACCACGTCGGCGAGCGTCGCGGCGCTGCCGTTGTGGAAGTACGGGGCGGTCTCGGCGATGTGGCGCAAGGACTTCGTGCGGAACTGGCCGCGCATCGTCTCGTTCTGCTCGGTGCCGACGAGCTTCTCCGCGCCGGTGATCGGATCGTCGCTGTACTTGCCGGCGCCGTTCCAGAGGTTCGGCAGGCGCAGCACGTCGACGTAGCGACCCTCGTCGAACGTGCCCGTCTGCGTGACGCCGGTGTTGTGGAAGTCCTGGTCGGTGAACGTCTCGCCCTCGTGGCACGAGTCGCAGCCGGCCTTGCCGATGAACAGCTTGAGGCCGCGCTTGGCGCTCGTGCTGAGCGCGTCGAAGTCGCCGGCGACGTAGCGGTCGAACGGCGAGTTGCCGCTGACGAGGCGGCGCTCGTACGCCTCGAGCGCCTTCCCGCAGTTCGCCATGACCTCGTTGACGTGGTCCCGATCCTTGGGGAGCATCCCCTCCCACGCGCCGTCGTTCGCGCCGCTGACCTTCGGCTTGCCGCTCGGCGGGAACCGCGCGGCGTCGAGCGCGCGCGAATCGAGCGCCGCGTCGAGATCGGGCTCGAACAGCGCGTTGTAGTGGTCGCGGTAGTAGTCGTAGATCACGTGCACGTAGCGCAGGCGATCGCTGTTGAAGTTGTCCTTGCTCTCGGGGCTGTTCGCGCCCTGCTTCCAGAACTGATCGTGCGAGCCGGCCCAGTTGCCCCACTCGTAGAAGACCGCGTTGACCATCGACGGCGCGTTGCGCCGGGTCCGCGCGGTGCCGAGTGACGTGGTGTTCGGGATCGAGCGCGTGTCGTTGAACCAGTGCTCCGCCTGGTGGCAGTCGGAGCACGAGACCTTCCCCCGCTCGCCGATCTTGCCCAGGCCGCCGTCGTCGGCGCAGCCCGCCTGCATGCACCCCTCGGTGATCTCCCCGGCGTAGTGCTTCTCGAACCAGAGCCGCTGGCCGAACTCCGCCACGGCCAGGTTGTCCGCGAACCGGTTGGTCGGCGAGGGCGGAGGTGGTGGCAGCGGCGAGAAGGTGTTGATCCGCCGCCACTCCGCCTCGCTGAACATGTCGTCGACCGCGAGCTCGTCGCTGCACGCGGAGAGCAGGAGCTCCACAGCGAGACACCAGAAGGCGACCCCGAAACGCACGGGGCCATAGTATCTGAACGGGTGCGTGCGCGCGCGCTCATAAGATCCGCCTACGCATCTCCGTCGCTGAGCCATGTCAGCACGGATACAACGGAGCCGACGCGGGCCCACACCGTCGCCGGACAGGTCGTCGAACAGATCGAGGGCGCGGACTTCGTGCGTGCCCGGTTCGTCCGTTACAATGCATGCCATCCCGTGCGACTATGAGCGAGCGCGCGAACGCCCGGGGTCTCGACGCGGGTTCATCCATGGAATATCCCTTCTTCCACGTATCTTTCGCTCCCAATGTCAAGCTCGTCTCGACGGTGAGGCGATTCACCGCGGAGTTCTACGAGCGGGTGCTGGTCGACCAGGAAGTCTCGGAGAAGGTCGCGCTCGCGACCCACGAGCTGCTCGAGAATGCGGTGGCGTACTCCGTCGATGGTGAGACGGGGGTTCGGATCGAGGTGGTCGAGGATCTCCTGACGATCAAGACGTGGAATCGAGCCACGCCGGATCGCGTCCAGGCGCTCAAGGCCGTGATCGACCAGATGAACGAAGAGAAGGACGCGGACAAGTACTACCAGAACATGCTCGAGAAGACGGCCTACCGAACCGACGGCTCGGGCCTCGGTCTCGCGCGCATCCGTGCCGAAGCCGATATGCGTATCAGCTACGCGATTGAGACCGACAGGGTGTGTATCGAAGCCACCACCTCGCTCAATCGTCCATTGCACGGGAGGAAGGGAGCCCAATGACGATCGAGGTGCCCAAGCTGTCCGGAAGCGTGATCTCGGCTGATGCGACCAGTGAAGAGAGCATCGTGCGCGCGCGGTTCTCCGGAACGGCTGACCTCGAGGCCAAGGACGACCTCCAGCTGTTCGTGAGCAAGCTGCACCCCGAGTCGGTGCGCATCTCGGCGAAGGAGGTCATCGTGGACTTCCGCGAGCTCGAGTTCATGAACTCGTCGTGCTTCAAAATTTTCGTCAACTGGCTCGCCCAGGTGCGCGATCTCGACGCGTCGAAGCAGTACAAGATCCTCATCTTGTCCAACCCTACCCAGCATTTGTGGCAGCGGCGCAGCCTCGCGGCGCTGGCCTGCTTCGCGGTGGATCTGGTAAAGATCGAGTCCACGTAAGCGATCGAGGACGAGCGATCGAGACGCATCCATGATCCCCGAGGAGCTTCTGGAGCGGTTCCGGACGCTTTCCCTAGAGCGAATCGGTCGGGTGGAGGCGATGTGGAACGGCCTTGTCCAGAACATCGGCGCCGACGAGGCCGCGCGCCAGCTCAACCGCGACGTCCACACCCTCAAGGGAGACGCCGCGATCGTCGGCTTCTTCGAGGTCCAGATCCTCTGCCAGAAGCTCGAGGATCTGCTGCAGCTCGCCGCGGAGATGCACTACGAGATCTCCGAGGACTTCGAGCTGGTCGTCACGATGGCGATCCAGTTCGTCGGGATGCTGCTGCGCAAGAAGCGCGGTAGCGCGATGACGGGCCTCGATCTGCCGGGCTTCGTGCGCCAGGTCGATGACGTGCTGCGGGAGAGCCGCGCGCTGCCGATGTCGTCGCGCGGCGACGGGCGGCGGACAGGGGGCCGGTCGGCGCCGCCAGAGTCGCTGCGCGATCGGGTCTCCGAGGTCACGCGACAACGCCTGGCCACCGCGGCGACGTCCGCGTTCCTCGAGTACCTGAGCGCGCGGGGGGTGGGCTCGCGCTCGCGGCTGCGCAGCGTGTGGACGACGCTCAAGCAGGAGCTGGTCCGCATGCAGTTCACCGAGCTGGCGCCGCTGCTCGAGTACCACGCGCAGGGGGCGGCCGAGCTCGCGAGCGGCGTCGGCAAGCGGCTCTCGCTCCAGCTCGAGCGATCGAACGAGTGCGTCGATCCGCGCGTCGCCGAGGCGATCGACGTCGCCGTCGTGCACGTGATGCGCAACGCGGTCGATCACGGCATCGAGCCGCCGGACGTGCGCGCGGCCGCGGGCAAGCGCGAGAACGGGATGCTGCGCGTCCGCGTGGCCGAGACGAGCGGCGCGATCGAGATCTCGATCGAAGACGACGGGCGCGGGATCGACCTTCCGGCGGTGCGCGCCAAGGGCGTCGCGCGCGGGCTCCTCCCAGCGGAGCGCGCAGCCGATGCTACCGACGCGGAGCTGATCGAGCTCGTGTTCCAGCCGGGCTTCTCGACGAAGGCCTCGGTCACCGATCTGTCCGGCCGCGGCGTCGGCATGGACGCCGTGCGCTCGGCGCTCGCGCGCGTCGGCGGCTCGGTGCGGCTCAAGACGAAGCAAGGGACGGGCACCACGGTCACGCTGACGGTGCCGGCGCCGCTCCGCCATATCCCCGTGTATCACTTCCTCGCGCCGGGCGGCGCGGTGGCGCTCGCGGTGCTGGCGCGCTGGACGCCTTCGGTCGATCCGGTCCCGCCCGCCGACGCGATCGATCCGTTGCACACGATCCAGCTGTTTGGCTCGAGCCGCCAGACGTCGGTGCAGCCGCCGGTGCAGGTCCGCGATCTGGGCGTGCGCCTGCGCTGGGGCTTCCTCGAGGTCAGCCTGCGCTCAGCGACGGAGCCGAGCCTCGTGACGGCCGAGCGGATCTGCCCGACAGCGGACGACTACCCGGTCGAGATCATCTCGGTCGATGGCCAGGAGACCTTGATGCTGCGGCCCGAGCACATCTCGGAGCTGGCGGCGGCGTGGGCCGGCCGCAGCACGGCGATCCACTGAGCTCCGAGCGCGAGCGAGGGGCGAAGCTCGGGGCCTGCTCTGTTTCGTTCAGATCCGCCTCGTTGCAGATCCGCTTCGCGCGGGGCTCAGATAGCTCGACGGCGGATCACGACGAGGCTGATGTCGTCATCCTGCACGGCCTGCCAGGCCTGCACCGCCTCGATCACGCGGTCGAGCACGACGCCGACGGGCTCGTCGCGGTTGTCCTCGATCACCTTCGCGAACCGCTCGTCGCCGAACATCTTGCCCTGCTGGTTCTTCGCCTCGGTGATGCCGTCGGTGTAGAGCACCATCACGTCGCCGATGCCGAGCTCGAGCTTGCTGTCGCGCGTGACCTTCGAGACGTCGCGCATGCCGCCGAGCCAGGTGCCGGGCGTCTCGATGTGCTCGCACGTGCCGCCCGCCGCGCGGGCGATGAGGATCTCCTCGTGCGCGCCCGCGAACGTGGCCACACCGTCCTCGTAGCGCATCAGCGTCAGCGTGATGTGCTCGTCCTGGCCGAGGCGGTCGCGGATGTTGTCGTACAGGACCGCGTTCAGCACGCGCACGTGATCCGACGGCGTCGCCTTCGGGGCGTGGCGCACGAGCGCCGAGACCACGCTCTGGACCATCAACATCTCGAGGCCGGCGGACAGGCCGTGGCCGGCGACGTCGCCGATCCCGATCCAGCAGCCGTCGCCCGTCGCGAAGACGTCGTAGTAGTCGCCGCCGACCTCGCTGGCCGGGATCATGCGCGCGGCGATCTCGAGCCCGGCGACGTCGTAGCGCTTCGGCAGGATCGACGTCTGGATGCGCGCGGCGATCTCGAGCTCGCGCTCGAGCCGCTGCTTCTCGGCGAGCGAGCGCCGCGAGCGATCGAGCTCCTCGACCATCGTGTTCATCGCCTTCGCGAGCTCCACCACCTCGGTGGCCCCGGCGGGCGTCGCGCGGCGCTCAAGCTCGCCCTTGCCGATCGCGTGCGTGAACCGGACGAGCTCACCGACGGGGCGCGACAGCCGGCTCGACAGGAGGAGCGCGATCCCGAAGGCGGCGAGCAGCGCGGCGGCCGCGATCACGAAGACGGTGCGCATCAGCCGGCGGCCGGGCGCGAGCGCCTCGTCGAGCGAGCGCATCACGGCGTAGCGGAGCTGCTTCTTGCCGTCGTAGCCGGGGAGCGGCCCGCCGCGCGCGAGGTACTGATCGCCAGCGAGCACGAGCTTCTGCTCGCCGTCAGCCGGCGCGAGCTTGCCGGCGACGGCGGGCTTGCCGCCGGCGAGCGGCGACGTGGCCACGGGCGCTCCATCGAGCGTGACGAGCAGCGTGCTGCCGGTCTGGCGGTAGAAGGCTTCGGCCATGGAGCTGTCGAGGACGTTGCCGATCACGATGATGCCGAGCGTCTGGCCGCCGGCGTCGACGCGGCACGCGCTCACCTGGTGCGGGCGGCTCTCCGCGAGCCAGATCTCGGCGCCCTCGCCGGTCTTCTTGGCGGCCGCGACCGCGGGCTTCTCCTTCGCGAGGTCGAAGCCATGGGCCTCCGGGTCCTTGACGTCGCCGATCAAGAGGCCGTCCGGATCGGTGAGCAGGAACAGATCGCTGCCGAGCGAGGTGCGCAGCTCGTCCATGACGCCGACGATCGTCTCGCGCGAGATGTCCTGCGTCCCGAGCACGGTGATCGCGCGCGGCTCGCGCGCGACGACGCGGCAGTCCGAGCGGAACTTCGCCGCGCGGTAGCTGAGCAGCTCGCGGAACACGGCCTCGCTGCGGTCGAGCTCCTCGGCGAGCTTGCGTCGCTCGGCCTCGTCGACGACGAAGGCGACGGCCAGGGCGGTGGCGACGACGATCGCCGCCACGAGGGCGACGATGCCGATGAGGATTCCAGTGCGTAGCTTCATCGCTCGAGCTTGATCGTGCGCGGCACGTCGGGGCGGCGCCCGCCCTGCGGTGGCCTCAGCGCCACGGTCGCGCGCAGCAACGGTACCTCGCCGACTTCCGGGATCGCCAGCTGTGAGCGGATCTCTTCGGCGAGCGGGAGCCAGACCACGTCGAGGCGCAGCTCTCCGGCCTCCGGCGCCGCGAGCTCGAGCCGGGCCTCGCGCGCTTGCTTGGGCGGGATGCGCTCGTCCGCGGCCACGCGCACTGCCGCATAAAACGGCACCGGCTTGCCGGCCGCGTCGACGAGGATCCGGCCGAACGCGCGCTCGGCGGTCGCGTGCGTGCCGCCGCCGGGCGCGAGCGTGGTCGCCCGGACGACGATCCGGCGCTCGGGGAGCCCGGTCGGCACGTGGTGGCCGGCGCCGGTGTTCTCGACGCGCACGTCGATGCGCAGCTTGCCGTCGGCGGCGGTGACCACGGCCGTGGCGGTGAGGGCGCGGGCGCGCAGATCGCGCTTGGCGCCGAGCCAGCCGTGGTGCCCGACGCCATCGCGCACGCCGGCGCCGTCGGCGACCTCGGCGCGCGAGCCCGGCATGTGGCAGCTCTGGCACTCTCGCGCCTGGTACGGCCCCTCCCGCCACTCGTCGTACTCGGTGAACACCGGCAGCTCGCCGCCGCCGGGCAGCGGCCGGTAGTACAGGTGGCAGCTGGCGCAGATCGTGGCCTCGGCGTGGAGCGGCGAGCACCCCATGCGATGGAAGTAGTGGTCCTTCGCGTCGCACAGCGGGCCGAGCTTCACGCGGCCGAGGGCGAGCTCGAACCCGGCGCCGGTGCGCTTGGCGGTGGCGGCCTTGATGCTGTGGCAGACCTCGCACGTGACGCCCTCGGCGAGCGCGAGGTCCCCGGGGCGCAGCTGCTTGGCGAGCGGCGAGTGGCAGTCGTCGCAGCCGGCGCCGTCTGGGCCGGCGTGCTCGCGCATCTTGCGGTAGCGCGCGCCGGTCGACGCGCGCGCGTGCGCGGACGTCGACCACTCGTCGTACATCTTGTTGTGACACTCGGCGCACCGGATCGCCGGGTGCGCGCGCACCGCCGCGGCGGTCCCCGCGTCGCCGATCGCGGCGTCCGCGGGGGCCTGCGAGCCTGGGCCCTGCGACCCGGAGCCCTGTGAGCCGGAGCCGCTGTACGAGCCGGACTTGCCGTCACCGCTGCACGCGGCGAGCGCGAGCAGGGCCCAGGCCCAGCCGCGCGGGACTACTCGTAGCGACCGTATGGCGTGCCGTCCTTCCGGAGATGCTGCTTGGGGCGCTCGCCCTCGGCGACGTCGAACGTGACGGTCGCCGCCTTGCCGCGCTCGATCTTGACCTGGCCGCGGACCTCGGCGCCGCTCGAGTGCCACGCGACGATCGGGTACGTCCCCACCGGCACGCCGTCGATGCGGAACTTGCCGCTCGCGTCGGTGGCGGCGAACAGCGTGGTCGGCACGACGAGCACGCGCGACGACATGTCCGGGTGGATGTTGCAGAACACGTCGACGACGCCCTCGCGCTTGAACTGCACCGCCTTGCTTGCGCCGCTGCGATAGAGGCCGAGGTCGAAGCGCGCCGGGCGCGAGGTCGAGAACACGTTGTGATAGACCTTGTCGTCGTTCGGGAAGTCGACGGTGGTGCCCTTCACGACGACGCTGACGCGCGGCTGGAACTGTAGATCCTTCTGCCGGATGGCGTGCTTGCGCTCCGCCGCCGAGGCGGGGATGCCCTCGAGGTAGACGACCACGTTGCTGCTGTCTGCGCGCGGCTTGCCGTCCTTGAGGACGCGGATCTTGCCTTCGACGCTTCCGAGCTCGGCCGCGCTGCGAGTCTCGGCGGGGATCGTGGCGAGCGCGGCGACGACGATGAGCGAGAGCTTGGTTCTCGACACGAAACACCTCGTCAGTAGGTTACGACCAGCGAGCTGGTGAAGATGTCGTCGGGGAACTGCGGCGTCCGTCCGAGCTCGCGGTTGAAAGTGTACTCGGCCTTCAGCACGAGATTCTGAGTCAGGTTGAGCCGGAGGCCAGCGGTGAGCCGGCCGACCTGCGAGATATAGACGAAGCTGACGCCGTTTCGATGCAAGGCGTCTCGCCAGTCGACCCGCGCGTACGGCATCAAGATGTTCGTGACCCGGTAGCCGACGAGGCCGTAAGCGCCCTTGAACCGCAGGCAGGGGGTCAGGTTGCACGCCCGCATGCCCTCCTCGGTCTCGCCCTTCGCGCGGCCGTTCACGAACTCGCCGCGGAGCACGAGGTCGTGGCGATGGAGGTGGAAGTCCACGGCGTACATCCATTGCCGGACGTCGTCGTTGGCTTGCCGGTCCTGGGCGCCGTACAGGCCCGAGATGCCGAGCTCGACGCCGCGAAACGGCGCGACGTGCACGCGCGCCGAGCCGGTCTTCAGCTGGTTCGCGTCGATCTCGTCGTAGAACGGGAACAGCTCGCTGAACGAGGTGCCGTTCGTGACGGCGACATTGATACCGAGCAGCCCATCGGCGAACAGCGCGCGCGCCTTGACGCCGAGCGGGTAGCCGCAGGTGTAGCGGCAGATCAGGGACGGCGTGACCTCGACGCGCGCCGGCGCCTCCTGCGAGCGGTACTCGAAGCCGATCACCGAGTCGAACTTGCCGGCGAACAGGGCGAGGTCCATCCACTTGCGCGTGATCCGGTGCTCGAGGTACGCGAGCCGGACGTCGACGAAGTCGGCGAGGAACAGGCGATCCTTGTTGGATGGATCGAGGCTGCGCGGGACGAGATCGAACTTCGCCTGGACCAGCGTGCCGGGCGCGACCTGCGCGAACAGCCCGACGTTCAGCGAGTTGATGATGAACGTGGGCCCCTTGGACTTGATCGGATCGAAGGTGATCGCGCGCGACTCACCGGTGGTGGCGGGCTCGCCGCGCGCGTTGATCGCCGTCGAGAGCGGATCGCCCATGAAGGTCCACGCGGGCACGATGTACGAGTACTCGGGGTAATTGATGTGGCCGAAGTCGGAGCGGATGCCGGAGCCGTTGCCGGCGACGTAGTAGAAGCCGAAGTCCATGTAGCCGGTCACCTTCGCGGCGAGCGGCGCGAGCTTGTCGACCCGCTGATCGGTCTGTTGCAGGTCCTCCTTCAAGAGCAGGAGCTCCTCGCGCAGCTCGCGGTTCTGCTCCTTCAGCTCCTCGAGCTCGGCGCGCGTCGGCGGGGCGTCGGCGGCGGGCGTCGCCGACGGTGCGGGCTCGTCCGCGCGTGCGGCCGAGACGCCCAGAACGAGACTCAGTAACGTCACTGCCCACCTGCACATCTGCCGAATCATAAGCTGTTTCCGCGTCGAGGAAAGACGTGGGACTTCATGCGAACGTTCATCCGAATATGGGGCCGCCGCGCTGATGCGGGCTCCGCCCTCCTGGGCTCGCTCGTCGGGGGCCGAGATCACACGATGCAATCCTGATCTCATCGCTTCAGACATGAAGCGGCCTGGCTAGCCGCGCGAGTTTCTTGGGGCACTCTCCGTGAGGCGGTCCCGACATACCAACGTTATTGTGGGTTAATTTTTGGGGTAGCTCCTTGGGTTTCAGCTGCTTGAGGCTCGGCATGGATGGTGCTCTAGGTGGTCTGACCAAACTGGAGAGTACCATCGTGAGCAAGCTGATCCCCGTCGCGTCGTGCGTGGTTGTGGGCCTGGGGCTGGGGGCCTGTGTGGAGTCGCCGGAGACGACCGATGAGGCGTCCGGAGCCGAACAGGACATCTTCGTCGAGGAGCTGTTCGATCGTATGCCGAACAACGTGCCGATCCCCAACGCGCACGGGTTCGCGGCGGTGTTCGCCGGCGCGGGGTACGTCGAGCTCTCCAACGACTTCTTCACGGCGCAGGGCACGAACGGCCGCCACTGCGGCACGTGCCACGCCCCCGAGGACGGGTTCGGCATGAACGGCCCCACGATCACCTCGCTGTTTCTCCTCACCGGCGGCCTTCACCCCATCTTCGCGAACCACCTGGACACCGACACCCCGACGGCAGACATGTCGACGGTGAAGGCGCGGTGGGACGCGACGACCATGTTGCGCCAGGGCAAGTTCACCCGCAAGGTCGCGCTGCCGGCGACTCGCGACTATGACGTGACCGCGATCCCCGATCAGTTCGGCGTCAGCACCCCGCAGACGCTGTTCTGGTTCCGCCGGCCGCAGCCGACCGCGAACTTCCGCAGCGCCACGGTGATGTCCGATGGCGCGCTCACGACCGCCACGGGCCTGCGCGACGGCCTGGTCAAGCAGGCGCGCGGCAACATCACGGGCGCCCAGCAGGGCGGGCAGGCGGCCGACGCGATCGTCGGCGACATCGTGGATTACGAGATGTCGCTCACGCACGCCCAGCTCTTCCTGTGGAACGTCGGCCGGCTGGACGTGGCCGGCGCGCACGGTGGCCCGGCGCACGCGGCGGCGCAGCCGATCGTGTCCGGCCGGTTCGATCTCTACGACGCGTGGCAGCACAGCCAGAACCCGGGGCGGCGGCAGATCTGGCGCGGCCAGGAGCTGTTCAACCGGGGCGATCACAACGGCCGGCGCTGCGGCGGCTGTCATGACGCGGCGAACAACGGCCAGAACGTCGGCGGCAAGCTGTTCGACGTCGGCGCGTCGCGGCCCGAGCACGCGCGGCCGGACATGGCGATCTTCACGTTCCAGCGCCGTGACACCGGCGAGATCGTGCGGACCACCGATCCGGGCCAGGGCATCCGGAACGGTCAGTTCGCCAGCCTGGGTCGGTTCAAGACGCCCACCTTGCGCGGCCTGGCGGCGCGCGCGCCGTACTTCCACAACGGCATCTCCGCGGACCTGGCGGCCGTGGTGCGCCACTACGAGGACGCGCTCGGGTTCGACTTCACGCCGGCCGAAGAGGCCGATCTCGTGGCGTTCTTGAAGGCGCTCTAGCAAACACATAAAACTCGGGGAGAAGCGGATGCGCCCATGTGGTCCGGCGTGGTCGGAGGCGGCCGTGAAAAAATTTCGTGTAATTGCTCGCGATGAGCTGCCGTCGGGTGCCGTTTGCGCGCCATCATGAGGGACGTGTCCATGCCGGAGCGGAAGCCGTCTCCACGGGCGTTGACGGGCGGTTACGCCGTGCTGTCACGGGATCCGTTGGTGCGTGGCGAGGTGGTGAACGCGGGGACGACGGCGGGCCGGCTCTACATGTTCGCGCGCGACGTCGACGATCTGATGACGACGATCGAGGCGACCAACCCGAGCGCGGTGGTGCTCGATCGCGAGTACGGCGACGCCGATGAGGTGCTGCGCCGGATGGCGACCTTGCCAGTGCGCGATCAGACGCTGATCGTGCTCGTGTTCCGGGACGCGCTGCAGGAGCCGCCGGCGGGCGCGCACGTGCTCGTCCTCGAGCCGGCGCTGCGCCAGGCGCTCGCGATGGTGGATCGGCCGGTGGCGATCGACGACCGGCGGCCGATCGGGCTCGATCGGCTGCTCACGGTGTCGGTGCTCTCGGGCGTGCTCGACGAGGCGCTCGCGAAGGCGGCCGACGAGCTCGCGGCCGGCTTCGGCGTCGATCGCTGCCTGATCGCGGTGCGCGGCGACTCGACGGGCGGCGTGGGCGTCGGCGCGCACACCTGGGACTCGCTCACGTGGAGCCAGACCGCGGAGCGCTGCCGCGCCGCGGCGACCTCGGCGGCGACCCTGATCGCGCTCGCGCCGAGCAAGGGCGCGCCGTGCGAGAGCTACCTCGCGGTGCCGCTGCAGACGCCGCTCGGCAACCACGGCTTCCTCGGGCTCGTCGCGTCGCGGCCGCGGATCTTCCCGCGCCAGGACCGGATCGCGCTCCAGGCGGTGGCGTCGCGGCTCGGCGCCGAGCTCGGCTGGCGCTCGGTCCACGAGCGCACCGCGGCGGATCTCGATCGCTCGATGAACGGGCCGAGCCTCGAGCCGATGCTCGGGATCTGGAACCGGCCGGCGATGATCCAGCTCGGGGCGATGTGGGTCTCGGCGGCGGGCCGCTCGAAGCTGCCGCTCTCGGCGGTCGTGATCGACGTGGTGGGGCTGGCCGGGATCAACACGCGGCACGGGCACGACATCGGCGACCGCGTGCTGCGCCGGATCGCGGACGCGCTGCGCGCGACGGTGCGCACCGAGGACGTCGTCGGGCGGTGGGCGGGCGACAAGTTCGCGGTGGTGCTCCAGGCGACGACGCCCGACGGCGCGCAGCGCGTGGCCGAGCGGCTCCAGTCGGCGCTCTCGGTGCGCCCGATCGAGCTCGCGAACGGCGCCACGCTGCCGGTCCCCGTGACGGTCGGCATCGCGGCGCTGCAGTCGAACGAGGACATCAGCCGGCTGCTCGCGCGCGCTGCGTGGGAGACGAAGAAGGCGGAGGGGCCGGGGATCGTCATCGCGCGCTCGACGGCCGGGCCGTCGCGGGCGGTCTCGCAGCAGCTCGACGTGATCGGCGACGAGATGCGCGCGACGCTCGGCGGTACGTACCGGCTGCTCCACGAGATCAGCCGCGGCGGCATGGGCGTGGTCTACCGCGCCGAGGATCTGGCGCTCGAGCGGCCGGTGGCGATCAAGATGCTGCGCCCCGATCTCGCCGTGGACGAGGCGTTCGTCGAGCACCTGCGCGGCGAGGCGGCGATGCTCGCGCGGCTGCAGCACCCGAACCTGGTCCAGATCTACAACTTCGGGCAGGACGGCGGCGACGCGTACTTCGTGATGGAGCTCGTGGAGGGCGAGGGCATGCAGCAGGCGGTCGATCGCCACTGCATCGAGGGCACGACGATGCCGATCACCGAGATCGTCGCGGTGATCGATCAGGTCGCCTCCGCGCTCGACGCGCTCCACGACCGCGGCATCGTCCACCGCGACGTCAAGCCGGGGAACATCATCCGCGATCCGTTCCGCTCGCGGGCCGTGCTCGTCGACGTCGGCATCGCGCGGCGCTACGGCCAGTTCGTCGAGTCCGCGGGCACGCCCGGCTACGTCGCGCCCGAGGTGATCGAGGGCAACGAGGCATCGCCGCGCTCGGACGTCTACGGCCTCGCGGCGACGGCGTACACGCTGATCACGCTCGGCTCGCCGTGGGGCGACGGCGAGATCGCGAACCTCGTGGCGCTGCAGTGCAGCGACGTGCCGCTGCGGCCGCCGTCGGCGGTGTACCCGCAGCTCCAGCCGCTCGACAGCCTCATGCTGCGCGCGCTCGGCCGCGATCCGGCGCAGCGGCCGGCGAGCGCCAGCGCGTTCGCCCGCGCGTTCGCGACGGCGCTCTCGGTGCTGGCGCCCGCGCCGAAGTCGGAGCCGTCGCGGTGGGTCGGCAACACGGTCATGCCGAGCCGCGCGCCAGCGGTCGCCAAGACGCGCGGCGTGGTGTTCCGCTCGGTGGCGCGCGCGATCGGCATCCGCGACACCGAGCGGCTGCGCGACGCGATCGGCGTCGAGCACCCCGAGCTGGCGCGCGCGCTCACCGACACCGCGCCGCTCGGCTGGCTGCCGACGGAGCTCCTCGTCAAGCTCGTCGAGATCGCGCCGGAGCACGTCGGCCGCGACCGCGCGAAGCTCGCGCGCGACATCGCCCGCGCCACGGTGCGCGCCTCGTTCCGCCGCTTCTTCCCGGCGAGCATCGCGACGCTCGTCCCCGAGCGCACGCTGTCAGCGATCCGCAACGTGTGGAGCCGCTACCAGAGCTGGGGCAACATCTCGAGCATGCCGGTGCACGGGAGCGAGATGGTCGTGCGGCTCACCGAGACGCCGCGCGA
>Ga0247790_10000224_pt1 | contig 27507 bp, 15 predicted proteins | sample UWRJS171409R4_FD_179913 | JGI IMG/M metagenome (GOLD analysis project Ga0247790, IMG submission 179913) | Soil microbial communities from Arlington Agricultural Research Station in Wisconsin, United States - UWRJ-S171-409R-4 | ecosystem: Environmental > Terrestrial > Soil > Agricultural land...
GCCGCCGGGCTCACCGCCGAGCGCTACATGCTCGACGGGCGCGCGGCCGGCTCGGGCGGCGGCAACCACATCACCATCGGCGCGTCGCGCCCCGAGCGCTCGCCGTGGCTCGTCCGCCCCGAGCTCCTGGCGAGCCTCGTGACGTTCACGCAGCACCACCCATCGCTGTCGTACCTGTTCAGCGGCCTGTTCGTCGGGCCGACCTCGCAGGCGCCGCGCGTCGACGAGGCGCGCCACGACGCCTTGTACGAGCTCGAGATCGCGCTGCCGCGGCTCTACGAGTCGCCGCCGCCGCCCGCCTGGCAGGTCGACGCGCTGCTCCGCCACTTGCTCGTCGACGTCGCCGGCTCCACGCACCGCGCGGAGATCTCGATCGACAAGCTGCTCGATCCGCAGACGCCGTACGGCCGCCAGGGCCTCGTCGAGCTGCGCGCGTTCGAGATGCCGCCGCACCCGCGCATGGCCGCCGCGCAGGTCGTGCTCGTGCGCGCGCTCGTCGCCGCGTTCGCCAGCGCGCCGTACCGCCACCCGCTCGTGCGCTGGGGCTCCGCGCTGCACGATCGGTTCCTCTTGCCGTACTACCTGTGGCGCGACTTCGAGGACGTGCTCGCGTACCTCGCCGAGCGCGGCGTCGCGCTGCCCGCCGATGGCTACCGCCCGTTCGTCGAGCTGCGCTGCCCGCTCGTCGGGGCGATCGCCGCCGGCGACGCGCGGCTCGAGGTCCGCAACGCGATCGAGCCGTGGCACGTGCTCGGCGAGGAAGCCACGCAGACCGGCACCGCGCGCTACGTCGACTCGTCCGTCGAGCGGATCGAGCTGCGCGCGATCGGCCTCGACGCCGCGCGCTTCACCGTCGCGGTGAACGGCGTGGAGGTCCCGCTGCGCGAGACCAGCGGGCCGGACGTCCGCGTCGGCGGCGTGCGGTTCCGCGCGTGGTGCCCGCCGCACGCGCTGCACCCGCACCTCGGCATCCACCACCCGCTGCGCATCGAGATCGTCGACACGTGGGCCGCGCGCGGCGTCGCCGCCGGCACGTACCACGTGTGGCACCCCGAGGGGCGCGCGTTCGACGCGCCGCCCCTGACCCGCGTCGAGGCCGCCGCCCGCCGCGCGCAGCGCTTCACGCTCGAGGGGCCCGGACCGGCGCCGCGCCTCCTGCGCGTCGGCGCGCCCAGCGCCGAGCAGCCGCACACGCTCGATCTGCGCCGGATCGAGCGCGGCGCGCCGATGCCGCGCCCGGCGGACTGGACGGATCGATGACGCGCGGCCGCGACGAACGCGACGACCTCGCCGCCTCGCTCGCGATGCACGACGAGCTGCTCGCGCGCCGCAACGTCGAGGTGTGGGTCGGCGCCGAGCCGACGTTCACGCGCGCCGACTCCACCGATCCCGCGTGGAGCCACGCCGCCGAGGGCGACGACAAGCTCGCCCGCGCGCACGCGCTCGCGACGCACCTGGCCGACGCGCTGCCCGGCGCGCGCACGAGCCGCGTGCTCGGCCGCCAGTTCCCCGACGAGCCCGCGCCCCGGTTCGCGTACGGCGTGCGCTGGCGCGATGACGCCGACGCCACCGCCGCGCCCGCGCGCGCCGCGATCGATGACGCACCGGCGCCGCCGCCCGAGGACCTCGGCGGCGATCACTGGCTCACCGTCACGCCCGACCCCGGCGTCGTCGAGGTCAACACCGCCCCGTGCGCGACCGTGTCCGCGCTCGCCGCGCAGGTCGGCGCGATCTGGGCCGCCGCCGAGGGCGCCGGGCTCGCCGCCGCGCGCTACCGCTACAACGGCGATCCCGCCGACTCCGGCGGCGGCAGCCAGATCTCGCTCGGCGGCCCGCGGCCCGACGCGAGCCCGTTCCTCCGCTACCCGCACGTCCTGCCCGCGCTGATCCGCTACCTGAACAACCACCCGTCGCTGTCGTACTGGTTCGCGAACGAGTGCGTCGGCTCGGCCTCGCAGGGCCCGCGCCCCGACGAGGGCGCGCGCGAGCGGTGGGACGAGCTCGCCGTCGCGCTCGGCTGGATCGAGCGCCTCGCCGACCGCGGCGAGCTCTCCCCCGAGCAGCTCTGGCACGCGCTCGCGCCGCTGCTCGTCGACGGCGCCGGCAACACGCACCGCGCCGAGGCCAACATCGAGAAGCTGTGGAACCCGAGCATCCCGCCGCACGGCACGCGCCACGGCCGGATGGGCATCGTCGAGCTGCGCGCGATCCGCATGCCCGAGCGGCCCGCGATGCTCGCCGCCTGCGCGGCGCTGCTCCGCTCGATCGTCGCGCGCCTCGTGGTCTCGCACTACCGCGCGCCGCTCGTCGACTGGCACGACGAGCTGCACGATCGGTTCGCGCTGCCCGCGGCGCTCCAGCACGACCTGCGCCGCGTGCTCGGCGATCTGGACGACCACGGCCTCGGCATCCCCGCGCAGCTGCGCCCCGAGCTCGCCGCGTGGCGCTCACCCGGTATCACCTGCCGCCTCGGGGACGCGACGCTCGCGATCCGCTCCGCGCTCGAGTTCTGGCCGCTCGTCGGCGACGTCGCCTCGCAGGAGCGCGCCCCCGCGCGCATCGTCGACGCCTCCACCGCGCGCGTCGAGCTGTCGCTCGACGGGCCCGGCCCCGAGGCGATCGCCGTCGCCGGCCGGTGGGCGCGCCTGCGCGCGCTCGGCGAGGGCGTGCGCGCGATCGGCATCCGCCGCCGCGTCTACCAGCCCGCGCCCGGCCTCCACCCCGGCCTGCCCGCCACCGAGCCGCTCGTGATCGAGTGGGCGTGGGCCGGCCGCGCGCAGCGCGTCGAGCTGTGGTCGTGGCGGCCCGGCGGCGGGCCCTACGCCGGCCTGCCGCGCGACGACGGCGAGGCGCTCGCGCGGCGCCAGGAGCGCATCTCGGTGACCGAGCTCCCCGGCGAGCCGCGCGCGCACGGCCACTGGCAGGAGGCCCGGCCGTTCACGATCGATCTGCGGCTCGAGGCCGCCGCATGATCCGCCCATCGTGCGGCCGCCGCACGATCCGCCGCGTGAGCTGCACCGGGCGCCGTCGCACTCATGGAAACGCGCAGCGCCGGCCTCCCGGTGAAGCCACGCTCACGAGGATCCGCCCGCCGCGAGCCTGACCCCCACGTCGGGGGTAGACTCGAACGTGGCGAGTGGGACGGACATATATCCAGGCGACCTGTGCGCGGGGCGCTTGGAGCATGTGTTCCTGACCGCGCTCGCCGACGAGGCGCGGCCGCGGTTCGAGGACGCCGCGGCGCTCGCCGAGACCCTCACCCAGCTCCGCGAGGCCGCGCTCGCCGCTTATCCAGACCTGGCCGTCGACGCCGCGACCTTCGCCGCCGAGCTCGCCCGCCGCCTCGGCGCCGCCGCCAGCCCCGAGCAGCTCGCCCGCGTCCGCGCCGATCACGTCCACCTCGCGATCGCGTGTGCCGCCGGCGATCCGCTCGCGGTCCGCCGGTTCGAGGATGAATTCCTCGGAGAGGTCGACGCGACCGCGCGCCGGCTCCGCGCGCGCCCCGATCAGGCCGACGAGGTGCGCAGCCACATGCGCCGGATCTTGTTCGTCAGCGAGCCGAGGCGCCCGGCCGCGCTGCGCGAGTTCTCGGGCCGCGGCGATCTGCGCAGCTACCTCCGCGTGATCGCGACCCGCGAGCTCGTGCGCGTGATCAACAAGGGCCGCCGCGAGGTCGGCATCACCGATGACGCCTTCCTCGACATGCTGTCACCCGCCTCCGATCCCCAGCTCGGCTACCTGCGCGAGCGCTACCGCCCCGAGGTCGACGCCGCGATGCGCGCCGCCCTCTCCGCGCTCTCCGATCAGCCCCGCGCGCTCCTCCGCTACAGCGTGGTCGACGGCTGGACCATCGATCGCATCGGCGCGCTCTACGGCATCCATCGCGCGACTGCCGCGCGCCGGATCGCCGCTGCCCGCGAGGAGCTAGGCGGCGCGATCCGCGCCGAGCTGGCCGCCCGCCTCGCGATCTCCATCGGCGAGGTCGACTCGATCGTCCGCCTGGTGCAGAGCCGGATCGAGGTGTCCATTGAACGCCTCCTCCAATAATCTTGCCGCCCGTTCGACGCCGATGCCTGCAACGGCAGGGCACGGTCACCCCCGATCCTATCGGCGCATGGAATGCCCCGAAGCGGAGGCGTTGGTCGCGATGGCATCCGGCGGCCTGTCGGTGGAGCGGCGCGCGGAGATCGCCAACCATGCGGCCTGGTGCGCGCCATGCCACGCCGCGCTCGAGGCGCTGCTCCGATCGCACACCGCCGGCCTGCCCGCCGATTCGATGGCGAGCACGCCGGATGTGGATCAAGCGAACGCCGAGACGCTGGCCGAGTCGGAGGAGGACCGGGCGCGCCACCGCCAGGAGCTATCGGCGGGTGACCGCGTCGCTCGCTACATGATCGAGGCGGTGCTGGGACGGGGCGGGATGGGCGTGGTGTATCGCGCGAGAGATCCCGAGCTCGGCCGCGCGGTGGCGATCAAGGTGCTGCGGCGCGGGGCCGCCAGCGGCAAGCGGCTGAGGCGCGAGGCGCAGGCGCTCGCGAAGCTGTCGCATCCAAACGTGGTCGCCGTCCACGACGTCGGGACCCACGACGGTCAGCCGTTCATCGCGATGGCGCTGGTCGAGGGCGACACGCTGCGGCAGTGGCTGATCACGCCACGCCCCCTGCCGGCCGTGCTCGACGTGCTGCTCGCCGCGGGCCGCGGGCTCGCCGCCGCCCACGAGGCCGGCCTGATCCATCGCGACCTCAAGCCCGACAACATCTTCGTCGCGCACAACGGCCAGGTCCTGGTCGGCGACTTCGGCCTGGCGCGCGGGATCGGCAGTGTGGAGCTCGAGGCGGCCGGCTCGACCGGCGATGACGAGCTCGCGCCGGCGCTCACGCAGTCCGGCATGGTGCTCGGGACGCCGGCGTACATGGCGCCCGAGCAGGCTGCCGGCGACGCGACGATGGCATCGGACCAGTTCAGCTTCTGCGTCATGGCCTGGGAGGCGTTCACCCGGGCGCGACCGTTCGCGGGCACGAGCACCGCCGAGCTCCTCGCCAACATCCGCAGCGGCTCAGTGACCGAGCCCGAGGGCGAGCGCGCGCTGCCGTCGTGGATCGACACGGCGCTGCGGCGCGGGCTCGCCGCCGATCCGGCGCGGCGGTTTCCATCGATGACCGCGCTCCTCGGCGCGCTCGAGCCGACGCAGCACGCGCACCGGCTCTCGCCCGAGCCCGGGGTTGCGCTGGGCGACCCTCGATCGCAGGAGCTCGGGGTCATCGGGGATCTCGAGGTCAGCCCGACGCGCGCGGCGGCGCTGGTGGCGCTGACGGCGCGATCCGTCCCCCGCCGTGCAGGACGCCGCCGTGCGATCTGGGTGACCGCACTGGCCGTGGTCACGGCGAGCGCCGCCGCGTGGCCCGTGTATCGCGCGTTCCGCGGCCCGGCATCGCCGCCGCCGTCCTCGCCGGAGTCGTTACCGGCGGAGATCGCCGGCATGATCTGGCTCCCGGGCGGCACCTTCCGTATGGGCCGCACGGCCGAGGAGGTGGAGGCTGAATGCAAGCGCCTCGGCACGGATTGCCTCCGCTATCAGCTCGATCGCGAGCAACCCGCGCGCGAGGTGACGTTGTCGCCGTTCTATCTCGACGAGCGCGAGGCCACGAACGAGGAGGTCGCCCGCTGGCTCAGCACGATGAAGCCCTCGATCGAGATGCGGATGGATGACGAGGGGAACGTCCGCTGGGTCGTTCTCGACGGCCTACGGCTCCTCGACGTGCTGCCGCCGCACACCGGCATCGTGCGCGTCGCCGCGCGCGGCAGTGATGCCGACGGCGACTTCATCGCGCGCCCCGGCTACGAGCACAAGCCGGTCGCCCAGATCACCTGGGACGGTGCGTCCCTCTACTGCAAGGGACGCGGCAAGCGGCTGCCAACGGAGGCTGAGTGGGAGCTCGCGGCCCGCGGGCGCACCGCGCGGCGCTTCCCGTGGGGCGACCAGGTGCCCCGCTGCGACGAGGTCGCCTGGGGTCGCGACAAGAATATGCCGTGCGCACCGCGCTCCCTCGAGCCCGGCCCGCTCACCGTCGGAACGGCGCCACTCGATCGTACGCCCGAGGGCGTTCGCGATCTGGGCGGCAACGTCATGGAGTGGGTGCAGGACCAGTTCCTCAAGCCGTACCTACCAGGATGCGGCAAGTGCGTGGATCCACGCATCGAGGCGCAGGTGCCGCTCCAGGAGGACATCCGCGTGCTTCGCGGTGGGTCATGGTCGCTCGGGTGGCACAAGTCGCGCTCCACGGTGCGGAGCCGCTGGAAACGTACCGAGGTGAATGTGCACGCCGGAGTCCGCTGCGCCTCGCGCTGAGCTGGCTGGCCTCGCGGAGGGTCCGGTTGTCGCTCGTCAAGCCGCAGTCACGAGGTCCGGCTCCTTGGGGTTCTTGGGGGGCGCGGCCGGCTTCGGCGTCGGAGCGAGCGGTGGCCGCTCCCCGGGCGGCGGGGCGGCTTCGAGAGCTGCGAAATTCATTCTACTCATAATTCCCTTTCACTGGACATCTGGAACACGTATGCCGTGCTGGCGTCAAAGGCGGCGTCGTTGGCCTGATTGCCGTCGATGCCGTGGCGTGACCGGAGTCCCGCCGTGCGCTCGTCGATGCCTCTGTCTACAAAGAGGACCCACGTCGACCTTGTCGCACAAAAATCGAACATGCCGCGCGGTTCTCGACGGCCTCGGCCGATCGACAGCTCCACGATGTCGATCAGCGAACTTCTTCTACACGTGTAGAGCGCCAGACGCCGACGCGTGGGCCACGGCTCGATGTGCTGCGGCGCTCGCCGCGAGCGTGACTCCACCATCGGGGGTAGACTCCAGCGTGGCGAGCGGGACGGACATACATCCAGGGGCCCTGTCCATCGAACGACTGCTCACATGATCTCGCCGCCCGTCATTCGGGCCGGTGCCGAGCCTGAATATGCACGGTCGCTCTCGAAACTACCGCCGAACGGCCTGCCCCGATGCGGACGTGTTCGTGGCGTTGGTCTCCGGCGGTCTGACGGCGGAGCGCCGCGCGGAGCTCGCGAACCACGCGGCCTGGTGCGCGCCGTGCCACGCCGCCCTCGACGCCCTGCTCCGATCGCCCACCGCCAGCGTCCCCGCAGACTCGCTGGCGGACTCGCCGGTGAGCACGCCGGAGCTGGCGCCGGCAGAGGCCGAGACGCTCGATGTCTCGGAGCAGGGCCAATCGCGCCAGCGCGACGAGCTGGCGGCGGGTGACCGCGTCGCCCGCTACATGATCGAGGCGGTGCTGGGACGGGGCGGGATGGGCGTGGTGTATCGCGCGAGAGATCCCGAGCTCGGCCGCGCGGTGGCGATCAAGGTGCTGCGGCGCGGGGCCGCCGGCGGCGAGCGGCTGCGGCGCGAGGCGCAAGCGCTCGCGATGCTGTCGCACCCGAACGTGGTGACGATCCACGACGTCGGGACTCACGAGGGCCAGCCGTTCATCGCGATGGCGCTGGTCGAGGGCGACACGCTGCGGCGGTGGCTGACCACGCCGCGCCCCCTGCCGGCCGTGCTCGACGTGCTGCTCGCCGCGGGCCGCGGGCTCGCCGCTGCCCACGAGGCCGGCCTGATCCACCGCGACCTCAAGCCCGACAACATCTTCGTCGCGCAGAGCGGCCAGATCCTGGTCGGCGACTTCGGCCTGGCGCGCGGGATCGGCAGCACGGAGCGCGAGGGCGGCGGTCCGGGCGATGACCCGGGCCGCCGCGATGACCTGCTCGCGCCGGCGCTCACGCGGTCCGGCATGGTGCTCGGGACGCCGGCGTACATGGCGCCCGAGCAGGCCGCCGGCGAAGCGACGATGGCCTCGGACCAGTTCAGCTTCTGCGTCATGGCCTGGGAGGCGCTCACCCGCGCGCGGCCGTTCGCGGGCTCGACCACCACCCAGCTCCTCACCAACATCCGCAGCGGCAACGTGACCGCGCCCGAGGACCCGCGCGCGCTGCCGCCGTGGATCGACGCGGCGCTACGGCGCGGGCTCGACGCCGATCCGGCGCGGCGGTTTCCATCGATGACCGCGCTCCTCGGCGCGCTCGAGCCGACGCAGGACACGCCCCCGAGCGCCCCCGAGCCCGGGGCGGCGCCGGCGACGCGGCCCGGCACCCGCCGCGCACAGCGCCGCCGTTCGATCGGGCTGACCGCGCTGGCCGTCGCCGCGGCGAGCGCCGCCGCGTGGCACGGGGATCGCGCGGTCCCCGCTCCGGCATCACCGCCGAGGTCGCCGCCGGCGGCGCTCGCCGGCATGATCTGGTTCCCGGGCGGCACCTTCCGTATGGGTCGCACCGCCGAGGAGGTCGCCGCGGAATGCGAGCGCCTCGGCGCGGCCTGCCGCCGCGATCTGCTCGATCGGGAGCAACCCGCGCGCGAGGTGACGCTGTCACCATTCTATCTCGACGAGCTCGAGGCCACGAACGAGGAGGTCGCCCGCTGGCTCAGCACGATGAAACCCTCGATCGGGGTGCGGATGGACGACGAGCGGCAGGTCCCGCGCTGGGTCTACCTCGACGACCTGCGGCTCCTCGATCTGCTGCCGCCGTACGCCGGCCTGATGCGCGTCGCCGACGCGGACAGCAACGCCGACGGCGACTTCATCGCGCGCCCTGGCTATGAGCACAAGCCGGTCGGCCTGCTCACCTGGGACGGCGCGTCCCTCTACTGCAAGGGACGCGGCAAGCGGCTGCCGACGGAGGCCGAGTGGGAGCTCGCGGCCCGCGGGCGCACCGCGCGGCGCTTCCCGTGGGGCGAGCAGGAGCCCCGCTGCGACGAGGTCGCCTGGGGTCGCGACAACGATATGCCGTGCACACCGCGTTCCCTCGAGCCCGGCCCGCTCGCCGTCGGGACGGCTCCCCTCGATCGGACACCCGAGGGCGTTCGCGATCTGGGCGGCAACGTCATGGAGTGGGTCCAGGACCAGTTCCTCAAGCCGTACCTGCCGGAGTGCGGTGCGTGCATGAATCCACGCATCGAGGCGCCGGTGCCGCTCCAGGAAGACATCCGTGTGCTTCGCGGTGGCTCGTGGGCGCACGGTTGGCACATGTCGCGCTCCACGATGCGAGGTCGCTGGAAACGTACCGAGGTGATGGTGAACGGCGGGGTCCGCTGCGCCTCGGGCTGAGCGAATCGGTGCCGCGCGTGCCGCGCCACCTCGGATCGCAAGCCGGATCGCAAGCCGGAGTCAGACGGTCTTGTCTTTGCCTACGGGAGGCGGCGCCGCGGGCCGCTGCGGGACCACGGGGAGCCCGCCGGAGGCTGGCGCGCCACCACCATCGCCGGTGGCCCCCATGCCTCGGCCTTGGTGGCTGTCCTGATCGTCGCGGCCCCGAGCACTACCCTCGAAATCCATTCTCTTCATAAATCCCCTCTCAACTTTCTCTGGAAAGACACATAGGCCGGCGCTGGACGTCCGATACCTGCATCTGCCAGAGGTCCCACCTCGACCTTGTCGCGCTGAAAAAGCGCTCACCGAGGTCACGCTGGACAAGCAGCTCGTCCAGCGATGCTGGGCCGGGGGTGTTGCCGCGAATGCCGTACAGCCGCGCGATGTAGCCGCGCAGCGACGCCGCCACGATCACCAGCAACACATCGATCGCGGTCGGCGACAGCCCCGACCTCGCCGACGAGCTCGGCGCTCGACGTCGACGCGCTGCGATGCTGTGGCGCCGCGGCCAGCGCGACCCCGGCGTGCTTCTCGGCGAGCGCGGCGACCTCGTGCTCGTACGGATGATGGCCCCCCTTGTCATGGCCGAGATGGCCGAGCCGAGACGTCTCCCGCGGGTTCAAGATCGCCCGCAGCGCCCACTGCGTGATCGACTGGATCTCGCGATCGAGCGTGACCAGCGCAGCCGCGCGCGGCAGCCGCGTCCGACACGGCCGCGGCTCGGGCCCGCCGACGATCATGGGGGGCCGGGGCTCGAGCGGCCGGACGGCGCCTCGCGGCGAGGTGGACAGGCGGGTGGCCACGCCCATGCGCTCGCCGATCGAGGCAAGCTGAAGCTCGCCGCTAACGAGGCGGATCGCCAGGCGGTCGCCGTCGGGATCGACGGCGACGTCGGCCACATCGCCATCCACCACGACCTCGCCGAGCGAGCAGGCAGCCCGGAGATCGATGACGGCGAGCCGGCGAGCCGCCGCGTGGACGACGGCGAGGCCGCGCCGCGCCGCGATCCGGACCGTGCCCGGGGGCAGGCTGACGGTCTGGAGCTGGCACCCGCTGGGGAGCGCGAGCACGGCGAGCTCGCGCCCGCGGTCATGCTCGGCGATCACCGCGATCGAGGTGCCCTCGCCCAGGACGCAGCCACCGGTGATTCGATGCCCGGACCGCAGCGTCGTCGACCGCCCCGTCGGGAGCGTCACACACGGACCCGCGTAGTGAGCGAACCGGCGACGCGCGATCGGGATCCCGGCGTCGATGTGGCTGGGGATGATCGCGAGCGAGCCGAGATCGTCGACCAGCAGCACTGACTCGCGCGCGGCCCACAGGGCCGAGGGGCCGTCGATCGTCGTCGGGATCAGCACCCCCTCGGGGTCCGCCGGGAGCGCATGCTCGTCGAGCCGGTGACCGTCGCGGGCCAGCCGGATCAGGGCGCCGGCCCGGGTGGCCACCCAGATCTGGTCCGCGAACGCGGCGACCGCCTGCACGCCCGGGATCGCGATCCGCCGGCGACCGTCACCCCGCAGCTCGACGAGGGTGACCGCGTCCGGCTCCGCGACCACCAGGGTGCGGCCGTCGCGGGTGAACTGGACCTGACTCGAATGGAACATCGTCCTCATAACAATCGACTAGGAGGGCGATCGCGCGAGCCGTCGCACGGCATTCCGACCGGCCGCGCGGCCTCCGGGTAACCCGGAGCGAAGGAATGCACGACCGGCGCTGACGGTGCTTGGTTCGCGGTCCGCGGCGGCGAGCCTCACTGCGCACGGCCCTGCTGTGCGGCGGCGCTCGTGAGCTGCCTCCCGAGAGATGGCCAGCAAGCAGCGGGTCGGAGGAGCCACTCCATGATCCGTATCAACAGGCCCCCGAGAAGCCCGGAGCGAGCGTATCGGTGACGGCGGAGAGGGCGGTGATCTGCTCGCGCGCGGCGTAGGAGAGGGCCGAAGCGCGGAGGGTGTCGCCTTCGGAGCCGCAGAGGAGGTCGGCGAGGCGGAGCCGGGCGACGGCCGCGTGGAGCGCGAGGCCGCTGGCGTCGAAGGCAGCGAGGGAGCGGCGCAGGAGCGCGGCGGCGGTCGGAAGCTCGGTGCGAGCGGCGGCGATCCCGGCGGAGAGGAGGTCGCCGAGCGCGGTGATGTAGGGGACACGCTCGCGGTAGAGACGCGCGGCTGCCACGGCGGCGGACTTCAGCAAGCTGCGGCCGTCGGATGTCGCGGCGCCGAGTTGTCGGGCGCGGCGCAGCGCGGCGCGACCGCGCACGAAGAGGGCTTCCTCGCGGCAGATCTGGATCTCGAGGACGTAGGCCCTCTCGAGGGAGCGCCAGCCGTGGCGCATGCGGGCGAGCGCGCCCTCGGCGTCGCCGGTGAAGAGCTCGAGCTCGGCGCGCGCCAGGAGGTCGTCCCAATGCTGGTGGAGAAAGCCGCGCTCCGACCAGCGGCGGATGCCTTCGTCGAGCGCGATCCGGGCACCGGCGGTGTCGCCACGGACGAGCGGAAGCCAGACAAGGGTGCCGGTGCGGAGCGCGGTCGCGAGGTAGCGGTCGTCACGCTCCTCCGCGTCGCGGATGACCTCGGGTACGCGCGCGGCGAGCGCGGCGAAGCGGCCGAGGTAAATCTGCGCCCACGACGTCTGGGCGGCGATGGTGTCGCGTTCCCAGGTGACGCCGGTGCAGGTGCACAGCGTGCGCTCGGCCTCCTCGGAGGCGGCGAGTCCCTCGGCGAAGCGCCCCTGCAGGTAGGCGCTGATCCCGGTGGCCGCGGCGACGATGCCGTGCGCGTGCGGCTTGCCGCACTCGGCGGCGAGCGCGCGCGCCTGGTCCAGGATCCTGGCGACGCGCGGCGCGGCGTGCACGCCCCGCGCCGCGATGAGGCCGGCCTCGAGCGCGAGCGCGAGCGACGCGCGGTACGGATCGCCGGCGTCGAGCGCGAGCCGGAGCATGCGGCTCTGGAACACGGCCGCGCGGACCGAGTCGATCATCAGCAGCCCGACCGCGGCGGACCAGCAGGCATCGACGCGCGCCAGCGCGCCGGAATCGAGGCTGCCGCCACGGCGCAGCGCGAGGCCGCGCAGGCGCAGGCGGCCGCGCACCGCGAGCAGCGACGGGATCGCGGCGCGCCCGGTCGCCGGCAGGCGCAGCCCGACGCCAGCGAGCACCTCGCCGAGCGCCCGGAGCCCGGCGTCGACGTGGCCGGAGCGGAGCAGCTGCTCGGCCGCGCGGCGGCGCAGATCCAGCGCCTCGCGCCCGCCGGCGCTCGCGGCCGCTTCCTGGAACACATGCGCGGCCTCCGCGCCGCGGCCGGCGTTCACCAGCGCGGCGCCGAGCTTTCCACGCAGCGCGAGCCCATCGTCGTCTCCGAGCTCGAGTGCCGCGCGGTACAGCCGCGCCGCCTGATCGAACGCCAGCGCCGCAGCCGCGATGTCGGCCGCCTCGATCGCGTAGCGCCGCGCCCGCGCCCGCTCGCCGGCCTCCAGCCAGTGCCCGAACAGCAGCTCGGGGTCGACCTCGGGCCGCCGCTCGAGCGCCGCCGCGAGCCGCGCATGGAGGCCGGCCGCGCGCGACGCGTCGAGCTGCTGCAGCACCGCGGCACGGACACGGCTGTGGTACGCGTCGACCCGATCCTCCATCCCGAGGCCGCCGGTGTGCACCAGGTGATCGTCGCGCAGGCGCACCAGCACCGCGGCGAGCGTCCCGAACGCCACGCCCGCCGCCTCGGCGACCACCGCCTGCGCGACCGGCGCGCCCGCGGCGCCCACCACCTCGACGATCGCGCGAGCGTCGGCGCCGAGCGCGGCGATCCGGCGCGCCAGCGCGTCCTCGAGCCGCGTGATCGCGCCCGCCTCGCGACCCCGCCTCGCGCGCGCCAGCTCCATCACGAACAGCGGGTGCCCGCCCGCCGCGGCGGCGATCGCCGCCGCGGTGTCGGGCGACTCCGCCGGCAGGAGCGTCGCCGCGAGCGCCGCCGCATCCGCCGGTGCCAGCGGCCCGACGTCGACCTGCCGGATCGGGCACGGCGGCGCGAACCCCGCGCGCTCGTCACCGCGCTCGGCGACGACCAGCACCAGCGGCGGCGCGTCCGGCGGTCGCAGCAGCTCGGTGAGCAGCGCGAGGCTGTCGGCGTCGGCCCACTGCAGGTCGTCGATGCTGACCACCAGCCGGTGCCGCCCCGCGATCCGCCCGAGCAGCGCGCGCACCGCCTCGATCAGGTGGCGCCGCTCGACGGCCGGCTCGAGGCCGCTCGGCGCCGGGCTCGGCGCCGGCTCCGGCGACAGCGCCGCCAGCGCCGGGAACACACGCGCCAGGAGCTGGGCACGCGCCGGCGCCAGCGCGCGGACCTCCTCCTCCGGCTGAGCGGACAACCAGCGCGCCAGCGCCTCGATCACGCCGTCGATCGCCTTGTACGGGACCGACTCGCGCTCGCAGCAGCGTCCCGCCAGCACCACCGCGCCACCGCCCGCCGCGCGCGCGAGCCACCGCCCGAGCAGCGTGCTCTTGCCCACGCCCGACTCGCCGCGCACCGCGACCACCACCGGCCCGCCGGCCTCGAGCGCCGCGTCCAACGCCGCCAGCTCGCGTTCGCGCCCGAGGAACGCTTCGTCGCTCATCGTCTCGGTGCCCGCGTCGCCGCCGAGCACGCGCCGCAAGTCGTCGGCCCCGGCACGCTTCGCCGGATTGATCGCGAGCAACCGCATGCACAGCGCGTCGAGATCCGCCGGCACGTCCGCCACCAGCACCGACGGCCGGCGCGGCAGCCGCATCATCTTCGCCGCCAGCACCTCTCCGACCGTCCCCTCGAAGGGGAGCCGCCCGGTCAGCGCCTCGTACAGCATCACGCCGACCGCGTACCAGTCAGCCGCCGGCCCGACCCCGCCGCCGCGCGCCTGCTCCGGCGCCATGTACGCTGGCGTCCCTATCACGTGATCGTTGCCGTCCTCCGGGTCGCGGACGTCGCGCACCAGCCCGAAATCGAGCACCACGACCCGCCCGTCGCGCGTCACCAGCACGTTCGACGGCTTGACGTCGCAGTGCACCTTGCCGCTCCGGTGCAGCGCGCACAGCGCGCCCGCGAGCTGCCGCAGCCCCTCGCGCAGCCGCTCCTCGTCGAACCTTGCGCCCGTCTCCGGACGCTCCGGGTATACCCACGACAGGAAGGACTCGCCGTCGACAAGCTCCATCGTGAAGAACCAACGGCCGCGGTCCTTCACCAGCTCGCCCAGCGTCACCAGGTTACGATGCGACAGCCCGCGCAGCGCGCGGAACTCGTTCTTGAACAGCGACAGCCGCCGCGGTGAGAGCGCGCGCAGCGTCTTGAGCGCGAACGGTGCCTCACGCTCGCGATCCCACACCTCGTAGACCACGCCCATCCCCCCCGCGCCGATGCGGCGCACCACCGCGAACCGGTCCGTGCCACCGAACTCCGACGTGCCCGGCGCGGTCGCCTCCGGCTCGCCGACACCGCCGGCCCCGTCGGGGGTACCGCGGCCGAGCTCGAGCACGCCGGCCGTGCGTCCGCCGGTGCTGGCGAGCAGCCCGCCGGACGCCAGGGCCATCTCGCTGACGGCGCCGGTCTCCACCAAGCCTTCGATCAACGCGTGGCACAGGTCGCACGACGCCGCGTGGTTCGCGATCGCCGCTCGCTCGATCTCCGGCAGCACTCCTGCCACCAGCGCCCCCAGCAGATCCGCATTCCCGCACACCACGTCCATTGTCGAGTGTAGCGCCGCTGCCACGGATCGAGAAACGTACGAAGATAGACGAGATCATCGACAACTCCGCGATGTCGATTAGCGTACTTCTTCTGTACGTATTAGAACGCAAGGCACGAGGCCCGGCCGTTCACGAGCGATCTGCGGCTTCCCCCGCCGCGCGCTCCGCCCCGGCTAGTACCAGGGCTGGAAGTAGTAGTAATTAATGTACGAGGCGACCGATCGCCCCTGAGACTGGCCGGCGTCCACCGAGAACCGGTAGTGCAGGCCGCCGTAGATCCGGGCGTTCTTGATGTCGTTGGCCAGCGCCGTCAGCGACGTGTACGACCGCGACGGCTGGGTCAGCCCGGTGACGCCCACCGTCGTGAGCGTCCAGCTCACGTAGTCGGTGCCAAAGTACGCGCGCACCACCTCGACCATCGAGCCCGCGCCCACGAAGCCGTGGCCCGCCGGGTACTCGGGGTGGTTGACGTTGAGGAGCGGCGTCCACGCCGTGTCGGCCACCGTCGAGGCGTTGTTGTCCGTGTCCGCGCGCGGGATCGAGTGGAGCGGCCGCCAGAAGCTGAAGTAGTACTTGGCGCTCATCCCCGTCTGGACCGCGTCGGCGATGGACGTGAACGCGAGCGCGAAGAAGCGCGCCGCGTCCATCCGGGAGAGGCCCTTGGTCACGGCCAGCTCGGTCAGGTTGCGCGACGCCCAGCGGAACGGGTTCTCGGCGGACCACAGCGCCAGCTGCTTCTGCGCCTCGGTGCGGGTCGTGCTGTTCGCGCCGCCGATGCTGCGCACCTCGTTGTACGCCGTGGCGTACGCGGACGAGGTCAGCGCGGGCGGCCCCGCCGGGAAGAACGCCGACGTATCGAGGATGTCGAACGTGAACGGCGGGACGTTGATCATCTTGAAGTCGACCGGCTGCGCCCCGGCGACCGTCGACTCGAACGCGCCGGGCCCGGTCGTCGGCTGGGTCCACGTGTACGTGTTGTCGATGTTGTCATTGGCGCGCAGCGAGAGGTAGTGCGCGGCGGCCTCCTCGCCGAGGTTGATGCCGTCCGTCTTGCTCGTCCCGCTCGCGATCGCGTTCATCGTGGTCGCGTACTTCGCGTCGAGGAAGGCCGCGCGGCCGGGCACGCGGGTGCGCAGGATGCGGTAGGCCGCGGTCGCCACCGCCGCCTCCTTGCTCGAGTAGTAGCTCGCGTACGTGTAGAACGAGAACGGCTCGTAATACTCGTAGATCGACGTCAGCGCGTCATAGACCGCGAGCTGCACCTGCGCCATCAGCATCGCGCTCGGCCCCGGCGTGCGGAGCGCGGTGCTCTCCTCGACCGGCCGGACGATCGCGTCGGCCGCGATCGCGGCCCAGTCGGTCACGACGTTGCCAGTCGCGAGGGCCGACGCGACCTCTGCCTCCTGCTCGGGGATATCGCCCTCGAGCGCGCAGGCGCTCCAGAGGGTGAGTCCCGCGAGCATCGGGAAGAGGCGGGTACAGCTGGGGCTCTGCGTGATCATGGATCTCATCATTTCTCCCGGGTGCGGTTACGCACCTCGCTTGTGAGCGCTTCATGCCGCTCGAAGACCGCCAGGGACCTTACATGGCCTTCAATGGACAATGCGCCCGTAATGCGCACGCGATGCACATCGCTGTGCATCACTGCACATTCTCCCCAACGGAGCGGCTCATCCCGATTGTCCCATCAAGAGATGAGGGACTTCACATCGAGAGATGAGCGCTTCACATCGAGAGATGAAAACCAGCTCACGAGTGATCGTCAGTCGCAGCGGAGGGGCGCTGGCGGCGGCGTGCCGGACGACTGCGCTCGCTTGCGCCCACGCGCGCTCACCAGTCGCGGTGGAAGAACCTGCTGTCGATGTACTGGACGACCGCCTTGCCCTGCTGCTGGCCCGCGTCCATCGAGTAGCGGAAGTGCAGGCCGGCGAACACGCGGGCGTCCTTGATGTCGTTCGCCAGCGCCGTCAGCGACGTGTACGACCGCGACGGCTGGGTCAGCCCGGTGACGCCCACCGTCGTCAAGGTCCAGCTCACGCTGTCGGTGCGGAAGAACGCGCGCACCGCCTCGACCACCGCGCCGGCGCCCACGAAGCCGTGGCCCGCCGGGTACTCGGGGTGGTTGACCGTGAGCAGCTGCGTCCACACCGGGTCAGCCACCGTCACGCTGTTGTTGTCCGTGTCCGCGCGCGGCACCGCGATCGACGGCCGCCAGCGGTTGTAGGCGTACTTCGCGCTCATCCCCGTCTGCAGCGAGTCCGCGATCGACGTGTACGCGAGCGCGAAGAAGCGCGCCGCGTCCATCCGGGAGAGGTTCTTGGTCACGGCCAGCTCGTTCAGGTTGCGCGACGCCCAGCGGAACGGGTTCTCGGCGGACCACAGCCCCAGCTGCTTCTGCGCCTCGGTGCGAACCGTGCTGGCCGCGCCGCCGAGGGTGCGCGTCTCGTCGAACGCCGTGGCGTACGCAGACGAGTTCAGCGCGGGCGGCGCCGCCGGGTAGAACGACGTCGTCTGGCTGAGGGAGAACGTGAACGGCGGGACAAACACCATCTTGTAGTCCGCCGGCTGCCCGCCGGCCACGGCCGACTCGAACACGCCGGGGCCCGGCGCCGCCGCCGTCCACGTGTACGTCTTGTCGATGTTGTCGGTCGCGCGCAGGGTCAGGTAGTGCTGCGCGGCGGCCTCGCCGAGGTTCGTGCCGTTCGTCTTGCTCGACCCCGCGGCGATCGCGTCCATCGTCGTCGCGTACTGCGCGTCGAGGTAGGCCGCGCGGCCGGGCACGCGGGTGCGCAGGATGCGGTACGCTGCGGTCGCCGCGGCCGCCTCCTTGCTCGCGTAGTCGCTCGCGTACGCGCTGTACGAGAACGCGTCGTGATCCTTGTAGATCGCGACCATCGCGTCGTAGACCGCGAGCTGGACCTGCGCCATCAGCATCGCGCTCGGGCCCGGCGTGCGCAGGGTGGTGGTCGCCTCGTCGGGCCGCACGATCGCGTCCGCCGCGATCGCCGCCCAGGTCGTCACGACGTTGCCGCCCGTGATCTCGGACTCGACCTCCGACTCAGCTCCGGGCACCTCATCCTTGGGTGCGTCCTCCTCGAGCGCGCACGCGCCCAGGAGCGCGAGCCCCGTGATCATCGGCAGGAAGGAGGTACGGCTGGAGGGCTGAGCGATCGCAGATCTCATCATTCTCTCCGAGGGTTTGCAGTTACGAAACCTCCTCATGAACACTTCATGCCACTTGGAAACTGGCTGTAATCTTACGTTGCTTTCATGAGCCGATGCGCACGCGATGCGCAACGATGCGCAACGATGCGCAACGATGCACAACGATGCGCAACGATGCGCAACGATGCGCAACACTCGCGACGCAGGCGTGAGCCACCTGCGCCGCGCGGGGCCCGAAAACGCCGATGCGAGCGCGCGATCTCGGTGACTTGCACCGGCCGCGCGCTCGCATTTTCCGATCAAGAGATGAAGCTGCGATTCACGACGTACCAGAAACTACGCATCGCGTCGCAGACCGCGCCTTCCGATCAAGCGATGAAGCTTGGCTTCACCACCGAGCGCGGAAGTACTTGCTGTTGATGTACTGGACGACCGCCTTGCCCTGCGCCTGGCCGGCATCCATCGAGTAGCGGAAGTGCAGGCCGGCGAACACGCGGGCGTCCTTGATGTCGTTCGCCAGCGCCGTCAGCGACGTGTACGACCGCGACGTCTCGGTCAGCCCCGTGACGCCCACCGTCGTCAAGGTCCAGCTCACGTTGTCGGTGCGGAAGAACGCGCGCACCGCCTCGACCACCGCGCCCGCGCCCACGAAGCCGTGGCCCGCCGGGTACTCGGGATGGTTGACCGTGAGCAGCTGCGTCCACGTCGGGTCGGCCACCGTCACGCTGTTGTTGTCCGTGTCCGCGCGCGGGACCGCGATCGACGGCCGCCAGCGGTTGTAGGCGTACTTCGCGCTCATCCCCGTCTGCAGCGAGTCCGCGATCGACGTGTACGCGAGCGCGAAGAAGCGCGCCGCGTCCATCCGAGCGAGGTTCTTGGTCACGGCGAGCTCGTTCAGGTTGCGCGACGCCCAGCGGAACGGGTTCTCGGCGGACCACAGCCCCAGCTGCTTCTGCGCCTCGGTGCGGACCGTGCTGGCCGCACCACCGAGGGTGCGCGTCTCGTCGAACGCCGTGGCGTACGCAGGCGAGTTCAGCGCGGGCGGTGCCGCCGGGTAGAACGACGTCGTCTGGCTGAGGGAGAACGTGAACGGCGGGACAAACACCATCTTGTAGTCCGCCGGCTGCCCGCCAGCCACGGCCGACTCGAACACGCCGGGGCCCGGCGTCGCCGCCGTCCACGTGTACGTCTTGTCGATGTTGTCGGCCGCGCGCAGGGTCAGGTAGTGCTGCGCGGCGGCCTCGCCGACGTTCGTGCCGTTCGTCTTGCTCGATCCCGCGGCGATCGCGTTCATCGTCGTCGCGTACTGCGTGTCGAGGAAGGCCGCGCGGCCGGGCACGCGGGTGCGCAAGATGCGGTACGCCGCGGTCGCCGCGGCCGCGTCCTTGCTCGCGGAGCTGCTCGCGGACCCCTTGTACGAGAACGCGTAGTGATCCTTGTAGATCGCGACCATCGCGTCGTAGACCGCGAGCTGGACCTGCGCCATCAGCATCGCGCTCGGGCCCGGCGTGCGCAGCGTGGTGGTCGCCTCGTCGGGCCGCACGATCGCGTCCGCCGCGATCGCCGCCCAGGTCGTCACGACGTTGCCGCCCGTGGCTTCCGCTTCGACCTCAGACTCCTCTTCAGGGACCTCGCCTTCGAGCGCGCAGGCGGGGATCAGCGAGAGCCCCGCGAGCATCGCGACGAGGTTGATACGGCTGGAGCTGGTCTTCGTGGTACGCATCGTTTCTCCGGGTGGGGTTTGGTGATTCCTCTCTATGAACACTTCGTGCCACTCCAGAGATGATTGATAATCTTGAGGTAAGGCCGTCTCGGTGCGCATGCGATGCGCACGCGATGCGCACGCGATGCGCAACGATGCGCATGCAGTGCGCAACGCGCAGACGGCTCGTCGGTGCGAGCGATGAAGCCGCGCCCAGCCGCGCGCGATCCCCATCCTCAGAGCTTACCGCACTCGCGATCTCCCATCCCCAGCGATTACCTCGCTCGCCGAGAGCCCCTGTGAGCGCCGGGCATCTGAAGTCAGATCGCCAGTGCTGGTGACGCTCGCTCGGCGCGCAGCATCGATCAGCGGTCGAGCTTGCGCGTCGCGTGGCGCAGCCGGCCGATCGCGTGCTCGCCCTCCTGCCCGGTGTGCGTCCACACCGAGTGGACGAGCTTGCGCTTCGGATCGATGAGCAGCGCGCCGTACTCGCCGAGCCACTTCGACGAGTGGCGGGCGAGCTCGTAGGCCGCCATGTCGGGCGAGGCGCGGACGGTGGGCGCGCACGGCCCGCCCGCCGGCTTGCACGTCGTATAGGCGAGGTGGCCCTTGCCGCCGCGGTTCTCGAAGAACGTGACGTGCAGCGTGCCGCTGGCTGGATCGAGCGCGAGGTTCGGGACCATATGATTGGCGCAGGTCTCGTCGTCATTGACCTTGGTCCGCTTCCAGGTCTTGCCGCCGTCCTTCGTCGCGGCGAGCCTGATGTCCCACTTGCCGTCGGGCGTCCCCGCCGCGTACGCGACATAGATCCAGCCGCGGCGATCGTCGACGGCGAGCGTCGGGTTCAAAAAATAGAACGGGACCGCCTCGCCGGGCGCGGTGACGGTGATCGGCTTACCGAACGTCTTGCCGTCCGCTGACACGGAGTACGCGACCGTGTTGTCCGGCGAGCCCCACGCGTGAACGCCGCGCGGATCGGCGACCGCGACCGCGACGTGGACGCGGCCCTGGCCATCGATCGCGACGTCGCCGTACGCGCCCTCGGTGGCGGTGACCGGCGCGTCCCACGTCTTGCCGCCGTCGAGCGAGGTGCGCATGCGCAGGCCCCCGCCCGTCTCGGACGAGTAGAACGCGCGCAGGGCCTCGGCCGCCGGCTTGCCCGCCGCCGGCTTTCCGGGCACGGGGCCCGCCGCGATCATCGGCTTGTCGAGGCAGAACCGCGTGTCTGGCGGGCAGTCCTCCGGCGCGTGGATCGCGACCGGCTGGGACCACGTGGCGCCGCCGTCGGTCGAGCGCGCGTAGCCGATCTCGGCGTTGCGGTCGACGCCGCCGCCGTCGTGGCCGAGCCACACCGCGTGCACCGCGCCGTCGCGCGTGACCGCCGCCCACGCGTCGAAGTGCTGCTGCTTCGTGGTCGGCAGCGGCTGATCGATCACCGGCGCCCCGCTCTGCGGCACGCGCGCCACGCCGAGGAAGCTCTTGCCGAAGATCGAGCCGCCGCTCGTGTACACGACGACCAGGTCGCCCGCCGGCGTCAGCACGGCGGCCGGCTCGAACTGGTACACGCCGGGCATCGCCTTCGTGGACAGCGCGACGGGCGCGGAGAACCCGCCGTCGGGCGGCGCGGCGGCCGGGCACGCCGGCAGCGAGATCGACGCCAGAAACGGCAGGCTGCACGCCTTGCGGCCCGGATCGCAGATGTAGCCCTGATCCGCGCGGCAGTCGGCGTCGGTCGCGCAGCTCCGCGCGCACATCTCGGGCCCGCGCACCGACGGCAAGCACGCGCTGCCAGCGGGGCACGGCGCCCCCGTCGCGCCGCACGGGCTCGTGCAGTACCCGCCCGGCGCCGGGAAGCAGAGCTGCCCCACGGCGCACGTGCCGCGCGGGTTCGCGGGATCCGGCTTGCACGCGTCGCCGATGCCGCCTGCGATCGGCGGCGGAGCCGGCGCGGGCGCGCCGCCGGACCCCGAGCCAGCGGCGCCAGCGCTGGAGCTGCCCGGATCGCCCGCGCCACCGGCGCCGCCGATTGCACCATTGCCGAGGCCGCCGGGGCCGGGCGGCGGCGGCTTGCCGGGGGACGAGCACGCAGCGACGACGACGACAACGGCGACAGCGACAGCGGTAAACCAGGAGGCTGCCAGGACGGGGATCCGCATGCCCTCACATCGCACGCCGCGCCTCGGCGTGACAGAAATTCGCCTCCGGGGCGTGTCAGCGAATCGCCGACGCGAATCTGCCGCTCGTCGAACCAGGTATCGAGATCGATGCGTGTCGGATCGGCGCGCCTGCCGTCGCCTGACCGGCTATCGCGATCCCACGGCCCACATATTCCGAACCCCGGCCCGAGCGCTTGGTCGGCGAGTCACCTCCCCGCGCCAGCGGCCGGGCCTCGCTCGCCGCGTTCGTGCCTCCATTCAAGGTGCACCTGTGCTGGTTCGGCGGCCCGCGGGCCGACCTGCGGTGCGCCGAGATCGCGCGCGAGCTGTACGCGCTCCTGCACCGGCCACTCGAGGACGACGACGTCATGCAGCGGCCGGGGGCGGACATCCCCGTCGAGTACGGGCGAGATCTGGCCGGACTGCTCGACGCGCTCGAGCGCGGGCACGAGGCCGCCGCTGGCGTCCGGCTCGTGATCCTCTTGCTCGATCAGGCGGCCTACCTGGATCCGGCGAGCCGGGACCTCGTGCAGGCGCGCGCGATGGCCCGCGCCCGCGCCCGCGCCCGCGCCGGAGACGAGGTCTATTTGCCCATCATCGTCGGCGGCTCGTGGGCGCCCGTGCTCCACGCGGGCGGGCACGCGATGCACGACGCGATCGCGCTGCCTCGTGAGCTGCGGGACGGGCCGCTCCGCAAGTGGGCGCTCGGCGCCGAGGTCGCCGTGATCGCCGGGCGCGCCCTGCTCGGCAAGCTCCGCGAGCCGGCGCCGCCGAGGCCGCGGGTGCTCGCCAGCTACACGAGGGCGGACGGCTCGAGCCTGACCCGTGACCTCGCCGCGCACCTGCGCAACCACACGCCCGTCGACGTCTGGCTCGACGCGAGCGAGCTGCCATCGGATGAATCGGACGAGGCGCTCGTCCGCCAGCTCGAGGCCGCCGAGAGCCACGGCGTCGTCCTCGTGATCCGCACCGATCGCTACTCCGAGAGTCCGTGGCGCGACGCGGAGCTCCTCGCGGCGAAGCTGGCGCGGGTGCCCATCGTGACCCTCCTGGCGACCACCCACGGCGAGGTGGTCGCCTCCGCGCACGGCGGCAACCACCGCACGGTGACGTGGCGCCCGGGGCGCGAGTGGGAGGTCGCCGCCCGCTGCGTCCAGGCGTGGCTGCACGGGCACTACTTCCGCGCGTACGCAGCGGCCGCGCTGGCGCGCGCCGGGCTCCCTGCCGACGCCGAGATCGTGCCCCGGCGGCCGGAGCTCGTGGATCTGGTCGGCGCGCGCAGCGGCGGGGCGCACCTGCTCGTGCACCCCGATCCGCCGCTCACCGCCAGCGAAGCCGCGCTCCTGCGAACCGCCCGCCCCTCGCTCCGCATCGCGACTCCGACGACGCTGCTCGGCCGCGTGCTCCTGTCCCAGGATCCCGAGCCGCCGCTCTGGGGGATCACGATCGCGTTCTCGATCTCGGTCGCCGAGGAGCTACCGCAGATCGCCGACGGCCGCGTCGGCACGGGCGTGACCCAGGACCACGTGGACGACGTGATGAGCGCGATCGTGCTCGCCACGCTCAGCTCGGGCGCCCGGATCGCGCACGGCGGGAGCTTCCGCCGCCAGAGCTACACGAGCAAGCTCGCCGAGCTCCACCGCGCGCAGCGGCGCCTCGGCACGCGGGCCGGCGCGCAGCTCGTCTGCTACCTCGACGAGGACGGGGGCCGCGGCGGCAGCGGAGACGCGCTCGAGCTCCAGCCGGTCCTCGTCCTCACGCCCGACGGCGCGGACGCGTTCCCGGGGCTGCGCTCGAACCTCTGGCACCTCGCGATGCGCGACGCCATGGCCGCGCAGTGCCACGCCCGGATCGTGCTCGGCGGGAAGCTCCGGCCGAGCGCGGCGCCGGACGACGGCGGCTACACCGGGCCGTGGCCGGGCGTCCTCGAGGAGGCGTGGCGGACGCTGCAGCGGGATCGCGCGCTGTACATCGTCGGCGGCCTCGGAGGCGCGGCCGGCGCGATCGCCGCGATGCTCGCGAGCGGCGAGCCGCCGCCCGAGCTCACGCGCGCGCACCACGCGGGCCAGCCCGTCGAGGCGCTCGGCCGCGCGCTCGACGTGGCGCGCGCCGCGCTCCCGGCCACGCCCGCCTCCATCAAGCTCGAGCTCTCGCCCGGCAGGTTCGCAGGGATCGAGGATCTCGCGCGCCTCGTGCTGGATCGCTGGCGGCGCTTCAAGCACGAGGGGGATCAGGCGGCCTGGAACAACGGGCTCACCGTCGCCGAGAACGAGCAGCTGTTCCGCTCCACGGATCACACCGAGATCACGCACCTCATCTTCGAGGGCCTGCGCCGGATCGCGCCCCGGCGCGACGGCGAGCTCAAGGTGATGCTCTATCACGGCGACCTCGCCACGGTCCCCGACGTCGACGGCTACGCCGTCACGGTGACGCCGGGCCTGCCGCGGGTCGGGGCCTGTGGGGCGCTCGAGCGGCGGCTCAAGCGCCCGCTCGCCGGCACGCCGCGGCGCGGCGGCGTCTCGCTCGACTCGCTCGGGGCGGCGGGCCTGCCCGGCTCGCAGGTGCTCGTCGCGCAGCTCGCGCTCCCTCCGGCGGGCGAGACCCTCGGCACAGACGCCGTCGTGCCCCTGGCACGCGAGATCGGCGAGCAGTGCGACGAGCTCGGGATCGAGATCCTCGCCTGCACGGCCTTCGGGGCGACGCTCGGGCTCGACGCCGGGGAGTCGGCGCGGGCCATCGTGACGGCAATGCGGAACAACCGCAGGCGCCTGCCGACACGGCTCGTGCTCTGCGAGCGAGATCGCGCCCGGTACGAGGTGATCCGGGCCGCGCTCGGTGCGAGCGCGCTCGAGCTCCGCGCCGGGCCGCCCACTGTACGCGCGGCGGACGGCGCGGTGCTGTACGTCGACGTCGACGAGCCGGTGCCCGAAAAGCCCGGGCGCGCGCGCAGCACGCTCCTCCTGCCGAGCAGCAGCCAGCCCGTCGTCCCGCGGCACGAGGCTCCGCTCGCGTGGCAGGCGTGGGAGCGCCTGCGCGCGCCGACGCGCAGGTTCGAGGACACGGTGCGCCTCGGACGCGAGCTGTGGGACGAGCTCTTGTCCGACGAGATCCGGGACCAGCTCGGCCGGCACGCCGACCAGCGGCTCGTGGTGCTCGGCAACGACACGGCGAACGGGCTCCCCTGGGAGCTCCTCACCGAGGAGCTCCCCCGCGAGATGCCGCCGCGCGCCGCGGCGCCCGCCAGCGCGTGGCCACTCTCCGACGAGCCGTGCACTGGGTCGGCGCGCGGCGCCGGGGGACCGCCGGTGCGCTCGATCGTGCGGCGCGTGGCGCTCTCGGGCGCCGCACGGCCGCCCGCCGGCCGGGGCGACGCGGCGCGATTGCAAGTGCTGCTGGTGGTGAATCCCACGCGGGACCTGCCCCACGCCGCGCTCGAGGCCGACGAGATCGAGCACCTGCTGAGGAGCCGGCCCGACGTGGCCGTCTCTCGCCTGGAGGGTGCGGCGGCGACCGTGGCCGCCGTCGCGACTCAGCTCCAGACTGGCGCTCACGATGTCCTTCATTATGCAGGCCACGCCCGCTTCGACGACGCCGAGCCCGGCCGCGGCGGCCTCGTGCTCGCCGACGACGTCCTGACCGCGGCCGCGGTGGGCGATCGGCCGCCGCGCCTCGTCTACCTGAGCGCGTGCCGATCGGGCCGGGTGCGCGACGTCGAGCCCGCGGCCTTCGGCCCGCCGCCGTCACGCCCAGCTCCGCGCCCACCGCGCGACAACGGCCGCTCGCTCGCCGAGGCATTCCTCCGCGCCGGCGCGAGCGCCCTGATCGGCACGTTCTTCATGGTCGACGACGGCAACGCCCGCCGCTTCGCCGCGATCGTCCACGCCGAGCTCGCGGCCGGCCGGTCGCTCGGCACCGCCGTCTCCGAGGCGCGGCGCCGGCTGCGCGAGGAGCGCGTCCTCGACTGGGGCAACTTCCTGCTCTACGGCGACGACGGGATGATCCTGTGAGCCGGGCTTGCATTCGCAAATCCCGATCACGAGGTGATGGATGAGCACGGTCGAGCTGCGACATGGAGACCTGTTCGATGGGCCGAGCGACCTGATCGTCCTGCCCTGCTCTACTGCAGGCACATTCACCGCGCTCGTCGCCGAGAAGCTCGTCCACTACAACATTCCACATCCCAGATCTGGCATGTCGCTTGGTGAGCTTTCGGTCCTGCCCTTCAAAGGCGGCGAGAACATCGCGCAGTTCGTCGCCTTCGCTGCCTCGGTCACCGCCTGGTTTACATCCTCACTGGAGTGCATCCACCAGATCGCGTACAGCCTCGGTCTGGAGACGCAGCGAAACCCCGCCGTCCGACGCATCGCCGCTCCACTGCTCGGAACCGGCGCCGGCGGCCTCTCCCACACCCGGGTCGCAGAGTATCTCCGTGATGGATTCAGCACGACGGCTCACAAGGACGCCACGCTGACGCTCAGCGTGCTCGATGAAACCATCTTCGAGCTCGTTCGACTGGGCGGCGGTAGCCGCCGCCCGATGCAGCCTCCCCAAGACCGTCAACTCCGAGTGTTCATCAGCTACTCCCATGGCTCCGCGGAAGAAAACCGCTGGATCGTCGAGCTGGCCACGTACCTGCGGGAGAACGGCATCGAGGCCAGGCTCGATGTCTGGCACCTGCGGCGGGGCATGGACATGCCGCAGTTCATGACGAACGAGCTCGCGCTCGCCGACCGGGTGATCCTCGTCTCCGACGAGCGTTACGCCGAGAAGGCCGACAAGCGTGTCGGCGGCGTCGGCTGGGAGACGATGATCGTGCAGGGAGACATCTACGCCCTGCCGCCGGACAGTACGAAGTACGTCGTGATCGTGCGGAGCCCCTCGGTGGCGGCCGGGCTGCCGCTCTATCTCAAGAGCAAGTTCGTGCTGCACTGGCCGGGCGAGCCCGATCACGAGCACCACCGGAAGGTGCTCTTGCAGGAGCTGTTCGAGATCCCGCTCGCGCCACCGGTCCGGCCTCGCCCCGTCCTCCTCTGAGTTCTCCATCGCCGCGCGCATACGCCTTCTTAAGGTGGCGGCGACCCCGGGTGATGAAACGGGTTGGTAGCGTAGGCTCCTCGTCGGCAGCGAGGTCGGCGTTTGCTTGGTGCCAAGAGTGCACAAGAACCAGGTCACCGCCTGCCGTCGCATCGTGGACCAGGGAACGACGTGCGGAACGTGCCCGGCCGCAAGTCGGACGTCAGCGACGCGATGTGGCTGGCCGATCACTTCGACCAGCGCGACAAGCAGAAGGTGGCCAAGCGCCTGCTCAAGCGGCTCGGCGACCTCGGCTACGAGGTCGAAGTGAAAGCGGCCGCCTGAGCGGCCGCCTGACGAGACCGCGCGCCTTGTTTCTATCGAGCACGCTCCGCACGCGCGCGTCGTGCGGAGAAAGGCGTTACATGCCTCACGGCATCGCCTTCGTTGACAGCGCAGCCGGCGCGGAGAACCACCGTCCGAGCCATCCGCATGGATGGGCGCGTGCGCAGCATGCCGGGTATTCGAGCACGTGGGCGGAGATCGACGTCATTCGTGATCTGGCGACGCACCTGTGGG
>Ga0247790_10000225_pt1 | contig 27475 bp, 37 predicted proteins | sample UWRJS171409R4_FD_179913 | JGI IMG/M metagenome (GOLD analysis project Ga0247790, IMG submission 179913) | Soil microbial communities from Arlington Agricultural Research Station in Wisconsin, United States - UWRJ-S171-409R-4 | ecosystem: Environmental > Terrestrial > Soil > Agricultural land...
GTGCGCAGACGCGATCCGGTAAAGCCTCGCGCGCGGTAAGAGAGGTGAAGGACGACGACCCGCCCGGCTGGCACGTGCGGGAGAAGACGGACACCGGGTACCCGGTGATGGGCTCCTCCCCGGCGGAGCGGGCTGACGCGGAGGAACGCAAGGCGCGATCGCGGGCTGAGGCGATGCGGGACCACCCGTTCGAGGGGGACGGGCAGTACTGCGCGGCGATGATCGGCGGTAAGGGCAGCGGCGACCCGGCGACCACGGGCGTGGTCACGATGTCGGTCGGGTGCGGGTACCGGCGTGAGCACCACCCGGCGCCGGTCGTCCCGTGCGTCAATCCGTCGCACATACACAGCGAGGTGGCCCCGGAGAGCGAATGCCGGACGCCGGACCCGTACGGGGAGGGGTCCCGGGAGGCGCTTAAGGCCGTGCTGGCGCAGATGGAGCAGAGGGCTTCGGATTACGAGGAGGCCTCTCGGGAGGACTGGGCCCGGAGGTGTGTCAGGGGAGCGGGCAAGGACTGGGCGACCCACTTCGCCAAGTACGACGGCACCGTGATCCGGCGCGGCATCGGGAGTGAGTGGGAGGACATCTGATGACGAGGGGGATGGGCCGGGGGTGGCACGGGGCGCCCACGGGCGCGCTCTCGCGGACCTGCCCGGTGTGCGGTGTGGGCCCGGGGTTCCGGTGCCTGACCGGCAGGGGCGGGTACGGGGCGCTGATCCCGATGGACTCGTTCCACCCCGAGCGTCGCAGTCAGCGCTCCGGGACGGGGTATGACGTGGTGTGCCCGGAGTGTGGGGTGGCGCCCGGTCACAAGTGCAGGCGCCGGATCACGACGATCGCGAACAAGACCGTGACGATGCCGGACCCGCACCCCGCTCGGCTGGCCCTGTCGGCCGGATCGGTTGAAGGTTCAAGCGATGACGGGGACGACTGTCAGGTTGTCTCTCCCCTGTTCTCCCTGGTCAACCGGCCTTTTGCCTGCCCTGAGACCCGGCCGCCGAGATGTCTTAATGGCTAAGGTAACAGGCATGCCTGGGATGTGAGTTAGATGTCCCCGCATATATACCTAAACCTCAAGTGAAGGTTGAGGGTTGTGGGGGATGTGTCCCGGTATACAACGGGTGTGTCCGAGTTGCTCGTATTTCAAAACGGACAAAATGGGTCCCCCCACGCTGACTTTGAAGCTATGCAGGTCAGCGTGGGTCTCAAGGGAGGAAGGAACTGGTTTCTCCCCAGTCCTTGGAAAAACTCCCCTTGAGGTAACGCATCACGCAGACGCGTTACCGCGTGATACGCGTATAGAGCGCGGGGCTCCAAAACTAGCCCCTTCTAGGATCGAGGTCCCCCCGATGACGCGTTACCTCTGGGTGTAAGCTGGTGGCATGTCGAGTGACACTGGGTTGAAGCCCCGGAAGCTGGCCGACCTGACGCCCGAGAACCTGCGCGCGTTGATCGAGGACATCGGCGGACCCGGTACCTACACAAGCGCGGAGTTGTACCGCTGGTACGTGGCGATGGCGAAGGAGGATGACCTGGAACCCGTCACCCACCGGAAGTTCGGCGGCGTGCTGACAGAGCTTGGATACAAGCGGCTGACCCGCGTCATCGACGGGCACCGTGTCCGGTGCTGGTTCATCACCCGTCGCGCTACCCGGGTCTCCTGATGGGGCGCGCGGTGTGGCGGCCCCTGTCGTCTCCTCCCCCTCCCCTATCGCCTCAGGTGCTGGCCGACGTCAAGGCCGCGTTCGAAGGGCTACGACCCGGGACGCATCACCCGGCGTCCGACCTCTACCGCAGGTACAAGCTGGCGATGGAGCGGCAGGGGCGTGAGCCGGTACACCAGATGAGGTTCGGCAAGATGCTGATCGAGTTCGGAGCGCTCCGTAAGGCGAAGTGGGACTCGGACCTGGGGTACATGGTCAGCGGATGGATCATCTGACAGTGCAGTGTCAACGTGGCACTGAGGCCCAGATGTCCCCTGTACCCGTACGATGACCCTCATGACGATCCCCGTGTGGCTCCAGCTGTTGATCTACACGCTGGCCGTATCGCGGATCACCGGCCTGGTCGTGTCCGACTCGATCACCGAACCTGTGCGCGACGCGCTGATCAACTGGCTGGACGACAGGCCCGCGACGCTGGGGTCGTTCGTCGCCGAGTTGATCCAGTGCCCGTGGTGCGCGGGGATGTGGGTGTCCCTGGTCGTCGCTCCCCTGGCCTGGTACTGGGGCGACTCGCCCATCATGCTGATCCCGGCCCTGGCCCTGGCATTCAGCCAGGTGACCGGCGCCATCTCGAACCTGGGGAGGTAACCGGTGGCCCTCCGGCGACGGCATGACCTGACGTACCGGCACGGTGTAGACCGGCCAGCTCTGAGCGCCGCGACCGCCGTGGTGGAGCTGGGCTCGGCCAGTTCGTGGAAGACCTGGAAGTTCGGCAACACCGAATGGCAGGTGGAGGGCTGGCGCCTCTACGACATCATCCCCGAGTTGCGGAAGCTCGCCGGACGCGTCGGTGACAGCCTGGCCCAGGCGCGCATGTACGTGGCCGAACTGGACGAGCGCGGCGAGGAGATCGGCGAGACCACCGACAAGCGCATCAGCGCACTGGCGGGCATCCCGCTCGGGGTCGGCAACGCCCGCGACGACATGCTCCGGCTGGCCGGAGTCGACCTGGCCGTGGGCGGTGAGTGCTGGATCGTCGGTGAGGGCGCGGCCACCTCCCCTGAGACGGCGATCGGCGCCTGGTTCGTGGTGACCGGCGCGGCCCTGAAGAAGCAGGGCGACGCGGTCAAGGTCCGTCGGCCCAAGGTGCTCGGCGGTGGCTCACTCACGCTGACCGATCAGGTGGACATCCTGATCCGGTGCTGGCGCCCGCACCCCAACGACACCGACCAGGCCGACTCGTTCACGCGCGCCGCGATCGTGCCGCTGCGTGAGATCGAGCTGCTGACCAAGCGCGAGTTCGCCGAACTGGACTCCCGCCTCACCGGCGCGGGCATCCTGTTCCTCCCCGAGGGCGTGGACTTCCCCCGCGAGGAGAGCGACCCGGCAGGCCTGGCCGGGTTCATGGCCTACCTCCAGCGCGCCGCTGCCGCATCGCTGACGGATCAGTCGCGCGCTTCCTCGATGGTGCCGCTCATGGCGACGCTGCCCGCCGAGATGATGGAGCATCTCGACAAGATCAAGCCGCTGACGTTCTGGTCCGAACTGTCGGCGGAGATTACGCCGATGAAGGACAAGGCGATCGCGCGCCTTGCGTCCTCGGTGGAGATCCCGGCCGAGGTGCTGACCGGCATCTCGGACGCGAACCACTGGACGGCATGGCTCATCTCCGAAGAGGGCATCCGCTGGATCCGGGGATACCTGGGCCTGGTGGCCGACGCGCTGACGCGCGGGTTCCTTCAGCTGGCGCTGGCCTCGATGGGCATCGCCAACCCGGAGCGGTACGCGTTCGCGTTCGACACGTCCACGCTGGCGGCCAAGCCGAACCGGCTGGAGGAGGCACTCCAGCTGCACGACCGGTTCCTGATCAGTGACGAGGAGACCGTCAAGGCGGGCGCGTTCGACCCGGAGCAGATGCCCAGCGTGCGGGAGCGCGCCGCACAGATCCTGCTGAAGCTGGTCCAGACCCAGCCCGACCTGATCCTGGACCCGGCGATTCAGACCGCGCTCGGCCTGCCTCAGGTCAAGTCGGTCGGTCTGCCCGCGACTGCCGACCAGAACGCGGACGGCGACGACCCGGAAGACGCTGAGAGCGACGACAGCCCGCCGAATGGCGGCACCGCGCCTGAGCTACCGGCTAACGAGGCTCGGGCGCTCACGGACCGTCTCAGCGCCCGCATCGAGGCGTTGACGATGGCGCCCGCCCCGTTGCCCTCCCCGGAGCGGGTCTTCAACGCCGCGTGCAAGCTCGCGGTGTACCGCGCGCTGGAGCTCGCCGGTGGTCGGCTGGCCACACCGCAGGAGCGGCGCGGCCGGTGGTCCGAGGTGCCCCGGCACGAGCTCCATCACTGGGTCGGCCCGATCACCGCCGAGAAGGCGGCCAAGGTGACCGAGGGCGCATGGACGCATCTCGGTGTGCTGGCTACCGACCTCGGGGTGGATCAGGGTGATCTGCACCGGCTGTTGTCCGGATACGTGTCCGAACTGTTGACCAGGGGTGTCCGGCACCACGACGACCTGTTGTACGCCGCGCTGAGCATCGCTCACCAGGGGAGAGGGCTGGTGCCCGCATGAGGATGCTCGCGTTGTCCGGCCAGTTGCACGCGAACCGTGGCCCGTTCGTCGGTGGCCTGTCGATCCGCCCCGCGCGCTCGCGCCGGATCGGCCGGGCCCGTGAGCGCGCCGCGTGGCGCCGGGAGGTGGCTCGATGACGCTCCGGTTGGTCGCGTGGTTCGGCTCCTACGTCCTGCTCTGGGCGTCCTTCTCCGCATACGCCACGGTGGTGATGAGCCGATGAGGCTGCGCACGGGCCGGAAGAATCCCCGGAACCTGTACCTCCAGACCGGTGACGTGCCGTCGGACGACGACGTGTGCCTGGGCCTGCTGATCGATCCTGAGGTGGCGGTCGCCCTGACTTCGATCACCATCAGCGCTGATGACGCCGACCTGATCGAGTCGGCGTTGACGAGGGCCGGGCGATGACCGGCGCATGGGATGGGCGCGGGGACGATCCCTGGCTCCCCGAGCGGCTGGCCGCTGCCGCCGAGGTGAGCGAGACCGAACGTGCGATCCGGCAGGCCTACTGGGCGCAGCTGTCCGGCTGGCTGGTCGAGACCGGCCGCGCGGTGCTGCGCGGGGACCGGCCGAACCCTGACGCCGTATGGGCGCGCGTACCGGCGTGGCACGCGGCGGTCGAGCTGATCGTGCGAGGAGAGATTCGCAAGGCCCTGGGCCTGGCGTTCCGCCGGTTGTTCGGTTCCGGGTACCGGTGGGATCAGCGCGCCTCGATGGTCGCCTACCTGACCGAGGTACGTAACCGGCTGGTCCGTCTGCCGGAGGACGTGTTCGATCTGGTGGCCGGTCAGGTGTCGGTCGGCGTGAACCTGGGTGAGTCGATCCCTCAGCTGCGCGACCGCATTGACGCGATCCTGTCAATCACCGGGTCGGAACGCTGGCCGAACCGGGCGACCGTGGTGGCGCGGACCGAGACGATCGGCGCGCTGAACGCCGGTCGCAACGACGCTTTCAGCGCGATCGGGGAGGAAGACCCGGATACCGAGTACGAGCGCATCTGGCTTTCGACTTCGGACGACAGGACCCGCGAGACACACGCGGTCGCCGACGGACAGCGGGTACCGCTCGGTTCGCCGTTCATCGTGGGCGGCTTCGCGCTGATGTTCCCCGGTGACCCGTCGGGTCCTCCCCAAGAGGTGATCCAGTGCCGGTGCGTTCCGTTACTGGTTGAACGCGGAGAGTCAATCGACATGAGCAACCGTCAGTTCCGGCGCGGCCGGTAACCTGGCCAGAGGGAGGAAGTCATGCCTGGTACGAGGTTCCGGACGTTGCTGGCACCGATCAACGCCAGCACCGGCGACGGACGACGGTTCGCGTCCGGCGGTATCACGATGGACGACATGCCGATGCCGTTCGAGTGGGCGCGCACCCGGGAGGGCGGCCACGACGGTGCCGTCGCGGTGGGCGCGATCCAGGAAGCCGCCGTGATGACGATCGCCGACGCGGTCGCCGACGGATGGATCGGCGCGGACGCGGTCAAGGGGATGGACGCCACGTCCGAAGCCGTGTTCGGCCGGGGTGTGATGTTCGACGACGCCGACCGGGAGAAGATGCCCCGGCTGGCCGAGGACGTGGCCGAAGCCATGCACCTGATGACCGGCGGCACCCTGGGCCCCAGCGTGGACCTGGATTCGTTCGAGGCCACCCCGGTCATGGCGGGCTCCGATGAGCCGCTCAACTGGGAGATGGTCGAGCAGTACATGGAGCAGAACGACGGGGCCGAGCCCGCGATCGAACTCCTGATCACCCAGGGGCGGGTGCGCGCGGCCACGCTGGTGACGATCCCCGCGTTCTCCGAGACGTCCCGGCCGCTGGAGCTGCTCCCCGATGAGGAGAGTGACGAGCAGGCCGACGACACCGAGCGCGCGGCCCGGACCGTCGCGTTGATCGCCAGCGTCTCCGGTGGCCGACCGGCGCCGAGTATCGGCGCGTTCGCACTGCCTGAGCTGGCCGGTCCTACCGCGATCACCTGGGACTGGGAGAACGGCCGGGTGTTCGGCCACGTCGCCACCTGGGCCACATGTCACGTCGGGTACGAGGGCGTGTGTGTGACTCCTCCCCGGGAGGACGACACTTACGCCTGGTTCAACCGGTACACCGTGGAGACCGCCGACGGCGGACCGATCGGCGCCGGGCGGATCACCGTGGGCGGAAGGCATGCCGCCCTGTCGATGTCGGCTAGTTCCGCGATGAACGCCTACGACGACAAGACGGTCGCCGCGCACGTACGCGCGTACGCCGACGCGTACGGCATCGTCGTGGCCGGAGTGATCGAGCCGGGCCTGACTGGCGGGGAGCGCGCGGTGCTGGAGCGCCGGAAGATCTCCGGCGACTGGCGCGAGGTGGGTTCCAGCCTGTCGCTGGTGGAGGTGCTCGCCCTCTCCCCCGGTCCGCGTGCTCATTCCGAGCCTGGCTTCCCGGTGGTCGAGACTCACTCGGTCCGGGGCCGTCAGGTCGCGCTGACCGCGTCGCTGGGCCCGGACCCGGCGACCGCCACGTTCAGGGTCGGCGAGGCGCTGGACGTCGCGGCGATCGTCCGGCAGACGCTGGCGGCCGAGCGGGACGAACAGGCGCGCCTGTCCGCGCGGGCTCAGCTGGAGGCTACGGTGGAGGCCGACGACGTGAAGGCGGCCGACGACGCGCACCGCGCGCTGACCGCCATGCTGGGGGAGGGCTGACATGGCGTGTGCCTGTAAGAACAAGGGCAAACGTGAGCGGTACACGGTGACCCTGCCGGGTGGTCTGAGCATCACCAAGAGCAGCGAGGCTGAGGCGAAGTCGTTCTCGGCCAAGCACCCGGGGTCCAAGGTGGTCAAGGCGTCCTGACCCGTTCGCGGGTCGGGTGCCCCGGGTTGAGGGGACATCCGCGAGAGCGGAGACCTGGGGATGCGGAGAAGGCCCGGACCCTGATGGGTCCGGGCCTTCCGTGTGCTCAGACGTAGGTCTCCACGGGCGTAGGGGTCCATCCGTCCCCAACCGGAGTCGCCTTCCAGCCACCGGCGGGTAGGACGGTGATGCCTACCGGGTGCGCCTCTTTGCAGAGTCCCGGGTGGCCGCCGAACTCAGCGGCCGGGCAGGGTAGCGATATGTCGCCGCGCGCCGCGTGGAACTGCTGGGACCACTTGCTCTGGTGTGCGTTGCCGTTGTTCATGAGAGCTACATTACAGGCTTGACTGTGAAGTGTCAATCTCCTGATCAGAGCGGGTACTCAGTGCCGTCGGTGGCGTGCGACCGGCCCATCTTGCGACCATTGATCGAGCCGTCCGGCCTGACCTTGGCGCGCGCTTCCTTGTCGAACCGGTCCTCTACCTTCTGGCTGTAGTCGTCCAGTTCGTCATTGCCTCGCTTGCGATCCGGCTCCCGGGTCATGACTGGTCCTCCGTCTCCAGCGGCGCCAGCGGGTCTCCGCATTGCCACCACTGGGTGTATTCGACCAGCGGGTTACCGGTCGGGATGTGGAGTTGCTCCCACAGATGTGGATCGTGCTCTTCCCGCTGGTCACACGGCTTACGAGGGAAGGTCGGCCGCACCTCGCGGATCAAGTGCCGGTAGTCCTTCTGCCACACGTACCGTTCCTCAGCCCCTCCGCCGATCACCGCGCGCCACTCGAACGGCACGTGGTACCAGCCGGTCAGCAGGTAGTCCGGGACGAACCCGGTGGTGCCGGTGTTCCCGCCGAACGCCTCCAGCGAGATGTTGGTTCCGCGCCACCCGGAGGTGCCCCAGCGCGGGTCCTTGTCGACCCGCTCGGTCACCCTCAGCGCGCTGGACCCGTTGGTGATCGTGGACCCGACCTGGACCGCCAGCGTGGTCATCGGGACTCACTCTCCACCGGAACGCGGACGTACACCTGATGCTCGATGAACGAGCTGTCCGCCGGGTACTCGACAACCGCACCATCAGGCGTGTGCACCAACCAGTTACACCGGATGAAGCGTTCGTCCTCCTGTCGCCGGGCGGCCAGTACCTCCCCGATCACCCGGGCCAGGTCCGGGCGCTGGCGGTGGGCGTCATACCCCATCTCCACTAGAACGTCTCCCGGCTCGATCTCGCTGGGGACCATTGCTGCCAGTCGCTTCATCAGACCTCGATCTCCCGTCCGGACGGGTCGGAACACCAGTACCGGTAGTCCGACACCGGGTGACTGCCGACCACCTGGCCCTTGTCGTTGTAGATGTACTCGATGTGCGTGCCGACGTAGGACTGGACGACGCGCCCACCTGCGTCCTTGCACGCGTTCTCCCACGCGTGCATCTCGACGGCGACCCAGACGATGACTCCGACGGTCGCCGCGATCATCGCGGCGGTAGCGCCCCCAACCCATCCATCCCGCATCTCGCTCCCCTTCTCTCACTTCAACGTCTTACCTGCGAGGTTACCATGCATCGGACCAGATGGGGTACCGTCGATTCATCTGGGCAACGCGGCCCCTGTCTGGCCGCCGTACCTCGGAGCCCGCCAGCCCCCATTGGCAGGTGATCCCGGGGAACGTGTCCGCGCGGGGAAGACCCGGTGCACGGCCGACCGGACCGGCACCCAGACGAGAAGGCCCAGGGCTCCCAGCGCCCTGGGCCTTCCTCGTGCTCAGTCGCCGATGGACGCGTCCCACTCGGCCGTGTCGTACCCCTCGTCCCGGGCCCGCTTGGCGTCCGCCTCCCACTCGTCCACGATCTGACGCACGGCTGACTCGCTGAGCGCGAACCCCTTCACGAACGATTCGATCTCAGCGCGCGTCCGGGGGTCGGTCCGCTCGGGTGCCTTGCCGACGCTGGCCGTCGCTCCCTGGGCTCGCTCGATGTCCTTCTCGAAGTGCCTCGCCATTGCTTCCTCCCCTGGTGCGGGGAGCGGGGCCGGAGCCCCGCTCCGTCCGGCTACTTGTCGATGCACACCGGGCCGATGCCCAGCTTCCGGTACTCGCTCGTGAGCGTCCTGCCGCACCGGCCGCACTCGCCCAGCTCGACCCCGTACCGGATCATCGCTGCCTTGGGGTCTTGAGCGATCGAGGCGATGATCGAGCGGATGCGGGTCAGGTTGCGGACGGAGTGCCAGTCGTCGGACGCCTGGACGTCCAGGAAGACGAACCCGGCGCGGTTGCCGTTCTTGACCTTGAAGAACTTGAGGGCGCCGTCCTCCTCGACCGCGTACCGGCCGTCAGCCACCTGGACGGCCGGGGCCGGGGGAGCGAACTTCGGTGCCTTGCGGAGTTCGGCGCGCTTGGCGGCCAGGTTGCCGATCCAGCGGCGCAGGTTCTCCGGGGTCCAGTGACCGATCATCTTGACCGTGTAGTCCTTGGCCTGCTGACCCAGCGCGGCGTCCGCCGCCTCGATCTCGCGGATCATGTCGTACATGTAGGCGACCTGGGCCTGAGTGGGCCGGTAGTCGGTCAGGGGGACCAAGTTCAGCAGATCTTCCTCCCCAGCCTGCCGCGCTGCCAGGTCGATCTCTGCCCGGTTGTCGTCGCGGCCGTCGACACCGGCGGCCAGGGCTTCCGCCAGTACGCGCTTGGCGTTGTCGCGTGCCGCGACGCTGCCGACTCCGCTGTGGAAGGTCTGGAGGAAGGTGGCGGTGTGCGGGTGCTTGCGGTAGTTGCGGGCGATGGTGGTCATGTCCTGCTCCCTCGTTCGGTGTGGCTTATGGGAGTAACTTACCAGCCATGACTGTGAAGTGTCAACCGGCCGCTCAAGATTCTTCGCAGCCACATACCAACAGGCCATCGAAGTCGTGGGAGTGCAGCCGTTCGACCTTCCCGGCCAGCACGCACTTGCGGGGGGTACCGTCGCCAACCCGCTTACCGGTGCCTTTCAGCCAGACATCGGCCAACCGGCAGTGCACGTGCACACCGTTGGCGTGAAGATCCCGGACGTAGTCAGACATCGGGTTCATGGCGAGCCCCTCTCTGTTGACACCGTGAACAGAGAAAGCCCCCGGTTTCCCGGGGGCTTTCTCTGTCAGTTCTCCGGCCCGACCACGAACGTGGAGTTGGATCCGATGTACTGGCCCCGGATGTCCGGGTTCTGGCTGATGTAAGTCTCTACGATCTTGTAGGTACAGCCCTTGTACTGTCCGGTGGTCCAGTCCTGCGTGTACGTCACGTACGTGTAGAAATCCCGGTTGTTCCGGGTGGATCCGTTCGGCGCGGAACTGACGCTCTCAGACTTGGTGACGCTGACCTCGGTCATGATGTACGGCTTACCGGCGGTCTCGATCATCATCGTTCCCCTTTGGAGTTGTGCCTCGCACTGCCTTACGAGAACTACATTACAGCCATGACTGTGAAGTGTCAACAGTCGTTCTTACAAGCGGTTGTCCTCACCGACTTGCATGTACGTCCGCTTGCAATCGCAACTGGTACAGCCGTTGCGGCTGTGCTGCGTGCGCTGACAGTTACACCACGCACAGGGCTGGTGTGAGCGGTCTTCCTTATTGGTCTTGTTGGCCTTGGTCATGCGCCTACCTTACCGGGATCGCTGTCAGGTGCCCGCGCGGTAAGTGAGAGGACATCTCAATCTGAGTGTCACTTCCGGTGCTACGATCCGACCGATACGTACCGCTGTCAGGGTCTAGGACCGGGCGGGGGTTGATACAGCTCCACCACCGAGAAGAGGACCCGATGTTCGAGTTCCCGTTCGAGGTCCCGGCCGATCTCACCGCTCTGGACGACGCCGCATTCGCCGCGTTCGCGGAGCAGGCCCGGACCGCCGCCCGTGAGGCTCTCACCGGCGAAGAGACCCCCGCTCCGGCGCTCATCGCGTACCGCGACCTGCTGACCAACGTCCAGGCCGATGAGACCCGTCGGTCCGAACTGGCCACCCAGGGAGCGGACGCGCGCAACGCGCTCGCCACCCTGACCGAGCCCGCCCCGGTCGCTCCGGTCGCCACCGACCCGGAGCCGACCCCGGAGCCCGCGCCGGTTCCGGCCCCGAGCCCGCGCCCGATCCTGGACAACCCGGCCCAGGCATCCGGCACCACCCTGGACACCCCGCCGAACGCTCCGGCCGAGACGTACGCCGTCCTGGTGGCGTCCTCCGACGCGGCCAACGTCGGCACTGAGCTCAACTCGTTCGCCGAGGCTGCCGCGATCATCGACCGTCGGCTGGCCACCTACCCGTCCAGCGGCACCACCCGCAAGGGTTCGCGCGGCCCGCTGGCCATCAAGGGCAACTCGTTCGCCATCGGCGGCCGGGGTATGCAGCGGCACGGCAACGTCGCCATCCAGCGTCAGTTCCCGGAAGCTCTGCGGATCACCGGCAACAACGGCGCGCTGTCCGTCCTGGACTACGCCACCAGCCAGCGCCGCCTCCCCGGTGGCTCGCTCGTAGCCTCGATGACTGAGCAGGTGGCTCGCCGGTCCCTGACCGCCGCTGCCGGTTGGTGTGCCCCGTCCGAGACGATCTACGACCTGTGCGCGCTGGAGTCCCGCGACGGCATGCTGGACCTCCCCGAGGTTCAGGCGGTCCGGGGTGGCTTCAACATCCCGTCCGACGGTGGCCCGAACTTCGCCACCATCTACGACTCGATCGGCGACGACGGCGACGTCATCCTCACCGAGTACGAGATCGAGAACGGCACCGACAAGGTGTGTGTCGAGATCCCGTGCCCGGACTTCGAAGAGGTCCGGCTCGACGTCGCGTACGTGTGCATCACCGGTTCGTTCCTTCAGCAGCGTGGTTACCCGGAGGCGGTCGGCCGGTTCACCCAGGGCGCGCTCATCGCGCTGGACCACAAGGTGAACGCGTCCGTCATCGCCCGGATGGTGGCCGGTTCCACCGTCGTCGCGGCGATCGCCGACAACACCGGCGGGGACGACGCGGTCTCTCAGCTCCTGTCCGCCGTCGAGCTGGCGGCCGAGGACATCCGGTACCGCAACCGGATGGGCCGGGGTGACACGATCGAGATCGTTCTCCCCTACTGGGCCATCCCGGTCATGCGCGCCGCGCTCGCCCGGCGCCGGGGTGTCTCCGAGTGGGACGTCTCCGACTCGGAGATCCTGGCCGCGTTCACCTCGCGGCACGTCGTCCCGCACTTTGTCTACGACTGGCAGGATGCCTTCTCGGGTCTGGCGAACGGTCCGGGTCGCGCTACCCCGCTCGGCGCGTTCCCGACTGACATCAGCTTCCTGGCCTACCCGGCGGGGACCTGGGTCAAGGCCACCCGGGACGTCATCAACCTGGACACCGTGTACGACAACGCGATGCTGACGCAGAACCAGTTCACCGCGCTGTTCGCGGAGGACGGCTTCAACGTCCTTCAGATGTGCACCGACTCGCGCCTCTACACCGTCGGCTTCGACCCGAACGGTCTTTGCTGCGCCTGATCACCTCCCCTGCTCCCCCGGACTGGATCAACCCATGGTTCAAGCGCTCCCAGTCCGGGGGTCACACCTTGAAGGAGGTGAGTAATGGCTCTTGTCCCTGGCATCGACGTAGTCGCACCGGAACCTCTGCGGTCGCGGTACGGACTGTTCACGGCCGCGAGCGGACCGCTTGACCTCCCTGCTCATGGGGAGGGCGGTGGCGTCCGGTACGTCCCGGTCACGTGTGGCGCCGCGTACGCCTACGGCGTGCAGTGCTACGACACGGAGAACCCGGCGCCGGAGAAGCCGCACGATACGGACAATGAAGAAGTCGTCACCGGCGTGTTCAGCGTCCTGTCGACGCTGAACTGTTCGGCGGTGGGTTACACCCTGGACGAGTACCGGACCAAGGTTCAGCGTCGTCTGGAGACAGCGGAACAGGCGGCCGTCGAGGGCGCCTTCTGGACTGGCCTGGATTTCGAGGGCAATTCCCTGGGTATCCGGTCGCTGTCCGGCGAGGCTGAGAACATCCCTGCCGGATACGACCCAGGTCTGATCACCGATGTGGTTGGCGCGCTGGAGCGGTACGCGTACACGACCAACGGGTACGGGTACTCCGCTTACATCCACGCGCCGGTTGAGGTGGCCGCGTTCGGCCATGAGTCCGGCCTGGTCCTGAAGGACGGGAACCGGCTGGTCACGCCGATGGGCTCGATCTGGAGCTTCGGCGCGTACCCGGCGGGGTCCGTCATCATCACTGGTCAGACGAACGTCTGGCGCGCGCAGGTCCAGACGTATGACGCGTTCGACCGGGTCACCAACGAACGCCTGTTGGTCGCTGAGCGGGCGTACGCCGTGAGCTTCGATTGCTTCGCCGGTCGGGCGGAGTTCGACCCCTTGGAGGTGACTTCACCGTGACCAACCTTGTTTGTGCCAAGCCGCTCCAGGGGGAAACGCTGCGCGTGACCCGGCTGGACGTCTGCGGTAACCCGGAGTTCGGGGAGTGTGCGTACGCCGTCAGCGACGGCTACGTGCAGGCCGTGATCACTCCGAACACCGAGGAGGGCGAACGTTTCCTCCAGCGGACCGCGAACGGGAACGCGATCGTGAACCAGCGGGGGCGTCCGATCCTCAACTGGTACGACGTGTCTATCCAGTTCCAGGAGGTGGACCCGGAACTGTTCACCATCCTGACCGGCCTGTCTCCGTACATGGACGACCAGGACCGGGTGATCGGTTTCCCGGTCACGGAGTCGGAGTTCGCTACCGCCAACTTCGCCCTGGAGCTGTGGATGGGTAACGCCGAGGAGGCGTGCGCGCCGGGCTCGCTCCCGTTCTACGGCTACAACCTGCTCCCCTGGGTGACCGAGGGCGCGCTGGCTGAGGACATCACCATCACCAACGACCTGATCACCTTCACGGTGGTGGGCCGGACCCGTAAGGGGACGCCGTGGGACGTCGGCCCGTACGACGTCGTGGTGGACGAGGCAGGCGACCCGAGCCCGCTCTACACCGCGATCCCGGACGACACGCACCACCTGCCGATCTGGACCCAGCTTCCGCCTCCTGAGGCGGCGTGCGGTTGCCAGTCTCTGAGCTCCTGACGAACCTCCAGAACGTCAGGAAAGGAAGCCCCGGGGGACGCCCCGGGGCTTCTCCATGCCTTGACTGTGAAGTGTCAACGGCAAAGGGCCCGGCCAATCGGCCGGGCCCTTTGATCACTTCGGTTGCGGGAAGTTCTGGTTCGTCAGTTTTCCGCCGCTGGTGTTCACCATGACCTGCGCGATGACCCGGTTGTCGCGCCACGCGTTCCACGCCCGGACGAACAGCGCGAGGAACTCGTGCGCCCGTAGCCGATCCGCCCGGACCAGCCGGTTGCGCAGGACCAGGATCGGGGAGGTCTCCGGCAGGTTGGCACCCTTCAGCAGGTGATCGAAGAACGTGTGGGCCTGGTCGTTGTCGAGCTTGGCGAACAGGTAGAACGCGGTGCCGCTCGGCGCACCGGGTGCCAGCCGAGCCTGTTGCAGGTCCCGGCCACGCGAAGCAGCGGCCACGAACCCGGTGACATCCTTGTCCAGACGCGCCAACGACTCGGTGTGAGTCGGCACGCCGCCGTTGCGGCCAGAGACACCGATGAAGTTACCGTCCTCCCACTGGATCACACGCCGGACCACGGCCGCTACCAGGTGCGTCTGACCGCCGATGCCGACGATCCCTACCAGGTCGTGCAGACCCCGGGGGAGCCCGGTGTCCAGGACCGGCATCACCGACGCGTCCACGTTGTAGGCAACCAGCATCGGGACGGCGATGTCGGGACGAATCTTCGCGGCGTGAAGGAGCGCGGTCAGGCGGTGCTGACCGTCGAGCAGATCACCGTCTTTGCTGACCTTGACGGTCTCCCCGGTGATCGGCCAGTTCCCGGCCAGCATGTCCCGGACGTACTGGTCAACCTTGCCGTGCCGGATGTTGCGGTTGTTCTCGATGTTGCGCCCCAGTAGGGCCTTGGCCTCCCGGGCGGTCATCTCAGTCTGCTCAATCCGGAAGTCGTAGTCATCGTCGGCGAATGCCATGCTGTCTCCCCATCTGTGTCGTCCTTGTCCGTACCTACGTTACAGGCCCTACTGCAAAGTATCAACTACTTCTTTCAAGCGTCCTGATTGGACGCTGATAGCCCTGCCTTGGTAACCTCACAGGGAAGGCTGGGAAGTTCCCGGCCGGAGGGGTGTGAACGTGGGATGGGGCAGGCGAAAGTCAGAGTCGCCGTCGATCGATGAGCTACTGGCGATGAAGGACAGTGATCTCAAGAAGGTCATAGCGACGGGCGTGGTTCCGCAGAAGACTCCCGCTGACCTGCGTAGGGCGGCCACGGAGTTGAGACGCAAGACGAGTGGTGAGACCGGCATAGCCGCGATCGCAGCGGCTGCGCGCGGCGGTGGCACCGGCAATCGGCGGTATGACAGTCTGCCGCTCAGCCAGCGCGTGCACCCGGCCGAGTACGAACGCATCCTGGACCGGGAAGCCAAACGGCAGGGCTTGCTGTGATGGGCTGGCGCACATGCGTGACGTGCAAGGGGCCTGGGACTCTTCTCCGGAAAGGCCGCATGATCACCTGCCCTGCTTGTAAGGGCAAGGGCGGTAAAGACATCAAGACCATCTGACAGTTGAGTGTCAACAGGCCTGCCGGGAGCAGCTCCCGGCAGGCCTGTGACGTTCCTGGGGTGTCCCGTAGGCTGGCTGTGTACGGACGACACCTGAGGGAGGCACGGCGTGACCGCACCCTGTACGACGTGGGACGTGGACCCGGCCGCTCTTGGAGTGTGCCCGGCCTGGTCCGGCTACAGCGCGACCGTTAAGATGTCCGCCCTGGACCTGGCCACGTTCTGGCTGTGGGCCGCGACCGGTCGCCGGTTCGGGCCGTGCCCGGTCGAGGTCCGGCCGAACCAGCGCAAGGGCCAGCCGCTCCAGTACATCGACTACCCGGTGACACCCGGGTTCGACTCCTCCCCGGCAGTCGGCGGCCCGTACCTGTTCGGTGGCCAATGGTTCAACGCCGGATGCACTACCGCGTGCTGCGGCGCGTCGGCGTGCGGCATCGTGCTGCGCGGTCCGGTCTACGCGGTCTCTGAGGTGACCGTCGGCGTGGATGTGATCCCCGCGTCGGCGTACCGGGTGGACGTCGCGGGTGGCGCGTGGCTGCTGGTCCGGATCGACGGCGAGTGCTGGCCGGTCTGCCAGACCGTGACGGCCGAGCCGGGGGAGGAGGGCACGTTCGTCATCTCGTACGAGATCGGCCTACCCATCCCTGATGCGCTCGCGCTCGCGGCCGGTGTGCTCGCCTGCCAGTACGGGAAGTACCTCACCGGCGGCGCGTGCTCGCTCCCCGCTCAGATGACCCGGCTCTCACGTCAGGGCGTCGAGGTGGAGGTGGCCGCGCCGGACCCGGTGACCGGCGCCAGCGGGATCAGGCTGGTGGACGATGTGGTCGCGATGCTCAACCCGGGCGGCCTCAAGTCTCCGCCGCGCGTGATGTCGCTGGACCTCCCCGAGAACTGCGACCGGTACACCGTCGTCCCGGCGGGCAGCTGAGATGCCCAGAGCGTGGGCCGGTGCTGACCCGGCCAACATCACGGAGATCCCGGGCCCTGGTCAGGTCGGCCTGGAGCACCGCGCCGAGGTCGACATCACCATCACCCAGATCTGGGTGTGGAGTCACGCGGCGGAGAGCGTAGCGAACCGTAAGGCCTACCTCTGGAACCCGGCCACTCAGCTCCAGCTGGCGGTCCTGGATCTTCCGGCTGAGCTTCCGGCGGGCTGGTCTGGCCACGACCTGGTCACGCCAGTGGTGCGGACCGCCGGTCAGCGCTGGGTTGTGTCGTTCAACTGTGGCAACCGGTACGGCTCCACCAACGGCAACCTGACGGTGGACCGGCCCAGTTCTGACGGCGCGGTCACCACGCTGGCCACGGGCAACGCCACCAACGGCAACGGCCTGTTCACCGCGTCTACGACCGGCTTCCCCAACAACACGTTCGGCGCCAACCGGTACGGCGCTGACGTCGGTTACGAGCTGGGCACCGGCGAGACACACGCGCCGGTCATTCACTCCGTTGAGGTGGGCACCGAACAGCTGGAAGCCACGATCATCATCGAGGCGACCGATGAGGACGGCGGGACGCTGACCTACACGGTGGCCTGGGGGGACGGGCAGACCAGCACCGGCACGGCGGCCACGTTCTCGCACACGTACGCGCTCGCGGGCGCGTACCCGATCCTGGTCAAGGTCACCGACCCCACCACGCTGTCCGCCTTCTCGGCCGCGCTGGCGATCGTCTCGGCGCCGGTCTCGATCGTCGGCGATCCACTCGTGATGCCGCTGGCCCGTGAGTTGCTGGCCTGCTATGAGGACGAGTTGGCCAAGCTGGGGGACGACGCTCCGGCGTCCATCGGGATCAGGCCTGGCACGGTGGTGGAGTTCCTGCTGTCGATGTCGGATGACGAGTGCTGCTCCGGCCTGGCCTGGGTCCGCCCGGCCCGGTTCTTCCCCAGTTCGGCCAGCTTCCCGAACCAGGACACCGTCGCACAGAAGCAGGGCACCCGAGCCTGGGCTGTCGTACTGGAGATGGGCGTGGTTCGATGCGCGCCCACACCGGGCCCGGAGTCCATCCCGTCGAACGCCGAGTGGGACGCGGTGACTCAGGCCGTGATGGATGCTGCGGCTGCGATGCGCCGTGCGATTTGCTGCTGGATCGCCATGGACCCGGTCCGGCGTAAGCAGCAGATCCTCCCCGGTGAGTGGTCACCGGTAGCGGTTCAGGGTGGCTGTGTCGGCGGGGTGCTGCCGGTGACGATCATGGGTCCGGCGTGTGACTGCGCGGACGCTGGCGCGTCCTCGTCCTGAACAGCAGGAAGCCCCGGGGGGATCGCACCACCCGGGGCCACCGCCCATCTATCTCGACTTTAAAGCCATGACTTTCAAGATCGCAAGAGCCAGGTAGCCTCAGCGACATGAGCTACAGGCTGCACCTGGACTACCCGGCGCTGAACGCCGAGGGGATGAGGGTCGCCCGGCGGTTGGTAACCCGAGTGACCCGCCGGACGCTGAACCGGTCCGCTGTGCTGTGCCCGGTGGACACGGGTTACCTACGCGCCAGCGGCACGATGAGTGTCAGGGAGCGCGGCCTGGTCGTGGTCGGCGAGGTGGCCTACACCGCGAACTACGCTGCCGCCGTGCACGAGGGGCGGCGCGCGCTGACCATCCGGGCCAAGGGAAACGGCCGACTCCGGTTCGTCGTGGATGGCAAGGTCGTGTTCGCCCGGGAGGTCCACCAACCCGCTCGCGCCGGTCGGCCGTTCCTCTCCACTGCTCTGCGGGAGGTCGCAGTCGGGGAGGGCATGCGGGTCAGCATCGGCTGAGATGTCCGACTTCAAGGTGGTAGGGTGACAGCCATGACGACCGAACAGACTGAGCCCGCCGGTCCGGATCCGGAGGACCGGGTCGAGCTGCCGGTGATGCTGGGTGACCGTGAGATCTACGTACGCAGACCCACGGCCGAACAGCTCCTGGCCTGGCAGCGGGTAGTGACCCGGCTTAGCGACGCACCAATCGACGCATCGTGGACCGGTACCGAGATTCTCGGCGCGATGGAGAGGATGCTTCGGATCGTCAACAGCCTGATGGTCAACAAGGCTGACGTGGTCTGGATGGACGACCGATTCCTGGACGGCACTCTGGACTTCGCCAAGGTGACACCGTTCATCACCGCCGTGGTCGACGCGTTCAAGGACCACGCGGACGCGCAGCTGGCCGAGCACGGCACGCGGCCGGAGAAGCGCGCCGCGAAGAAGGCCGCCCCCAAGAAGGCTACGAGGAAGGCGCCCGTCCGATGATGTCCAGCAACCATCCGATCAACGTCCTGGGGACCCGCGAGCACGCTGAGGCGATCACCGCACACCGGCACTCGGGCGTGTACTCGGCCTTACAGTGGCTGACGTTCTCACACCTCCCCGAATCGCTTCAGGCCTTCTCGCGGCCGTTCTACCAGACCGCCGTCGAGCTGATCACTACGGTCCGGACCGACTCACCTGAGCTAACCACCGCGCTGAACAAGCTGATCGAGGCCAAGGACGCGGCTGTCCGGGCGGGCATCATCAGCCAGCACGGTGTGCCCGGTTCGGTGCCGCGTCCTGCGGCCGTGGTCTCTCCCCCGTACCTGGCGGACCCGGCATGAGCGTTCTCCTGGGGACGATCAACGACATGATGAGCGAGCTGGACCCCGGCGAACACAACCAGGTCAGCGACGGGTACCACACGTTCGGGGAGCTGTACGACCACCGGCGCGCGCTGACCGCCGTCCTGGCCGGGGCCGCCGCGAGCGGTGGCGACTCCTGGCGGAGCAAGGCCCATCACCCGGACGACTCGCCCATGTTCGAGGGCGGGTACTTCATCGTGGGGATCGTCCTGCCCAACGGCGTGATCACGTACCACTACAAGCTCTCGCACTGGGACGATTTCTGTTCGGTGCCCGAACTGGAGCACGCGCCCAAGTGGGACGGGGCTCCGCCGAGCGCGACCGTGGACCGGCTCCTGGAGCTGGCCCGGAGCCTGGCGGACCCGGCATGAGCGAATACAGCGAGATCGAAGCCGACCCGGGTGACGCGGAGGGTCGGGTGCTGAGCACGTTGGCGAACGGCATGCCGTACGTGTTCATCGTCGCTACTGAGCTCGAACCGCTCAGTCTCCGGATCGGCACCGAACACAGCGTAGGAACGATCCGGGCCCTGTTGACCCAGACTCTCCGGGCGCTGCCGGAATGAACAGCCGGGGAGAGCGGACCCAGGCGCGCGCTGCTTCCCGGCGGTTGGCCAACATCCGGCGGCAGGTAGCTGAGAAGCTGCGCCGGGACCAGCGCGCCGAGGAGAAGAAGCGATCCGCTGGTGGACGTTGACCCGATCGCGTCAATGCGGTGCTGGCCGATCGCGATGGAACTGGGCGGCCGGGAGTTCGACATCCCGGCCCTGCCCGCTGCCGACTGGTGGCCGGTCATCGTGGACGCGAACATCGCCGGGATTCTTGACCTGATCGGGTCAAGTCCTGACGTGGAAGACATGCTGATGGACGGCCGCATCACCGCAGATGAGCTGGCACAGGTGATGCGGGATGTTGTTGAGCAGGTGTCTGGCCGATCGCTTCACGTCGCGTTCGTCATCGCCAGTGTGGCAACCGGGTCGTGGCCGTTGATCGGTGGACAGCTGGCCCAGACCGGATTCCGGTGGGACGTGCAGCCAATCGGGGCTGCACTCGACGCGCTGTACGTCATCCTCAGCGCGTCGATGAAAGACGACGAGGCCAGGGCCAAGTTCGACGCCCTACTGGATAACGAGGCGCTGACCGGCGGTAAGCCGTCATCGAGGAACAAAGACAAGATCACGGCCGAGTTCGAGACGATGGCCGGGCCACGTCCAACCCCAGCTCCTTTGCCCGGGAAAGCCACCGACGCGCCGTCCGATAGTCCACGGCCCAGAACTCGGACACGGCCCCGGCCGCCCCGCCAGAGCGGCCCCGCTGGCGTGCCCAAGCCGCGACCCTGACCACTCGTTCAAAGTGGTCGTCCGGCCAGCTACGCGTACCGCTCGGGCGCGGCCGGGCCAGCATCCGGTACTGAGCCTCACCCTCCCCGAGAAGCACGCTCGCGGTCACGCTGGCTATCTGCCGGATGGGGAGCTGGGACAGCACCGTGGCGGTGATGGGCTGATCGTCGCGGGACCGAACGATCAGCTCAGTGACGGCGGGACGTTCGGAGTTGCCGGACAAGCGCACCTGAACCCGCCACGGAAACATCGGGTCGTCCAGGACGACTGTGTCTCCGAGGTTCGAGAGCTGGGCGCGTGAGACATCCATGTGGACAGCCTAGACCAGATGCCCTCCCTGATCCGGTGGCCGTGACACCTGGCGGACATCTAGGCTGGTGGCGTGGCAGAAGTAGGTTCAGCGACCGTCGAGGTCACCGGGGACGTCCGTGGATTCGCCCGGCAGACCAAGCGGGACCTGGACCGCGCCCTCAACCGGGTGGACCGCGATACCAACAGCCGGTTCGGATCGATCGGTAAGAACTCCGTCAGATCCTTCTCCAAGAGCCTGAGCGATGGACTGTCCGGTCTCGCGGGTTTGCTGCGCCCGGCGCTCATCACAGCCGGACTCGGCATCGCGGCCGGGCTCGCGGCAGTGATCGGACCGGCCATCGGCGCCTTGATCGCATCGTCGATCATCGCGGCCGGTGGGCTGGGCCTGATCGGGTTCGGGGCGTTCCTGCTCCGTGAGGAACCCGGACTGAAGGACGCCGCCGGGAAGCTGGCCGATACGGTGAAAAAGACGTTCACCGACGCGGCTCAGCCGATCCTCAAGCCACTGATCGGCGCGCTGAACACGTTCCGAGATCTGGCCGTGAAGATCGGGCCGGAGGTGAAGGGGGCGTTCAAGGACATCGCCCCCGCGATCGAGCCGTTCGCCAAGGGACTGGCCGGTCTGGTCCAGAAGACACTCCCTGGGTTCCGCGACCTGATCCGGTCGGCTGCTCCGTTCCTAGCAGGGATGGCGGCCGTCCTCCCCGGACTGGGCACCGACTTCTCCACATTCTTCTCGTCCATCGCGAACAGCGGACCGGCCGCAACGATCTTCTTCCAGGACTTCATTCAAGGCCTGGGCAATATGATCGTCGCGTCCGGCAATGCCATTCAATGGCTGGCCAAGACGTACGTGGCCGTAAAGGAATTCTTCGGTGGATTCGGGCCGGGCTTCTTCGGTCGCGCGGTCGTCGCCATCAGGTCCCTTGTCACCGACGGATTCGATTACGTCGTCGCGCACATCCCGCAATTGATCGACGGATTCCTGGCCCTGAAGACCATGGTCCTTAACGCCGTCCTTCAGTTGGTCCTGGGTATCGCGAACGCCCTGCCTAAGATCCTCCCCGCGATCGCGAGCACGCTGGTCCAGGTAGTGACCGGCCTGGTCACCGGGCTGGTGGCTGCGGCTCCCCGGATCATCGCCGCAGCCGGGGAGCTGATCAACGGGCTGGTCGACGGGATCGTCAAGGCGCTACCGATCCTGATCCCGGCGATCGCACAGATCGCGATCACCCTGGTTCAGGGACTGGTCGGGTTGATCCCGAGCATCATCGACGCCGGAATCCGTCTGGTCCAGGGCCTGACTGAAGGGATCCTCGGCGCGCTGCCTCAGCTGGCGATGGCGCTGATCACGGCGATCCCACAGATCTTGTCGTCGCTGATCTCTGCCATTCCTCAGCTGTTGCTGCTGGGGACGAACCTGGTTCTCGCGCTGGTTCAGGGAATCGCAAACGCTCTGCCGCAGTTGCTGTCTACGATTCAGACCCAGGTCATTCCGGCTCTGCTAGACGCGTTGCGGACCCAGGGACCGCAGCTGATACAGCAGGGCGCCGAAGCTCTCCGGACATTCATGCAAGGTTGGATCGACAACATCGGTTCGATCGCCAGCATAATCTCCGGGTCGATCGTCCCGGCGATCGCACAGTTCTTCCAGAACGCGCCGCAATGGCTGACGGCCGGTGGGGAGATCCTCCGTTCATTGGCGAACGGATTGGTCCAGAACATCGGCATGCTGTTGCAATTCATCAGTGGCACTCTGTTGCCTCGGATCACCACGGCGCTTCAGAACAACCCGGGCATAATCCAATCCGGCGTGAACATCCTGGTCAACATCCTTCAGGGGATGATCAGTGCGTCCACCCAGATCATGACGTTCGTGACCGGCACGCTGATCCCCGCCCTGGTCGGCGTGATCGTCGCCAACGCCCCAGCGCTGATCAGCGCTGGGCTGCAACTGATGGCAGCCCTGGGGGCGGCGTTCGTGCGGGCCATCCCCTCGATCCTGCGTGGCATCATCCAGCTGAACGCGGCAATCGTGAACGGCGTGTTGTCGGCGACCGCCGCTCTGGTCGTCGCGGGCGTCAAGCTGATGGCGTCGTTCGCCTCATCGATCATCTCGGCGGGCGTTACCAAGGTCCGGTCCGCGATCACCACAGTCAGGGGCGCGATCGTCAGCGCGGCGAGTTCTGCCGGATCGTGGCTGCTGTCCGCCGGTAAGTCCGTGATCAACGGACTCATCTCCGGCATCTCTTCGATGATCGGGGCTGTCAAGTCCAGGATCGGTTCGATCAGGAGTGCCGTCACTGGAGCGTTCGTCGGTGCCGCTGGATGGCTGGTCAGCGCGGGCAGCTCGATCATCAACGGCCTGATCTCCGGTATCCAGTCCGGGTTCGATCGGGTGCGTGGCCTGCTCAGTTCATTGACGTCGATGCTCCCCGATTGGAAGGGCCCGGCCGAGGTGGACCGGGAGATCTTGCGGGACTCGGGCCGGATGGTCATGCAAGGGTTCGAGTCCGGACTGAACGATCAGATCTCCTCGATCCGCAAGACGCTGGGGTCGGTGACTGGCGACCTGCCTGGGTTCACCACCCCGGGCTCCCGGGGAGGTGACGGGAGCAGCGCGGCCAATCCCTCCGGTGGCCGGACCTCTACCGTGACGATCATGCCGGGTGCCATCGTGATCCAGGGAAGCGGAGAGAAGGCGGGGCGCGAGGCGGCCGAAGCCGTGCTCGAAGCACTCGCGAACGCACAGGGCTGACGGGGAGCGACCATGGCGACCACGACGATTCTCCGGCCGTCCGCCACCTCGTCAGGTGTCGGCTGGACGGCCACGCCGAGCGGGACCCTGCACGGGGTCACCTCCGACGACTCGGACGCCAGCTACGCGCTGTGGGGCGGTACCGGGTCGGCCCTGATCCTGGCGACCCCCGCTGACGCGCCGCCGGTGGGCGAGCGTCGCCACGCGGTCCGGCTGCGGATGCGTGGTGAGGACGGCGATGCCTGGGGCGCGGTCCGGCTGGCGACCGGCGCCCTGATCGCTGGCGCGGCTGCGCCGTTCACTTCCTCCCCGACCACGGTCACCGGAGCCTGGGGATTCGGCGTATTGCCGGACGGCTCCACCGTGCTGTCGGCGTACGTCACCGGGCAGAGTTCCGGCGTCAAGATCCAAGAGCTGTATATCGATGTGGACTCCCGCGAGGCACCGACGTTCACCCCTCAGGTGCTGGACTCCACCGGAACGTCCACGACCACCGTGACCGATACGGCCCAGCCAGGCATCTTCGCCAGCAGTCCGGACATGGACGGCCTGTCTGCCCGGCAGTACCGCTACTGGGTCACGCTCAGCGGGGCGATCGTCTGGGACACCGGGATCGTCAGCGGCCCGGCGGCCGTCCGGATCACCGACGCTCTCGACAACGGCGCGTACGTCGCGCACCTTCAGATCTGGTCCACGCTGGGACAGAACACCGAGTACGCCAGCGATGAGGAGACCGTGTCGTTCACGGTCGCCGTGGGTGCGATCCCGGCGCCGGACAACCCGATCGTCTCCCAGGTGCCGGGCACGCCTTTCTACGAACTTGAAGTATGCGCACCGTTCGCCGGGGACTTCGATGACGACCAGGCGTACATCGAGATCCAGCGGGTCGACTGTCCTCAGGGCGGTTACCTGAACCTGACCGGGGAGGACTTCTCGTCCGCGTCGGCGAGCTCGCCGGGTCCGCTGACCAACCTGGAGATCACGGCCTACGTAGCCCGTGATGACGACTGGTTCCCCACCGGCGAACAGACGCTGGCCAGCCACTTCGATACCAACGGTGACCAGCGCTCCTGGTGGTTCGGCATCGTGGCCGGTGGGTTCCCGATCATCCGCTGGAGTGAGGACGGCACCGCGTCCACCCAGGAGGCAGTCGGCACGGTCCAGGTCCCGTTCGACGCTTTCGGCCGATCGCTGTTGCGTGGCACGCTGCTGACCGACGACGGGGCTGGTGGGTGGACCGCGACGTTCGAGTCGTCGGACGACGCGGGCGTGACCTGGGACCCGATCGGCGACCCGGTTACCAACAGTGGTGGTGGCACCACGTCGCTGTTCGCCAGTTCGACGGACTACATGGTCGGTGCGTACATCGGGTCGGGGCTGGAGAACCAATGGGCCGGACGGCTGTACTGGGTTCAGTTCCGCAACGGGCCGCTCGGTGCCGTGACGATGTCGCCGGACTTCACCGGCCTGCCGTCCGGGACCGCGTTCGTCACCGACGACCAGGCCAACGTGTGGTCCGTCAACGTCCCGGCCACCATCGTCTCGGATCAGCAGATGACCAGCGTGGCGATCGTCGGCCCGCTGGAGACCGATGAGTGCACGACGTACACCGACTACACCCTTCCCCGGACCGGCATCGAGTCGACGTGTGAGCACACGCCGGACCCGTGCTGCTCGTACTACCGGGCCCGGACCGTGGGGAGGATCGATGGCCAGGTACAGATCAGCAACTGGTCCAACGCGTTCGATCCCGGCATCCCGAACGGGATCGTCTTCATGTGGCCGGACACCGACGCCAGCATCCCGGAGGGCTGGAACCGGGTCACTGAGCTGGACGGGAAGTATGCGAAGGGCGTGGCCACGACCGGGACCGAGCCGGGCAGTACCGGCGGCGCCGCCAGTCACGTGCACACGGTGCCGACGCACGTTCACGACACCAGCCACGTGCACACCACGTCCGCCAACACGTCGGCCGCCGTGGGTTCGTTCAGCTCCACCACCGGCGCGGCCGGGTCCACAGCGATCGCGGCGACGCACGTGCACACCACGCCGTCCACCAACTCGGCCACGGTCGACTCCGGCACGGCTCAGCCCACCATCGGTTCGGGGAACAACGACCCGGCCCGGCTGGAGGTGCTGTTCATCGAGAGCAACGGTCAGCCGCTCGGCGTGCCGGACGGCGCGCTGGGTCTCTCTCCTGACACTTCACTGTCAGGTTGGACCGACCACGCGGCGGCCACGGGCAGGTTCCTGAAGGGCGCGGCAGCAGCGGGCGACGGCGGCGCGACGGCGGCCAGCGCGATCGATTCGCACACGCACAGCGTCGCCGCCCACACGCACGCCGGTACCAGCCACCTGCACACCAGCGCTAACACCAACTCGGTGACCTCCACCCTGACGCTCAGCGCTGGTCCGACCTCCGCTGTGTGGGCGGCCAGCCACGCGCACCCGATCGTGATCGGGTCCAGCACGTCGGCCGCGCTCACGTCCGGCGGGTCCGGTACTTCCGGGGCCGACTCGCTCGGTACCGATGAGCCTCCGTTCGTGAACGTGCGCGTACAGGAGAACACCTCCGGAGACGTGTCGATGCCGGTCGGCATCATCGGCATCTGGCGCGGGTCGCTCGGCTCCATCCCCACCAACTGGGAGTTGTGCGACGGGACCGGCGGTAAGCCGGACCTGGTGGCCAAGTACCCGAAGGGCGCTACGACGTCGCTCGGTACAACCGGCGGATCGCTCAACCCGCACAGTCACACCAGCCCCAGTCACAACCACACGACCAGCACGCACTCACACACCATGACGGTGGGCGCGCAGAATGCGGCCGTGCAGAACGTGTCCACCACGGTCACCGTGTCGGTGGCCAACGGCACGCACACGCACACGCACGGGGACACGGCGACGGCCACGCCGACGGTGGCCAGCGTGACATCCGGGACGCTGGCCAACACGACGTCCGAACCTCCGTATGAAGAGGTCGCGTTCGTCCAGCTGATGACAGAACCGACTCCTCCCCCGGAGCCTGATGAGTTCTGCCTGACGTGGGACGGGGACTACCACCTGATCCGGACCGAAGGACCTGACGGTCCGCTCTGGGTCCAGGTGGGCGGCATCATCGATTGGGACCGGGACAGGCCTTTCACCAGCGCGACCGGTGTGATGGGGACGAGATTCGTCACGTCATCGGCGCCGGGCGGCAGGAACCTGCACATGGTCACAGCCGTGGAGTCGGAAGCCGATCTTGCCTCCTTGATGGAGGTGCTGAATCGGCCGTTGGTTCTGGTCAGCCCAAGCGATTCCTTCGAAGTCTGGGCAGCACCGGTTGCCACCTCGGTCAAGGTGGTCAAGGTGGGGCGCATCCGCCAGGTTATGGCGGACTTCATCGCGACAGGTCCGCAGCCTGCGCCGCAACTTGCCGATGTTGGGGTGTAGAGGGTGGTGGCCACCACGCGGGGGACGAACGATAGTCCCGGGTGTTCAACCGGTCAGGCCGGTCAATCCTCGTTCAGGAGCACAAGCTACCGCATCACTTCGAAGTTCGGCAAGCCCTCCCGGCATGGCAGGATGAAGTCATGACTGTTACGGACGTCCTGCGCCCGGTGTCGGTCCGCGATACCGGGGCCGGAACCGTGGTGCCGTCCGGCACCATGTCGGCCGTGACCTCGGACAACTCCGATGCCACGTATATCAACTTCATCGAGGCGAACTGGGGAGTCAGCTGGAGTCTCCGGGTCGGTTCTCATACCCCGTCGGCAGGGTATGGCAGGCACCGGATCAGGGGTCGCA
>Ga0247790_10000226_pt1 | contig 27466 bp, 16 predicted proteins | sample UWRJS171409R4_FD_179913 | JGI IMG/M metagenome (GOLD analysis project Ga0247790, IMG submission 179913) | Soil microbial communities from Arlington Agricultural Research Station in Wisconsin, United States - UWRJ-S171-409R-4 | ecosystem: Environmental > Terrestrial > Soil > Agricultural land...
CTTGACAGCACCGCCGAACCCGGACGAGGCTCTGCTCAAGCGGCATCGCCGCACGTCACCGCTGGCCAGGTCCGGCTCGCCACGACGCGGCTCCGATGGTGCGTCATCTCCTTTCGCGGGATGGCGCTCGCGCGAGGAAGGAGCAACGTCGAGATCGCGTAGCCGACCTTTCGGCACCCTCGAGAATAGCCCTCCCGGCCTCGGCGTAACTCCAACCCAGATGCGCACACCCATCTCGATCCTCCTCTTCGTGGCCGCGTGCTCGTCCCAGCGCCCGCCGCCGAGCGCACCGCCGCCGCAGGCGACCGTCGTCGAGTGGGAGGTCCACGGCGAAGAAGGCCCAGGTGGCCCAGGCGGTGATCCGGGCGCACCGGGCGCGCCGGGCGCGCCGGGCGCGCCGGGCGCGAGCCCGAGCGGCGGTGCCGCGCAGGCCACGCCGGCACCCGCGGCGGACCGATCGAAGCCGCAGCCGCCCGACGTCAAGCTCAAGCTGGGCCACTACACGAACGCCAAGCTCAACATCGGGCTCGTCATCGATCGCACGAACAAGGAAGCGCGCGTGCGCTTCGATCACACCGCGGACATCCTGCGCCTCGATCCGATGCGATCGAGCGGGCGCATCGACTACGTGCGCACGATCAGCCAGGTCGTCCTGCAGGTCTGGGACAGCGGGCGCATGGTCGTGTTCGTCCCCGGAACGTCTGAGAGCATCGAGGTCGTGCGCGACGGCGATGCAGATCCGCTCTGACAGCCAACCACAAGGAGCTAGCGTTGAAGAAGAAGCAAATCGCAGTGGGTGTCGCCGTTGTCCTCGGGCTCGGAGGCATCGTGTACGCGCAGCAGTCCGAGTTCCAGGAGAAGATCCAGGAGGACCTCGACGGCTACAAGAACCAGATCATCGACAACTGCGGCTCGCCGAAGAGCCTCACGCTCAAGTGGAACGGCAAGCTCGCCGTGAACCCGCGCGAGTCGGAGAAGCCGGAGTACAACGCCGTGTCGACGTTGTGCACCTCGGCGCTCGAGGGCACGGTCAACGCGTGCCAGAGCAACAAGCCGGTCAAGGCCGCGGTCGGCAAGGCCACCTCGATCGTCTGCACCGCGGGCAAGGGCACGATCGGCTACAAGCTCGCCGGCACCACGCTGACGTTCACGGTGGACCCGAGCTTCACCAAGAACAACGCCGCCGGCCAGCGCGATGACCTGGTCGTGAAGATGAAGAAGGAGATCGACAAGTAGCCTCGCTGTCAGCGGCGGCCGACGATGTCGCCGACCATCGCGAGCAGCCGCGAGAGCGCGAACGGCTTCTTCAGGAAGCCGGCGACGCCGCTCTTCAGCTTGGGATCGTCGACGGCGCTCATCAGCACGATGGGCACGCCGTCGATCCGCGAGTCCTTGCGCGCGGCGGCCACGAGCTCGATGCCGGTCATGAACGGCATCATCACGTCGACGAGCGCGGCGTCGGGGCGGCGCTGCACGAGCAACTCGAGCGCCTGCTTACCGTCGGCGCACTCGATCACCTCGTAGCCCTCGTCCTGCAGCACGCCCGAGACGGCGGTCAGGAGATCGCGCTCGTCGTCTGCGACCAGGATCGTCTTCACCGCCCACCTCGCTTGTCGCCCTGGACGCGGCCGAGGCCGGTGAGGATCGACTCGGCCGACTCGAACGAGCTCGCCACCGCGATCCCGCGATCGGTGATCTCGAACTCGCGGATCGAGGTGTCGTACTTGCTCTCCCGCATCTTCATGATCGAGAGCAAGCGGTGGAGCTGCGAGCGCAGCTCGACGTAGCGCAGGAGGATCACCGACTCGACGACGTTCGCGAGCTCGGGGTTCGGCATGCGGATCGTCGGCGAGAACAGGTCGAGCTCCTCGGTGATCAAGGTCGTCACGTCGAGCGTGCGCAGCTGGTTCGTGAACGCCGAGAGGAACCGCGGCATGCGCTCGGGGTACGCCGAGGCCGCGCGGAAGCCCTCGATGCCGTCGATGAACAGCCGGCGCCGCTTGCCGTCGTCGCGCTTGAGCAGCTCGAGGAGCTGCTCGGCGAGCGCGTCGAGCATGTGCTCGAGCGGCGGCTGCCAGGTGAGCTGGATCAGGCCCTTGTCGACCCACCGCTCGAGGTCCATCCCGACCTTGCTGACCTTCTCGCACAGGCGCGGCGGCGGCTCGTAGAAGCCGAAGTAGTAGCCGTGCTCGCCGCGCTTGGCGCCCTCGATCAGGAACGACAGCCCGAGCATGGTCTTGCCGGTGCCGGGCGCGCCGAGGAGCGCGAGCGCCGAGCCCGAGGGCACGCCGCCGCCGAGCATCTGGTCGAGCGTCGCCACGCCGGTGCGCATGCGGACGCGGTCCTCGGCCGCGCTCGCCGGCGGCTTGTCGAACTGGATCTCGGTGCGCGGGTGGATCGACATCCCCTGCGCCTGGATCTCGACCTCGTGGCGCCCGCGCAGGTAGTCGCTGCCGCGGAACTTGTGGACCAAGAGCTCGCGGATCGCGCGCGGGCCGATCATGCTGTCGCTCAGCTCGAGCACGCCGTCGACGAGGCCGGTCTCGGGGTGGCCGCGGTCGCGCCGGCTCGTGAGCAGGAGCGTCGTGCACTCGGTGAGGCCGGCGAGGCCCGAGAGGTCGTGCACGAACTCGCGGAACGCCTGCACGTCCGGCGCGGCCTCGGAGATGCTCTCGAGGCCATCGATCACGAGCATCGTCGCCTGCTTCTCGCGCAGGGTCCGGCGGATCAGCGCGAGGAGCCCCTCGAGCCCTTGCTCGCGGAGCGCGCTGTAGCCGCTCACGTAGAACATGCGGTCGGGCACGTACTCGGCGCGGAAGAACTCGAGCGCGGACAGGTGCGCGAGCATCCGGGTGTGCGACTCGACGAGCAGCGTGACGTAGACGCAGCGGCCGCCGCTCTTGCCGACGTGGAAGTAGCAGACGTGGTTGGCGAGCACGGTCTTGCCGCTGCCGGGCGGCCCCATGAGCAGGTACGTCGCGCCCGTGAAGAGCCCGCCCTTCAAGATGTAGTCGAGCCGGGGCACGCCCGTCTCGAGGCGGCGGGCCGGCTGGGCGGACGGCGCGGGCTGGCCGGTCGCGCCTGCCGCCTTCTTCTGTCGCTGTGGTTTCTTCGTGGGTCTCATGGTGATTGTGGTTCCGTGGGGATCCGGAGCTCGAAGCAGGTGCGGCCGGGGCGCGACTCGACGGCGATCGTGCCGCCGTGCGCGTGCACGATCTCGTGGACGATGTAGAGCCCGAGGCCGAGGCTCTGCGCCCGGTGGCGCGCGGTCGCGCGCGTGAACGGCTGGAAGATGCGCTCGCGCTCCTCCAGCGGGATCCCGGGCCCGCCGTCCTGCACCGCGAGGTGGGCCATGCCGCTCTGCGCGCGCAGGTGAACGCGCACCAGCGAGCCGTCGCCGTACTTGATCGCGTTCGTCACGAGGTTGATCACGACCTGGTGCATGCGGTCGACGTCCCACTGCCCCCAGCCGTCGGTCTCGACGACGACCTCGAGGGAGGTGCCCTCGGCGCGGGCCTGATCGGCGAGCGCGTCGCACGCCTCGCGCACGACGTGGCCGAGCCGCGTGCGCTCGCGATCGAGCTCGAAGCACCCGGCGCGCAGGCGGCTGACGTCGAGCAGGTTGCCGATCAGCACGGTGAGGCGGCGGACCTGCCGCACGCCCAGGCTCGCGAGCTTCTGCAGATCGGCGGCGCCGGCCTGTGTGGCCTTGCGGCTGATCTGATCGAGGGCGAGCGCGAGCGCGCCGACGGGCGAGCGCAGCTCGTGCGAGGCCATCGACACGAGCTCGTCGCGCGCGAGCAGCGCCCCGCGCAGCTCGGCCTGGGCGGCGTGGCACTCGGAGACGTCCTCGAACGTGAGCACGCAGGTGGGCCCGAGCCGGTGAGAGCGGACGAGCAGCCAGACGGGCGGGTGCCCGGCGCGCCGGAGCTCGAGGACCTCCGGGGCGACCGGCTGTCCACGGGCAGCCACGGCGTGCGGGAGCGCCACATCCTCCTTGCGCGCGCCGGTGGTGTCGTAGACCTGGGCGGGCTCCTCGCCGTAGGCGAAGCCGAGGCGAGCCGCGGCGGCGTTACGATAAAGGATGACGCCGGTTCCCACCTCTACGAGGACGAGCGCCGTGGGCATTTCCGCCATGACGCTCTCTAAGGAATACGCTGGGACCACGCTGCTTCTTCGTGCAGCGCACGTGCCTACGAAGTTTCCGTGCAGCTGCGCCACACTGGCGAGCGAGCGCACGTGCTCACCTGTGTGAGAGTTACCCCGAGGCGGCCAAGAGCGCCGCGGGCACCTCGAGCACACGCGCGCGCACATACTCGCCGAGCGTCTTGGCCTGCGGATCGATCCGCGTCGATGCGGCGACGCCGTCGCCGAGCAGGCCCCGGATCAGGAAGTGGACCGCGCGCAGGTTGGGCAGGAGCGTGCGATCGATCGGGAACGGCGCCAGATCCGGGAACAGCGCGCGCATGCGATCGGTCGTCAGCGTCGCCGCCGCCCAGGCGAAGGCGGCGTCGCTGCGCGCCCACAGGCCCAGGTTGGCGTTGCCGCCCTTGTCGCCGGAGCGTGCCCCGAGCAGGCGGCCGAGCGGCGCGCGCGCGGTCGGCCCGCCGAGCTGGCTGGCGGCGATGCCGGCCAGCGCCGCGGCGCCGGCGAGATCGAGCGCGCGATCGCCCAGCTGCTCGAGCGGCGCCGTGATCGGCGGCGGCGCCACCAGCGCGCGCGCGCCTTCGCCGTCGAGCGTGACGGTGGCTGTCACGCGCGCGGCGTCGACGAGCGCCGGCCAGAACACGAGGTACGGCGCCGCGTCCGCTGGCGGGTGGGTGAGCGAGTGGCCCGGGATGCTCGACAAGGACAGCGCCACCACGCGCGACGCCCACGCCTTGCCGACGCGCGCCCGATCGGGCGACTTCACGGTGATGGTGAGGTAGGCGATGGCGCTCTCGTTGTCGGGCGGGCCGTCGGGCCCGCCGTCGGGCGTGCCTGCCGGCGCCCGGCGCAGCGCCGCGTGCCACTCGGCGAACGCCTCGCGCCCGCCCGACGCCTCGGCCACCAGCGCCAGGACGCGCTCCGCCTTGGCGTCGAGATCGAGCCCGGCGATGCACACGGTCATCGCGTTCTTGAAGCCGCCGGCGTAGTTGATCGCCACCTTGAGCGCAGGCGGAGGCGGCTCGCCGCGCGTCCCGCTGCCCCGCACGCGATCGCCGCCTTCGTCGGTGAGCTGCACGGTGTCGAAGCGCGCCACCACGTCGGGGCCCGCGTAGCGCGGGCCGTCGATCTCGTAGAGCAGCTGCGCCGTCACGGTGCCGGCGTCGACGCGCCCGCCCGTGCCGGGGTGCTTCGTGATGACGAACGATCCGTCCTCGAAGATCTCGGCGATCGGGAAGCCGAGCGGGCGCGACCAGTCCACGTCCTCGAAGAACGAGTAATTGCCGCCGGTCGCCTGAGCGCTGCACTCGATGATGTGCCCGGCCGCCACCGCGCCGGCCAGCCGGTCCCAGTCGTCGCGCCGCCAGCCGAAGCGCCACGCCGCCGGCCCCACCACCAGCGACGCGTCAGTGACGCGGCCGGTGATCACGATGTCCGCGCCGCGGCCGAGCGCCTCGGCGATCCCCCAGCCGCCGAGGTAGGCGTTGGCGGTGAGCGGCTCGATGCCATCGAGCGGTACCCGCTTGTCGAGGTGCATGAAGCGCTCGCCCGCGGCGCGGAGCTCGGCGAGCCGCGGCATGAGATCATCGCCATCGACCACGGCGATCCGCGGGCGCACGCCCCGCTCCGCGGCCAGCGCCGCGAGGGTCGCGGCGAGCCCGTGCGGATCGAGCCCGCCCGCGTTCGAGACGATCTTGATGCCGCGCTGGAGGCACTCGACCAGCACCTCTTCCATCTGCTGGACGAAGGTGCCGACGAAGCCGGGCCCACCCCGCGCGCGTTGCCGCTGCAGGATGGCGAGGCTCAGCTCCGCCAGGTAATCGCCGGTGAGCACGTCGATGGGGCCGCCGCGCACCATCTCCGCCGGCGCCGTCGGGCGATCGCCCCAGAAGCCGGAGCAGTTAGCGATGCGGAGCAACCCGAGCTACTGCTTGGCAGGCGCAGGCGCAGCGGCCGGCGCAGGCGCAGGCTGCTTCGCGGGCGCTGGCGCAGCGGCCGGCGCAGACGCAGGCTGCTTCGCGGGCGCAGGCGCAGCGGCCGGCGCAGGCACAGGCTGCTTCGCTGGCGCAGGCGCCGCCGCAGGCGCAGGCGCGGGCTGCTTCGCAGCAGCTGGCGCAGGCGCCGCCGCAGGCGCAGGAGCAGGCTGCTTCGCTGGCGCAGGCGCAGCGGCCGGCGCAGGCGCAGGCTGCTTCGCGGGCGCAGGCGCAGCGGCCGGCGCAGGCGCAGGCTGCTTCGCAGCAGCTGGCGCAGGCGCCGCCGCAGGCGCAGGCTGCTTCGCTGGCGCAGGCGCAGGCGCCGCCGCAGGCGCAGGCGCAGGCTGCTTCGCAGCAGCAGGCGCAGGCGCCGCCGCAGGCGCAGGCGCAGGCTGCTTCGCAGCAGCAGGCGCAGGCGCCGCCGCAGGCGCAGGCTGCTTCGCAGGCGCAGGCGCCGCGGCCGGCGGCGTCACAGGCCCCGCACCCGGCTGCCTCGCAGGCGCAGGCGCAGGCGCAGGCACCGCACCCGGCTGCCTCGCAGGCGCAGGCGCAGGCGCCGCACCCGGCACCGCCGACGGCGGCGGCACGTAGCTAGACGTCGAGCCGATCGGCTTCGAGCCCGCCGCCTGCTCGAGGATGCGGAACTGCACGCGCCGGTTCTTCTGCCGGTTCGCCTCGCTGCTATTGGGCACGAGCGGCTGCGTGAGCCCGAAGCCCTTCGGCACGAGTCGGCTCGAGTCGATGCCGTGATCGACCAGCCACGCGACGACCGCCTTCGCGCGGTCATTCGAGAGCCGGAGGTTGTAGTCGGGGCCGCCCTCCGAGCTCGTGTGGCCCTGGCACTCCATCTTGAGGACCTCGGGGTGCCGCTGCAGGACCTCGAGCACCTGGACCAGGTAGACCTCGGCGCCCGGCCGCATGATGGCCGTGTCGAAGTAGAACTCGATCGGCGCCGGCAACGTGACGACGTCCTCGAGCGTCAGCGGCTTCTGCGGTACCGGGTCGGGCTCGGTGTCGACGACCTTGTCCGTGTCGCTGTCGGGATCCGGGCAGCCGTCCACGTCCTGGAAGCCGTCGTAGTCCTCGGGCTCCTTCGGGCACCGATCGAGGTTGTCGACGATGCGATCGCCGTCCGCGTCGAGGAACGGCTCCGGCTTCGGCTTCGGCGGCTTGGGCTCCGGCGAGTAGCCGACGGTGATGAGCGTGCGCACGCCCGGGCTGCCGGGGGCCTCGGTCAGGCCCATGCCGATGCCGGCGCCCGCGCGAAACCCGCCCTCGAAGTGGTAGCGCGCGCCCAGGAGCGCGAGCAGCGGCAAGCCCAGCTCGCGGTAGGGCTTGCTGTCGCTCGTGCGCGCCTGGAGGTCGAGTTCGAGCGATGTGTTGAGCCTGTTGTTGGCGAACGGCACGATCACGCCAGCGCGCCCGATGATCTCGGTGCCCTGATCGCTGGTCACATAGTCGGCCTCGGGCCGATATCGCATCCCGCCGTTCACGATCACGCGGAAGCCGGGCCGGACATAGCCAGCCGTCAGCACCGCCTCTGCACCCACGCCGCCGTCACCCGTGAAGCTGTCCTCCGAGCCCAGCGGGAGCGTCAGGGTCCCCGCCAGGCCGATCCGCGGGCCGGTCTTCCGGCCATAGATCAAAACTGAACCGCCCAGGCGACCGTCACTGATCGCGGTAGTCGCGGAGGCCTCATTTAGCATGATGCCTGCCGCGATACCGGACTCAGTCGCCTGGGCTAACGCAAAAGGGAGTGATGCATTCACCTCGAAGCGTTCGCCGACGCCCAGCGCGAAGTCGAGGTACGCCGACAGCCGGGGACCGACCACGTCGACGCTCGGAGAGGTCTGGTGCTCGGGCACCACCCGGAGGATCGTGTTGGTGAACCCGACCGTGGCGTTCACGCTCCACACCATGTGCCGGAGGACGCCCGGATCCTGGAGCACCAGGCCGTCCTCCACCGACGGCGCCAGCTCGAACCGATCGACGCGGAAGCCGTCGGTCTTCATCTGCTGCGCCCGCGCCGGTCCGCCCCACGCCAGGGCCGCGAGCAGCACCGCGGCGCCCGCGGCGCCCGCGCGCCGGCGGCGCAGCCCGAGCACCCCGAACGCCCCGAACCCGAGGATCACCAGCGCCGCGAGCCCGCCACCTCCGCCGGCGTTGCAGCCGGACCCCTTGGCGACCGCGCCCAGGAGGCACTCGTTGCTGCAGAACGGATCGGGGTTGTCGGGATCCGAGGAGTTGTCGCACTCCTCGACGCCCTGACGAACGAAGCCGTCGCCGCAGAAGGCGTTGACGCACGCGCTCGTGCAATCGTCCGTGTTGTCGGCGTTGCCGTCGTCGCACTCCTCGAGGTCCTGCCGCACGATGCCGTCGCCGCAGCGGGTCCAGCGGATCTGGACGTACGGCACGTCGGCGCCGGCCATCCGGCTCTCCTCCGACCACGGGTACTCGTCCGCCTCCCGCTTGAACGTGCCCACCAGCCGGTTCGTGCCGCTGGGCTCGGTGTCCGCCGTGATCGCGAGCTTGCACTCCGTATCGAGCGTGTCTTTCAGCGCGCCCTTCGGATCGCTCACGCGGATGATGAGGCTGCCGCCGGGAAACTTGAACGGCTGGTCGACCGTGAAGGCCAGGTCGTAGTCCCGCTCGATCTGGTTCCCGCGGCTGGCGGCGATGGCGTCCTTGGCGACGACCGTGAAGTCGCTCCCCGGGAGGTCATCGGGCTTGAGCGGATTCGCCGTGTCGCCGTGCGCGAGCGCGAGCGTGAGCTGAGGGAGGAAGCCGAGGTCGGTCGGGCCTCCCGCGGGCATGTTGATGTCGAACGCGATGGTGTCGCCCGGGATCAGCTCGAAGGGCTCGACGTTGCGGTAGGCAAAGCCCATTTGCGGCAGCCAGATCTCGTTGTCGGTACCCTTCGCGCACGTGAACGGGATCGATGTCTTGCCCGGCTTTGCCCCGTCGTCGATCGTGATGACGTCAGCTGATGCCCGGCGCGAAGCCCCCAGCCCCGCCATGAGTGCCATGGCTGGGAGGAGGACTCGTCGACCGAGTCGCAGGTTCAGTCGCATGAAAAGGCTCCTTTCAGAAAATAAGCGCATAAGTGAAACCAAGCCGCGCGCAGCGACCCGCCGACGAAGACCGACGAGCGCGCGAGAGACATGAGGACAAGATATCCCGCAATGTAAGTTACGTCAGGTGGTTGCTGTGGTGCTCGACTGGAAAGATACGTGCCCCGTGTGACGATGGCGACGAGATCAGAACAGCCCCGAGATTATGCGGGGCAGGCGCCGCCGAACAACGGTTGCGCCGCCCATCGTGCGGGAGCAGATCGGCACCCGGGTACCAGTGCTCAGAGAGACGCGTCTTTCCGTCGAGGGGCAGGGTCGCCCACCAGGATGAAGATGCCAAGGTGGTCGTGGCTCGCACCGGCCGATCCTACTCGTAACTGATCGTGACCTCGTCCGTCGCGTTGCCTCGGGCGACCGCGACGCGGTGGGTGCCGGGCGTCGGGATCCAGCGCTCCGCCGGCTCGCCATCGATCGTCCACCGCAGATCTGGCGCGGCGGGGAGCGCGTTCAGCGGCGGGCGCTGCAGCCCTGCCGCGCGGTGCGGCTCCAGCACGAACCGCGCGCCGTCCACCGGGTACACGATGCGGATCGGCGCGGCCGGATCGATCGCCTCGCAGCTCGGCGCCTGCGGGCGCCCGTAGAACTTCGCCCACGATCGGACCGAGGCCGGGTAGACCACGGACGGCACGCCGCACACGACCTGGTGCCAGTCGCACGTCTCCTCGGGCACGTGGCCGACGATGAACAGCTCGCGCTTGCGGTGCTCGCAGTGGGGGCCCGGCCGCTTGCCCGACACCGGGCAGACCTCGGCCGCGACGATCGTGTCGGGGCGCCGCGGCGCCGTGGGCTCGCCGAACCGCGCCGCGATCGCGGTGTACGCGGCGCGCACGAGCGGCGTGGCGCCCTCGGTCGACATCACGTGGTGCGTCGGCGAGCCGTCGAAGTTCCCGGCCCACACGCCGACCGTGTACTCGGCCGTGACGCCGATCGCCCAGAGATCCGTGTACGCCTTCGTCGTGCCCGTCTTGAGCGCGACCGGGAACGGCAGGTTCAGCGGCACGCGATCGCCGAACATCGGCTTGCGCGCGTCCGGATCGCTCAGGATGTCGAACAGGAGGTAGGCGATCTCCTCGGAGAACACGCGCCCGCGCTCGAGCACAGGCTCGGTCCACGTCGCGCCGTCCGTGCTCCGCAGAAGCTCGACGGCGCGCGGCGCGATCGGCCGCCCGCCCCGGCCGAACGTCGAGAACGCGGCCGTGAGATCGAGCAGGCGCGTCTCGGCGTGGCCGATCGCCAGGCCCCAGTCGTACTCGGCGTCGGGCCGATCGAGCGTCGCCAGCCCCGCCGCGCGCAGCTTGCGCAGCACGGTGCCCACCCCCACGCGCTGCAGCGTGTGCACCGCCGACAGGTTGAACGAGCCGGCGAGCGCCTCGCGGTAGCGGGCGAACCCGTGGCTCTTGACGTCCTTGCTGTAGAACTGGTGCGCGTCGTCGGGCAGCACCACGTCGAGCGCGACCGTCGCCGGCGTGTCGCCGCGCTCGAACGCCGCGCCGTAGACGAACGGCTTCAGCGTCGAGCCCGGCCGCAGGCGCGCGGTGACGCCGTTGAACGCGCCGCTCGCCGCGCTGTCGGTGTAGTCCCGCGAGCCGACCATCGCGAGGATCGCGCCGTCGGCGTTGCGCATCACGAGGAGCGCCGCCTGCGTCACGTTGCGCGACGCCATGTTCGCCAGGTGGTTTGCGAGCGCGACCTCGACCTTGCGCTGGAGATCCCAGTCGAGCGTGGTGCGGATCGCCGCGCCGCGCGCGTACGCCGGCGGCAGCCGCTCCTTGACCAGCTCCACGAAGTGGGGCGCCCGGAAGCTCGGCCGCATCCGATCCAGATCGATCGGGACGCGCTCGGCCAGCGCGCGCTCCTCGGCGGCCAGGTGGCCGCGCTTCTCCATCAGGCGGAGGATGTGGCCGCGCCGCGCCAGCACGCGCTGCGCGTGGCGGAACGGATCGTAATAGGTGGGCCCGCGCGGCAAGACGGCGAGCAGCGCGGCCTCGCCGACCGACAGCCCGGCGGCGTGCTTGTCGAAGTAGACGCGCGCCGCCTGCTCGGCGCCCCACGCGCCGTTGCCGTAGTAGACGCGGTTCAGGTAGTGCTCGAGGATCTCGCGCTTGCCGAGCGCGCGCTCGAGGCGCGCCGCCAGCACCATCTGCCGGAGCTTGCCCGAGAAGCTCCGCGGCGGCTTCGCCACGAGGCGGACGAGCTGCATCGTCACCGTCGAGCCGCCGAACTCGACCTGGCCGCGCGCGAGGTTCAGCCACACCGCGCGCCCCATCGCGCCCCAGGAAACGCCAGCATGATCGTAGAAGTCGTGATCCTCCGACGCCAGCGTCGCGTGGACGAGGTGCGGCGAGATCTGCTCGAGCGAGACCCAGCGCTCGCGGAGCCCCGCGCTCGTCGCCTCCTGCCGGAGCAGCACGCCGTTGGCGTCGCTCACCGTGAGCGACGTCGCGGCTGTCCGGTCAAGCAGCTCCACCGGGAAGTCCGCGGCCCGGACCGCGATCCAGAACGCCACCGCCGCGAGCAGCACGCTCGCGAGCACCGCGCCAGCGATCCGGCGGATCCATCGAAGCCGCCGCCCGCGCGCGACCGCCCACGCGCGGCGCAGGGCGCTCGCGAGCTTCTCCCGCACCTACCGGGCCTTGATCTCGATGACGCCCGCCGCCGTCTGGCTCGTGACCTCGGGATCGTACATGAGCTCGGCCACCGTCGGCGGCTGCGTGAACTTCCCGACCGCCGTCGCCCGCATCATGAACTCGTAGACGTGGTTGGTCCGCCAGCTGTACTCCGTCGCGAAGTCGACGCGATCGTCGCGCAGCTCGCGGTACGTCCCCCACATCCTCGATTGCCGGTCGCCCACCGGGCCCACCGTCGCGAACCGCGCGTTCAGCGGCTCGAAGCCCGCCGGCAGCGCCGACGAGACGATCAGGTGGCTCACGTTGTCCTTCGGCGTCACCGTGAGCCGGACCTGCACGACGTCGCCGACCTGGAACGACGTCTTCGGCTTGCCCGCCTCGTCGAGGTACTCGAGCCCGAGCCCGAGCGAGGCGTGCGGCTGCGCCTTCAGCGCGTCGACCTTCCTGCGATACCGGAGCTCCACGTTGTAGTGGACCTCCCCGCTCGGCGCGATCTTGATCTCGCCCGAGCTCGGCACCGGCGCCGTGACGACGCGCACGCGCTGCTTGCCGGCGAGCGCGCCCGAGAACAGCTCCTTGTCCCCCAGCTGGACCGTCACCGACGGCGACTGGGCCGCGGCCGCCCGCGCGTAGCTCGTGAGCGCGAGCAGCGAGTACAGGTTCGACTGCGTGTCGATGTACCGGCTCGTCCGCCGCTGCTTCATCACGGCGCGGACGAGCGGCTTCACCGCGGCGTTGCCCGGATCCAGATCGACGAGCGTGCCCAGCACGACCGCGTTGGTGCGCAGCGGGCTCGACATGTAGCCGTCGAGGTCGTCCTCGTTCGGCTCCTCGATCAGCTTGTCCGCCTTGGTCGCCGCGCTCGCGAGCGCCACGAGCTCGCCGACGAGCTTGACCACCGCCGGATCCTTGGCGCCGAGGCCCGCCGCCAGCGCCCGCGCGAGGAACGCCTTGCCGTAGATCGGCAGCTTCGCGTTCCCCGCCAACGTCGTCGCCGCCTGCGTGTCCTTGTCGCCGAGCATGGCGCGGATGTAGAGCGCGAACGCCTGCGAGCCGAGGTTGCCCGCCTCGCTGTAGTACGGCTTGTCCGTGTTCGGCTTCCGGCCGTCCTCCTTCAGGTAGGCGAGCCCCTCGGCGATGCGCGTCTGATCCACGGCGTAGCCCGCCTGCTTCGCGAGGTAGAGCCCCCACAGCGCGTAGGCCGTGTAGTAGGCCTCCGGGTCACCGCCCGGCCACAGCGAGAAGCCGCCGTACGCCGTCTGGTGGCGGCCGATCTTCGCGATGCCCGCCTTGACGAAGCCCTCGAGCTTGTCGCCCGCGAGCCCGTCGATGCTGAGCGACTCGGCGAGGTCACGCACCGCGAGCATCGGGATCACCTTGGACGTCGTCTGCTCGAGGCAGCCGTACGGATACCCGACCAGATCGCGGAGCCCGTCCTCGATCCCCGCGAGGCCGTCCGGATCCACGGACACCACCACCTCCGCCGACGCCGGGATCGCGTCCGCCGGCAGCGCGACCGGCACCGCCGCCGCGTCCTTGGCGACGCCGTGCGCGACGTGCTGCACGCTCACCGGCGAGGGGTGGCGCACCGGGAGCTTCAGCTGGACCGCGTCGCGCTCGCCGCCCATCGCGACCGAGAACGTGAGGACCGATTCGCCCAGCTCGGCCGCCGTCAGATCGAACAGCACCGGGACGCGGCCGCCCTTCGGCAGCTGCACGGTGCGCTCGAGGCCGCCCGCGCTCGAAAGCCGCGCGTCCGTCACCAGCTTGACCGTGGCCGAGCCCGCCTTGCCCGTCTCGTTGTGGACGATCACGCCGCCCTGCAGCTGATCCCCCAGGTTCAGGAACCGCGGCAGCGCCGCGTGGAGCTGCAGCGGCTTGGACACCGTGAACCGCTTGTCGGCAGACCCGAACCGATAACCCTTGTCGGCCGCGACCGCCATCACGCGGAACGCCGTGAGGTTGTCCGGCGCCTCGAACTGGACCGTCGCGACGCCAGCGGCGTTCGTGACGGCGCCCGGCTTCCACACCGCCGTCGCGGCGAACCGCGAGCGCAGCGTGCCGGCCGCGTCGCCGCCCGTCGCGGGCCGCTCGAGGTTCGGCCCCGGGATGTCGCGGAGGTACTCGATCTGCGTCGCGGACGAGACGCCCAGGCCCCACGGCGCGTAGAACGTCGGCACCGGATCCGGCGTCTGGTACGCGATCAGCGACAGGACGCCCTCGTCGGCCGCCGTGATCGCCACCTCGGCCGAGACCGGCTGGCCGCGGCTGTCGACCACCTTGACCGTCGCGGTGACCGGCGCACCCGGCCGGTAGTCCGCCTTGTCTGTCTCGACGGTGACCGTGAGCCGGTTGTCCTCCGGGCGGACCGGCAGGTTCACGAGGCCCATCCGCATCCGCGGCTTGCCGCGCACGCCCTCGCCCATCCGGCCCTGCACCAGCGCGACCGACACGTACACGTTCGGCGCGTGGTTCGCGGTGATCGGGACCGTGACGTGCTTCGTCGTCGGCGTGATCGCGATCAGCCGCCGCTCGATCACGCCGTCGCGCTCGATCGTGACGAGGCCCGTCGCGTCCGTCAGATCCGTCTTGAGGAGCAGCGTGGCCGTGTCGCCGACCTTGTACTCCTTCTTGTCGGCGACGATGTCGAACGAGAGCGAGTCCGTGCTCATCCACGAGCCGCCGCCGTCGCCCCACGCCCACGTCTGCACCGCCGCCGGGGCCGCGTCGTCCTTGTCGTTCTCGCCCTCGACCACCACCAGGTAGTCACCGCCGCCCGCGGGCGTGAACTCGAACTCGGCCGGCGCGCCCGCCCCAAGCTGCAGCGTCTTCGCGAGGATCGTCTGCTTCGTGTCCTTGCACTGGTACGAGCCGCGGTAGCCCCAGTCCTCCCAGACGCAGTTCCAATCGCGGCGCGTGACCGTCAGCTTCGCCGCGCCGCTGATCGGCTTGCCATCCGGCGCGACGCCGATGACCTGGAACTTCTGCGGCTTCTTGACCTCGAGGAACCAGCCCGGCGACTTGATGCCGAAGTACTTGCGCGCGCGGTAGTACGGCACCGTGAACGTCTTCGCGATCACCTCGTTCGACGGCGCCCTTACGCTCGCGCGGATCAAGAGATCCGCGTCGCCCGGGACGTCGTTCGGGGTCACCGCGATCGAGGCCGACGCGTTGCCCTTGGCGTCGAGCGCGACCTCGTCCTCGGCGACCAGGCTCTGCGAGCCCTCGTCGTAGTACGAGTAGCGCTCGTAGCGGCGCTCGTCGGTGAACTGGAAGCCCTCGTGCTGCTGAAACGCGACGCGGCGCGGGCGGCTGTGAACGGTAACGTTCACGGCGCCAGATCGCAGCGGCGCGCCATACAGGTAGTTCGCCGAGATCGAGGCGTCCACCGTGCCGCGGCTCACCACCTGCGCCTGCTTCGTCTTGCCCGTGACCTCGAACGTCGCCGCCCGATACTCTTCCACCGTGAACGTGCGCGTGAACGTGCCGTGCTCGAGGCGGGCGCGGATCGTGTAGTCGCCGAGCCGCGCGTCGCCCGGCAGATCCACATCGAACCAGAACCCACCGAACGGAGACAGGCGCGCCTCCGCCTGGGTGAACGTCTTGCCCTGCGGGCCCTCGACGTCGACCTTGACCTTCTTCCCCTCGCCCGCGACGGCGAGCGGCTCACCGAGCCGGGTCACGCGGGCCAGGCCCTTCACGTGCACCTTGTCGCCCGGGCGGTACAAACCGCGATCCGTGTGCATGAACCCGCGCAGCCGCGCCGGCGCGTGCTCGTAGTCGACGTCGACGTTGTAGTTCCACGCCGAGAGCCCGGCGGAGCGGGTCGGGTTGATCATCGTCCAGTCCGTCTGGTGCTGGACGTAGATCCGCAGCTCATCGTCGCCGCCGCCGAACTCCTGGGCGGCCTCCGGATCCGCCGAACGCGCGGCCGCCGGATAGAGCTTCGCCCGCGGCGGCAGCACGGCGACGCCGTCGGCGTCCGTGGTGCCCGTCCAGGTCTGCGCGCCCCTGCCGTCGCGGACGGTGACCGTCGCGCCCGGCAGCGGCTTGCCCGTCGACAGCCGCGTCGCCCACACGAGACCGCGGGTGTCCGACAGCTTGCTGACGACGCCGATGTCGGTGAAGTTGACCAGCACCTTCTGGCGCCCGCCGCCTTCGAACGGCGGCCGCTCCACCTCCTTCGAGCCGACCTCGACGTAGAACATGCCCGGCCCCGGCGTGCCGCCGACCAGTTCGGGCGCGCCGAGCGAGTGCTGGCCCCACTTGTTCTTGGTGCCCGTGATCGCGATCTTCTTCTTCTGGGGCGTGATCTTGAGCTTGGCGAAGTCGACCGGCTCGTTGTTCCACCAGTCGAGCACCGGCCTCAAAACGTGGAAGTTCGCCTGCGTGATCGGCACCGTCGTGAGCTCGATCGAGGTGACGTTGCGCGTCCACACCGGGATCACCGGCCGCTTGAGCTCGGCGATGAAGTACCCCGACTCCATCGAGATCGTGGGCTTGGCGTCGGCCGTGCGGAACGTGAGCACCTGCGGCTTGCCGAGCGTCTGGCCGAACGCGTCCTTCTGCGACGCATCGATCGTGAGCGTGTACGACGTCAGCGGATCCAGCTGCGCCGCGCACGAGAGCCCCGCGGGCGTATCTCCGAGGCTATGGCACTGGCCGGGGAAGCCCGGCGCGGGCGGCGACAGCTTCATCTGGTACGGCGCCGCGAGCGGGTTCGAGAACGCGATCTCGAGGCGCAAATTCTCGTCCGGCACGATGTCGTTGCCGCTCGGCTCCAGCTTGACGAAGCGCAGCGGCCCGTACGTATGGAGCTTGTCCTCGGCGTTCTCGGCGAGCCCGACGTTGCCGACGCTGCCGCGCAAGCTGGTCTTGCACGCGACCGTCCAGTCGGTGTCCGCCGCCAGCGGCGCGGCCGGGGCGATCGTGTAGTCCTTCGCGGGGCCCGGCTTGCTCTCCGGCGCCAGCTTGACCTTCTGCTGCTCGGTGCGGGAGGCAAACCCGCAGTGCTGAGCGATCTGCTCGAACGGCACCTCCTGGTTGAAGGTGACGCGGACGACCGGCTCGCGGGTGGCGCGCTCCTTCGATCCGACGACCGCGACCGTCCCCGTGAGCCGCTCGGTGAAGAACTCGAACGTATGGGCCTTGCCGAGCGAGGCGCCGTCGAGGGCCTTCGTGGCGCCCGGCACCGTCACGACGTAGCGGGTCGACACCGGCAGGCTGCCCGTCGCGACGAGGGCCAGCGTCTTCTCGTCGACCCAGCGCGCCTCGCCCGGGATCTCCGGCGCGATCGCGATCGGCGGCGCGGCGACCGGCTGATCGATCCGATCGCGCGCGACCATCGGCCGCGAGAACGTGAGCACCACGCGGCGCTGCCCGGTGATCTCGCCCTTGGGCGAGCCGTCGACTGTCAGCTCGCCTTGTACCTCCGTGGACTTTCCGCTGCCGCCGCACGCTCCGAGCGCCGCCCATACACCTGCGAGGACGAGACCGTAGTTGCGCATCGGCGCGAAGTTATCACGCCGTCTACGCGAGGACCGGCGACGGCGATGGTGGCGGCAACGGCGGCGAGAACGCGCACAAAAGTGCTCGTTACGAGACGCGCGGCTGCCGAGCGCGCGGGGGATGATCCCTCGCGCGCTCGCTCGGGGGGCCTAATCGCGTGCTCAGCCAGGCTCGCGCGATCACGGACGCCGCGCTCGTGACGATCGATCGGCCCCCAGCTCGCGTCGCGTCGCTTCGGGACATCCCCTCGCGCGCGGCGCGCCGCGCGAGGGCAAGAGCGCGATCGCTCGCGCTCGAACGGTGGAATGCGCCAGCTCGGCGCCCGCGTGCTCGGTGGCTGCTTGCGGTCATCGCCCACTCCGGATGGGCCGCGCGCGGCACCCTATATAAGGAGGGCGCAGCGCGTTAGACGCGCCGCGTCAAGCCGGGGCTCCCTCGCGAACGACGCTCGATGATCGCGGGGCCGGCCGCCCTTCACTCGCCCGGCGCGTCGACCGCCGCGTAGCGAGCCAGCTCCTCGAGCGCGACGTCGGGATCCGGCGCGGTCGCCGTCATGCTCGCGACGAGATCGACGCGCTCGATCGTCACGTGCCACAGCTCGCGATCGATCGACGGCCGGAGCTCGCTCACGCGCCAGCCGATCGCTTCGAGCGCCTCGATCACGACCACGTGCGTCCGCGTCCCCAGCTGACGGATCGCGCGAGCCGGCTCGGCGCCATGGCGGCTGGCGGCGTGGACCTTGCGAGACCGCCGCGGCGGCCGGGTCTTGCGCTCAGGAAACGTGGACATCGCTCGGCTCCTTCTGTGCAGCGGTTGGCTCATGCCGCCCGGTCCGCGCGCTCTCCCTGCGTCCGGTCGGTCCGTTATATCGAGAGCTCATCAGGCCGCGACCCACTCCGGGCCGCAGCGTTCATCGAGCTCTCGATGGCTGCACTCTAGGATTGATTGTCATCTCTGTCAACGCTCATGACCATCCTTTCAACAGACCTGTTCTTCATGCCATCTTGACATGACGTTGATCGCGCCGGAGACTCCGCCGCGATGAAGCTCTACAGGTCGCCGGAGTATCCCAACCACTGGATCGGGACCGACGCCGAGGGCGCGCTCGTTCGCTGGCCGATGGAGCCCAGTGGCTGGGCGAAGCGCACGCCGTACACTGGCGGAAAGCGCCAGCTCGAGGAAGTCTTGCCTGCGCTCGCCCGTGGCACGCGATGGCCGGGCGCCGGCCGATCGCGACGCCCGCGCGATCCGGCCGGCAAGCCGAGCGACGCCCAGATCGGCATCCGGGCAACGCAGGAGGAGCGCGCCACGTGGCAGCGCGCCTCCGAGGCACGCGAGAAGACCTTGGCGGCCTGGGTGCGCGACGAGCTCAACGCCGCGGCCACGCGCACGCTCGCCGAGCTCGCCGACTCGCGATCGCGCTCGAAGAAGCCGTGAGCCGCCGCCCCTTGAAGAGCAGCCCGACCCGTAGCAGCCGACTGGTAGTAGCCGACCGGGTTGATTTAGCCGACTACGACTAGTACCGCGTCTCAGAAGTTCTGACCGGTTGCCGAGCGCTCGAATCCCGACGGGTTTCGGGCCGGTACCCGATCGGTCAAAACTTCTGAGACGTGGTACTAGCAGTCGGCCTCACGGCAGGTGATAGCGGTCCTGATCCGGTGCGGCCGACCGGGCCCTACCTTGAGGTTGGCCACTGCCGCCGCTAAGGCATGCTGATCTGCCGCATTTTGCGGCGGATCAGGTGATTGCGTACAGGTTCCGATGCCCCGAGAATAGTGGCAGGGGGAAGGAGGCGGTTGATGGGGAGCGAGCGGCGACATCGTGGCAACGCGGTGCATCTCCGCGTCGGCGTCGTGCTCGACGGCCACAACCTGAACATGGAGAAGTTGCTGCCGGCCGAGCTGACCTCCGGCTCCCCGAGTAACTCGACGCTCCGATCGCCTGGGCCCGGGTCACAGTGACGTTCAAGCCCGATCAATCGCATGATGCTTCTGGGCTTCAGGCCGGCAAGTTGCGAGGCGTGCACCTCGCGATCGTCGTCAACAACAAGGATGGCGACGACAACCCAGGTTACCGCATCAAGATCATACACCTCTGACTCAATGAACAGGAGATGTCGTATTGGGCGCATATCGTGGAGCCAATGGGGAAGCTCGGGCTGCGGCACGTACTTCCTGCCGCAGATTGCCGATCAAGTGCTCGTCGTCTTCGAGCATGGCCGCTGGGCCTCGAGCTTGCAGCTTCTCAGCGAGCCTCGGGCAAGGGTCTTGAAGTGTCGTCACTGGGATTCACGCACCGATGCCTACATACGTCAGCAATACCATGCCGTTTTCGGGTAAGACTGCCTCGGATCATGACGGGACCGGAGCCTCATATGAATGAGGGGTCACTATGATCGTCGACGAGAAACTGCCGAGGCCGCGCACGGGCGATGAAGCGCGCGTCGGACGAGATCATCGCACTGCAATCCACAATCAAGAGGTCGAGTCGGGAGCTATCATGCAAAAACCAGTCGTATGCCAAATCGATGAACAGATCTTCTCGTGCGGTAGCGCGGAATCAGATCGATTTACCTATTCCAACTATTTCAATCCTCTAGAGCTTCAATACGAGGGCTCCGATGCGCTCGTCTTGACAAGTTATCAGAAGGATTTCCTGCGCGCGGCAGTCCAGCGCGATCCGGCGCTGGCCCAGGCTATGGCGACCAGTCCTTCGTGGGCTGAGATGCTGGAACATAACAGCCTGACGGAACTCGTAGAGGAGGCCAGGATTTCTATCACATCCGACAGGCACGTCGAGGTTGCGGGGGAAGAGCGCCAAGGTGTCGAGCGCCGAGCCGGCACGGCTTTGGCCGGAGATTCGATCGCGGAGCTAGTGAAGTCTGATCTCGGCTACCTGTTCCTGGATCGCACGCGTATACGGCCCGTGGGCTTTGCCACTGGGGAGCACGTCTACACTCTGAGCCTTGCTCCAGGAGAAGAACTCGTGCTCGAACAGAAGACGTTCTCCAAGCGGCAGGTCACATTCGAGCAACAGGACGAAAGTGAGGCTCAGTATGACATAGAACTACTCAGTACACTCAGCACGGAGTTGCAGGAGGGGTTGGAATGGCAGCAGAGCCGAAACTCCAGCGCAGGGTTCACTGCTGGTGGCTCGCTAGGGGGCACTATCAAGGGCGTGGATGTCGGCGTGAACCTTGCGTACTCGAACAACACCAGCGACGCCAGCACTCAGACAAGATCACGCTCGATCAAGGATAGCAGTTCCTCATCGTCGCGGGTGGCCGCGCGGTACCGGACGCAGCACAAGATCACCTTCCGAATCTCCAGCGAATCGGGATTCGAGTCAACGTCGAAACGTGTAGTGCGCAATCCTAATAAGTATACCCCGATCTCCCTGCATTACTTCAAGATCCTGCAACTCCTGCAACTCTCCCAAGAGCGCTACGGTGTGCGGTTGTGCTGGGCACCTGCCATCAAGGATCCGGGGTTCGACTTATTCAAGCGCATTCGAGAGGGGCGTGATGCCATCCTGGCGAAGCTGAACGAGGTGCCGTTGCCACCCATGCCTGCAAGACCCGAGAGGCCCCAGAAGCCTGCGATCTGGAGTGATTCAGGGGAGGTCGAAGCTACCGACTGGGGTGTCATGGACGACATGAGCGCCGACTACGACATCGTGATACCGACGCCAGATCCGCAATATGTTTGGGATGGCAATGGTAAGCGGGTGAAGGAAAGCGTGAACGTTCGCGCGCAGAACGTCGATCGCGGATGGGGATACAATATCGTCGGTGAGCCCTGGGTCGAGGATGGTAAGGTCAAGATCAAGGTTCACGTGGGAGTGGACTGGCATCTCCTGGGCAAGCGCGGAAAGATCTATATTCGCGCCGGTGCCGAGTTCATTCCGGGCCCGGATGCTGAAGATCCGGACTATCGCGAGGCCTACAAGCAGTGGCAACAGGAGATGAAGACCTGGACGGCGAAAGTGTCGCAGATCCGAGCGGATGCGCTCCGCGAATTGAGTAAAGAGGCGGATGCATGCGAAGAACAGATGCTGCGATCGGTGAATCCAATATCTGAGATGATGAATCGCATCATCAAAGTCTATTTCAAAGACAAAAAGAAGCGCAGCAACGCATGGCAGATCGAGCTGTGGCAGCAGATCTTCGATTGGGACGCCGCGGGATATACCCTGTACCCAAGTTGGTGGCGGCCTGACGTAGACATGCGCGAGCCACTAAGGCCGCCGACTCACTTCTTCAACGCCAGTTGGGCGAAGATGTACATCCCCGTGCGCATCGGATTCGAACGCCAGGCGCTACGCTGGATCTGCGGAGGGGTAGTGGATACTCCGCTCGAGCCCGCGACCGAGGCTGCCTTCGATCGGCTAATCAACGATCTGAGACGATTTCGCATCGACTCCTTTGGTGATGCGTACGAGGCCCCAATCGAGCCAATAGCCGGCAAGGACCAACTCACAGAACGCTTCCTGTGCCTGGCTCGCTGGAGTGAACGGATTCCCACCGACGGCACACACGTCGAGGTAGTTCAGTCGAGCACGGATGCAGCTGACGCCTACAGCCGGTCCGAGATTCAGGCAGCCACCCAGTGGCAGGCAGCGCTGCTGGCGGAGAAACAGCGTGAGATCGAGTTGCTCGGCGAGCAAGTGGAGGCGGCCAAGCACGGTGTAACCCTTGCCGCGCAGGACGTGGAGTTGCGCAAGCAAGACGTGGCCCTCAAGCACGAGCTGGCGCAGTCGGCACATCACGACCTCACGCTGAAGCAGCGATCCGCCGATCTCATCAAGGGCAGCATCGGCGTGCAGGTCCAGGTCGCCACGCTCGGAATGGGAAATGACGACTAGAAGATTGGGAGCCGACTGGCTCCTCGGACGATTGCCGGCAGGTCCGCCAGCCCCACCCGCGCCGCCGGCCCTGCCAACCGTGCCGGCTCGTCCGAAGACGCCACATCTCGAGAATCAGCCGCTCCTCATCCAACCACTCGTACGCGAAAGGAAGCGGTCCCCTCTTCGGGACAGCAGCCGCAAGAAGGCGGCTGTTCTGATCACGGAGCTTCCAGACGACTCTCCACTAACGCAGATCCCGACACGTGAGGAAATCCGACGCTGGTTCGAGGACGTTCGCGCAGACGCCGACCGGTCGCCAGCTGCGCACCGGCCAGAGCCTCCAGCTCGTATCGAGATCGCGTATCCGCGAGTCAAATTCGCTGAAGTGCTTGGAAAATTGGAGGGGGAGTCGCGTCGCAAATTCCTGATCCAGGTGGCACAAGAGTTCGCCAAGGCTCATGCGAGCCGCCGTGCTCAAGGATTGGCGCGCGTGGCGAGTGACACGGAGCGGCTGCGCGCTGCCTTGGATGCCTTCGTACGCATCGAAGAAGGGGAGGCCATTCAACGCGAGCTGGAAGAGGCCGCGGGGCGCGGCAATCTCTGGGTGCCAAGCTGGATCAAGATTTCAGATCGGGAGAAGAGGTATGCGTCGTCGGCCGTCGCGTTACCAAAGTTCGGCGAGGCGCTGATAGGCACGATCTACGAAGCAGCGGCGCGAGATCTCGATGCAGCAGAGGAGCAACTCGTACTTGGGGTCACGACACTCTCGGTGCATGGTTCTGATGCCGACGAAGCTCGTCGGGGTTATGTGAACTTCCGGCAGGCCATGCGAATGGCGCTCGCAACTACGTTCGTGCGCAGTGTGGCCTATGACGAGGTTTGGGGGCCAGTGGCCAATCCACCTCCAGGCAGGAAGCTCCACTTCCCACGCGGGATATACGGCACGGCAGGGTACCGCCTCTCGCAGATCATCCCGACACTAGCCGACGATCTCGTTCGGTCATACGAGCCGCTTAGGAGTGAGCTGAACGCAGAAGCAAATGACTGGATCAGGAGCTACGTCAGTGTTGGTGGACGCGGTGGTGTCACAGCCTATAATGTAGAAGAACAACTGACTGCACTCTCCCGCGAGGTTAGAATCTGGCAGGATCAGCATCGAGATGCAGCCTCAAGCCAACGCGGTGAGTCGTTTCCATTTCAATTTCCACGCATTCCGTTCCACGTGATCGCAGGCGGTTCAGCTACCAGCCCTGGTGGCACGACTCCGGTGGAGCCTCGAGACGATCCTCCGCCGGCCGAAGATGAAAGCAGCGAGCACGAGACGGGGGCCACAACAGGCGAGGAAAAAGAATCCGAAGGGCCAGACCATATGCACGCAAGACCCGAGGCCGTGGAGCGCATCCAGCTCGTGATCCGCCTGTGGAACCAGTACCGCGGCCTCCTGCAGCTCCCCGGTTTCGAACATGAGATCACAGCCGGTTCTCTATTGTACGGCGGTGCACATCCTCCACATCAAACTCATCGCAACGGAGCCATGTTCGATACTGTATTACGCGGGATCGGCGTTGCGGTGTGTGAAAGGCACTTGGTGCTCGAGACTTCGGACGATGAGCTAGAGGTCGAGGAAAGCGCGCCTCCTATTCTACCTCCGATCAAGGGACAGATCGAGCAGCTGCAGCGAGAGCTGTATTGGCTGCAAGAGCCAGATTCCGAGTCCTCGGGATTTTCCATGTGGTCCTCGGACACCAAGCCCTTGGAGGAGAGCTGCCTCGAGTATCACTTTCCACCATCGCTGGTAGCTCGCCCCCATCAACACGAGGCTATAATGTATCAGGAGCTGGGGGTGCGTTATACTCAATGCGTCCTGCTAAGTTTTCCATCGCAAGTACTCTTTGCCTCATGGAAGATGCTGCGCGACGCCAAGCTTGGTCTCATGGATGCCGTGGCCAAGCAGTCAGAGAGCACGCGGGTCGAGGAGGCCCGGAAGGCGCTCGCATGGATCAAAAAGGAGTTGGGGAGCCGTCCGCCCCAGGTCAAGCCCGTGCGCCTGAAGGATGATAATTATGCGGAGGGAAGTCACGAGAACCTGTTTCCTCGTGCCGATCACGCCAACCACTGGCACGTCAGCTACGATGCGGCGGAACTCGAGAAAGAGAACGCGGCACGCGACCACGCGCTGGAATGGGTGCGAAACCACGGCGCCGAACTGATCTTTCGAAGCTTGCTGCCGAGCACCAACGATGAGTGAGGAGTTGGGCGTGGGAAGATCCGGACCGGGGTTGATTTCAGGAAGGAGGATCCGGACCGGGGTTGCTCAGCCAAAAACACAATTGGCGCTGCAACGCTCATTGCGCACTCGCATTAGGAGCCGGCGCCTCGGCCAAGACGCAGGACTCGAGCGATGGCGTTACGCCACGCCGCGACGCCGCGAGGACGGCGCTCGCGGCGCTCACAGGGAACAATGGCGACGGCGTACGTCAGCTTGCGATCGGAACGTGGGCGAACCGACGGAGCCAGTTAGGTGCCGACGGGGAACGGGACCACGGCACCGCCGAGCCATTGGGCGCGGGCATCGCGATAGGCGGCCAGGAATTCACGGTTGCGACGGATCGGGTGGTCCGGACCAGAGTTGATTGTCAGGAGCGCGAGTCACAGCGCCGGCTTACTCACCGGCTTGCACCTGAAACCGCCTGCTCGCCCATGAGTGAAGGCTGCCTGGCGGTCGCGTCATGCCACGCCGCGACGCCGCGGGCTCGATGCTCGCGGAACCACAGGTCGCAGCCACTCGACGGTGTACGTCAGCTTGCCGATGGAACGTGCGCGAAGCGCCGCAGCCAATAGGTGCCAACGGGGAACGGGATCGCGGCGCCGGCCAGCCAGCAGGCGCGAGCCTCGCGATAGGCTGCCAGGAACTCGCGGTTGCGACGGGTCGCTTCGAGGCGTGCCCACTGGTTGCGCGCCGCGAGCCGCGGGCGCAGGCCGCGTCGGGGCGCTCGACTGACGGGGCAGCCGCGCCACGATTGACGCAGGATCGTTCGCCGGCCGAGGATGCGGGCGCCGGTTCGCATCCGTTCGGCGGCCACGGCTGCTTCGACCGCGGCGACCCGCTCACGCAGCGCCGCCAAGAGTTGCGACGTGTCGCCGAGCTCGCGCGGCAGCACAAAGTTCAACGCCACCGCCGCGGGCATCGGGCCGTCAGGACGAAAGAAGTGTCTGGGGCGCGTCGCGTGCAGACTGTGCCCGCCGAGCAGCCGCCAGTCCGTTCACGCCAGGCCAGTGGTGCACCTTCTCGACGAGTCGATCTTTGACCGGGTTCGTCGCGACATACACCAGCTTGTCCATCACGTCGGCGACATCCACGAGGTGGACGACGCACACTTGCTCGCTGGACCACAAGTTCTCCCACCGGCCGCGTAACGCGTTCTGGCTCTTCGCCACGAGCTTGTGGAAGTGCTCCGTGAACGCGGGGAACGTCCCGTCGCGGTCGAAGATCACGGTGTGGTGGTGGTTGGACATCGCGCACGTCAGGAGGATGTCGATCCACAGCGCTGCGCTGCCTCGCCAAGGCAGTACAGGAAGGCGTTGTTGGTCTCGTGTCGGGACGCAATAAGAACTGGCGCTGCGTGCAGCGACGCGTCACCTCGTCGCACGCCGCCTTCGTGCCGGGTGCTGCTCGCGCGCGTCACCGTCGTGATCGTGCTGATCGCGCTCGCGGTGCTGAAGCACCTCAGCGTGATCGGCCGATAGCCTAGTCCCGTCGGTGTAAGCTGCGTCGATGCGACGAATCCTGGTCCTGGCGGTGGCGGCGTGCTCGAGCTCCGCGCCGCATGCGAATGCCCCTGCGTCTCCTCCAGCGGCGGCGAGCGCGGCGAGCGCGCCGGTGCCGGCGGTCGCGGCCGCGGCGCCGCCGGTCGCGGCCGCGGCGCCGCCGGTGAGCGAGGCGAAGCTCGTCGTTGCCGACCGCGAGCTACGCTTCTCGTTCCGCGATCCGGATCGACGCAAGAAGCTCGAGGCGGCGTTCCTGGCCGTCGAGAAGCGCATCGAGCAGGAGATGAAGAAACAGGGGCTACCGGGCCTGGCGTTCGGCATCGTGATCGACGGCGAGCTCGCGTACTCGAAGGGGTTCGGCATCACGAGCCCCGACTCGAAGCAGGCGCCCGACGCCGACACGGTGTATCGCATCGGCTCGATCACGAAGTCGTTCACCGCGCTCACGGTGCTGGCGCTGCGCGACGACGGCGTGCTGCAGCTCGACGACCCGTTGCAGAAATGGATCCCGCAAGCCGCGCAGCTCGTGTATCCGACGAAGGACGCGCAGCCGATCACACTGCGGCAGCTCGCGAACCACACGTCGGGCTTGCCGCGCATGGGCACGTTCGAGCCGGAGAACGGGCCGAGCGAGGCGGTCGTCGTCGACTCGCTTGCGAAGCTGCCGCTGGAGTCGACGCCGGGCACGCGCTGGAACTACTCGAACCTCGGATTCGGGCTGCTCGGTATCGTGATCTCGCACGCCGCGAAGCAGCGCTTCGAGGACGTGGTCGCCGCGCGGATCTTCAAGCCGCTCGGCATGACGTCGACGAGCTGGGACCCACCCGCCGACAAGCTCGCGCCCGTGCTCGAGCCCGGTCCGAAAGCTCCGCAGCCGAAGCCGCCGGCGCGGCTCGGCGCGATCGCGGGCGCCGGCGCGATCTACTCGACGGTGCGCGACATGGCGAAGTACGTCGCGTTCCAGCTGTCGGCGTATCCGCCGCGAAGCGCCGAGGATCGCGGACCGATCCGTCGTGCGACGCTGCGCGAGGCGCACTCGACGGGTGTCCTGACCGGGCTGGCGCAAGAACCCGTCGCGGCGGCCGGCTATGGCTTCGGCTGGTCGATGCACCGCTCGTGTCGCTTCGACGACAGCGTCGCGCACAACGGCGCGATCGACAGCCATCGCGCCGGACTCGGGTTCTCGCCGTCGCGCGGCGTCGGCATGGTCGGCCTGACCAACTTCCCGATGGGGGACCCGCAGCGGATCATCTACGCCGCGTTCGTGGAGCTCGCCAAGAGCGGCGCATTGGAGCCGCGCGTCGCCGAGGCGAGCCCGAGGCTCGTCGACGTCGGCAAGAAGCTGCTCGCGGTCTACCACCAGTGGGACGAAGCGGCGCTGAAGGCGATCCTCGGCCGTCCGATCGATCCGCGCGAGCAGGACGAGCTCGCGACGTACAAGCGACTTCACGGCGCGTGCACGGACATG
>Ga0247790_10000227_pt1 | contig 27458 bp, 27 predicted proteins | sample UWRJS171409R4_FD_179913 | JGI IMG/M metagenome (GOLD analysis project Ga0247790, IMG submission 179913) | Soil microbial communities from Arlington Agricultural Research Station in Wisconsin, United States - UWRJ-S171-409R-4 | ecosystem: Environmental > Terrestrial > Soil > Agricultural land...
GTCGGGCAACTACAAGCGGCTCGCCGAGATCATCGTCGAGATGGCGGGCGCGCCGCCCGACCTCGACATGGAGGGCTTCGTGAAGGACCTCGGCGAAACGTACAGCCCGCTCCTCACGCTGTCGTTCGGCGAGGTGAACTACGCCGAGTTCCTGCCCGGGATCCAGCGCACGGCGACGCGCCACCGGATGCGCATGCCGAACGAGTTCATCCTCATCACGAAGCAGCTGCTCTACTTCGATCGCTACGCCAAGGCGCTCGCGCCCAAGCTCAACGTGTTCACCGATCCGCGGCTCGTGCTCGGCATGATGTCGGACATCCAGAAGGCGCGCGCGCAGGCCGAGGCGAAGAAGAAGCAGCAACAGCAGCCGTCCGCGTAGCGGGCGCCCGCCCGGGTCTACGTGAAGCTCTCGGGCATCCTGAACGAGCAGGTCACGATCACCAACCAGGACGTGATCTTCCACGCCGAGCCGAGTGCCGTGCTCACCAGCATGAGCTCCGGGCCCCTGCTGCGGGTGGAAGGGACGAGCCAGGTATCGATCTACGACCTCGTGATCAGCGGCGCGGTTGGCGCGACGAGCGGGTTCGGAATTGCGGCGAATTCGGGGACCGCCACCTTGATCTCGCTCACCCGCGTCACGCTGAGCGACAACCAGGCCGGCGGCCTCTCTGCCATTGGTGGCACGCTCTCCATTTCGCGGAGCACGATCTCGGGCAACGCTGGCGGGGGTGTCTTCTCCATGAACGGCGCGTTCGCGATCGTCGGCAATGTCTTCTTCAAGAATGGCAGCGACACCGCGCTCGTCGGGGGATCTCAATCGGTGCTGGACAGGCTGGCGCCAGTCGTCTCGAGTTCAACAGCTTCAGCTCGAATCGGGCCATGGCTAGCTTCGGGGCAGGCGTCCACTGTGCCGCGGGCACGTTCACGGCGCGTAACAACATCGTGAGCGAGAACGGCTCGCCAGCGAACCCGGTGCAGGTCGGCGGGTCATGCACGCACTCGTACTCGATCATCCGTCCCGGCACGCTGCCGTCGGGGATAGAGAACTCGAGCCGGGACCCGCTGTTCATGAACGTCGCGGCGGGCGATCTGCACCTCCGGCCCGAGTCTCCGGCGCGCCATGCCGCCGATCCGAGCTCTGCCCTGAACGGCGTCGCGGAGCGCGACATCGATGGCCAGAAGCGGATCGCGCCGGCCACCATCGGGGCCGACGAGATTCCTTGAAAGAAGCCGTTCGAGCGCCCCGTTACGCAGGGCTCGTCGGGCGTGCCGGCGACGAGGCACAGCCGCGTCCGCGTGGCTGCTGCCGGGTGCCCTGATATCGACCTGGGTCCAGTCGAACGTGATCTCGCCGGAGCTTGTTGGCGCTCTTGATCTGATGATTCGTCTTGGTTGCCTGATTACTCCAGGTATTCACACTGGGCGGAGCCGTCGCTGTCTTCACCTCTACGGCAGGCCGTCGACATCGCAGAACCCATGCTCTGTGATCGCGAACGAATAGTGGTGAGACTGTCCGACCTGGAACGTGGTGCCCGTCAGATCGCGAAGCGAGCGCAATACGCTTTCGAGCACGGGTTGATTCGCGCGTGCGATCTCGTGATTGCTCCGAGGTTGATGGCTGCTGTCGTACGTCGTCGACAGCCACGCGTCAATATAGGTCCTATAGGCCACCCCGATGGTCGTTGGATGGAGCTCGGGCGGCTCGATCGAGAGTTGGAGATCTGCCGATCCTGGAAGCCACACGTCGCCGGTGGGTTCGATCACGCGCGTCGTGAGATCGAGGAACAAGTCCGAGATGGCGAACTGATGCGACGTGGTCGATCGAAGGCGCTCGATCTGCGCGAGGATCTCATCCCAGCTCGCGACCGGGTAGACCTCGAGCTCGTGAAACGCGAGCTCCTCCTCCTCCGCGCTGTACTCGCCCCAGCTGATTCGCAGCTCGGAGGGACGGTGTGACGCTTCGAGTGCCGCGCGCAATCGCTGCAGTACGCTTCGAACCCCTGGCACCGGCGCGCGCTCGGACTCCGCGAGCAGGGCCGCGCCCATCCACTCGCCGACCTGCGAGGAGTACCCGTAGCTCCTGCTCATCGCTTCACCGACGTGACCGGGCCGAGCGTTCCATCCGCGGCGCGGCTTCGTGAGGTCACTACGATCTTGCCATCGACATCCGTCCAGACGATCTCGAAGTAACGGATCGATCTCATGTGATCCTTTGTCATCTTGCCATTCATGAAGCTCTCGATCGATGCCTGGTCCGGGAAGTTGCTGCCGGGTGCCCTGACATCGACCTGGGTCCAGTCGAACGTGATCTCGCCGGGCTTGTTGGCGCTCTTGACCTGATCGTTCGCCTTCTTCGCGTGGTTGCTCCAGGTGTTTGAATCGGGCGGAGCCGTCGCCGTCTTTACCTCCATCCGGAGCTCCTCACCACCACGCGTGAGCTTGGCATCCGGCGACTTCATGCCCTGAGCATCTTTACCCAAGGGACGCTCGAGCATTTCGACATCGTGCCCGCGCGCCCGCGCCCGCTCGGCCGCGCGCAGCTCTCCTCGCGCGGCGAGGGCTTCCGCGTCGCCACCCTTGGCGCGCTGGAGGATCGAATCGAGATCACCCTTGATGCCCTGCCCCGTGAGTCGGCGCTTCCACGCAGCGAAGTCGATGCCCCAGGGCTGCTCCATGTCGACCTTGCCGGTGCTCGCGATCGAGCGCGCCTCCGCCGCCCATGGACGCGCTCTCGTCACCTTCCCTCTGGAACCTGTCGTCAGATCGGCGAGCCAGCCGTCGAAGCTCTTCACCCTGCCGGACCGCGCGTGCTTGGCGAGCTCGTCCAGATCGTCGAGGAACGTGCCCTTGCCCAGCTGCTCGAGGACATCGCCGGCAATCGCAGCCGCTCGCGTCGATGGCACCTTCGCATTCCTGAGGTGGACAGTGAGGCGCTCGCTGTTCGCGAGGCTCACACCAGCGTCCATCGCCTTGACGCGCATGATCGCGAACCGCAGCTCGTCCGGCGTACCGGACTTCATCAGCGGCAGCGCCCGCGCGAGCCGGGACTCGGTCTTCAGCGAGCTCATGAGCGCCGGTTCCGCGCGCAGCGCGCTGGCGAGCTTGCCGAGGTCGGCGGCTTCGGCGGCCTTGAGCGTCTTGAGCGTCGCGTCGTCCAGCATCGACAGCGACAGCGCGATGTCGTCCTTGAGCTGCCCGGCGAGCGCCTTGCCGAGCCCGGTCTCCACCTTGCCGCGTAGATCCTTCATCTGGCTGGCGGACACGGCGAGCAGCGCGCCCGTCATGACGAGATTCGTGATGATCCGGACGACCGCGGCGCGCTTCTGCTCCGGCTTCAGCTTCTCGTCGTCGAGGATCTCGCCGATCTGTTGAACGCCTTCGGCGCCGATCAGTAGTCCGCTGACTCCGTCGGCGATGAAGCTCGTCCATAGCAGGAACTTCGTCGCGCGATTCGCGACCAGCACGGCGGGCCCGGCTCGCAGCGCGCGCACGGCACCACCTCCGCTGATGAGGCTGCTCGCGATCGCGATGATGTCGAGCGCGACACCGGTCTTGGAGACCTCCGCGTTCTGCAGGCGCTCGTAGAGGCTGACTGCAGCTCCCGTTGCGGTCAGCGCGCCTGACAGCACGATACCGACCTGGAGCGACCTTCCGCGCGTGATCGGCGCGGCGAGGATCCCGAGCCCGAGGGCCGCCATGCCACCGGCGCTGAGGTTCGACGAGAGGCGGTCGAACGTGTTCTGGCCAGTGGTCTCCTGCTCGTGCATGTGGACATCGATCCCGAGCGAGTTGCCCGCGGCCTCGAGCCGGAAGCGGCCCTTGGGGTACTTGTTCTCGGCGATGAACGCGCGGATCGCGCCGTCGCCTGTTGACCCCGTGTATTCGAGGCGGTTCGACTTCGGGTCGAGTCCCGGCGTCGCGTCGATGAGGATGAACGTCCCGGGCGCTCCCTTCTGCTTGCCGATGAAGAGCCGCATCTGCGTCGCGGCGCCCGTGGTGCGGGGCACGTGCACGCCCTTGATCGGGACCTTCTCGCCCTCGATCTTCCCGCCGAGCTCATCGAGCCTATCCATGTACTTGTCGTGCTTCGCGAGGGCCTTCAGGTCGCTCTGGCCGAGGATCGCCTGGAGATAGCTCGCCTCGCCGACGGTGGCGCCCTTCGCATCCGTGGCCTGGTACCAGACGACCCAGAAGCCCGCGTGCTCGGCTGGCATCTGAATGCTCATGGACGTTCCGAAGTCGTAGCCGGTGCGACCGCCGACCGTGACCATCGACTTGCCGCCGAGCGTCGCCGGTGGCGTGCCCTTGGTCTGCGGCGAGACATACCAGTGATAGGTGAGCGGCTTGGACTTGTCCGCGCGCGCATCCTCGGCTGCAAACGGGATCGTCGACGCGCCGGCCGGCGACGGGTTGGGAGCAGTGGTCCGGATCTTGTGCTCGTGACCCTTGCTCTGCTGATCCGGAGCACCCGGCCGCAGCAATGCGGTCTGGACGGCCATCGTGTCGTGGAGCTTCTCGAAGCTCTCGGTCTCATGGCCGAGCTTCTGCCATGCCTCGTGCGTCGCCGGGTACAGGTGCGCGACGTTGATCTCGTGATCGATGTGGAGCTCGTAGCCTTCGAACACGCCTCCGTTGTCCACGCCCGCGCGTACCCACGCGCGTGTCTTGTAGAGCCCCGCCTTGGGCAGCGGAATCGTCGTCGAGCCAACGTTATGCGCGTTGATGAACGTTCCATCGGGGCTGACGGCAGGAAGCGGATCCGGTCGGCTGACCCCGGTGATCGACTCCATGTGGAAACCGTCGGGACCGTCATGCCTCCACTGATGCACTCCGAGGGTGGTGGTGCGCGTCCGTACGCCGAGCACGGTGTACTGGACCTGCGACCCGACGATCGCCTTGTGCTGGTCGGAGTAGTCCGGATCGGTGACGAGCCTGCCGCCAAGCTCGAAGAGCTTCTGCTCGGCGGCCTTGCCGTGCAGCTCAGTGATCTTCGCCGGCAACCCACCACGACCTGGCGCGAGGTGCTGCGTGAGAGTTTGTTTCCCTGGTGTGATCGGCACCCCTCCGCCGTGCACCGAAGCCGTCCCGATAGGTCGGCCTGTTGTTCTTGAGCCTCTCCCCGGTTGATCCCCGTCTCGATCCCGCCTCACGCGTGCATCCTATCACCGACTGTGTGCAGACGTGATCCAGGAGGCTGGTGCCAAACTCGATCTCGCCGCTCGACTGCCAGCTCATATTCGTATGGGCATTGGGATGGATATTGTTGTGATCTTGATTCGGAGGATTCCGAGGGCCGACCTCCGACTCCGTGCCGCGTGCAGGCGTCAGCGCGTCTTCGCGGGCGGATCCCGGCGGCGGCGGCCGAGCTGGCGGGTGAACCAGCCGTCGGTGAGCGCGTCGAGCTCCGCAGCGGCCTCCTCGGCGCGCGAGGCCGAGCGCGGCTGCCCGGCGGCGGCCGCGGCCGTCCGCTGCCAGTGGTAGTACGCGCGGATCACGCGGCTCGCGAGCTGCCGCCGCTCGCGGCGCCGCGCTGCCTCGGCCGAGGCGATCTGCAGCTCGCGGCCGTCGAACAGCAGCCGATCGAGCCGCCAGGACGCGCGCGCCTCGACGGCCATGCCGCGATCGACGTCCGGCTCGGCGTCCTGCCAGCGCGTATTGCGGCCGGCTCGCACCGTCACGGAGGGGAGCAGGCCGGCGAGGCGCGCGCGTCGGGCGAGGCCACGGGCCCGGCTGCGATCGAGCCCCGCGGTGCGATAGGCCTGCACGAGCACCTCGCCGACCGGCGGGCCGGTGACCGGCCGTGCAGCCGCGGGCGGCGGGGGATCGGCGCCGGTGTCGGGATCGCCGTCGTCGGCATCGCGAGCCTCGGCGTCGCGGTCAGCGGCGTCGGCGTCGGCGTCGGCGCCACGGTCGCGGTCGCGGTCGCGAGCGCGGGCGGAGCTGGCGCTGTCGTCGCCGCTGGACCGCGCGCGCGGCGCCGCTTCGGCCGCGGGCGGGCAGGCTGTGAGCAGCCCCGCCGCGGTGACGAGCCATGCGAGCCACGCGGGCGCGCGGCGCACATTGAGCATTTCAGACCTGTCGAGCTTCTCGATTCGCATCATCGCCTCCAGATCGCGAGGAGCCACAGCTCGTCTCGCCGTGAAGAGCCCTGGTCCGTGGCGTCGTAGACGCGGCGCCACGCGACCGTGACATCGAGCTGGCCCCAGCGCGGGGGGCGGGGAGGGCGCGGCTCCTCGTCGAGAGGCTCGAGCGCGCCGGCCAGGCTGGTGTCGCTCGCGAGCCCGAGCGGCGTGGGCCACGGCGCGTCGATCGATGCCGCCGCCTCGCCGTCTTCTGGCTCGGGCCCGCCGATCTCGCCGTCCGTGCTCGCGCGCGTGTCTTCCTCCGCGCGCGTGTCTTCCTCCGCGCGCGTGTCTTCCTCCGCGCGCGCATCTTCCTCTGCGCGCGCGTCCCCGCCGAGGTCATCGCCGAGTTCGTCGCCGAGCGCGTCGGGTGCATCCATCTCCTCGAGCGGCGCCTCCTCCGCGTCTTCCGCCGCGTCATCGCCGCCGCCGGCCGCGCCCGCGCGCGCCGCGAGGGCGAGCGAGGTTGCGATCACGGCGAGGGCGAGCCCCGCGCGCCCGCCGCGCGGGCGGTTGCGTGCCTGCGCCGCCGAGCGTACGGTGCGGGCGTGGCGGCGACGCTCACCGACAACGCCCTCGCGGTCCTGCGCGCCCGCTACCTCGTGCGCGAGGGCGGCGTGGTCGTCGAGACCGTCGACGAGCTGTTCCGGCGCGTCGCCCACCACGTCAGCGCCGTCGAGGCCCGCCTCGGCTACTCCGCCGCCGAGATCGCCGTGGCGCGCGACACGTTCGAGCGCATGATGGCGTCGCTCGAGTTCCTGCCGAACTCGCCGACGCTCATGAACGCCGGGCGCCCGCTCGGCCAGCTCGCCGCGTGCTTCGTCGTCCCCGTCGAGGACTCCACGACCGGCGTGTTCGAGGCCGTGCGCTGGGCGGCCGAGATCCAGAAGACGGGCGGCGGCACCGGCTTCTCGTTCTCGCGCCTGCGCCCGGCGGGCGATCTCGTCGCGTCCACCGGCGGGACCGCCTCGGGCCCCGTGTCGCTGATGCAGGTGTTCGACGTGGCGACCGAGGCGATCAAGCAGGGCGGCACGCGGCGCGGCGCCAACATGGGCATGCTCCGCGTCGACCACCCCGACATCCTCGAGTTCATCGCGATCAAGCTCGATCCGGCGCGGATGCGCAACTTCAACCTCTCGGTCGCGGTCACCGACGCGTTCATGGCCGCTGTCGCCGCGGGCACCACGTACGACCTCGTCAACCCGCGCACCGGCGCCGTCCACGGCCAGCTCGACGCGCGCCGCGTCTTCGACGCGATCGCCAACGCCGCCTGGACGATCGGCGATCCGGGGATGGTGTTCATCGATCGCGTCAACGACGCGCAGCCCACGCCCCAGCTCGGCGCGATCGAGGCGACCAACCCGTGCGGTGAGCAGCCGCTGCTCCCGTTCGAGTCGTGCACGCTCGGCAGCATCGACGTCGGCAAGCTCGTCGCTGGCGCCGACCTCGACTGGGACCGGCTGCGCGCCACGATCCACGGCGCTGTCCGATTCCTCGACGACGTCATCGACGCCAACCGCTACCCGCTCCCCGAGATCGAGCGCGCCACCAAGGCCACGCGCAAGATCGGCCTGGGCATCATGGGCTGGGCCGACGCGCTCGCCGCGCTCGAGATCCCGTACGACTCCGGCGAGGCGCTCGCGCTCGCCGGCAAGGTCGCCGCGTTCCTCGAGGACGAGTCGCTGGCCGCCTCGCGCGAGCTGGCCGCGCGCCGCGGCCCGTTCCCGGCCTGGGCCGGATCGCGCTGGTCGGGCGAGCGGCTCCGCAACGCGACCACGACGACGATCGCCCCCACCGGGACGATCAGCATCATTGCAGGCTGCGCCAGCGGCATCGAGCCGCTCTACGCGCTCGCCTACCGGCGCAACGTGCTCGACGGCGCCGAGCTGACCGAGGTCAACCCCGCCTTCCAGGCGCTCGCCGCCCAGCGCGGCTTCGGATCTGCCGCGCTGTTCGCCGCGATCGCCGAGCACGGCGGCGTCCGCGGCCGCGCCGACGTCCCCGCCGACGTGCAGCGCCGGTTCCCGACGGCGCACGAGATCGACGTCGCGACGCACGTGCGGATGCAGGCCGCCTTCCAGCGGCACTGCCACGCCGCCGTCAGCAAGACGATCAATCTCCCCCGGACCGCCACGCCGGCGGACGTGAAGGCCGCCTACCAGCTCGCGTACGATCTCGGCTGCAAGGGCATCACCGTGTACCGGGACACGAGCCGCCAGGGCCAGGTCCTCGTCACCGGCGCCCGGCTCGCCGCGACGCCCGCGGCGCCGAGCTGTCCCGAGTGCGGCTCCGTGCTCGTGGTCCAGAGCGGTTGCCGGCTGTGCAGGCACTGCGGTTGGTCGATCTGCGGCTGACATCGCACCGAGCGACAGCAAGGCCAGTGCCGCCCGATCCGCGACGTGCTCTCGCGCGCTTGCGTGTCGATCTGTCCGCCGGCTGGACAAGCGTCCGGTTTTCGGCCGGACAAGACGCGCGCGCGCCGTCGGCGCCGCCCGCGCGGGCGCCGAAACGATCGAAGCCCGGCTCGCGCCGGGCTTCGCCTCGTTCCCTGTCGCGGTCGCTGCAGTCAGCGTCGCGGCGCGGGGCTAGTTGTGGGGGGCCTTCTAGCGACGGCGCCGGCGGCGCGCCGGACGAGGCGCGACGGCCGCGGCCTCGAGCTCCTCGAGGTGCTCGAGCATGCTGATCATCGTGTTGCGCGTCGCCGCGTGCGGCTCATTGGTGATCGCGCGGCCGAGGCTGATGCGGAGCTCCGCGCGGAGCTCCGACTCGATCAGCCGGTACGTGCGCAGCGCTTCTTCGGGGTCATAGTGATTGAGATCCGCCTCGCAGCCCGTCGCCGCGATCCACACCGCAGCCAGCGCGGCTGCACGGCGACCCGGCTGCGACGTCGCGAACTCCTTGACGGAGGACCTCAGTCGCTGGCGGACCAGCGGCACCGGCGGGAGGGCAACCAGACCATCGTTGTCGTCGTCCGGCCGTCGGAGGACAGGGCGTGTCATTGACTTGTCGGTTTCCATGGGATTTTGTTCCTGGTCTCGCAGCGAAGACCTGTTTTCCCCGAACGATGTCGCGCTGCGATGAGCCGCGACCTTGCCTGATCGAGTACCGAAAAGCGATGAATTTTCTCGTGAAACCAAACTAAAAACGCACGTAAACCTACACGAAGATTAGGGGCCCTCTCCCAAAAATCCCGACGAGGTTCAAGTGACCCCAATGCAGAGACATGAGGGTCTCACTCAGGCTCGCTCCGAGCCCTGATCCCCCGTCCCACCCACGCGAGCCTCTCAGTGATGCGGGTCCGGATCTATCACGGCGCCACTGACTGTGGCGTCAATTCTTCGCGTCACGAAGTCGCGGATGGTCTCGTCCACCAGGCGCGGCCGCTCGATCGGGGCCGTGTGCGACGCGTTCGGGATCTCGAGCAGCTCTGCGCCTGGGATCGCGGCCGCCATCTCGCGGCTGCGCTCGGGAGGCGTGAAGCCGTCGCGGCTGCCCGCGATGACGAGGCTCGGCACCCGGATGGCGGGGAGCAGGTCGTCGGCGCTGTGCTGGCCCGCCGCCGACAGCATCGCCACGAACAGGCGCGCGTCGATGCGGGCCATCCCCTCGAGGTACGGCATGAAGTCCGCGGGCTCGATGAGCTCGCGCCGGATCTCGAGCCGGCTGGCGACCTCGTACGCGAGCCGCGTCGGCAGCACGAGGCGCGTGACCCGATTGATGACCCCGGGGACGCGGTGGATCCACCGCTGGAGCGTGGGCAGGAGATCGTCCAGCGCCGCCGAGCCGCGGAACGTGCGCAGCGGGTGCGAGGGCGCGCCACAGACCAGGACCAGTCCGGCCACGCGGCTCGGGTGCCGCCGGTACGTCTCGAGCGCTACCTGAACACCCATCGAGTGCCCGACGAGCACCGCGCGGTCCACGAGCGCGTCGTCGAGCACGCACGCGACGTCGTCGGCGAGATCCTCGATCGTCACGCGCCGCGGATCGCGCGGCGGTGCGGTGCGCCCGTGCCCGCGGTAATGCGGGTGCAGGCAGAAGCGTGCGCCGAGGTCCTCTCGTAGGTAGCGCCAGACGTACCCGTCGCATCCGATGCCGTCGCATAGGAGCATCGGCGTCGGCGCACCCCGATCACCCCACGACTCGTAAAAGAGGGGACTGCCGTCGCTCGGCGCGATGGCGTATCCCCACGCAACCCGCATCGCGTCCCCGACTCAAGCACCTGCTCCGACGGGAGCAGGCTGGAATCGCTACGCGATCTCCTTCTCGTCTTCTTCTCCGGGGAACTCGTTCACGGAGGGGTACTTCATGATTTCTTTCCGCGCGATCTTCCACGCCTTCTGGACGATCCACGAGAGGGACCGGTCCTGCCGGGTCGCTTCATCTTGGATTTCCTTCAGCATGTCTTCGGGAAAGTACAGGGACTGCTTACGCTTATCCGAGCCGGCCATCGCGAGCTAGTTTCGAGGGTCGCCTACAGCGTGTCAAGACATCGGCATGTGTAAGAGGTAAGCCATCGAACGTCTTGTCACCGGGCCCGCTCGCCACTATCCTACCGCGCCCCAAAGCTCGGGCCCCTTGCCTGGGAGATTCAACCGATGTCCACGACCAGCGCTTCGCACTCGAAAGCACTCAACAAGAAGGAGCTGAAGCGGTTTCAGGAGATGCTCGAAGAGAAGCGGAAGGTGGTCGTCGAGCGCGCCCGGCAGATGCTGTCCGAGGGGATGGTTCTCGACGCGAACGATCTCCCTGACGAGATGGATCTCGCCTCGAGCGAGTACATCCAGTCGTTCGAGTTTCGCCTGCGCGGCCGCGAGAAGAGCCTCCTGTCGAAGCTGGACCTCGCGCTGAAGAAGATCGACGACGGCACGTTCGGCATCTGCGAGGTCTGCGACGAGCCGATCGGCAAAAAGCGCCTGGAGGCGCGGCCGGAGACGTCCCTTTGCATCAAGTGCAAGGAGGACCAGGAGCGCGAAGAGCGCACGATGGGCTGAGCATCCGTACCCTGGCGCCGCGCGCCACTGCGCGCCACCGCCCGCCCATCCGCGCAGCGCGCGCCTGCAGGTGATACCGTCGGCGCATGGCGAAAGAACCTGATCGCCGGCAGTTCTTGACGATCACAACCTGCGCGATCGGCGGTGGCGTCGGACTGGTCGCTGCGGTGCCAGTCCTGCGCGTGCTCTCCGATCCCCTCGGGAAGACGACGGTGACCTCGCCGCGCGAGCCGTTCGATCTCGGCCCTGCGGATCGATTCATCGAGGGCGCGCCCCCGCGCAAGATCGAGATCGTCGCGCCGGTCCTCAAGGACGGCTGGTCCGCGGCGCGCAACGTCCTCATCGGCGCGGCGTTCGTGCGGCGCACCGGACCAAACCCGGCCGACATCGACGCGCGCTCGGCGATCTGCCCGCACCTCGGCTGCGCGGTGGGCTACGACTCCGCGCAGAAGAACTACCTCTGCCCGTGCCACGACAGCCGGTTCGCGCTCACCGGCGCGAAGCTCTCGGGCCCGTCGGAGCGTGGGCTCGACGATCTGCCGATCAAGCTCGGCTCGAACGGGCGGCTGGCCCTCACGTGGGTCCGCTACAAGCTCGGCAACTCGCAGAAGGAGCCGGCATGAACCGCCTCTTCGAGTACCTCCGTGAGCGCGGCGCGATCCGCGAGATCCAGCCGGAGATGGTCAAGGGCGGCGCGTCGGTCGCCTACGTGTTCGGCACCGTGCTCGTGTTCCTGCTCACCCTCGAGGCGCTGACGGGGCTCGCGCTCGCCGCGTTCTACAGCCCGTCGTCCACGGACGCGTGGGGCTCGGTCGCGTACATCCAGGATCAGGCGACGTGGGGCTGGCTCGTGCGCGGGCTGCACCACCACGCGCCCGGCGCGATCGTGATCGTCTCGGGCGTGCACCTCGTGCAGACGGCCATCGCGGGCGCCTACAAGAAACCGCGCGAGCTCGTGTGGTGGCTCGGCATCCTCCTGCTCCTGCTCCTGCTCGCGTGGGCCGTCACCGGCTACGTCCTGCCCTGGGATCAGGCGGGCTACTGGGCGAACCGCGTCGAGGTCGGCATCGCCGCGGGCACGCCCGGGCTCGGCGATCCGATCAAGCAGCTCTCGCTCGGCGGCAACGACTACGGCAACCTGACGCTGACGCGCTTCTACATGCTGCACGTCGTGCTCATGCCGGTGGCGGTCACCGGCGTCCTGATCGGGCACATCGTGATCGCGCGCCGCCACGGCCTGACGCCGATGCGCCCCAAGTCCAAGACGCCCGCGGTGCCGCGGATGCCGAACCAGCGCGTGCTCGACGTCAGCGCGATGGCGATCGTGCTCGCCGTCCTGCTCTCGTTCGTGGTCACGCAGGGCGGCACCGGCCTCGCCGCGCCGGCGGATCCGTCGATGGCGTACGACGCGCGGCCGCTGTGGTACTTCCGCTGGCTGTTCGAGCTGCGCGAGCTCGCGGGGAGCGGCGAGCAGATCGTGGCGATGGTGGCGCCCGCGCTCGTCGGTGGCTACCTCGTGGCGATGCCGCTCGTCGACAGCCGGTGGGAGCGCACGGTCCAGCACCGCCGGCTGTGGCTCGGGATCCTCGCCGGCGTGCTCGCGGTGCTCGCCGCGCTCACGGTGAAGTCGTTCTCGCGCGACGCCGGCGACGCCGAGTACGTCAAGCGCCGCGCCGAGGCCGATCGGCTCGCGGAGCGCGCGCGCGCGATCGCCCGCGACTACGGCGTGCCCGTCACCGGCGGCGCCGAGATCTGGTCGAACGCGCCGCAGGGGCGCGGCCGGATGCTGTTCGCGAAGATGTGCGCCGGCTGCCACGACGCGAGTGACGAGGACCGGAAGAAGGACCGCATCGGGCCGATCATCGGGCCCGGCCACGGCAACCGCGAGTGGCTGATGTCGTTCCTCAAGGAGCCGAGCGCCGAGCGGTTCTGGGGCCGGACGAAGCTCGTGCTCGAGGACGATCGCCGCGAGACGAAGCTCGCGATGAAGCCGATCACGACGTTCGAGATCAAGCCCGACCAGGTCGACGACCTCGTCGAGTTCCTGGTCAGCCAGTCCGGCGAGCCGGTGGACGCGGCGCGGGCTGCGCGCGGCCAGAAGGTGTTCGAGAAGTGCACCGACTGCCACAGCGTCGAGGAGGGCGTGGCCGAGCCGGCGGGGCCGAACCTGTTCGGCCTGCACAGCCGCGAGTTCTACATCAGCTTCATCGCCAACCCGAAGCTCCCGGTCCACATGGGCAAGGACAAGAGCGAGATGCCGCGGTTCGATACGGACCTCACGTACGCGGATCGCGACGCGATCGCCGAATACCTCGTCTGGCTGCGGACCGCGACGAAGGCGGATCTGGACAAGCTCGGCCCGCTGTAGCGCGGCTCAGCCGCCGCGATAGCGGCGGCGTCTGGCGGTGGTCGGCGACAGCGGCGGCGTCTGGCGGTGGTCGGCGACAGCGGCGGCGTCTGGCGGTGGTCGGCGAGAGCGGCGGCGTCTGGCGGTGGCCGCGACAGCGGCGGCCGACGGCAGAGGGCTTGCACCCGGGCAGCGCATGGACACCCATGCGCCCGACTTCGAGGAGCCGCGGGCCGATCCCGTACCGCCGGGCCGCGCGGCGGAATCGCCCGGTCGCGCGGCAGCGCCCACCCCGCACGGCCTGCGCGAGCGGCTCGGCGAGATCGTCGGCCGGCTGTTGGCCCCGGCGATCCACGCGATCGCCCGGCTGCGCGGCTCTCGCATGTTCCACCCGGTCGGGCACACGTTCTCCGGCCGCGCGACGGCCGTGCCCGGCCCGCTCGGGTCGATCGGCGAGCAACTCGCCGGGCGCGTGCTCGCGCGGTGCTCGCCGGCCCTGTCGAAGACCGGCCGCGAGTGGCTCGAGGTGCTCGGGATCGCGCTGAGGTTCCGGCCCGGCGGGGGGCCGCCGCTCGATCACCACGCGACGCTCGGCGATCAGGACCTCCTGTTCGCGACGGTGTCGAGCCCGCTCCTCTTGCTCGCCGCTCCGCTCCTCACCGACGCGCACGACTTCGTCCGCAGCCGCTACTGGGCGACCGCGCCGTTCGTGGTGCACGGGCACGGCCGCGTCGAGCTGCGCCTCGTGCCGGCTCTGCCTGCGGCGGGCGCGGCGGACACGCCTGCGCCTGGGGCGGACGCCGGCTCGCGCGAGGCCCGGCTGCGCGCGGCGGTCGCGGCCGGCCGCGCGGCGTGGTGGCTCGAGGCGCGCCCCACGCTGACGCTCGACTGGCACCCCGTCGCGCGGATCGAGCTCGCGGCGCCGGCCGCGGTCGACGTCGTGGACGATGACGCGCTGCGCTTCGATCCGTTCCGCGCGGGCGCCGGCCTCGTGCCGGTCGGCTTCGTGCACGCGATCCGCCGCGCGGCGTACGCGGCGAGCCAGCGCGCGCGGCGGTGAGGCGTTATCCTGCGCGCGATGTCCACGTTCGCGTATCAGGAGATCCTCGAGATCGGCGACCACCACGACACGCCGTACCGCAAGCTGACGGGCGATCACGTGTCCGCGCTCGACGCGGGCGGCCAGACCTTCCTCGCGGTGGAGTCCGAGGCGCTCACGCTCCTCACGAAGACGGCGATGCGCGACATCGCGCACCTCCTGCGGCCCGGCCACCTCGCGCAGCTCCGCGCGATCCTCGACGATCCCGAGGCGTCCGCCAACGATCGGTTCGTCGCGCTCGAGCTGCTCAAGAACGCGAACATCGCGGCCGGCGGCGTCCTGCCGGGGTGCCAGGACACCGGCACGGCGATCGTGATGGGCAAGCGCGGCCAGCGCGTGCTCACCGCCGGCGGCGACGAGATCGCGATCGCGCGCGGCGTGTTTCAGACCTACGTCGAGTCAAACCTCCGCTACTCGCAGGTGGCCCCGCTCGACATGTTCGAGGAGAAGAACACCGGTAACAACCTCCCGGCGCAGATCGAGCTGTACGCCACCGACGGCGACGAGTACCACTTCCTGTTCATGGCCAAGGGGGGCGGCTCGGCGAACAAGAGCCTCCTGTTCCAGGAGACGAAGGCGCTGCTCAACCCCAAGAGCCTGGCGGCGTTCCTCGATCAGAAGCTGCGCTCGCTTGGCACGGCCGCGTGCCCGCCGTACCACCTGGCGGTCGTGATCGGCGGGACCTCCGCCGAGCACACGCTGAAGACCGCGAAGCTCGCGTCGGCGCGCTACCTCGATCACCTGCCGACGTCGGGCAACGTGTTCGGCCGCGCGTTCCGCGATCTCGAGTGGGAGCAGAAGGTGCTCGAGATCGCGCGCGCGACCGGGATCGGCGCGCAGTTCGGCGGCAAGTACTTCTGCCACGACGCGCGCGTGATCCGGCTGCCGCGCCACGGCGCGAGCTGCCCGGTCGCGATCGCCGTGAGCTGCTCGGCGGATCGCCAGGCGCTCGGCAAGATCACGCGCGAGGGCATCTTCCTCGAGCAGCTCGAGACGGATCCGGCGAAGTACCTGCCGGAGACGACCGACGTCGATCTCGCCGGCGAGGTCGTGGCGATTGACCTGCGGATGCCGATGAACGAGATCCGCGCGACCCTGTCGCGCTACCCGATCCGGACCCGGCTGTCTCTGACCGGGCCGATGATCGTCGCGCGCGACATCGCGCACGCCAAGCTCAAGGAGCGGATCGATCGCGGCGAGGGCGTGCCGGCGTACCTGCGCGATCACTGCGTCTACTACGCCGGCCCGGCGAAGACGCCCGCCGGCTACGCCTCGGGCTCGTTCGGGCCGACGACGGCCGGCCGCATGGACAGCTACGTCGATTTGTTCCAGTCGCACGGCGGCAGCATGGTGATGCTCGCCAAGGGCAACCGCTCGCCGCAGGTGACCGAGGCGTGCAAGAAGCACGGCGGCTTCTACCTCGGCTCGATCGGCGGTCCGGCGGCGCGGCTCGCCAAGGACTGCATCAAGAAGGTAGAGGTGCTCGAGTACCGCGAGCTCGGCATGGAGGCCGTGTGGAAGATCGAGGTCGTCGACTTCCCGGCGTTCATCGTCGTCGACGACAAGGGCAACGACTTCTTCGCCGGCATCTCCGGCGGTGGCGGCGAGAAGCGCCTCGCCGTCAAGTAGCGCCGATGTCTCCAGAGGAATACCTTGCGTGGGAGCGCCAGCAGGAAGAGAAGCACGAGTACTTCGAGGGCGAGGTTTATGCGATGGCGGGCGGCAGCGCGCGCCACAATCGCCTGAGCTTGAAGGTCGGGGTAGCCCTCGAGAACGCGCTCGCTGGTCGATGTCACGTGCTCAGCTCGGATCAGCGCGTCCGGTCGCGCGAGCGACGGTACGTGTACCCGGACGTGTCCGTGGTCTGCGGCGCCCTCGAGATCGAGCACGGCGACGTGCTCGTGAATCCGACGATCGTCGTCGAGATTCTGTCCTCTACGACGGAGCAGTACGATCGCGGGCTCAAGTGGGACGGCTATCAAGCGCTGCCGTCGCTCACTGATTACGTCCTGGTCTCGCAGGATCGCGCCCACATCGAGCACTTCGGGCGCGCGCCGGACGGACGCTGGATCTACACGTCGGCGAATGCCGGCGAGCGCATCACGCTGACCGGCGGGACGGTGCTCGACGTCGACGCGATCTTCGCGGGCGTGCTCGAGCTCCCGGGCAGCTGACGCGGCGGCGTGGGCGAGCGGGCCCGCGGCGAGCTGGCGTCCTCCATGACGCTGATAGCTCCGCAAGGCTCTGACATCACTGAAGCCTTTCGGGGAGCGCGCGGTGCAGCGTCGGCGCAACCGATCCCCCGGTGCGCTGTCTATCCAGGGCCATGATCGCATCCCGTGTCACCGGCCTGCGGAGCCTCTTCGCGCTGCTGATCGCCACGGTCGCGATCGCGGCGCTCCGTGCGTGGCCGGCGGCCCCGGCCCCGGCCGTGGCCGCGGGATCGTCCGCCGCGCGCCCGGTGACGTACCGCTACGTGCCGCTGATGGGGATCCCGCTCGACGACGCGGTCGACGCGGCCGACGGCGACTGGGAGAACCCGCCGCGCGAGACGCCTGCCGGCCCGGTGCAGACGTGCCTGCCGTTCCTCGCCCCGATCCTCGCGCACCCGAACTGGCAGCTCCGGATCACGGACTTCATCTCGCACTGCACCGGCGAGGACATCGTGGGCGACTTCACGATCGCCTCCACCGGGGAGGTCACGTGGTCGGCGCCGGGGGTGCCGGTGCGGCACCTCGCGCTGTCCGGCGAGCAGCTCGCGCTCGTGCGGCGGCTCGATCAGCTGTCGTGCGTCGAGCTGCAGTCGGACCGCCACTGGAGCTACGCCACCGAGTGGCTGTCGATCGGGCTCGATCTCGGCCAGCACGATCCATACACCGCGGCGCGCATCGCGCCCCTCTCGGACCTCGGGCGCGCGGTCACCGCGATGCTGGCCGACCTCACGGCCCAGTACCGGGTGCCGCGCCGCGAGGCGATCGGCTCGATCGAGCTCCAGCTCGCCACCACGAGGCCCGGTCCGGTCTACCGCGTCCGGATCGCCGGCGATCGCCTCACCGTCAAGCGCGGCCGCAAGCTCCTCGTCGACGAAGAGGTGGAGTCCGATATGCGGGTCGATCTCGTCGACGTGGCGCTCGCGCGTCAACCGGCCTCTGCGCACGATCTCGAGGGCGTGCTCCTGATGCACGGCCGGTCGCTGCCGATCGCCCTCGCGAGGCACGCGCGGAGCCCCTTCGCGCAGATCCATCGCGCGGTCGACCGTGCGCAGTACCTTGAGGAGGAGCGCTCGCCATGACGATCGCGTCGTCCGTGTCGTCCGTGTCCGGCCTGCGGTGGGCCTGCGTGCTCCTGATCGCCAACGTCGCGCTCCTCGGGTGGCGCGCGGTCGAGCGCGCGGTCGAGGACACGCTCGAGCACGCGCGTTCTGCGCCGCGCGCCGCGCGCCCGGTGACGTACCGCCACGTGCCGCTGCTCGGGCTCCCGCTCATGGACGCGGTCGACGACGCCGATGGCGATCAGGAGAACCGGCCGGCCGAGGCGCCCGCCGGCCCGGTGCAGACGTGCCTGCCGTTCCTCGCCCCGATCCTCGAGTATCCGGGCTGGCAGCTCCGGCTCACGCACGGGCACGGCAGCTGCTTCGGCGACCAGGTCATGGGCTCCTTCGCGATCGACGCCACCGGCGCGGTCACGTGGACCCGGCCGGGCTGGCCGGTGCGGCACCTCGCGCTGTCCGGCGAGCAGCTCGCGCTCGTGCGGCGGCTCGATCAGCTGTCGTGCGTCGAGCTGTTCCCGGAGGGCGACGAGCCCGGCTTCTTGTCGATCGGGCTCGACCTCGGCAAGCACCAGGCGTACGGCGGCGCCTACGTACCTCCCGCCTCGGTGCTCGGGCGCGCCGTCACGGCGCTGCTCCGCGATCTCGAGGCCCAGTACCGGCAGCCGCGCCGCGAGGCGATCGAATCGATGGAGCTCCAGCTCGCGACCACCGAGGCCGGCGCGGTCTACCGCATCCGGATCGCCGGCGATCGCGTCACGGTCCGGCACGGCCAGCGGCTCCTGGTCGACGAGCCAGTGGACGCCGACGAGCTGATGGATGTCATCGACGCGCTCCTCACGCAGCCCACGGCCGACGAGTCCGATGTGAAGGGCGTGCTCCTCATACAGGGCCTGTCCGTCCCGGTCGCCTTCTGGCGCTGGGAGCGGGGCCCCTTCCAGATGATCCATAACGCGATCCAGAAGGCGCAGTACAACGAGGAGCAAGCGCGCGAGGCGCGCGAGGCGCGCGCGGAGTGAGCCCGCGGCCCCGGCGCGCCGCGGCTACGGCAACTTGGGCGGCGAGGGCGGCAGCTCGCCGGTCGCGAGCGCGTGCTCGATCCGCTCGACGAGCACGCGCGCATCAGACGCCGAGGTGACGGCGACCTTCAGGACGAGCCGGCGATCGGCGAGCTCGAGCGCGAGGAAGAGCCGCGGGCGCATGCGCCGGTACACCAGCAGCGCCGCCGCGATGACGAGCGTGATCGCGCCCCACAGTGCGCCCTCGGTGTAGAACCAGACGAAGGCCAGGACGGCGAGGATGCCGCCCGACAGGCTCCACGACTGCTCGATCCAGCGCACGTCGCGGACGTCGTGGACCGTGGTGACGATGTTCTCGGGGGTCGCCGGCAGCGAGCCGCGGTGCGCGCGCCACGTGAGCGTGTCGTGAGAGACCTCGAGCGTCGCCCGCCGGCCGTAGGCCTGGCCGGCGATGATCGAGGCGATCACGTCCCGCCCTCGTGTCGCTCACGTGCTCCAGGCATCCCGATCAGCTCCCACAGGATATCGAGCCGAGGGCAGCTAGTAAAGCACCGCTGGATCGCCGACGGTGCTGTCATGGACTTCGTCGGGATCGACTTCGGGACCACGAACTCTGCGGTGGCGGTCGCGGACGCGAGCGGTGACGTTCGGCTGGTGCCGCTCGCCGGCGCCTCGTACTGGCGCACGGTGCTGTACTTCGAGCCGTCGGGCGGCATGACCGCGGGCGCGCCGGCGATCGCGCGCTACCTCGAGACGGAAGGGGAGGGGCGGCTCGTGCAGTCGATCAAGTCGCACCTCGCGAGCGCGTCGTTCTCGCGGACGTACATCTTCGGCCGCCGCTGGCAGCTCGAGGACATGGTCGCCGCGTACGTCCGGCAGCTGCGCGCTGCCTCGCCGGTCCCGCTCGGCACGCGCTGCGTCGTCGGCCGGCCCGTGCGCTACTGGGGCGCCGAGGACGACGAGGACGACGCGCGCGCCGTCGGCCGGATGCGCGACGCGCTCGCCAAGGCCGGCTTCGAGGAGGTGGTGTTCGAGTACGAGCCCGTCGGGGCGGCCGCGCGCTACGCCGCCCGACTCGATCACGACGAGCTGCTCGTGGTGGCCGACTTCGGCGGCGGCACGACGGACTTCACGCTGGTCCGCGTCGGGCCGCGGCGTGGCGAGGTGCTCGCGACCGGCGGCATCGGCGTCTCCGGCGACGCGTTCGACGCGCGCGTGATCGACGCCGTCGTCGCGCCCGCGCTCGGGCGCGGCAGCCGCTACCGCGACGAGCTCGGCGGCGAGGCGCCGGTGCCCGCGTGGCTCTATGGCCACCTGCGGCGCTGGCACTACCTGTCATTCCTCAAGGAGGAGTCGACGCTGCGCCTCCTCGATCGGGTGGCGCACGGCGCGCTCGATCCCGAGCGGTTCGGCAAGCTCGTGCGCGTCGTCGAGGACGATCTCGGCCTCGTCCTGCACCGCGCGGTCGAGGGCGCGAAGGTGCGGCTGTCGGCGCGCGCCGACGATCGGGTCTCGCTCGACGAGATCGCGCTCGATCTGCCGATCGCGCGCGCGGGCTTCGAGGAGTGGATCGCTCCCGATCTGGATGTGATCGACGGCGTGCTCGAGGGCGTGCTCGCCAAGGCCGGCGTGGCGCCGGGCGACGTCGATCGCGTGTTCGCGACCGGCGGCAGCTCGCTCGTCCCCGCGGTGCGCGCGCGCCTCGCGGCGAAGTTCGGCGAGTCTCGCCTCGTCGGCGGCGAGGAGCTGACGAGCGTGGCGTGGGGCCTCGCGGTGCGGGCGCGCGAGGTCTTCGGCGCGAGCTAGACATTGTTTCTCGCGGAGGCGTACCCTGGCGGCGACGAACAACCGCTATGCCGCGTACCATTGCCAGCAGGCCGCCGAGAAGCTCATCAAGGCCGTGCTCCTGCACCGTGGTATCGAATCGGGGATCGAGCACCGGCTCGACGTGCTCGTGGATCATCTGCCCGACGGCGATCCCTGGAAGTCTCGGCTGCGTCCGCTCGAGACCTACTTGCCATACGCCACGACGTATCGCTATCCCACGCCCGGTGGACGCATCGTGGCGGCCCCAGATATGGCTTATGGCTCAGGTCGGGGTGGACGCGGGCGCCATCGATGCCCTGATCAAGGACGCGCGTACCAGCCTTGCGTGAGGAGAGCGCTGGTGTTGGCGGCGTGGACCTCGGCGCGCGAAGAGGGCTGCGCCGCGAGCTCGCTCACGTACACGATCGGCGGCAGCGGCGCGGGCGTGGCAGGCATCGGATCGCCGGTGAAGAACACCCCGAGCTGGTCGAAGATCTCGAGCAGCGGCTTGGCTTGATCCAGCGCCTCGTGGCGCGAGCCGTTGCCCGCGACCAGCGCGGTGTAGAACGGCTGGTCATGCTCGTCGGCCCAGTCGAGCGCGACCAGCGCGATCCATTGATCCGGGAAATGCTCACGGATCTCGCTCCAGGACATCGGCTCGGAGACGGATGACACGTTGCTCATCGGCTCCCAAATTGGAGAGAGCTGGCCGCGCGGGCAAGTTTCCGGCGTTCGCGCTGTGTGGGTGTGAGCAGCCGGGCGCGGCTCGGGCTTGGAGGAGCTACGCGAGCGGATCGATCGCCGCGAACGTGGTGACCCGGCGGTGCGGCGTCTGCGCGGGGATCGCGGCCTCGCCGCGATCGAGGCAGATCGTGCGCATGCCGGCGGCGGCCGCGGCGTCGAGCTCGCCGGTGTGATCCGAGAGGAAGAGGATGGCCTCGGGCGGAAGCGCGACGGCGCGCGCGATGGCGCGGTACGAGCCGGCCTCGAGCTTCGGCCCGATCGTCGTGTCGTAGTAGCCGATGAAGAGCGGCGTCAGATCGCCGTGTGTCGTGTGGCCGAACAGGAGCCGCTGCGCAGCGATCGATCCGGACGAGTACACGTGGAGCGGCACGCCCGCCGCGTGCCAGGCGCGGAGCTGGGCGGCCGCGTCGTCGTAGATCGGGCACACGAGCGCACCGGACGTGTACCCGGCCGCCCAGACGAGCCCCTGCAGCGTCTTGAGCGGCGTGAGCTTCCTGTCCTCGTCGATCCACTGCAAGAGCGCCGCGACGACCGCGTCGTCGCTCATCGCCGGATCGCCCGCGATCGCGCGCGCGTCCTCGAGGCAGCGGCGCACCAGGGCGTCGGCGGCGTGCGCGGCGACGTAGGCGGGCAGGTGCGCGCGCGCGTACGGGAACAAGACCTGCTTCACGAACGAGATCGGGCAGGTCGTCCCTTCGATGTCGGTCAGGATCGCGCGCGCGGTCACTCAAACCTCGGGAAGCGATCCGCGATCGCCTCGCCGGTGAAGCTCGCGACCCAGCCGGCCGGATCCGTGAACAGCCGGACGGCGGTGAACTCGGGATCGGGGCCCATGTCGAACCAGTGCCGCGTCCCGGCGGGCACCCGCAGGTAATCGCCGCGCTCGCACACGATGACGAGCACCTTGCCGCTCATGTGCAAGTAGAACGCGCCGCGGCCCTCGGCGAACAGGCGCGCCTCGTCCTCGCTGTGCGTGTGCTCGCTCAGGAACTTGGCTCGCATCGGCGCCGTGTTGGGCGTCCCGCGCACGAGCCGGATGACGTCGGCGACCTGGTAGCCGCGCGCGGCCTTCTCCGCCTCGATGAACGGCGCGTAGGCCGCGAGCACCGCGTCGGCGTCCGCGGCGCGATCGAGCTCCGCGTGCGTGGCCACGCGGGTGAAGTCGACGCCGTGCGCGGCGAGCGCGGCCTGGATCTGCGCGGGCTCCGTGTGCACGGCCTCGGGGGCCTGGGGATCCTGATCGGAGTAGATGGAGAGCTGGCTCATGGGCTCATGGGCTCCGGTTCGGTGATGGCAAGGCCCCGAGCCTCCGGTGATCGAGCTCGCAGGCGAGGAGGTGCTCCAGGGCGACTGCGTGGCGAACAGCCTCGGCGAGCGAGCTGCCCCAGGTGTAGAGGCCGTGGCCCGCGAGCAGGTAGGCGGGCGCCGCGGGCTCGGCCAAAAGGCGCGCCGAGACGCGGGCCGCGAGCGCGACCGTGTCCTGATCGTTGGGGAGCACCGGGATCGAGACGGCGGCCTCGTGCGACGTCACGCCGGCGAACGCCTTCTGCAGCTCCCAGCCGGTGAGCACGAGATCGCCGCCGGCCCGCGACAGCACCGCGGCGGCGTCGGCGTGCGTGTGGATCACGGCGCGCACCGCGGGCCGATCGCGGTACAGCGCGAGGTGCAGCGGCGTCTCCGCCGAGGCGCCGGGCGGCGGCGGCCCTGTGAGGTGCGCGATCACGATGTCCGCCGGGGCGAGCGCGCCCTTGTCGGTGCCCGAGCGCGTGATCGCCACGCGCCGCTCATCGAGCCGCAGCGAGAAGTTGCCGCTCGTGGCGGGGACCGAGCCGCGCGCCGCGAACGTGCGGCCGACGTCCACGAGGGCGTGGATGGCGGCATCGAGATCGGCGGGCGAGGGGGACATCATGCGAGCGAGCGCGCGGGCCGGGCGGCCTTGGGTCCTAAACTAGGCTATCGGATCCCGCTGGGTTTAGGATCTCGCGTCATGCGGTGGCTCGTGCGGTCCGACCTCGACGGATTCTTCGGCCTCGCGCTCGACAACCTCGTCCAGCTCCTGCTCATCGACGCGCTCTGCCGGCACGTCCTGGGGCTCGACGCCGAGCTCGTGCGCGGCCACATCTTGCCGGGGACGGCGGTCGCCGTCCTGATCGGCAACCTCTACTACGCGCGCCAGGCGGTCCGGCTCGGCCGCGCCGAGGGCCGCGACGATCGCTGCGCGCTGCCCTACGGCATCAACACGGTCTCGGTGTTCGCGTTCGTCTTCCTCGTGATGCTGCCGGCGAAGCTGGCCGCGCAGGCCGCGGGCGCGGCGGACCCGGGGCGGGTCGCGTTCCAGGCGGGGCTCGTCGCGTGCTTCGGCTCGGGGCTGATCGAGCTGGGCGGCGCGGCCGTCGCGGAGCGGCTGCGCAAGATCACGCCGCGCGCCGCGCTCCTGTCCACGCTCGCGGGCATCGCGATCGGCTTCATCTCGCTCGGCTTCCTGTTCCGCACGTTCGCGAACCCGATCGTCGGCCTCACCACGCTCGCCGTCGTGCTGCTCACCTACTTCGGCCGCGTGCGCTTCCGGGGCGGCATCCCCGGCGGCCTCGTCGCCGTCGGGCTCGGCACGCTGCTCGCGTGGATGATCGGCATCGCGCCGGGCGCGGGCTCGCCCGAGCCGCCCGCCCTGACCTTGCCGGTCCCGGTCGCTGGCGATCTCATCGCCGCGCTCGGCGCTGGCGATCTCCTCACGTACGCGGCGGTCATCTTGCCGATGGGCCTGTTCAACGTGCTCGGCTCCCTGCAGAACATCGAGTCCGCCGAGGCCGCGGGCGATCGCTACCCGACGGCGCCGTCCCTGGCGGTCAACGGCATCGGCACGCTCGTCGGCGCGCTGTTCGGCTCGTGCTTCCCGACGACGATCTACATCGGCCACCCGGGCTGGAAGGCGCTCGGCGCGCGCGCGGGCTACTCGATCCTGAACGGCGCGTTCGTGACGCTCGTGTGCGTGACGGGCACGCTCGCGGCCGTCGCGTGGGCCGTCCCGATCGACGCCGGCATGGCGATCGTCCTGTGGATCGGCATCGTCATCGGGGCGCAGGCGTTCCAGGCGACGAAGCCCGAGCACGCCCCGGCGGTGATCGTCGGTCTCTTGCCGGGCATCGGTGCGTGGGGCGTCCTGCTCGCGAAGAACGGCCTGCGCGCCGCGGGCGTCGGCGCGCCGGGCGGGCCGATGTTCGAGCCGTCGCTGACCGGGAAGTTCCTCGCCACCGACACCTGGATCGAGGGCGCGTTCGCGCTCGAGCAGGGCTTCATCTTCTCCGCGATGTTCCTGGCCGCGGCCACCGTCGAGGTGATCGATCGGCGCTTCCTGCGCGCGGCCGGCTGGTGCCTCGCGAGTGCCGCGCTCAGCGCCATCGGCCTGCTCCACGCCTACGACTACACGCCGGGCGACACCCGCCTCGTGCTCCGGCCCGCGTGGTCGTTCGTGATCGGCTACACGCTCATGGCGGTGTGCTTCGCCGCGGCGCGGTGGGTGACCCGGCCGGACGATCGCGGCGGGCACTGAATACTAAATTTAGGTGCTCGGCACAGAAGCTCGGACCGAAGGGGGGCCGGAGGGGCCGGAGGTGCCGGAGGTGCCGGAGCGGTACCGTCGAGATCCGAGCGGTCGGCGACATCGTCGACCGCTCGGGGTGCGGCGCCCTGCGAATTTACATGCGTCCGCCACCCATGGGATCTGGATCGGGGCTTGCCCGCGAATCTGGGCGAAGGTGTCGATGTGCTACTACCAATTCATCCGGCCATCACAATGACCAGATAACATCTCGATTGCCGGCGTGCATATCCGGGTGTTAACCGGCCAATTCTGGGCGGCTAACCGGCCAATTTGTGCGGCCGCTGAGAATTGGCCGGTTCATTGTTACGCAACCACGTGTCGGATCGGGATCCTCGTTTGGTGGCGACACGCTCCAGGGCCAGCCCAGCAGGTCGGCAGCGCGCTGCGCCACCTTTCGAGCTGCATGGTCCAGCAGGTTGATGGTGTCCTCGACGCGATCCGCACCTTCGAGCGGACTCAATCGATCGCCACACGCAGGGTCTTCGGCAGCTTCTTGAAGTCGAATGCCTTCGTCTGTTGGGCGAGCTCGTTCCGGATCAAGCGCTCACGGAACGCGACCAGCGTGCCCTGGCCGAACGCGGGTTCGTCGCAGCCGAGGCGGTCCAGCACCATCTGCCAGCGCGGTCGACCACGGTTAGCTCTACCGCCTCGGCGTCGGACACGCCTTCATGTGCTTGCAGAAGGAGCGCCATCGCCAGCAGCGCGGGGGGACTGGCTCATGCTCAGCGCTGCCGTCTCGGTACATCGACTCGAGCTCGGCCTGGAGTTCGTCGTCGAACAACTCCCGCCGACAGTCGCGGAGGAAGCCGAACAGCCTTCCGGTCCGGGGCAGCCGGTGCCGCAGCACCTGTTCCTGCTTCGTGTAGTCGGCTCGCGGTCGCCAGCGCTCGAGGCCCATGCGTCGAACAGGTCGAACAGGTCGAACAGATCACGATGATCCGCGGGAGTCGATCCCCACGAGCCCACGCATGCAAACCCTCCTGTGGCGCTGCGCTGCGCGCGACCCTCGGCGAATTCAAGTTGGAAGTGCTGCCGCGCGCAACCCTCGGCGAATTCAAGTTGGAAGTGCCGCCGCGCGCGACCCTCGGCGAAATTCAAGTTGGAAGTGCCGCCGCGCGTTGGAGCGCTGAAGCTCCTGGTGCGCAGCGGCCAGGACACGTACCCAGCGGTGTACCGTGCTGATCCGCATAATGATCAGCCGGCTGAAGCAGATGACCTGTGCGGCTGCGTAGGCGAATACCTGGCGATGCCGCTTCCACTCCCAGTTAGGGCGCCGTTTGTTCTGCTGCCTCAGACCCTCCAAGAACGCGGCAACGCGGCGTTGACGGTCGCGCCGCCGTGATCGGGCCATGTGGCTCGAGCCTCGCGTCCGGCAGCGTGCGCGCGGCCTTGCGCACGATATGGAGCTCGGCGGGCCGGGCGCGCTCGCTGGCGAGGAACTGGAGGGAGCCATGGGCTCACTCCAGCGATGAGGATGTGCGTCTGTTCGCCTGGATTGCGCTGCATTCCACGCGCTTCCAAGTCGCACGCTCGAGCGCTGGCTCCTTTGGGAGGTTCATGTCGGGGGAGCAGCCGTGGTGTCTCGCGGACCCATGCACGGGCTGAATGCGGGAATGCGGGTAATTGCGAACATCGATAATCAAACACCACGCGCATTGACATCATCGCCACATCGGCTATCCATCGAAAGTGGCGCGCCAGCGACATGTGCAGCAGTCATTCGAATTCAGGACTTGGGGTGGGAAGCGCGAGGGTGCCGGGAGGCCTCCGAAAGCTCCGAAAGGGCATCGCTCGAGCGAGCCGCACAAGCCTCGTGTGCGATTCTCTGGCACGACACCGGTCCACGTCACGTTGCGCGTGAGCGCTCCTATCACGACGCTCCGGCGGCCGGACTCGTACCACGCGATCCGCCGGTCGATGTATACCGTCGTCGATCGGAGTGATTTTCGCATCATCCACATCAGCATCGAGCGCGATCACCTGCACTTGATCGTTGAGGCAGATGATCACGAATCCCTGGGGGAAGGGATGCAGACGTTTCAGTCCTCGGCCGCGCAACGCCTCAATCGCGTCATCTCGCTCGCCACGGGGACCAAGCGCACCGGGAAGGTCTTCACGGACCGCTACCACGCGCGGCTCATCACGACCCCGACGCAGGCCCGCAACACGATCTCGTATGTCCTTTCGAACTGGCGTCGACACGGGCTCGATCAGGGCATGGAGACCATGTTCTGGGATGTCGACTATTACTCCAGTGGTCCCAGCTTCGACGGCTGGTCGGAGCTCGATGACTCGCCGTTCCTCCTTCCGACGCCCGACTACCCGCGTCTCTCCGTCTGCCGCCCGAAGACGTGGCTCCTGAAAGTGGGTTGGCGAAAGGCTGGACCGATCAGCATGAGAGACATTCCTGGCCCTCCGCGCTGACTCGCGGTCCACCCGGAACCCGCACTCCCCGCACCCG
>Ga0247790_10000228_pt1 | contig 27402 bp, 23 predicted proteins | sample UWRJS171409R4_FD_179913 | JGI IMG/M metagenome (GOLD analysis project Ga0247790, IMG submission 179913) | Soil microbial communities from Arlington Agricultural Research Station in Wisconsin, United States - UWRJ-S171-409R-4 | ecosystem: Environmental > Terrestrial > Soil > Agricultural land...
ACCTCGGGGGCGACCTTGGCGGCCTCGGGCGGCGGCTCGGCGGCGACCTTGGCGGCCTCGGGCGGCGGCTCGGGGGCGACCTTGACGGCCTCGGGCGGCGGCTCCTGCTTGGCCGCGGCGGACGACACCGAGTTCCCGACGGTGCGCGGCGGATCGCTCTCGCTCCGCAGCTCGGGATCGGTGGTGACGCGCGCCTTCTTGCGCGGCGCCGCCTGCGGATCGATGGCCGCGGGCGCGGCGCTCTCCGGCAGCTTGGGCCGATCGAACGCGCCCGCGAGGAGCGCGACCACGAGCGCGCCGCCGGCGACGGCGCCGCCGATCAGCCACTTCCCCAGGTCGCCGCGCCGTTGTCGGCCCGCGTCGGGGGCCGCGGGCTCGGGGGCCGCCGTGGCGGCGTCGGTGGCGGCGCCGGTGGCGGGTCGGGGCAGCGGCTTCACGACCGCCGTCGAATCAGTCGAGCCGCTCGGGATCGTCGTGCCGGCGATGTGCAGCGGCTCCGGCGACTCGACCGCGGCGTTGGTCGCCCGCGCGGCGGGGGCGGGCGGCGAGATCAGCGCGCTCGAGACGCGCGGCGGAGCCGAGCCGAACGGGGGCGGCGCGGTCGGCGGGAGCGGCCGGCGGACGGGCGGCAGCGGCGTCGGGCGAGGGGGCGGGGCGACCGACGCCCGCTTGGTCCCGGCCACGATCGGGTTCGTCGCCGGATCGGTGCCGAGCCGCGGCTCGGCGGCCTCCGGCTCGGCGGCCTCCGAGTCCGCGGGCATCGTCGCGGCGAGCGGGTCCGGGGCCCGCATCGCGGCGGCAGGCGGCGCCGAGGCGGACGCCGCGACCGCGGCGGCACGCGCCGAGGCGAGCGAAGGGATGGGGGAGGAGGGCCTGGCCGCCGGCTTCGTCGGGGACGAGCCCGCGGCCAGCCTCGGCTCACTCGATGGGGGCGCGCTCGGTCTCGCCGCGGGCGTGTTCTTCATCTTCACGACCTGCGTCGGCGCAGAGGTCTCCGGGCGCTCCTTCGATGCCATCTAGTTTTCCTTCGCGCCCTCTTTGATCCAGACCAGGATCTTCAAGTAGTCCGGATCCAAGGGGCCCGTGAATGTAACATTCGGGTGCCGGTCCGGCGGATCTTCGCGCGAGGGATACGTCAGGAGCTGGCTCTTCTCCGCCATCAGGAGCTGGACGCGGGCCGGATCCTCCTCCCTCAGCTCCTTGTAGATCTTGGGGGCGCCGCCATCGAGCGTGAGGCCGCCCAGGTCCTTGCCGATGCCGTTGCCCGAGTGGCAGGCGGCGCAGCCGCGGCCGCCCTCGGAGAGCCGGCCGAAGATCGGGACGATCTGGGTGGAGAACGAGACGTTCGTCGGCAGCTTCGGGGCGCCGTCGACCGTCTTGATCTGCGCGAGCGTGACGGTGTTGCCGTTGACCGGCGAGATCGGCATGTCGAGCGTGACGGTCGCGCCCGCGGTCGCGACGAGCTGCGCGACGCCGGGGGTGACCTCGAACCAGACGACCCAGCCCGAGTTGGACGTCGCGGTCGCGTTCGGCAGCGGCTGCCGGGTGTCGCCCAGGATGAACGGGCCGGTCACGCTCGCGTCGAGCTTGAGGCTGGTCTTGGGGACGCCGGCCTTCGGCTGGCCGCGGTCGTCGACGACGCGCGCGAGCAGGATGCCGCGCTCCGGGCGGGGGTTGACCCCGAACGCGGTCGCGAGGGCCGTGACGAACCCGTCGCTGACCGCCGCTACCTTCACGTCGCGGAGATCGGTCTCCCCGACGATCACCGCCTCGCTGAACGTCGGCCGGTGCGACGGCGCCGAGGCGAGCACCTGGAACGCCGAGTTCTCCGGCACCCCTGTGATCGTGAACGCCGCGCCCTGGGCGGTGATCGTCAGGTTCACGGCCCCCGTGAGCCCCGACGTCGAGATGGTCGCGTCGCCGGTGATCGGCTGCCCGGACTCGAAGTCGACGACGGAGCCCTCGACGGTGCGCGAGCCACCCAAGGGCTCGGTAGCGTCGTCGTCACCCGTATCTTCGCTGGTGAAGAAACAGGCAGTGGTCGAAACAGAAATGAGGACACAGAGCAGCCCGCGCATGCAGAGCTCCTTCCCGGCTCGAGTGTAGTGTCCGGCGGTTGTGCAGAGGTCGCATATTTTTTCACTCGCGTGACGTCTGTGTGCGCGCTCACAGCCGAGCTTCCTCGGCTGCGAGGAGCTTCGTGGGGCGTTCCGCCGCGCGCGGCGCCCGGTTCGTCCCGAGATCCGATTGGGTGCTACCGTCCGCGGGGTGCGATGCCTGCGCGTGGCCCCGGCGTGGCGTGCGGCCGCCGCGGCCGCGGCCGCCCTCACCATCGCCACCGGCGCGCGGCCGGCGCGGGCCGACGCGACCGATCTCGTCGCCCGGCCGCTCGGGCTCCTGCGCGGCCAGCTCGACGCGCAGCTCGTCGCCGAGGTGAGCCTCCGCCCGCTCGCCGAGCCATTCTCGCTCGCGCCCGACCTCTGGTACGGCGCGGCGCCACGCTTCACGATCGGCCTCGTCCACAGCGCGCGGAGCCTCGGCCTGATCGACGACGGCGCGACGCTGTGCTTCCGCGGCCGGCCGCCGCTCGGCTGCGCGCGCGCCTACCGGGGCAGCGGCGTGGACGCGCGCTTCCACCTCCGCGAGGGCCCGCTCGCGGTGGCGCCGCGCGCGCGGCTCCTCCTGCGCGACATCGATCCCGCCAAACCCGCCATCACCGTCGGCGCGCTCGTCCGCTGGACGCGCGGCCGGTTCGCGGTCACGGGCGATCCGTACCTCCGGCTCGGCCTCGCGAGCCGCGATCTCGGCAACCGCGCGGCGCTCGTGGTGCCGGTCTGGCTCGCCGTCCAGCCCACGTGCCGCTGGCTCGTGGCGCTCCACACCGGCTGGGACGGCGAGCTCGCGATCCTCGACGACGGCTGGCACATCCCGATCGGGCTCGGCGCCGAGGTGCGCGTCTTCGGGCGCCTGCACGTGGCGGTCGAGGCCGGCTTCCGCAGCTTGCTCGGGCCGCAGCACGATCTGAAGACCCGCACGCTCGCGCTCGCGCTCGCGTGGCGGCCGACTTGATCAGATCTCGGCGCGCTCGCGCTCGCGTGCGGCCGACTCGATCAGATCTCGGCGCGCTCGCGCTCGCGTGGCGATCGCCGGGTGACGCGCTCGCTACGTCCGCGGCAGCCGGATCCGGAACTTCGTCCCGTCCTCTTCGGACGAGCTCACGGCGATCTCCCCGCCGTGCGCGCGGACGATCTGCTCGGTGATGAATAGCCCCAGGCCCAGGCCGCGGGTGCCTTCGCTGCGGTGCTTCGCGGTGCGGAACGGATCGAACAGCACCGGCAGGAGCGCCGGCGGGATCGCGCCGTGGTTCGAGATCTCGATCTGCACCGGCTCCTGCGGGTCTGTCCCGTCGAGGCGCACGACCAGCGGGCGCTCGCTCGATCCGTGCTGCACGGCGTTGCCGATCAGGTTCGAGAGCACCTGGGCGAGCCGGTCGCCGTGCCACGCGCCCGTCAGGTCGCCAGCCGCCTCGAACACGAGCTGCCAGCTCGGGTTCGCGAGCTCGATCTCCTCCACCGTCTGGCGCGTGAGATCCCGCAGATCGCAGGCCTGCCGGCTCAGCCCGAGGCCGCCACCGATGCGCAGCCGCGTGAAGTCGAGGAGCTGTTGCACCATGCGCGTCATGCGCTCGCTGCTGGAGAGGATCCGCCGGACCCACGTGAAGCTCTTGCTGTCCTCGGAGTGGAGCAGGATCAGGTTCGCGGCCGCGATGATCGCGCTGAGCGGGCCGCGCAGATCGTGCCCGAGGATGCCGGCGAACAGCTCGTTGAAGTGGACCGTGCGCTCGAGCTCCTCGACGAGCCGCTCGCGCTGCGCCGCCTCGCGCGCGCGCTCGATCCCGATCGCGATCGTCCGCGCCACCGGCGCGAGCGCCTCGAACGTCTCGGGGGGCAGCGGGCGCGTGGCGGACAGCGCGAGCACGCCGATCAGCTTGTCCTCGACGATCAGCGGGTAGCCCGCGAGCGCGGCTTCGCCGTGGCCCTCGCCGTGGTCCTCGCCGTGCAAGAGGCAGGGGCGCCGCTCGCGCGCGATCGCGTCGATCCGGGCCAGCTCCGCGGCGGCCACAACCTCCGCGGCCCCCGCCTCCGCGCGGGCGGCGGTCGCCTGGAGCTCGAGCTGGGCGGGCGCGCCGGCCTGCTCGGGCCCGCCTGGGCGGACCGTCCACAGCCGCGCGCGCGCGACGTCGAGGTGCTCGACCGCCAGCTCGCAGCAGCGCTGGAGCGTGCGCTGGAGCGGGCCGCCCTCCGTGAACGTGGCGCCGACCTCGCCCGCGAACATGCGCTCGCGGGCGCGCCGCGCGTCGCGCTCCTGCGCCTCGCGCGCGGTGCGGAACAGCTGGGCGTTGTCCACCGCGACCGCCGCGCTGTTCGCGATCATCGTCACCATGCGCTCGTGCTGCGCGCTGAAGCGCGCCGGCTCGGGGTGCCCGAAGAACAGGCCGCCGAGCACGCTGCCCGCGCGCGAGACGACCGGGACCGCGAGGTAGCTCGTCACCGGCAGGTGGCCCTCGGGCATGCCGTGGTGCGGCCCCATCCGGCCGTAGCGGGGATCCTGCACGACGTCGTCGATGCGGAGCACGCCCTCGCCCGCGAACGTCGGCGCGAACAGCGGCGTGTTCCGCGGCAGGCCGAACTTCGCGAACGCCTCCTTGGGCGCGCCCGAGAGCGTGTAGAGGAGGAGCGCCTGACCCTGCTGATCGACCGTGGTGTAGAAGAACGCCCCGAACTGCGCGCCGGTCAGGGCGGTGGCCTCGTCGGTGACGAGCTGGACGATGGCCTCGAGGTCGAGCGTCGCGCTGTTCAGGGCGCCGGAGATCCGGAACAGCGCCTCGGCCTCGCGCCGCGCGGCGCGCTCGGCGACGTACAGCCGCTCGAGCGCCTCGGCGTCGCGCCGCTCGCGCTCGAGCGCGGCGAAGCGCGCCACGCCGGAGGCCACGTGGTTGGCGATCGCACTGGCCATCTCGATCTGGGGCAACTCCAGATCTTGGGGCGCGTTGTAATAGACCATGAACTTGCCGAGGAGCTCGCCCGAGGCGACCAGCGGGAAGAAGCCGAGCGCGCCGATCTGCTCGACCTCGAACATCGGCAGGAGCTGCGCCAGCTCCTTCGCCTCGCGGACGTCGCCGATGAAGAGCGGCTGGGGGGCGCGCGCGTCGCGCGCCCACGGCGAGTGGCCCTCGACCGCGGCCCGGTAGCGATCGGAGAGCCCGCGCCAGCGCCGGAAGCGCATGACGCTGTCGTCGTCGTACAGGAGCACCGCGGCGCGCGGCGTGCCGAGCGCCGCGCCGATGGCGTCCATCGCGGCGTCGACTACATCGTCGGCCTGCTCGGCCGCGATCACCCGCGCCGCGAGCCGGTGCAGGAGCTCGAGGTTCTTCCGGCCGTCTCCCCCCGAGGATCCTGAGGATCCCGAGGATCCCGAGGATCCCGGATGTACAGCGCTCGCTGGCGGCTCACCGTTCATCGAATGCTGTGGCTCCGAGTCACAGCAGCGCCCCCTCGGAGCCGTGGACCGGTCGGATCACCTTGCCACAGGATACCGATAGACGAAACTCATTCATCATCGCGTTGTGAGCGCTCGTGCGCGGGCGGGCCCTGACGCACATGCGTCTTTGCGAAGCGGCGCGTCACGCTCGTCTTTTGTACGACGCGTGAACGGACCGGCGTGAGAGCCTCCTCCCGAGGAGCGGCCAGCATATTTATTGACCCTTTATGCCGAGAGGATTCACCTCCCACACAGGCCGGCTCTCTTTCAGTCTGGGATCCGAAGCTTCTGTGCTGATGCGCCCGGTGTGGCTAATTGCGACGCGTTTATTTTTGATTCATTAGACGGAACGTTGGGAGCGCCCCACGCGGGGGAGGATAGGCCCGCCCTTTGCTCGTCCACAGCTCGCACCTATGCGGCTCGTAGATCGACTCAGCGCGGAGACCGCGGCGTTCCATCCGGATGCGGATGAGGACGTTCGTGCGTTGCTCGGCGACTCCGCCTCGGCGGCGGACTACCGGCGGTTTCTGATCCGCACCTATGGCTTCACGTGCCCGGTCGAGCGGGCGATCGCGAGCGTGCCCGGCATCGAGCGGTACTTCGATCCGCGCCGGCTGCGCAAGCACGAGCTGCTCCGCCGTGATCTGACGAGCTTCCAGATGACGACCGAGCAGATCGATGGCATCTCGCAGTGCCCGGTCCCCATGGTGGACACGCCCCAGGAGGCGCTCGGTTGGGCGTACCCGATCGAGCGCGCCGCGCTGCGGCACACCCAGCTGTTCCATCACCTCGCGGCGATCATGCCCGGCGAGGTCGCGTTCACGTCGTCGTACCTGAAGTGTTATTTCGGCTCGGTAGGCGAGGCGTGGAAGAGCTTCGGCCGCGCGCTGGACGAGATCGGAGATCGGCCGCAGAGCTCGCGGCGCGTGATCGAGGCGGCGCGCGCCGCGTACCGCTACTTCCGCAGCTGGCGGCTGCTCGCCGACGAGCTCCCGCCGCATGCGCCGCACGCGCCGCATGCGCCGCACGCGCAGGCGCCTGCGCTGCATGTGCCTGCGCCGTCGCATTCGCATTCGCATTCGCGTTCGCATTCGCATTCGCAACCGCCGCTGTCGCAGGCCGCGCAGCAGCAGCAGCAGCAGCAGCAGCGGCAGATCAGCGGAGCGCCGCCGCGTCGCGCGAGCTAGCCAGCCCGAGCCAGCTCCGAGGAGCCTGCTACGCGCCTGCCGCCGCGCAGGCGCCGAGGAGCCGGCACAGCCCCTCGGTGGAGAGGTCGCCGCCCGGGTCCTCGATGCCGTGCGCTCCGCGCGCGCGGCCTGCCGCGAACGCGGCCAGGTAGCCATCGACCACCGCGCGCCGCGTCCCGGTCAGGGCGGCGATCTCGTCGGGCGATCGGCCTTCGAGGTGGAGCGCCGTGACGAGGTACGGCTTGCCTTTGCGGATCCGCGCCGGCTCCGAGAGGAAGCGATAGGGCCGGGCGAGGTACCGCCGCCGCGCCTCCGTGCTGCCCTTTTTGAGCGTGAGCCCGATCCGCGGCGTCGCGTAGATCGGCGCGCCCCGGCCCGGTCCGGCGTCGAGATCGATATAGAGGAGCGAGGCGAGGGGCGAGGCGAGGTCGCGGCGCTCGATCATCCCGTCGAAGCGGCTCACCAGCGCTTCGATCGACGGGCTCGCCGTGAGCTGCAGGATGTGATCGACCACCATGCAGGGGCCATCGATCAGCGAGGCCGCGGGCGCCGGGGGCGCCGGGTCGGGCGCCGGGGGCGCCGGGTCGGGCGCCGGGGGCGCCGGGTCGGGCGCGCGATCGACGCGCTCGAGACCGCGGAGGAGGATCCCGCCGAATGCCTCGCTGCTCCCGAACGCGATATCGAGCCCCTTGTACGTCCCGCCTCGGTACCGCCCCCCGGAGCGATGGAAGTACCAGGCGCCGAGCTGCTGCTGCATCGGATCGCCGTGCGTGAACGGATCGCGGTGCAAAAGGCCGTTCCAGTACAGCTCGAGCTCGGTGAGCCGGTGCGGCTGCCCCGCCACGTACAGCGTCGCGCGATCGAGGAGCAGCGCGGCGATGTCGCGGAACACCGAGAGATACGCGTCCTCGGCGGTCGCGGCGGCGGGCGCGAGCCGGCGCAGCGCTTCGGTGACCCCTGGGGTGCCCGGCATGTCCCGCCGGGCGACCGTACCTCAGGATCTTCAGGATCTTCAGGATCGGGCCGGCAGATCGCGGGCCGGCAGGTCGCGGGCAAGTCGCGCACGCGGATCGGTCCAGAGCTCGCCCGCGAGCTCCTCGAACGTGGAGCGGATCCATCGGATGCCGAGGCTCTCGAGCAGCACCTGCCGCGCGCGCGACAGCGACGAGGAGATCAGGAACGAGGGGGACTGCCGCGGCCGCCGCAGCGCCGCGCCGTTCGCGCCGTTCGCGCCGTTCGCGCCGTTCGCGCGCCGGTGCAGCTCGACGTGCTGCCAGAGCACGACCTCGTCGAGCTTGGTCCCGACGAACACGAACGGCGCCCGCTCGAGATCCACGACCAGCCGCTCGTACTCGCGGTCCCGGCTGCACAGCCGCGAGGCGTACTGCATCGTCGAGAACGTCACCTCCGCGGCGGCGTCGCCCGCCAGGCCGTTCAGGTGCACGACGTCGAGCTCGCCCGGGGCGGCGGGGCGCTCGTCGCGGCAGATCGCGGAGATGCTGCGGAGCGGCCGCGGGAGCTGGAACTGGCGGGCGACCGCGCGCTCGAGATCGTCGACGTTGAGGGTGTAGATCCGGCGCCACGGCCCGGAGAACCACGCCGCGTAATGATCCGGCAGCTCGTGATCGCCGATGCGGAGGCGCGACGCGACGTAGGCGCGCAGGCGCTCCGGCGCGCGCAGGAGCGCGGCGTCGTAGAGATCGGGGAGCGAGCTGTCGTCCGGCTCGGCGCTGGTCCCGGCGTCGAGCGCGGCGTCGGTTTCGGCGTCGGTCTCCCCACGGGTCTCGCCCTGCGTGTCGAACACGAGCGGCCACAGCTCGCGGATCATCTGCGCCGAGTCCGGCAGCGGGTTCCCGCCGAGATCGCGCGCCCCTGCCGAGAATCCGGCGCCGGTGAACAGCATCGCCTCTCCGCTGCCGATCACGCTCGCGAGCTCCACAAGCTCACTTCGCATGACGTGCGCTATTGCACACGCCATACCACGGCACGCGCGGTGCATAGTCGTACTCTCATCCTCGCGAATCGGGCTCTACAGCTCTCCGTGATTTCCTTATGAAGGGTGGATTCTTTCACAAGCTCGCGGGCGGCGCGTCTCACGCTGTCGGCTCGCCTTACGCGTTCCTGGCGTCCGTGGCGCTGATCGTGGGCTGGCTCGTGAGCGGCCCGGTGTTCGGCTACTCGGACACCTGGCAGCTCATCATCAACACGACCACCACGATCGTGACGTTCCTGATGGTGTTCCTGATCCAGAACACGCAGAACCGCGACTCGCTGGCCCTGCACCTCAAGCTCGACGAGCTGATCCGCGCGACGAAGGGGGCCCGCAACAGCCTGATCGATCTCGCGAAGCTCTCGGACGAGCAACTGCACCAGCTCGAGCACCAGTTCGAGCGCCTGTGTGCCGATGGCGCCGAGAGCGCCGTGGGCCCAGAGCTCGCGCGCACGCGCCAGCACCGCCACCGCCGGCGCCGGGAGCGCATCGGCGGGGACGCTGCCGGTGCTGGTGCCGGTGCCGGTGCCGATGTCGATGCCGGTGCCGTGCCGGATCAGGCCGACCGGCCGGCCCGGTCCGGCGCGACGTCCGATGCCGGCTCGTGCCGGGCTCGCTGAGTGCTGTGTAGCGGGCTGCTTTGCGCGAGCGCCCCGCGCTCTTCCAGACCGACGAGTATCCGTTCCAGTTCGAGCGGGGCGCGTTCCACAACATGCTGATGCTCGGCCTCGATCTCGTCATCGGATCCGGGGGATTCGGGGCCGAGCCGGCGCGCTAGCGGCCGCGCTTGTACGAGCGGGGGGCTGTCTGCCGGCGGCGCTAGCGGCCGCGCTTGCACGAGCGGTAGTCGGTGAACAGCGACGCGAGGATCGAGCTGGCGCCGGCCATCACGTGCATGAGGGCGACGGTCGGCGACTTCTTCCAGTAGCCGAACACGAACGGCGCGGCGATCGCGGCGATGCCCCACAGGTGATCGATCACCTCGTGCTGCTCGATCGGGATGAGCTTCGCGGCGCTGAGCCGGTAGTCGGTGAGCGCCGACACGCTGGTCCCCGCCGCCGCGAGCGCGATGCTGGCGATCTTCGCCGACGGGCAATCGGCCAGGAACGCGCCGCTGCCGGTGACGAGGCCGTTGGCGTAGTCCATCACCGAGTGCACGTCCTGCGGGATCAGCCGCGCGAGCGGGAGCACGCCCAGCAGCGGCTTTGAGGGCTCGCCCTGGCTGAGGGGGCGCTCCTGCTTCACGGTCCGATCGAAGACGCGATCGAGGGGCGCCTGCATCTCGAGATCGCCTGTGCTTCCGTCTGCATTCTTGTACGTATTCATCGTAGTCCTCCTGGCTTGCGCCCTAGCCAATGCAGCAGACGTACCTCCTCGCGGTCGCATCGGCGTCATCGTCCTCTGCGAGGTGTGCGAGGGCGAGGACGCGCGCTGGCTGCATCGAGCACGCGATCGAGCTGGCCGGCTCGGGGGGAGCCGCGCGCGGGTTGTCCGTGCGCTGCCGCGACGCCGAGCGTCGCCAGCACAATTGCGGGGCCCGAAGCGCCGGTGACGGGCAGCGACGGGGCGCGACGCCGAGGCCGCCGGGACGATCGCAGCGGGCCCAGGCGCTGGTGGCGGCCCGCGACGGGGGGCGACGCTGGGCGCCGTCCGGCAGCAGATTGCCGCGGGTGCGGTCGGGGCCTGTGGTCCCCACCAGCCCGGGCGCCGGATCGAGGGGTGTGCCTCGTGTGCCCCCGGTTCAACGTGGACGCGGAGATCTATGTGAGCTTGAAACGGCGGAGAAATCGCATCTTCATAATGCATCAAAATGAGTTCGAACATCATTCAGGGCATTGCCATCTCGGTATGAAATGCCATCTTTCTTTACTGGCAAATTATCCGCCGAATCAAGGTTAGGCGAGCGAGGTGCCGGTGCGAGCAGGGAGCGCCGATTCATGAGCCCTGGGAACAAGAAGCGCGGCCAAGTCGAGATGGTCTTCCGGACGCACGGTGGGAAGCGCCGGGGGGCGGGGCGCAAACCGAAGGGACAGCGTCGGGGCGCGTCCCACGCGGCGCGGCCCGAGCATGCTCCGCATCATCCGGTGCACGTGACGATGCGGGTCGTCGGCAGCGCCTCCGGTCTGCGCCGCCGGGACATCTACCTTGCGGTCCGCGAGGCGACGATCGTCACTGCCCGGCGCGAGGACTTTCGCATCGTGCATATGTCCATTCAGCGGGATCACATCCACCTGATCGTGGAGGCCGATAGTAGGCGCGCGCTCTCGAAGGGCGTCCAGGGCTTCTCGATCTCCGCCGCGCGGCAGATCAACAAGGCGATCACGGCGCGGGGCGGCGACCGGCGCACCGGCCGGGTCATCGGCGAGCGGTACCACGCGCGCCCGCTGACCTACCCGCGCGCCGTGCGCAACGCGATCGCATATCTGCTCGGGACCTGGCGCCACCACGGCGAGGATCGCGCCTCCTTCGCGCGGACCTGGAAGGTGGACCCGTTCTCGAGCGGCCCCGTCTTCTTCGACTGGCAGGAGCTCGCGGACTCGCCAGTCCTGTGGCCGCTGCGGCCGACGTATCACCCGCTGATCGTATTCCGGCCGCGGACGTGGCTGCTCCAGAGCTGGCCCCGGTTCCATCCGCTGATCTCCGTGTACGAGGTCCCGGGGCACGCCTGACCTCGCCGGTCCGCGCGATCGCGGTCGCGGTCGCGGTGCGCGCCGCCGATCCGGTGGTCGCGGGGCGCGAGTGGATCGGCTGACCCACGTTGTTGGCTCGTCCACTCGTCAGGCTACCTCGTGCTGCGAATCGACGTTGTCAGGCCTGCGGGCCCGCGGCTCACCGCGGCCTGACGTACCAGGCCGCGTCGGCGGCGCGTAGCTGCTCTGCCTGCTCGCGGGTCGCTTCTTCTGATCGTTTTTGAGATCGAGCTGATTCCCAGGATTCCCGGTCCACTCGGTCCACTCCCCTGTAACCCGGACCGCCCAATAGCGATCGCCGTCGACGAACACCGTTACGGCGAGGCTGCGAGCCCTCAGCCCCTGGAGAAGATCCGCGAGAGAATCGGCCGGGAGGCGTCCGTGGGTAACGAGACCCGGAGCCAGAATGTCGTGGCGGGAGGCAGGATTGAACTGCCGACCAAGGGCTTATGAGACCCCTGCTCTACCACTGAGCTACCCCGCCGAGAGAGGCGAGAAGCTAAAGGGTTCGGTGCGGGGAGGCAAGGGCTGGCGCGCGGGTTTTTGGTGGGCAAGGGGGGCGGGAGTGGGGCGGAAGCTTCCAAGGAAATCAGGAACATGGCTAGCCAATGAGGAATGGGTGCGGTATGGTGCAGGCCCAGATTCGGGGATCGTCTAATGGTAGGACAGCAGCCTTTGGAGCTGCTCATCTAGGTTCGAATCCTAGTCCCCGAACGAACGGTGGCTGCGAGCCCCGGAACGATGGATATGAAACTCGACAAGAGCACATCGCTGTTCTTCGCCACCAAGATCGATAGCAAGCTCCGCGAAGGGCTCGCGCTCTCGAAACCGGGCGACAAGAAATACTTTGACGGCAGCTCCGAAGAGTTTCTCCGGATCATGGAGATCGGCGACGAGAAGGACAAGGAGCGCTGGATCGGCAAGATCATCAAGCCGGGACCCGCGGTCACCGAGGTCGATGACATCCAGCGCAACATCCTGTCGATCCTCCGGCGCGTCGCCCCGAACGCCCGGATCCCGGCGTCCGCGGTCAAGATCTTCGTGCTCCAGGGCGCGCTCGCCTCGTCGGCCGTGATCGACGACGAGGGCGACGAGGAGGTCGAGGGCAGCGGCTCGTCAGGGCCGTACATCGTCGACCGGCTCGATCGCTACGACCGCTAGCGCGCGGCGCCGCGCGCGAGCGGGCGCACCAGCGCGACGAGCAGGATCGCCGCGCCGATCACCGTCGCGAGGGCCAGGACGCCGGCCCAGCTCACATGGATGCCGCGTGCGCGCGCGCTGGCGTCCACGAGCGCGAAGAACGAGGTGAGCCCGAGCGCGGCCACGCCGAGCGAGATGCCCAGGCCCCGCACCCGCGGGGCGGGCCGGCCCGCCAGGAGGACGACACCGGCCTGGAGCAGGAAGCCGACCGCCACGAGCCCGCCGAGCAGCGCGATTACCGAGAGCGCCTGGAGCTCGGGGGCGGCGTCCGTCGCGTCGAGCCACGACAGCGTGTGGCAGACAGGGCCGCTGCACTCCTCGATCCCGAGGACGCCGAGCGTGCCGCCAGGGCCGGTGAACCACGACGGCGACACGAGCGCGAGGAGGAGCATCAACCCGCACTGGAGCAGCAGGAGCCCGGCGATGCGCCCGCGAGGCTCGAACACTTCGGTGGGCACCGCGGCGCTGGCGGCGTCGGCCGAGGCAGCGGAGGCGGAGGCGACAGGGAAGCCGGCGCTGGGCAAGAGGTCGCCGAAGACGCCGAGGGTGAACAGCGGCCGCGCGTCGCGGCGGGCGGCCGCGTCGGGCACAGGCCGCGCGTCGCGGCGGGCGGGCGCGTCGGGCACAGGCTGCGCGTCGCGGCGGGCGGGCGCGTCGGGCGCAGGCCGCGCGTCGCGGCGGGCGGGCGCGTCGGGCGCAGGTCGCGCGTCGCGGCGGGCGGGCGCGTCGGGCGCAGGCCGCGCGTCGCGGCGGGCGGGCGCGTCGGGCGCAGGTCGCGCGTCGCGGAGAGACGCGTCAGCGTACGGGAGCTGCGCGGGGCCGAGCGCAGGGCTGCGCGATGGACCACACGATGGATCGTTCGAGTGGAGCAGGTGCAAGGCTCGTCTCCAGGGGTGAGGGTCAGCGCTGGTGAGGTCAGCGCTGGAGCATTCCGGCGAAGCCGCGGACCGACGCGATCGCGCCGACGAAGATCGGGCCGAATGGAAGGACGCGCTCACCGCTCGTGCGGGCGGTCTCGAACGTCGCGGCCGTGATGAGGACGCCAGCGACGACGAGGAAGATGCCGACGATGAGCTGTCGGATCGCGATGCTCCGCAGGTCGAAGTCGTCGGTGAGGCGTTGCATGGCGCGGTGGTGAGCAGGTCACGTGCCAGGCGCAACCCGATAGATCGAGTGAGCGCGCAGCGAGGTACAGCCGTGATTGATAGGTGCACCGACAGGTGCACCGCATGCTGTAGCTACAGGGGATGCAGCTGCACGCGAGATGGATACAGCTGCACCAGCATGATGCGCGGCGAGGACTCGCGGATGACACGGTGAGCGCAAACGCTCGTCGTCGACGCGACACATGAGCGTAGACGCTCAGTGGTCGCGCGACCGTCGCACGATCGTCGCGCGATCGTCGCGCGCGGGAGTTGCGCGGCCGCTACTCGAGTAGCAGCAGCGCGTCGCCGGCGTTCACGTCCATGCCGTCAGCGGCGATGACCTCGCGCACGCGCGCGGGCTCGCCGCTGTACGTCACCCGCGTGAACGTCTTCATGACCTCGAGCAGGCAGATCGTCGTCCCGGGCGCGAGCGCGTCGCCGGCGGCGACGAACGGCGGCTTATCGGGAGCAGGGCGGCCGTAGAAGCGGCCGCTCGTCGGCGCGCGGAAGACCCGGCCGCCCGCCCCGGGCGCGCCGCCCGCGCCGGGCGCGCCGGCACCGGCACCAACGCCAGCCCCGGCCCCGCCCGCGGGCGTCCCCTCGGCGAGCGCGTGGACATCGATCGTCGCGAGCACGGCGCCGAAGTCGACGGCGGGCCGCGCGACGCGGCCATCCCCGACGATGGCGGTCACGGCGCCGCGGACGCCATCGGGGACGATCAGCGCGGTGAGCCGGCCGAGGCTCTCGAGCTCCCCGAGCACGGCGCCCGGGTGCACGAGATCGCCGGCGCGGACGGCGAGCCGGAACAGCCCGGGCGCCGGGCTGACGAGCTCGATGGCGCCAGCACGACCCGTCGACGTCGGCGCCGACACCGGGCGCGCCGCGGCGGCGACCACGCGCTCGGGGCGGGTCACCGCAGGCCCCCGCGCACGCCGCCGACGAGCTCGCGCAGATCGTGCATCGACCAGATCCGCGGGTTCTTGACGCGGCGGTAGCCGGTGCCCTGGTACGCCATCTCGACGAGCGCGGCGAGGTACGCGCGCAGCTCGCCGAGCTCGACGATCTCGTCGGTGTCGAGCTGCCGTGCCGAGACGAACGGATCCATGTCGCCCTCGATGCGCGCCTCGGTCTCGGCCATCCCGGCCTCGATCTTCGCGCGCTCGGCGGGCTCGGTCGTCAGGATCTGGAAGTTGTCGTCGAGCTTCGTGTTGAACGCGGCGATCGCGAGCGTCCGGCCCTCCATCACCGAGAGCCGTGCGAGCGACGTGGAGAGCTGGATGACGGGATCGTACGGCAGGCCGCTCATCGCGTAGTAGCCGGCGCCCGACGCCTTGCGCAGGAGCACGGTGAACATCGGCGTCGAGTTCGTCGAGTTCGTGTAGATGAGCGAGCTGCCGTACGCGAGCAGGCCGTGCGCCTCGGCCTCGACGCCGATGTCGAAGCCACTGATGTCCTGCAGCCAGATGAGCGGGATGCCGTCGTCGTTGCACGCGCGAGAGAACGCGCTGATCTTCGCGATGCCGCCGCGGTAGAGGATGCCGCCGGGGCGCTGCCGGCCGGGGTGCTCGGGATCGCCGAGGAGGCCCTGGCGGTTGATGACGAGGCCGGCGTACAGCCCGCCGATCCGGCCGACGCCGCAGATCATCTCCTCGCCGACCTCGGGCATCACCTCCCAGAACAGCGACTGATCGACGAGCCGCGCGAGCACCTGGTGCGCGTCGTACGCCTCGCGGTGATCGGCGGGGAGCAGGCCCGAGAGCTCGGCGGCAGCGAAGCGCGGCTCGATCGGCCCGAGCTCGCCGCGGTAGAAGCCGGCGCCCGACGAGGGCAGCCGCGCCACGTCGCGGCGCAGGCATGCGAGCAACGTGTCATCGTCCGGAACCCGGACATCGGCGCAGCCGGACTGGTGGACGTGCACCTCGGGGCCGCCGATATCGAGCGACGTGATCTTCTGGCTCTTGGCGCCCTTGATGAGCGCCGCGCCGGCGATCACCATGTACGCCTGCTCGGTCATGTACACGCGGTCGGAGATGATCGGCATGTAGCCGCCGCCCGCGATGCAGTCGCCGAACACGCCCGCGATCTGCGGCACGCCGTGCGCCGAGAGCAGGCTGTTCATCTTGAAGATGTGGCCGGCGCCGCGCGCGCCGGGGAAGCTCTTGCTCTGCTCGGGCAAGAACAGCCCGGAGCAGTCGACGAGGTAGATCGTCGGCAGGCGCAGCCGCAGCGCCATCATCTGCGCGCGCTGGATCTTCTCGGGCGTGCGCGGCCACCACGCGCCCGAGGCGACGGTGTTGTCGTTCGCGATCACCATGCACCAGCGGCCCTCGACGCGCGCGAACGCGGTGACCACCCCGGCGCCGGGCGAGCGCTGATCGCCGGGGAACACCTCGCCGTAGTTGACGAACGTGCCGGTCTCGAACGTGCGCGTGCCGGGATCGGCGAGCCGGGCGAGCCGCTCGCGGGCGGTCAGCTTGCCCTTCTTGTGCACGCGGTCGACGTACGTGGGGCCCCAGCCGGCCTCGACCTCGCGCCGCCGCACGCGCAGCCGGTCCTCGAGGGCGGCGAGCGCTGCGCGCTGCGCGGCGAGCGTGCGCTCGTCGGTGAGCTCCGCGAGCGGGGCGCCGATCGGGACGAGAGGGACGAAGGCCATGGCAAAGCGGACGCTATCACCGCGCGCGCGGCTTCGTCTCGACCGCGGTGCGCAGCTCGAGGCCGCGATCGGAGACGTCGAGCGCCATCCGCATCCGGCCGTAGAGCTGCGCGTTGATGGCGTTCACGCTGGCCCGCTCGCCGCCGCGCCGGGCGGACAGCTCGGAGAAGCGGCCGTAGTCTGTGTCGGTGATGAAGAGCGGCGCCCGGTCGGGCGGCGCGCCGAGGGCGCGCTCGAGGCGCGCGCGTCCCTGCTTGCCGGCCGCGAGGAAGATCGCGCGCTCGCTCGCGCCGCCCGCGATCTCGTACGGCAGCGCGAGCTGGAGCCGATCGAGAGGCAGCGTGTGCAGCTTGCCGTCGGCCTCGAAGTCGATCGGCACCGCGTCCGCGATCACGGCGCGCCCGAGCGCGAACAGGGAGCTCGCGGCGGGCGAGCTCACGACCGCGAACGCCTCGAGGCGCGACGGGAGCGCGTCGTCGTCGTCGTACGAGGCGGACAGCACGTTCAGGAGGCCACCGCGGAGCTGGGCGAGCGGCGGGGGGAGCGGCTCGGCGAACAGGGCGGCGGCCTCGTCGTAGCGGGCCCGGAAGGCGGTCGCGTCACACGCGGCCGCGGCGCGCTGCGTGGCCTCGACGGCCGCCCGCAGGAGCGCCTGACCGCGCGGCAGATCGACGCCGGCCGCGACCATGAGCAGCGGCTTGTCGGCCAGGGCCTGGGCGTAGCCGGGGAGATCGACGCGGAGCGATCGCAGCTCACCGGCCAGGTCCGGCGCGACCTCGAGCACCATGTCGATGTCGTGCTGGGCGGGCGTGACCCCGTACCCGGCCACCAGGCGCGGCGCGCGCGCCGCGAGGCGATCGATCTCGGCCGCGCACGCTGGCGACGGGCGCCCGGCCGCCAGGATGTTCGTCAGGAGTCGCCGGGTGTCGGCGATCCCGACGGCCTGGCCGCCGAGGCGGTGCTTCTGCCGCGCGGCGGCCAGCTCCGCGCCGTCGGCCATGCTGCGCGCCGGCTTCTCGAGCCCGAGCACGTGCGGCAGCGCCGCGTCGAGCGCGCCGCGCGGGCCGATCGCGAGCGCGAGCTGATCCCCGGTGATCGCGAGGAGGGCGGGGTGCTCGCTGTCGTCGATCCACCAGAACGTGCGCCCCTCGCGGGCCTCGGGCGGGGGCAGCGGCAGCCCGGCCCGCTTCGCGATCCGCTGGATGGTGGCGAGTAGCACGCGGCCGTCGCGGATCTCGAGCCGCAGCACCGGGACGAGCCCCAGGCCGTAGATCGCGAAGCGCGGCGTCGCCGAGAGCCCGAGCGACTCGAACCCGGCGACGTTCCATTTGCCGTCGAGCTCCTCGAGCAGCACCGGCAGCAGGCGATCGGCCCACGCGCCGCCGCCGCTCGCGCGCTCGAGGCTGCTGCGGATCTCGGGCCCGACGAGATCGCGATACATCGCGAGCACCTCGAGCGGCATCGCCTCGAACGAGGCGAGCACGAACGGCGTATCGGCGGGGATCGACGCGAACAGCGCCGGCGCGGCGGGGCGCGGCGCGGCGGTGTGAGGCTTGCCGCCGCACGCGGCGAGCGCGAGCGCGAGCAGGGGGGCGAGGGCTCTGGCGCTGGCTGTGGCAGCGGCGATCATCGGGCGACTATACAGGGGCGACTACGCCGGGGCGCGGCTACGCAGGGCGCCGCCATGCCGGGCGCGGCCATACCGGCGCGGGCTACGCGGGAGGCCAGCCGGGGATCGCGCGCGTGTCGTAGCGGCCGGTGCGGAACGCCTCGCTCTTCAGGATCGCGAGGTGCATCGGGATCGTCGTCGGGACGCCCTCGACGGTGAACGCGGACAGCGCCTGCACCATGCGCTCGATCGCGTCGGCGCGATCCGCGCCGCGGACGATCAGCTTGGCGAGCAGCGAGTCGTAGAACGGCGGCACGACGTAGCCGGCCGTGACGTGCGTGTCGACGCGGATGCCCTCGCCCTCCGGCGGGCGCCACGCGGTGATCGTGCCGGGCGCGGGCAAAAAGCCCTGCGCGGGATCCTCGGCGTTGATCCGGCACTCGATCACGTGCCCGGCGGGCGCGATGTCCTCCTGCCGCCAGGCGAGCGGTCGCCCGGCGGCGGTCTCGATCTGCGCGCGGACGAGATCCTTGCCGGTGCGCTCCTCGGAGACGGTGTGCTCGACCTGCAGGCGGCAGTTGAGCTCCATGAACCGCAGCACCTGGCCGTCGAAGAGGAGCTCCATCGTGCCGGCGCCGACGTAGCCGACGGCGGCCGCGGCGCGCGCGGCGAGCGCGCAGGTCTCGGCGCGCACGGCGTCGGAGATGGCGGGGGATGGGCTCTCCTCGATCAGCTTCTGGTGGTTGCGCTGCACGGTGCAGTCGCGCTCGCCGAGGTGGACGGCGCGGCCGTAGCGGTCGGCGAAGATCTGGATCTCGACGTGGCGGCCGTCCTCGATCAGCCGCTCGAGGAAGACGCGGTCGCCGCCGAACGCGGCGCGCGCCTCGGCCTGCGCCTCGGCGTAGCGCGCGTCGACCTCGTCGGCGGAGCGGGCGATCCGCATGCCGCGCCCGCCGCCGCCGTTCTCGGCCTTGAACAGGACGGGGAAGCCGACGGCCGCGGCGACGCGGCGCGCGTCCTCGGGGCCGGCGAGCACGCCGTCGCTGCCGGGGATGACGTGCAGGCCGGCGGCGCGCATCGCGGCCTTCGCGCGGGTCTTGGAGCCCATCAGATCGGTGACGTGCGGCGGCGGCCCGATGAACGTCACGCCGTGCTGCGCGCAGAGCTGCGCGAGCAGCGGGTTCTCCGAGAGGAAGCCCCAGCCGGGGTGCAGCGCCGAGCAGCGGGCCTGCACCGCGGCCTGCACGACGCGCACGGGATCGAGGTACGACTGCGCGGCGCGGGCGGGGCCGAGCACGACGACCTCGCGGCGGGCGCCGCCCGGGCCTTGGCGGGTATACGGCGCGTCGCGGTCGGCCTCGCTGACGGCGAACACCGGCGTGATGCCGAGCGCGTCGCACGTGCGCGCGACGCGGACGGCGACCTCGCCGCGGTTCGCGATCAGGATGCGGTGGAAGAGCGGCGGCGGCACGCGCCGGACGCTAGCACGGCGCGTTCGCTCCGCGGGGCGGCTGGGCTTGCGCGCGCTATGCGGGCGCGACTGCTTCCCGGGCTACTTCTTCAGGTTCACGAGGCACGCGTCGGCGCTCGAGACCTCGAACTTGCCGGGCGCCTCCATGTCGACGGACGTGACGGTGCCGTCCTCGACGACGAGCACGCCGCGGCGGGCGCGGGTGCCCATGCCGTGCGCGCTGAGATCGGCGTCGATGCCGAGCGCCTTCGAGAACGCGCCGGCGCCGTCGGCGAGCATGACGACCTTGCCGAGCGCGTTGTGCTCCTTGGCCCACGCCTCCATGACCCACGCGTCGTTGACCGACAGGCACGCGATGAGGTTCACGCCCTGCGCCGTGAGCTCGGGGTGCTTCTCGACGTAGCCGGGCAGGTGCTTCTGCGAGCACGTCGGCGTGAACGCGCCGGGGAGTGAGAAGAGGATGACCTTCTTGCCGGCGAACAGCGCGGCGGTGTCGACGTCGGAGGTACCCTCGCCGGTGACCTGCTTGATGGTGACGGAGGGGATCTTCTGGCCTGAGCTGATCATGGCGATCGCTTACCACAGAGGTTCGCGGCGATGTGGCAGGTGCGGCCGAAGCGATCGCGGTCCGCGGGGGCAGGCGCGGCCGGAGGCAGGGGCTCGGGCGTGGGCGGGGTGGGCGAGGGGATGGGCGGGGGGGTGGGCGGTGGCGCTCGGAGCGCGGCGTCGGCGACGGCCCAGGCGCCGCTGGCGCAGTCGTGCGAGGCGGTGACGGCGAGGAGGAACGCGGCGCAGCTGGGATCAAGCGCGTGGACGCGAGCGTAGATCAGATCGTCGAGGCCGGCGAGCGTGCGCCAGCGCGCGCCGTCGTGGAGGAACACGGCGTCGAGCGGCCGGCCGTCGAGCTCGGCGACGAAGCTCGGGTACAGCGGCGGGAGCGCCCAGCGCTGCCAGAGCTGGCCGGGGGTCAGGCGGGGATCGTCGGCGTAGTGCCGGCGCACGGTGACGGCGCCAGGGCGGAGCTGGCCGGCGAGCGCGCGCAGCCGGGCGGCGGGGGCGAGCTCCTCCCAGCGGGCGCGGTACGGCTCGACGACGGTGCGCTGCCAGAGGGCGCGATCGAGCGGCCAGCGGGGGAGCTCGCGCGCGGCGGCCTCGGGATCGGCGGCCAGGCGGCCGAGGTAGGCGGCGAGATCGTCCGCGGAGCCGGGCGGCGGACCGGCGGGCGCGCGGCGGCAGGCGGCGAGCGCGAGCGCGAGCGCCAGCGCCAGGGCGGAGCAGGCGGCGAGGGCCGGGGCGGCGCGCACGGCGCGTCAGCTCGGCGGGGCCGGGGCGAGCCGGCTCGGGCGGCGCGGCCGCGGCGCCTCGGCGTCTGCGTCGCGGGGCGCCGGCAGCGGCAGGCCGAGGAGCAGCTTGATCGCGACGGACGCGGCCGTCATGCCGAACACCGACGGCACGAACGCGACCGAGCCCTCGACGCGGTTTCGGTGCTCGCAGTCGTTCACGCCGTTGTGGCCGCCGGGGCAGACGCACTGGAACGCGCCGTCGTCGTAGGCGAGCGCGCGCGGCGCGATCGGCGGCTCCTCGGAGTAGACGGCCCACACGCCGAGGGGCCGGGTGCAGTCGAGATCGTGCTTGCGGCGCAGGTTCTTGCGGAGGTCGCGCGCGAACGGATCGACGCGCGTCTGCGAGAGGTCCGCGACGCGGACGGCGGTGGGATCGAGGCGCGCGGCGGCGCCCATCGCCGACACGATGCGCAGCCGCTCGCGCACGCACGTCGCGATGAGGTGCAGCTTCGCTGCGACGTTGTCGATCGCGTCGACGACGACGTCCGGCTCGGGCACGAGCAGCCGCGCCGAGGTCTCCGCGCGGTAGAACTCGGCGCGCGGATCGATCACGGCGTCGGGGTTGATGAGGCGGAGCCGCTCGGCCATGACCGAGACCTTGGGCTTGCCGAGCGTGCCCTTCGCGGCGTGGAGCTGGCGGTTCACGTTGGTCACGCAGATGCGGTCGTAATCGACGAGCACCACGCGCCCGACGCCGCTGCGGACGAGCGCCTCGGCCGCGAACGAGCCGACGCCGCCCATGCCGAGCACGGTCACCGTGGCGCGCGCGAGCCGCTCGACGCCCTCGTCGCCGAGCAGGCGGGCGGTGCGATCGAACCGGCGGTGCGTCATCGCGGCAGGATGGCCTGGGACCAGCTGCGAAACAAGCGCGCGGCGTTGGCGGCGGTGCGCGCGGCGACCTCCGCCGGATCCTCGGCGCGCGCGGCGGCGAGCCCGGCGATCACCGCCGGCAGGAACGCGGGCTCGGAGCGGCTCCCCTTCTTCGCCGATCCCCGCGGCGCCTGGTCCGGCGCGTCGGTCTCGGCGAGGAGCAGCGCGGCCGGCACCGCGCGCGCCGCCTCGATGGGGCGCCGGGCATTCTCGTACGTGACCGGGCCGGCGAACGAGAACGCGCAGCCGAGGTCGCGGTAGACCGGGACCAGATCGGCGCCGCCCGAGTAGCTGTGCAGGATGATCGACGGCACGCCGCCCTGCGCGGCGCGCTCCTCGCGCAGGATCCGCGGCGCGGCGTCGTGCGCGCGCAGGACGTGGACGACGAGCGGCTTGCCCGTCTCGCGCGCGACCCGGAGGTGTGCGCGGAAGATGCGCTCCTGCAGCTCGCGGGCGCCGGTGCCGCCGTCGAGCCCGCACTCGCCGATCGCGATCGCGCCCTCGCTCGCGCGCGCGAGCGCTGCTTCCAGGTCGCCGGGCAGCTCGTCGCCGCCGAGCTCCGGGACGATCTGCGGGTGGATGCCGATGGCGATCCGGACGCCCGCGGCGGCGTGCCGCCGGGCGAGCGCGCCGAGCGCGTCCCACGTGCGCGGCCGGATCGCCGGGATCAGCATCCCCGTGACGCCCGCGGCGCCCGCCCGCGCGATCACCTCGTCGCGGTCCGCGTCGAACGCGGCGACGTCGAGGTGGCAGTGGGTGTCGATCACGCGGCGGCGAGCGTAGCGCCGGTGGCCGCTACTTGTGCTTGTCGGGTGCGCCCGGCTGCGGCACGGACGCCGACGGCGCGTGCGGATAGTCGGGCTGGGCCTGGCCCTGGCGCTGCTGCTCGCGGTTCATCCGATCATCCTCGAACGCCTGGTTGTTCGGGTTCTTCACGTTGCTGCGCTGATCGTTGGGCCGGGGCTCGGTCTGGTTGTTCTTGCCCTGGTTCTGGTTCTGATTCTGGTTCTTGTTCTTGTTGTCAGGCATAAGCTCTGCTCCTTCAAGGGCCGACATCGGAACCGTGGCACCTCGACGGGGTGTGGGCACCTCGATCGCGCGCCGTCTGTCGCGAGGACGTCCTCGCGTACGTGATCTCCTCGGTAGGACCGCGGCGCGCGCCTCCCCGGTAAGAGATAAGATGCGCGGCGTGCGGTTCTGGACACGCTGGATGGCGTGGCTCAACAGCAGCGATGCGCACGTGGCGCAGTGGCTGCGCGCGGGCCGCGACGCGCTGCTCGGAGAGATGACGATCCTCGCCGGGGGCACGGCGCTGTTCGCCGTGATCTCGGTGGTCCCCACGCTCGCGGCGACCGTGGCGCTGTACGGCGTGATCGCCGATCCGAAGCAGATCGAGGCGCACTTCGAGGGGCTCGAGGCCGTGCTGCCGCCGCAGGTGGCGGACTTCATGGCCGCGCACCTCGCGCGCAAGGCGGCGGGCTCGCACTCCGAGCTGGGGATCGCGCTGGCGGTGAGCGTCTTCGTCGCGATCTACGCGTCGCGCGGCGCGGCGCACGCGATGATCGACTCGCTGAACCGGGCGTACCGCGTCCGCGAGCGGCGCTCGGCCCTGCACAAGCTGCTCGTCACGCTCGCGATGGCGGGCGGCACGCTGGTCGGCATCTTGCTGATGCTCGGCGTCGTGGTCGTCCTGCCGACGGTCTTCACGGTGGCGGGCCTCGGCGGCTACGCGATCGTGGAGTGGCTGCGCTGGCCGGCCCTGATGAGCGTCATGTTCGGGACGCTCCTGGCGCTGTACCGCTACGCGCCGTCGCCGCGCCCGCTCGGCACGGTGCGCCACCTCTGGCCGGGGGCGCTGACCGCGACGGTGCTGGTGGTGATCGTCTCGATCGGGCTGTCGATCTGGGTCGATCGCGTGGCCAGGTACGACCTCACGTACGGCACGTTCGGCAGCGTGGTCGTCGTGCTCTTGTGGTTCTACCTGTCGGTGATCGCGATCGTCGTGGGCGGCTTCGTCAACGCCGAGCTCGAGCGCCACTCCGGCGCGCCCGCGCCGGACCGATCGATGTACTGAGCATCGGCCGGCCCGGCGGCGAGCGGCTGACGAGCGTCCGGCTCACCTGCGGGCGCCGAAGAACGTCGCCTCGGCGAGCGGCGCCGGGGTGCCGGCGTAGCTGACGCTCCCGCTCCACGCGCCGGTCACGAGCTCGTCCATGTCGCCGTCGCGGTCCTTGTCCACGCCGCGCGCCTGGCCGGTCAGGCGGAGCTCGAGGGCCGCGCCGTCGAGCTGGCTCAGCAGGTCGTAGAGCGCGCTCGCGCCCGCGGCGAGGCCGGAGCTGCAGGCGGCCTCGAACGTGCTCGCCGAGCCAAAGCCGATCGCCTCGTAGACGTACTTGCCGACGGCCTTGCAGCTCACCGCGCCCCGGAGCAGCTGGCCCAGGTTCGTGGCCGCGGGATCGATCATCGGGATCAGCGCCCGATCGACGGCGAGCCGCAGCACCTGGCCGTAGCCGAGCGGCACCGCGTGCTCACCGATCGTGACGAGGCCGGTCCGAGCGAGCGCGACGGCGAGGCCGGCGACGCGCGTCTCGGGGAGGCCGTGGTCCGCGAACGGAAGCTCGTGCGCGATGCCGTCGATCTCGAAGTGCAGGCCGGTGACGACCTTGGTGGCGCTGCCCGCGGCGTCGACCTCGAGCGTCTCCAGCGTGCCGAAGCTCCTCGTCACCTGGCCGAGCCCGCCGGCGAGCTTCAGCATCCTGGTGACGAACGCCGGCGCGATCTCGAGGACGCGATCGTTCAGGTAGCCGGCGACAAACGGCGTCGCCGCCACGACCGCGCTCTTGATCGGGCCGCTCGGCAGCGCGGCCGCGAGCCGCTCGACGATGAACAGCGTCGGATCGTCCGGCGAGTCCGTGGCATCGATGATGTAGCCGACGACCTGCCCGGCGGTGCCGGGGACGCTCGTGGCGAGGTCGAACTGGCTCTGCAGCGCGTAGGCGCCCGCGACGCGGGTGGGCACCGGCTGCGCGGGATCGCCGCCGCCGCCGCTGCCGCCGCCGTCGTCATCGGGAGGGCCGCTGGTGTCGCCCCCGGTGTCGGAGGTGCAGCCGGCCACGGTCACAGCGAACAGGATGGAGAGCGAGAGGAAGGTCTTCATGGTGATTCTCCGTCGAAGGTGGACGGCGGACCGCCGTGCAGCGCGTGTGCCGCGCGCGATCGCGCCCGGCGCGCGGCGCAAAACAGCGAGTTGCGCGTGAGCGCGGCGCGAGGTGGAGACTGCCGAGGTCGGGCCAGGCGATCCCGCGGGCACGGCCGACCCGATGCGCGTGTCCGGTGTACGGACGGCGGTGTCCGAAATTCGGACGAGCCTCGCTCAGCGGACTCAGCCGGTTCGCCGGGAGCGGGCCGTGCGCGGCGCGGCCGGTGTGCAGCGCGGGCGGGCGCGGCCGGTGCGCAGCGCGGGCGTGGGCGCGCAGCGCGGGCAGGCGGGCGCGGGAGCGGCCGGAGCCGGCGCGCGGGCGTGGGTCGTGCGCGGCGCGGCGCGGCGCCGGAGCCGAAACCGGACCGAAAAAAAACCGGCCGGAGCGGGCGGCTCCGGCCGGTAGGCCAGGTTTGCGGCGCGGCGGGCGGACCACCCACGTTTGCGCCGAAAGCGGCGGGTTACTTCGTGCGCCGAAGACCGGCGCACCCTGAGATTCATTGCAGAGGCTGTGCCCGCGCGCTCGCGGTGTCGGCGCTTGTGCGGCCGCGGACTTGGCTGGACCATGGCGGCTCGGCTAGCCGGGGTCAGCTGTCGCGCTGGAGCCAGTTGACCAGACTTTTTAGGTACTTGTCGCGACTTTCGCGTGGTGACGCTTACGGCTCTTGCTGCGAGGCTTCGCGCTCCCGCGCTGCCCCCAGCTCCCGCCGTGCTGCGTCCTTCGAGCTACCCGGACCGTCTACCCAGGTAGCGCTTCGCGCGTCCGTCCCCCCCCGCGCCCGCCGTGCCGTGCCGGTGCCGGTGCTGTGCCAGCACCGGTGCCGCCCGCCGCCGCCCGCTACGCCGACGCCGCCGTCAGCGGCGCCTGCTCGCGCGTCTGCAGGAACCGGAGCTGCGGGTAATCCTGCTTCGCGCGGCCGAGCTGCCACTCGTTGCGCGCCAGGAACACGGTGGCGCCGGAGTGATCCTCGGCGATGTTGTCGCGGTTGGCGTCGGCGAACCGCTTGATGAGCTTCGGATCGTCCGCGTCCACCCAGCGCGCGACCTCGAACGCCGTCGCCTCGAAGTGGCAGGGCAGGTCGTACTCGGACCGGATCCGGTCGGCGAGCACGTCGAACTGCAGCGCGCCGACGACGCCGACGACGAAGTCCGAGCCGAGGAACATCTTGAACACCTGGGCGGCGCCCTCCTCGGCGATCTGCTCGAGCGCGCGGCCGAGGTGCTTGGCCTTCATCGGATCGTCGGCGCGCACGCGGCGCAGGAACTCCGGCGCGAAGCTCGGGATGCCGGTGAAGTGCAGCTCCTCGCCCTCGGTGAGCGCGTCGCCGATGCGCAGGGTGCCGTGGTTCGGGATGCCGATGATGTCGCCGGCCCACGCCTCCTCGGCGAGCTCGCGCTCGTTGGCCTGGAACAGCATCGCGTTGTGGACGCCGAGCGCCTTGCCGGTGCGCGGCACGGTGAGCTTCATGCCGCGCTGGAAGTGGCCCGAGGCGAGGCGCACGAACGCGATCCGATCGCGGTGCTTCGGATCCATGTTCGCCTGGATCTTGAAGACGAAGCCGGAGACCTTCGGCTCGTCGGGGAGCACCGACCGCTCGCGCGTCGGCTGCGAGCGGGGCGGCGGCGCCAGGCGGGCGAGGCCGGCGAGCAGCTCACGCACTCCGAAGTTGTTGACCGCGCTGCCGAAGAAGACCGGCGTCTGGTGCCCGGCGCGGTACATCTCGAGGTCGAATTTGGGGCACAGGCCCCGGACCATCTCGACGTCCTCGCGGAGCTTGCGGGCGGCCGCCTCGGGCAAGAGCGCGGAGAGCCGCGGATCGGCGAGCCCCTCGACGCGGACGCCCTCCTGGAGGTACTCGCCGCGCGTCCGCTCCATCAGCATGAGCTGATCGGCGAACAGGTCGTAGCAGCCGAGGAAGTCCTTGCCCATGCCGATCGGCCAGCTCGCGGGCGTGACCTCGAGCTGGAGGTCGCGCCCGATCTCGTCGAGCAGATCGAACGGATCGCGGCCGTCGCGGTCCATCTTGTTGATGAACGTGGTGATCGGCACGTCGCGTAGCCGGCACACCTCGAACAGCTTGCGCGTCTGCGTCTCGATGCCCTTCGCCGCGTCGATGACCATGACGGCCGAGTCGACCGCGGTCAGCGTCCGGTAGGTGTCCTCGCTGAAGTCCTCGTGGCCGGGCGTGTCGAGCAGGTTGAACGTGCGCTCGTCGTACTCGAACGTCATCACCGACGTCGTCACGGAGATGCCGCGCTCGCGCTCGACCTTCATCCAGTCGCTGCGGGCGCGCCGCCGGTCGCCGCGCGCCTTGACCGCGCCGGCGAGCTGGATCGCGCCGCCGAACAGGAGCAGCTTCTCGGTCAGCGTGGTCTTGCCCGCGTCGGGGTGCGCGATGATCGCGAACGTGCGCCGCTTCGCGATCGGCGCGGGGAGCTCAACTTCGGACACGATGGCGCAATCTACGCAGACGGTCCGGGCGGCGCAACCGCTACTCGAGGCG
>Ga0247790_10000230_pt1 | contig 27327 bp, 18 predicted proteins | sample UWRJS171409R4_FD_179913 | JGI IMG/M metagenome (GOLD analysis project Ga0247790, IMG submission 179913) | Soil microbial communities from Arlington Agricultural Research Station in Wisconsin, United States - UWRJ-S171-409R-4 | ecosystem: Environmental > Terrestrial > Soil > Agricultural land...
AGATCCCAGACCTTCAGCGTCCGGTCCGCGGACGCCGAGATCAGCCGCCGCCCATCGGCCGTCACCGCACAGCCTCGCACCGCGCCGGCATGGCCTTCCAACGTGGTGAGCGCGCGCCCGCTTTCGAGGTCCCAGACCCGTAGTGTCCGGTCCTCGGACGTCGAGATCACGCGCCGCCCGTCCGGCGCCACCGTGCACCCCCACACCCAACCCGTGTGGCCCTCCAGCGTGGCTAGCTCGCGTCCGCCGTCGAGCTCCCAGACCTTCAACGTCCCGTCGCCCGACGCCGAGACCACGCGTCGATCGTCCACTGTCACCGCGCACGCATTCACCCAGCCGGCGTGACCTTCCAGCGTGACGAGCTCGCGCCCGCGCTCGATGTCCCAGATCTTCAGCGTCCCATCCGTCGACGCCGAGATCGCGCACCGGCCATCTCTCGTCACCGCGCACGCGTTCACTCCGCCGCTATGGCCGCCGAGGGTCGCAATCTCCCTCCCGAGATCGAGATCCCAGACCTTCAGCGTTCCATCGCTCGACGCCGAGACCACGCGCCGGCCGTCCGGGGTCACCGCGCACGCCCGTACCTCGTCGGTGTGGCCTGCCAGGGTAGTGAGCTCTCGCTGGCTCTCGAGCCCCCAGACCTTCAGCGTGTGATCACCCGACGCCGAAATCACGCGCTGTCCGTCGCCCGTCACCACGCACGCGTACACAGGACCGGTGTGACCCTTCAGGGCACCGAAATAGAACCCGTGCTCGAGATCCCAGAGCCGCAGGGTCCTGTCCCACGACGCCGAGATCACGAACGAGCGGTATTCCCTCATCGCGATTGCGCACGCCCTCACTGGGCCCGCGTGGCCAACGAGGTTGCGCACCAGGGCAGAGCTCTCGCACGTCGCATGGTGCCGGATCCGCAGGAATCCCGGCTCAGCGGGGACCCGCAGCTGCTCGTCTAGGTCGGACGCGCTCCACCCGAGCCGCCGCAACCGGTTCCACAGGAGCGCCCCGACCGCCTCGGGGGCGTTTTGGAGCCAGTGCGACTCGCGGGCGAGCGCCTGCGCCAGATCTCCGAGGCGCCGCCCGAGCCCCTCGTCGCCGCGCGAGCGACAGCGATCGGCTGCCCACGCCACGTCGGCTTCCGCCTCGTGCACGCCCAGCTCGCGACACTTCGCTTCCAGGAAGCGCGCATCGGCGGCCACGCACCACGCGTCGGCCCAATCGCCGGCCTCGGCGCGATGAACCAGCGCGTAGCGCAGGGCGTACCGCCGCGCCGCTTCCTCCGCAGGCGCCGGCCAGGTCGCCAGCGTCCGCGCCAGCGTCCCGTGATGGACGCGCATGGTGGCCGCGCCGAGCCGCTCCCCCATCAGCTCGCGCACCCAGTCGTGGCGCGGCCGATACGCCTCGACGCCCGCCCAGGAGGCCGGCTCCTCGAGCAAAAGTTGCCGCGCGTCGCGCGCGAACCGCTCCTTCTCCTCGTAGCTCCACGACGCAAGCTCCGCAAGCGTGTCCAGGGGCAGCGCCTCCCGCGCCGCGCACAGGAGCCCGAGCCCCGCGCGCACGCTCTCGCGCGACGCGGCGCGGTCCCAGATCTCGCCTATCAGCCGCTTGAGCCCGCGTGGGCTTCGATCGGCGCGGCGCTCCGGCGCGGACAGATCTCGCAGTGCGTCGCGGAGCATCACGGCGTGCAGCACGTTGCCCTCGGCGCTCTCGATCGCGGCGGCCACCACAGCGGCCGGCAGCGGCGGCTCGAAGCGAGGTGCGGCAGATTCCCAGAAGCCGCGCACGACCACCTCGTTGGAGTCCGCCCACCGGACATCGTCGAGGTCCAGGCGTCGGAGCGGACTCTGCGCCTCGAGCCAGCTCAGGTGCGGGTACGTCGGCCGCGTGGCGCACAAAAGCCGGACCCCTGACGGCAGCACGTGCGGCAGGAAGCGGGGCAACGGATTATCGCCCGGCTCAGCGCAAGTCTCGTCGAGGCCGTCGACCACGATCACTAAGCGCCCGGCCGAGCCGAGCTGCTGCGACACGCGTCCGAGCAGCTCGATCAGGCGCCGCTCGGGCTTCACCGCAGGATCGCACAGGTCGGGAAACGCGTCCTCGATCTGCGCGGCCAGCGACACTGCGATCACGTCGGGCTGATCCCAGTCGGCGACTTGGCGGCGGACTAGGTGATGCGGCACCACCGCGCCGGCGGCCTCGCGCCGCGCGATCCACACCGACAGGATGGCGCTCTTGCCCATCCCCGGACCGCCGGTGACCGCGACCCATCGGGTCTCCTCGGATCCGAGGAGCCACTCGTCCAAGCGCGCCAGCACGTCCTCGCGACCAACGAACCCGTCGTGTCGCTGGCGCTCTGCCGTGAAGTCGATCAGCCCCGCACGCTTCGGCGTCGCCGGCGGGGCTACTGAGGGTCCGCGGCGAGGACGAGCCGGTTCGCGTCGACCCCGGCGCGGACCTTAAGTTGCGGGAGCTCACCGTCGCGTAGCCCCTCGAGGGCAATCGCGGCGCGCCCCTGCTTGTGCGCGGTCGCGACCGACTCGCGCTCCCCAAGGCCGCCGTAGAAGCCGATCGCGAAGCTACGCGCCGCGTCGTCGCGGATCGGGCCGCCCATTCCCACGACGCAGTCCACGTGTGTCAGGAGCGCCTCGGCCTGCGACTCGCTGTAGCAGGCGCTCAGGACCACCAGCTTGACCGACGCCCCGGCCGCACCGAACGCCTCTTCGAGCGCCGCGGTCGAGACGAGCCGGGGCTGGCCATCGGGCCCCTGGAAGAACAGGCCGTGCTCGAGCTCGCCGCCGCTCTCGCCAGGCGCGACAACGACGTCCCGGCGCGGCGACTGCTCCGACGGTGCCAGTTCCGATGGCTCCTCGCCAGCCACGCCCCGGCCACCGTGACCGCTGAAGTGGACCACCGTCGGCCTCAGCTTGCGCAGCTCCCGGAGCAGATCGAGCGGCTCCGCGGCCCACCGCGTCTCGAGCTCAAAGCGATCGCGGCAGCCGGCGCTATCCAGCTCCTTCTGGATCGCGCGCGCCTCTTGATAGAGCGCAAGCCAGTCGGTGCCGCTCGGGTTGGCGGCCAAGAACAGGATGGTGTGCTTCTTCATCAGCGACCTCGGGCTCGTACTACGCCCCCACGACGTTCGCGATCGGAGATCCCATCGAGCCATCGGCTACGGCTTGGCCGGCGTGACGTTGTATGCGTCGGACGCGTCGATCCAACCAAGCTTGCCGTCCTCGACATAGACCACGACGTCGATCTTCTCGCCGTCAATGACGGTGAGGGGTCGGCCGGCGATCTCGAGCGGAGAGAGCGCATAGAAGAGGCTCCGCTCGGCGTCATTGGCCGCGCGGGACTTGCCCTCCGTCACGACCCGCGCGAACCCGATGAACACGCGGCTGGCCAGGAGGGCGTCGTGATCCGCCGCCTCGAGGTACATGCGCATCTCGAGGACCTGCATCGTGCCCCGGGCCGGGAACACCGACTTCGCGGGCGTCCCGATCTTCGCGAACGCCGCGTCCTTGGCCAAAAGCTCCCACAGGGCTGGACCGATCACGAACGCCCCGCCGAACACGGCATCCGGCTTCGCCTTGCCGCTCCCGATAACAGCGAACATCTCCATCGCCTCACGCTCCACCTTCGGATCGGGCATCGGCGCGCCCCACTTCGGCGCGCCGAGCGCCTCGGCGGTCCCAGGCTTGCCGTCACCAGCGGCCGGGCGCGCCGACACTTGCGGCGGCGGAGCCGCCGACCTGGAGCACGCAAGCAGCATCACCAGCACGAGAGCGCGCGCACGCAGCTTCACGGCGCGAGCATGGCACGGGTCCTCGACTCCGTCCGAGCCACTCGGCGTGGTGCTTGAGCCCGCGGCGAAGCTCCGGCATCGTCGGGACCACGCCGGTCCCCAGTGGGCGCCCCGCCCGATGCGCGGGCAGCGTCAGCCGCGCCTGATGCGCGCGCCGCATCCCCCGCGCCTGATGCGCGCGCCGCATCACCCGTGAGGCGCGAGTCTCCAAGCTGACTCCCCGCGAAGTCAGCCCCCCGCGCGTAACAACGCGGATCCCTGCCGCCACCGCCGCGTAATCGCGCACACGCGCGCGCTCACGGCCGATCGCTGCGATGGCACGCCTCGTGATGAGGATTCGCCGCGTGGCAGTCGTCGCTCCGCTCCTCCGCCGCCGGCCTGAAGAGGCCGCCACGATCGATCAACGGCCCACCATCCCCGAGGCCGAGCCCGAGCCGCGCCCGAGCCGCGCGTCGCGGCGATCATCGCGGCGGCGGTACGAGACCGGCGAGGTGGTCGGGCGCGGCGGCATGGGCGAGGTCGTCTCCGCCCGCGATCTGCACCTCGGCCGCGAGATCGCCGTGAAGCGGCTGCTCGCGCCGGAGCCGAGCGAGCGCGCGATCTACCGATTCCTGCGCGAGGCGCGGATCCAGGCTCGCCTCGATCACCCCGCCATCGTCCCCGTCTACGACGTCGGGCACGACGCCCAGGGGCGGCCGTACTTCACCATGAAGAAGGTGAACGGCACGACGCTCTCCGAGCTCTTGCGCCGCCCCGGCGCGTCGGCCGCCGCGCGGCCGCGGCTCCTCCGCGCGTTCGTCGACGTCTGCCTCGCGATCGAGCTCGCGCACACGCGCGGTATCGTCCACCGCGACATCAAGCCCGAGAACCTCGTGCTCGGCGACTTCGGCGAGGTCTACGTCCTCGACTGGGGCCTCGCGCGGGTCCTCGGCGAGCCCGACGATCTCGACATCGTGCACGGCATCCCGCACCACCGCACCGCCGCCGGCGTCCTGCTCGGCACGCCCGGCTACATGGGGCCCGAGCAGGTCCGCGGCGAGGCCGACCTCGACGGCGCTGCCGACGTCTACGCGCTCGGCTGCATCCTGTTCGAGATCCTCGCCGGATCCCCGCTGCACCCGAGCGGCAAGGCCGGCCTCGCGAGCGCGCTCGCCGGCGCCGACGCCCACCCCTCCTCGCGCGCGCCCGACGTCCCGCCCGAGCTCGACGAGCTGTGCGTTCGCGCCACCGGCGATCGGTACCAGCGGCCCAGCGCGCGCGAGCTCGGCGAGCGCGTCCAGCGCTTCCTCGACGGCGATCGCGACCTGATGCTCCGGCAGGAGCTCGCGCGCCAGCACCTCACGCGTGCGCGCGTCGCGTACGAGCGCAGCGCGGGGCACGGCCCCGGGCACAGGCTCGAGCGCGGCGACGCCACGTTCGCTCGCGGCGTCGCGATGCGCGAGGCCGGCCGCGCGCTCGCGCTCGATCCGTCGCTCGACGGCCCCGCGGAGCTCGTCGGGCGGCTGATGCTCGAGCCGTCGCGCGATACGCCGCCCGAGGTCCTGACCGAGCTCGAGGCCGACGCGACCGCGGCGAACCGCAGCCAGGCGCGGATCGCGCTGTTCATGTCGATCGGCTACCTCGGGTTCTTGCCCGCGCTCCTCGGCTACCGCGGCACGAACCTCTACGCCCTCGCGTTCGCCGCCTTCGTCGTCGGGAACGGCCTGCTCATGCTCCTGCGCTCGCGCGGCCACGGCCCCGCGATCCTCCACACGCCCGCCGCCGTCGCGCTCCGCAACGCCGTCCTGATCGGCATGCTCGGCTGCTTCTACTCGCCGTTCCAGATCGCGCCCGGCCTCGCCGCGGTGACCACCGCCGCGCTGCTCAACGCGCCGCTGTTCCGGCGCCCGCGCCACGTCGCGTTCCTCCTCGGCTCGATGATCGCGGCCGTGCTCCTGCCGTGGCTCGCCGAGCTCGCCGGGCTTGTGCCCCAGACGTTCCGCTTCCTCGAGGACGGGGTCCTGATCCACACGCCTGACCTCGCCGGCGGCGCCGCCGCGCGCGCGTTCAGCTGGGTGGCGTTCAGCACCGTCCTGCTCGCGGCGGCGACGATGATCGCGTACTTCGTGCGCCGCGCCGAGCAGGAGTCCCGCCGCCGGCTGCACCTGCAGGCGTGGCACCTGCGCCAGCTCGTCAAGTAAGGCGAGCCGCCGCCCGCGCCGCCAACCGCGCTGCGCCACGCGCTCGCGGCGCTCGGCGAATGCAGCCGGCGGTGAGCGCAGGGTGACCGCATCCGCGGCGCGAGCTACGCTGCGCCGCCCGCGCCGCTGCCTTCGCATGATCATCGCGCTCGTCCTCTTCTCCGCGTTCCTCCACGCTGCGTGGAACGCGCTCCTGCGGCTCGAGACGGACAAGGACCGCGCGCTCGTCGCCGCCGTCGGGGCCGCGACCGCGTTCGCGATCGCCGTCGCCGCCGTCCGCTGGGCGCTCGGCGAGCCGCCGTTCCCCGGCGCGGCGTCCGTCGGCTGGGCGCTCGCCGCCGGTGTGCTCGAGGTCGCGTACTTCACGTCGCTCGCGCGCGCGCTCGCCGCCGGGCCGCTCGGGCCCGTGTACACGATCTCGCGCGGCGGCGCGCTCGTGCTCGTCTGGCCGCTCTCGGTCGCCGCGTTCGGCGAGATCGTCACGATCCCGGCGCTCGCCGGCAGCGCGATCGTGCTGGCCGGCCTGGCGCTGTCGAGCGCGGGCCTGCCGCGCCGCGCGGCACCGGAGCCGTCCGCCCCGGGCGGCGCGCTCGCGTGGGCCGTCCTGTGCGCGGCGGCCATCGCCGGCTACCACCTCGCGTACAAGGCCGCGCTCGGGGCCGGCGGCAGCCCGTCGGCCGTGTTCGCCGTCGCGCTCGCGGTGGCCACGGCGATCAACCTCGCGCGACTCGGCGCCGAGGGCCGCCGCGTCGCCGCGGCGATCACCCGCGCGCGCGCCCCCCGCGTGCTCCTCATGGGCGCCGTGTGCGGCGGCTCGTTCCTGATCCTGATGGAGGCGCTCGCGGCTGGCGGCGCCGGGTTCGTGCTGACCCTGCGCAACACGTCGGTGCTGTTCGCGCTCGCGCTCGCGCGGCTGATCGGCGACCCGCCGCGGCGCCCGCAGATCGTCGGTGCCGTCCTCGTGGCGGCGGGCGCCGTGCTGATGGCGTGGTAGCGTGCCCCGCGGTGCCCGCGAAGCCGCCTGCCGCTGTCGACTGGAGTCCCGCCCTCCGCCACCTCGCCGATATCGATCCGCGGTTCTCGCCGCTGATCGAGCAGCACGGCCCGCCGACGTACACGCCGACGCGCGATCCGGTGCTCTCGCTCGCGCGATCGATCGTCTACCAGCAGCTCTCCGGCAAGGCCGCGACGACGATCTGGAACCGCGTGCTCGAGCTCTACCCGCGGCGGCGCTTCCCGCCCCCGCGCGCGATCCTCGATACGCCCGACGAGAAGCTGCGCGCCGCCGGCATGTCGGGCGCCAAGACCGCGGCGATCAAGGACCTCGCGCGGCACGTCGTCGAGAAGCGGCTCGTGCCGTCGCGCCTGCCCGCCGCCACCGACGAGGAGATCGCGGCGATGCTGCTCCCCGTGCGCGGCATCGGGCCGTGGTCAGTGGACATGTTCCTCATGTTCGCGCTCGCCCGGCCCGACGTCCTGCCCGTCGGCGACCTCGGAGTACGCAAAGGCATGCAGCGCCACTTCCGGCTGCGCAGCCTCCCCGAGCCCGAGCGCATGCGAAAGCTCGCCCAGCCGTGGCAGCCCTATCGGAGCGTCGGCTCGTGGTACATGTGGAGAGTGGCGGAGATGTGAGGAGGTCCAGGGGATGAGACGCACGGGGAAGCTCATGGTGCCGCCCGGGTACCGGGACAGCCCGACCCGCGTGCTCAACCCCGGCGAGGTCGTCGCCTCGGCCTACACCATCCGCAGCGAGGTCGCGCGCACCGAGACTGGCATCGTCTACGAGGCGCACGACATGCTCGTCGACCGGCTCGTCGCCCTCAAGCTCGCGTGGCGTGACCCCGGCATGCCGTCGCTCGTCACCGAGGCGCGCCGGTGCGCGCAGGTCCGCGATCCGTGCGCCGTGGCGATCCACTGCGTCAGCAACTACCAGGGCATCGAGTACGTCGTGGCCGAGCGGGTCACCGGGACGCTCTTGCACGATCTCTTGCAGGTGTTCCTGCCGGCGCAGGCCTACCTGACGAAGCTGCGCGCGCTGTTCGCCGCGGTGGCGCGCGCGCACGAGTACGGCGTCGCGGTCGGCGACATCTCCGGCGCGACGATCCTCGTCGACGTCGACGCCGACAAGGGCGACCGCATGATCCTCGGCCGCCTCTCGATGTCGCAGGTCCCCGCGTTCGGCCCGCTCGGCCAGATCCTCGCGCCCGAGGTCGTGCGCGGCGAGGTCGCCGCGAATGACCCGGTCGCTGCCGAAGCGATCGATCTCTACGGCCTCGGCTGCATCGCGATCGAGCTCGCGTGCGGCGCGCCGCCATTCACGAGCACCGACCGCGACGACCAGCTCCGCGGCCACGCCTCCCACCCCCCGCCGCGGCTCGCCAACCTCCGGCCCGATCTGTCCGCCGAGCTGTCGGACCTCGTCGAGTGGCTGCTCGCCAAGGTGCCGCTCGGCCGGCCCTCGTCGGCGCGCGACGTGCTCGCCCAGCTCGACGCGCTGGCCCTGCGAACCGGCACGAAGACCCGCTCGATCCGCGTGCTCGTCGTCGACGACGACACCGCGCGCAGCCGCTGGCTGTGGAGCCTCGTGCGGCGCGCGCACGCGGGCGCCGTCGTCGAGATTGCGAGCGACGGCACCGACGCCGCCCACAAGCTCCACCGCGACAAGCCCGACCTCCTCTTCATCGACGCCGGCCTGCGCGGCGTGATGAACGCGCTCGAGCTGTGCATGTACGCGCGCGGCATCGACGCCGACCCGCAGCCCGAGCTCGTCCTGATCGGCGATCTGCCCGAGCGCGACCGCGCCGTCCTCGCCGCCGCCGACGTCTCGTCGCTCCCCGAGTCGCATACCCTGCCCAACGAGGTCATCGAGTGCGTCCGCCGCCTCGCCGCCGTCCCGCAGCGCCGCACCAAGCCCCGCACCGTCTCGGGCTGAGGGCGCGTCGTCTCAGTCGCCGCTGTTGTCGGGGAGGAGCAGGCCCAGTCCCTGGTAGCGGCCCGCGCCGACGAGCACCGGCCCCCGCACCGGCTCGTCGAACCGGAGCCGCGCGTGGACGAGGACGCGCTGCGGCCGCCGCTGCGCCACCGGGAAGCGCGGATACTGTCGTGGCTCGGCCGTGCCCGGCAGCGTGCGCGATCGAAGCACGTCGATCTCGGCCGGCGCTGGCAAGCCGATGCGGTGCGCCGCCTCGCGCACGCACGCCGCGGCCGCCTCGCGCGCCTCGCGCTGCCGCGCTGGATCCGCGGCGTGCAGATCGCCCGGGTGGCGATCGAGCGCGATCGGCGTCGCGGACACCCAATGCCGCGCGGGGCCGATCCAGGTCGCCGGTTGGAGTACCGCAGGCAGCTGCGCGCCTGTGGGGGGCCGCTGCAGCACCAACACGCCCGCGTCGCCGAGGAGGAGCGGAATCGCAGGCGCGCCGTCGCTGGGGCCGCTGGCGCCGCCGGTGCCGCCGGTGCCGCGCCGCTCCTCGAAGCGCGCGATCGCCCGCATCACGGCCGCGCGCGCGGCGGGATCGAGCGCGCGGGGCAAGACGAGCGCGATTCCCAGAAGCCGACCGTCCGGGTGCGGACCCGTGACGGCCGGCAGCGGCACCACCGCGAGGTGCGGCGTCTCGACCGCGGCACCGTCGGGCAGGTGGCCCGAGATGACCTCGGCCACGGGCTGATCCGCGAACGACATCAGCGCGCGCCGGAGCTGGCGCGCCAGGCCGGCGACCGATGTGATCGGCAACCGCGGCCCCTCGACGCGCGCCAGCACGATCCAGTCCTCGCCGAATACGCCGCACGGTGGAGCCAACGCATCTGGATTGTCGCGCGAGCTCGCCCGGCCGATCCAGCCAGCTTCGAGCACGCCGCATGCCGGCAGTGACGCCTCGTCGCCATGCGAGCAGGGACGACCGAGCCGGTCGTCTTCGGCCGGGCCGACCGCGAGGTCGCCCATCGATGCCGTCTCCACGACGGTGTCGTCCCCGCTGGAGCCAGTAGCGCTCATCCGCGCCAGGACCACTTGTGCCGGGACCGCCCGTGTCGTGGCGGCCCGTGCCGGGATCACCCGCGCCACGAGCTCGCGGTCCTGGCACCACCGCCGCGCCCGGGCGACGCCGACCCAGCGCACGAAGCGATCGCCCACCCTGACCTCGAAGACAGGGCGCGCGGCCTGCCGCCGGGCCGCCCGGCTCGATTCGAGCTTCTTCCTCATGGCCACCTCGCGCGATCGCGCCTCCCCTCAGGCGACACGGCAGCCTGCGCCCGGACAGCGAATCGCGACCTCCGGAGAGGCCCTCACGTAACGCATTCGCATGCCAGCAGAGACGTCTGCTCCGGCCCTCGCCGAACACGCCGCGCGCGAGGTGCCTCTCGCTCGCGCCCCACGGCGCGGCGCGGCGCAACCCGTGCTAGCTCCACCGGCCGCGCGCCGCGTGTTCGGTTCCGGCTGCGGCGGGCGTCTCAGCTCCCGTGGCAGCGAAATTTCACCAGTCCGCGCGTGTCGCGTGTTCGGTTCCCGCCGGCTCGGTCGTCCCTATGCACGTGGCAGCGACATCTCACCACCGCCCGCGGGTCGCGTGTTCGGAGACCACCAGTTCGGACGTCTCTGCTGGCATGGCAACGCAGATTCATGCTCCTGCGCGCGGCGTGCTCGAGTCGGAGCGCGCCTCGTGACCGCAAACATCGTGCTGTGGCTCGACCTCGCCGAGTCAAACCAGATAGAGGACGCCCCCGTGCTCGAGGCAGTGCCGTTCGGAGCCACGATCTTGCGGCTCACCGAGCGTGGCGCGGTCCGTTGCCCAAACGGCACGCCCACAACACCGACCGGATGGCGGGCCGTGCTGGACGCGATCGACGGCCTGGTGCGCGACGCGCGCAAGCTCGAGCAGCAATCCGGCGGGTGCCGCTTCTGGGTGACCGGGCGCGCCGGGCTACCGGCCTTCATTCACCTGGGGCATCGCCTGAGCAAGCTGTCCGCCATCACCTTCATCCATCAGCTCCGAAACAGCGCGGTGGTGACCGTGATGCCGCTCGATGGATCCAGCAGCACGGCGGAGGAGACGTCGTACTTCAAGCGGAAGCCGTGGCCTGTCCGGCGGACCCCGTCCCCCGATCCCGTCGCGCTCGTCGTCTCCTCGGTGCATGACCCTGATGATCGCCAGATCCAGGAAGCGCTGGCCGCGCGGAAGCAGACCGCCGCCAAGATCGTGCGCGCCCATTCATCCGCACGGATCGACCAGCGAACGGTCGCCCCCGCGATGCGCGAGATCGACGAGCTGATCCAGGGGACCTGTAACGCCCACGCGGCGCGCGCGGCACTCGCGATCTTCATCGCCGGACCGTCGTCGCTCGCGTTTCTCGTAGGTAACGCCATCAACCCGCGCGCGTGCGGCAATGTCCAGATCTTCGACTTCGATGGCACTCGGTACTCGCTCGTCTACGAGCTCCCCTATCCACCGGTCCCCGACCAGAACAAGGTACTGTTCTTCCTGGCGTCACCTGCGGGCGCCCACAAGCTCCCGCTCGATGAGGAGATCCGGCTCCTGCGCCTGGAGCCCAGCCTCGAGGAGATCAAGGACCGTCTCTGGATCCAGGACATCCCGGCTGCCCGGCGCAGCGACATCTTCAACGCGCTCCGCCTGAACACACCGGGCGCGGTCCACTTCAGCGGCCACGGCAACACAGGCGTGCTGTTCTTTCAGGACGACCTCGGCAACGCGAGCCCGCTCGCGATGTCGGACCTGGCCGAGACACTCCGGCTCGCGGGTAGCTCGGTCCGCCTCGTGGTGCTCAGCGCCTGTCACAGCGAGTCGCAGGCCGAGGCGCTCCTCGCCTACGCCGACTGCGTGGTGACGATGCGCGGCTCGATCGTGGACGCCGACGCAAGGCGCTTCGCGGTGACGTTCTACCGGCATCTGGCAGAAGGCGACTCCGTGCAAGACGCCTTCGACAAGGGCCGCCTCGACGTGCGGCTCAATCGCCCGGCCGTCAGGCCCGAAGCCAGTCCGCCCGACGCCACGGCCCAGCAGCCGGCACCGCCCGCGCGCGAAGAGCCGCTGCAGCTGCTCGATCCCGAGGGCCGCGCGCGCACGCTGTTCCTCGTCCGCCGCCGCTGAGGCGAAATCGCCCTCGTGACGCCATTTTCTGTCGTCTCTACGAATGCTGCGTCGCCTCAACCAGCGATGAGCGTCCGGTTGCCCGCCGATGGTCCCGCAAGACTCGCACTCCTGATGGGTTCAAACCCACTCCCGAACTATCTGGCCGCAGCGATCCTCCAGCCGCGAGCGATCGTCCTCGTATACACACCCGAGACCATGGAGCCACGTGATCGACTGCGAGAGGTGCTCGCGACACGATGGCCGTCGCTCCAGATCGACTCGGTATGCATCGACGATGCCACCGATCCACGGATGGTTCGCGATGCCTGCTCACAGCTCGAGGTGGATCACCTCCACTACAGCGGCGGCACGAAACCCATGGCCGTGCACTCGAGGCGTGCTCTCCGGGTGGATGACGGACACGCCTCCTATCTCGACGAGCGCAGGGGACTCCTCCGCTTCGACGACGGCTACCAGATCGACCTGAGTCGATGCGATCTCGGGCTCTCGCTCGACGTGCTCCTGCAGTTACATGGGATCGAACGACGTGTGAGCAAGCCCTCTGAAGGAGGGCCGACACCGAGCGACCTTGACGATATCTCGCGATGGGTGAGAGCCCAACCCGAGCGTGCACAGATGCTCTACGACACGCTCCTTCCGGAAGGCAAGCTCAGGAGTTTCACCTTGGCGAAAACCGAGCCGTGGAGCCCAGCGCAACACGGCCTCGCATTGAGCGTCGACCGCATTCCCGGAGATGGCTGGAACCGCGCTCGCCACGAGCGATGGAGCAAGTTCGTCGCGGGCGGCTGGCTCGAGCGGTGGATCGCCGACCTCGTACGCTCCCGTCTCGGCGAAGCACCCCCGAATATCGAGGTGAGCGTCAATTGTAAGCGAACGAGGCCATCACCGGCCGAGTTCGAGATCGATGTAGCGCTGGTCCGGGGCCACCGGCTGTACGTGATCTCGTGCACCACCGCCCAGAAGAAGGGCCTCTGCAAATCGAAGCTCTTCGAGGTCGCGATGCGAGCACGTCAGATGGGTGGCGATCTCGCTCGCAGCGCGCTGGTCTGTCTTGCCGAGGATTCCAGCACGGTCCGCGCAGATATTGCGAGCATCTGGGACGCGCCGAACGTCCCGCGAGTCTTCGGCGTCATGGACTTACGTGAATGGGCCGGCGACTCGAGCACGCCGAACACGGGATCTCTCGAGGAGTGGCTCGATTCATGAATGGAGAATTCACATGCCGGTGCTGATGGGCATTGATGTACTTGGCGTCCAGCGATACGTGTTCGCATCGAGCCGACTGCGTGACGCGCTGGCAGCCTCGTGGCTGGTCCACCGGGCGACCTCTGCCGACGGCGCGCTCAAGGATTGCGGCGGCGATGTCCTGCTCGATAGCGGCGGTAATGCCGTCATCGTCTTTGCAGACGAAGCACGAGCCCGCGACTTCGCTGCGCACTATACACGGCAGTTATATGAACGTACTCCCGGGCTCGAGGTCATCGTGGTGCATCGACCTTACGAGAGTGGTGCTCTCGCCGAAGCGCTCGGACGACTCCAGGTCGACTTCGCCCGCCAAAAGCTCGAACGCGTTCCGTCTGCGCCGCAGCTGGGGCTGTCGGTCACGGCACCGTGCCGGATCACAGGTCTGCCGGCGACGGGAATGGATAGGCAGGAGCCCGGCAGGCCGTTATCTCAGATGGTGCTTCGGTGGCGCGACTCCGATGTACGGCAGTTTGCCCTGGACCGATGGAATTGGTTCCTCCAGTCGCGCGACTACGACTTCACCGACGTAATTGACCACATGGGGCGAACCCGCGAAGACACGAGCCTCCTGGGCATCGTTCACCTCGACGGCAATGGGATCGGCCAGCAGATCGAAGACTGGCGGGTCCGGTGCATCGAGGGCTCACGCTCAGACGAAGTCGTGCACACCGAGCTACGCGAATGGTCGAGCGCGCTTGAAAGAACTGGACGAAGCACACTCAAGGCGGTCGTCGAACGGGTTACTCGCGCGATCCGAACGGACGCAAACGGCAAACCGCAGCTGAGCGGCGGAGTGGCGGGGCTCGAGTTCGAGCTGTACCGAGCTGGGCGTCAGATCCTCGTGCCCCTGCGACCCGTGCTGCTCGGCGGTGACGATCTGACGTTCTTGTGCGACGGGCGCATCGCGCTAGATCTCGCGGCGACCGCGCTCGAGGCGTTCTCTCGCGAGATCCCGCACCTCGGCGCGATCAGCGCGTGTGCTGGTGTGGCCCTCGTGCCCGCACACACACCCTTCGAGCGTGCCTACGAACTCGCCGATGCCCTGTGCAGTAGCGCCAAGCGCCAGCGCCGCGATCGAAAGGACAATGGGTGCTGGCTCGACTGGCACATAGGCGCTCCGCAACCGGGGGAAGGAATTGGAGATCTCCGTGCGCGCACCTACGCACACGAGCGCCATCGGCAGCTCACCTGCAGGCCCTATCGCCTGGGCGCGAGCGCGGCGAAACCCGAGCCGGAGACCTGGCGATGGTTATCGCAAACGGTCCTCGGCACGGCGCAAAATGGGTTTCGAGGCGAGCGCTGGAGCCGGCACCGCAACAAGCTCCAGGAGCTGGCGCAGGTCGTGCGAGAGGGTCCCGACGGTGTGCAGCGAGCCAGAAGCACGTGGACGGCTGCAAGAGGGCTCGCGTGGCCTCGCGGGCTCGACGACACAGGGTTCTTCGACCGGAGTCGCACTCCGCTCCTCGATGCAGCCGAGCTCCTCGATCTCCATCTGCCACTGGCCGAGGAGGCATCGCCATGACAACACGTCCCGAGCGCCTCTCGATCGAGCTACTCTCGGATACGACCTTCGGTCGGGGCGAGGGCACCCCGGGCGTGGTCGATATCGAGACGGAGCACGATCACTACGGCCTGCCGATGCTCCGAGGCAAAGCGCTGCGTGGCCTGTTGCGGGATTCGTGGTTGTCGATGCAGGAACACTTCCCTGATCTGCAGGAATCCGGGGGGCGCGTGTTCGGCCCGCATGCAGACGTGGAGGAAACAGCGATCCTGCGCATTGGCGACGCGGTCATAGAGGAGCAGGCGCAGGCGTTCTTCACGGCTGCGATCGATCGCCAGAATGACCCGCTGACCCCAGAGGCCATCCTGGCGACGCTCACCGAGATCCGGTGGCAGACGTCTGAAGATCGCAGCACGGGAGCGCCGGAGCGCACAACGCTACGGTCGAGCCGGGTCGTGATGCGTGGGCTCCAACTCTGGGCCCCCCTGTCCTGGCTCGCAGCAACCGGGCCCAACGACGGCCGGTGCCTCGCGCTCGCCGTACTCGCTACCCGCCATGGCGGGCTCGCACGCAACCGAGGCCGCGGACACCTTCGCATCACCATCAACGGAGACTCCGACTGGACGCGGGCGCTCGCCCGAGGTGCATCATGATCTGCCGCTATCTGCCTTACACGTTGTCGTTACGCGCCCCGGCCGTGCTGGCTTCGATCGAAGGCGATCCGAACAGCTCGCGGAGCCTTCCCTTCGTTCCCGGCTCGGCGATGCGTGGCGCCGCAGCGCGTGGCCTCGGAGATCCCGGCCGTGATGCAGAACGAACGCAAATCTTCCGTGCGGTGATCCTGGACGGGAGCGTCCGGTTCCTCCATGCGTACCCACGTTCGGTGGGGCGTCGAACGCTGCCCATGCCGATGTCGTTGCGAATCGACAAGACCGCCTCAGTCGACAAGCTGGGGGAGATCCAGGCGTGGGATCTCGCAGCTTTCGACGGCAATACGGACATAGACGAAGAGGGCTGGCCGCTAACGCCGCGCTCGGTGCTCCCCGAGCCATTCCTCTCGATCGGCGCGGCCCAGCCGCTTCGCGTCAGGCCAGCGCAGGGAAGCAGAATTCATCAACAGCGCGATCGCGCGCGCGGACGCGCGTGGATGGAAGAACACGACGGCCGGGAACAGGCGCACGGCGCGGTCTTCGCGTTCGAGTTCCTCGAAGCGGGTCAAGACTTCGAAGGGGTGATCCAGATCCTCGGCGAGGACGGCGCCGCGTGTGATGCGCTGGCCGCGCAGGTCGCGGATGCGCTGTGCGGCCCGATCTTGCTCGGTCGCTCGCGGCGCGGCGGGTATGGCGGCGACGCGACCCTCTCGTGGGGAGTCGCCCGCGAGCGCGAAGTAGAAGGCCATGGCTTCGTGAGCTCGGACCTCGCACCCGGTACTCTGTTTCGCGCGTTACTCGCATCACCGTACGTCGGTCGCGATCCCGAAACGGGCCAGCTCGATGCGTCACAGATCGGGACCGAGCTCGTCGAGGCGCTCGGCGGTCGCGTCGAGATCGTCCGCCGACGGTGGGGCTTCGAACGGGTTGGCGGTTTCAACCGCAAGTGGCGGCTCGAGCTGCCGCAGGCACTCGCGTGCGCTGCTGGATCGGTGCTCGTCCTCAGGACCACCGCGCACGTCCCGCTTCCCGAGCTACTCGCGGTGGAGCACGCTGGGTTCGGCGAGCGGCGCGCAGAGGGATTCGGACGCGCGGTGTTCCTTGGAGCCCCCCCAACCACACAGCGGCTACGCACGCCACCCCGGACTGCCGCGTCTCCGCGGGTCCCGACCGGGGCCGTGCCGGAGATAGTTCGTTTCGCCGAGGGTCGACTCCTGGACGCGTCAGTAGCGCAAGTCATCGAGCAGGAAGCGACACGCCTTGCGAACGGCGCGACCGAGCTGCCTACGCCAAGCGCCCTCGGGCGGCTGCGCAATGCGTTGCGTGCGGAGCCCCAAGCAGCGCTCGCGACGCTACGGGACTGGCTCGCGCTGGAGGGCCCCGCACGTCTAAAGCGGCCAGCCATGGAGCAGCTCGAATGTTGTCGCATCGGTGACGCTCGCCGGCGCCTCTCCGACTGGCTCCGGGCATCAGTCCGCGATGACGCCCGTGAGTCAGTTGAGGATGCTCTTCGCCTCAAAACCCTCGCGCAGCGCTCCTCGATCGTGTCGGAGGTGACAGCCTGGGACCACCTCCAGCGGCGCGCGCCCGCGATCCAGGTACGGTTCGTCGATCGCACGCTCGCGGCGCTTGCCCGCCGGACGCGCGAGGAGGGAGCGCCATGACGGCGATGCGTTCGCGTCTCATGGACCCCGGGGGCGTGCGCACGGTCGTTGCCCGGTGGACGATCACCGCAGATCTGATCCTGGAGAGCGCTACCCACCTCGGGGGCGAGGTCGACGCGGCGAGCATGATGCTGCTCCGGGACGCGCACACGGGCGGACCGCTGCTTCCAGGAACGTCGCTCGCCGGCGCATTACGCGCTCATCTAGGCGATGTGCTCGGCGATTATCGCAGCCCGGAGGACGCACGCGTTGCCCGTCTCTTTGGTCACCCTCGCCGCGAGGACGTCGGCGCGCAGAGCCCACTCATCGTCTTCGACAGTTTCGGAGAGTTGCCGAACCAGCAGCCCATCGAGGTCCGGGACGGTGTCCAGCTCGTCGCCGCGCGCGGCACCGCCGACGAGCACAAGAAGTACGATCTCGAGGTGCTTCCGGCAGGCACGCGGTTCCCGATCAGGTTCGATCTGATCGTCGCGAATCCCGATACCGAAGCCGAGCTCGTAAGCCTCCTCGTCGAGGCCCTGTCCGGATTGTCCGCCGACGACATCGCGTTCGGGGCTCGCCGGTCACGCGGGCTCGGAGCAGTACGCGCCGAAAGCTGGCGGGCGCGACGCTACGATCTTGTCTCCCAGGACGGTTGGATGAGCTGGCTCCTGTCCGACCCGGCGGCGCCGCTAAAGAAGGATTCCAAGAGTGCCAATGACGCGAGTGCGGCCTGCGCAAGCGCGTTCCCCGAGTTCGCGCAGCAGAAGCTCGAGGATCGAAGGAGCCGCATCATCATCGATGTCGAGTTCGCCTCGAAGAGCGCCTTGCTCGTCCGCAGCGCGCCCGCCGAGCCAGACGCGCCCGACGCAGTGCACCTACGCTCGGCAGGGCATTCCATCTTGCCGGGAACCGGCACTGCGGGGGCCCTGCGGACACGGGCGCTGCGCATCGCCCGCATCGTGCGGACTGGACAAGGCGATGCAGATCGCTGGGTTGAGGCGATCTTCGGTCCGCGAGTCGAGGGCATCCCGAACCGAGACGCGCTCCAAGCGCATGCGTCACGGCTGCGAGTCTCCGAGAGCATCATCGAGCGGAGCCATCGGCAACGACCATCCCGCATCCGCATCGATCGTTTCACGCAGGGCGTGACACCCGGAGCATTGTTCGAGGAAGAAGTCGACCACGGCGGCCATGCATGCCTGCGACTCGAACTCCGTGCTCCTCAGACCGGCGAACTTGGCCTGCTGCTCCTTGTCCTCAAGGATCTGCTGAGCGGCGATCTAGCCCTCGGCGGAACAGCCGCGGTCGGGCGCGGCGTCTTCACAGGAGCGGCCACGCTGCACATGCAGGACGGCAAGAAGATACATATCCAACCAGATCACCCGACCGACCCGGTCGTCGACCAAGCGATCCAAGCGCTCTGGAGCTCAGCTCCAAGGAACGTGCATCATGAGCTCTCCGGCAGGTTGTGAGATCGATCGTCTCGATAATGTCGCTGGACACGCGTGGGTGGACTTCGTGCTCGGACGTGGCGATGCCCCTATGCACTTCGGCGACGGCGACTGCTGGCTCCTGTGTCACTGCGACGATGGCGTGACCTGGGGTCGCCTCGAAGACGGCACATGGCAGCTAGGCTCGGCGCTCTTCCCGGATCTCTGTCCGACGCCGTCGCAGGCAAGCATCCAGGAAATGAGGGTCTTCTCTCGAGGAGCTGAGGTCTTGGTCTGGAGGATGGCAGGCGAGCTCCGGGGGCGCGTCCTGCGAGACAGCTCGCCACCCATCGGTGAGGGGCCCCTCGCCCCTTCTGACGAGGAGCACCTCCTCTTGGGCCGGCGCGTCATCGAACACAAGGGCGGGTTCACGCGCGTGGGTGATGGCACCGGCGCGGAGCAGGCGCTCCCGCTTCGTGTCGTTGACCAGGACTCTGCGCCATGGCCCAGGCTTTGTGTGCGCCACTACTTTACTCAGGATGCTCAAACTGGCTGCGTTCGCATCGTGGTCACGCGGCTCGTGGAGGTGAAGTGATGCCTCGTCACATCAACCCGAAGGAGCCGGTGCGCACTGCCAGAGCGCCGTACAACTTCGTCCCGCTGCCGGAGCGTGTGTTCACGGTCAGCAACGCGGAAGGCATATCCAGCGAGCCGTGGGGGAGACATGACGAGTTCATCCCCGACACGAATAGCGGCTGGATCGATCTCACGATCGAGACGCTGACACCACTCTACATTCGCGGTGCGGTGAGCCCACGGCACGACGGCAGCTGGGACACTCGCGTATCTCGCCTGCGGCAGGAGCCGTATACAACTCCCGATGGGATCCCAGCCATTCCGGGATCTAGCCTGCGCGGGATGGTGCGCACGCTGGTGGAGATCCTGTCATTCGCCAAGATCCAGCCTGTAAGCGACGCAAAACTGTTCTATCGATCGGTGGCAAACGACCGGATCGGCATGGCCTATCGAAGCCGCATGATACGAGGAGGCCAAAAGCCGCAGGGGGGGATCCTGTGTATCAGGGCCGGTTCCGTGACGATCTCGCCCCGAGAGATCGTGCTCGTAACCAGATCCATGCTGGCGAACCAGATCCAGCTCCGCAACCCACCGGACTGGCCACCGCAGCACAGTCGGTGCTGGGTCAGGACGAACGGAGCCCGTGACACCGTCACCGCCATCCACATCCAAGATTCGCCGCCTGCCGAACCGGGATGGCAAGGGGGAACACTCGTGCTCACAGGGGCTGTGCCGAATAAGAAGCGCGAGTTCGTGTTTCTCGATCCCCCAGCCAACGCAGCCCCTGAGCTTCAGGTGCCGGATGCGATCTGGAGGCGCTTTCACGATGAAGACCAAATCACGCAGTGGCAGGAGAAAGCGTTTCCACGTGACCGCCCGAAAGTCGCTAACCGATATGCCGCCGGGCATCTTCGGGATGGCGAGCCAGTCTTCTTCTTGGCCGACGACGACCTCAGATGCAAAACCAATCCGGACGGGATGGACTTCTTGGGTCGTGCCGGCATGTTCCGCTTGCCCTATGACCGCAGTCCCAAGGATCTCGTGCCAGCGACGCCTTCTGGCGACCACCTCGATCTTGCGGAAGCAATCTTCGGCAAGCTCAACTCGAGCCTCAAGACCGGTTCACCCTCCGATGCCGGCAGCGAGGCGATCAAGGGACGCGTCTACTTCGAAGATGCGGTGGCCACGGACGGCGGACCTTCCTGGTACGAGCAGGTGCTGGTACCGCAGATCTTGTCATCACCCAAACCGACCACATTCCAGCATTACCTCACTCAAGATGGGGAGGGAAGAAAGAGCGACCTAAGGACCTATCTGCATGGCGACCAAACGACCATTCGGGGGCACAAGCTCTACTGGCACCGTTGGGACGCCGATCGCAACATTTCTCAAGTCCGTGAATCCGGTAACCACGACACTCTCCTGAATGACCTTCGCACCCCGAATCCTAAGGACACGCAGCACACAGCCATACAGCCGGTCAAGAAGGGCGTCTGTTTCACAGGGCGGATTCGTTTCGACAACCTGACTGACCTCGAGCTCGGAGCCTTGCTCCATGCACTCAAGCTCCCAGACGGCTGCTGCCATCGGATCGGCATGGGCAAGCCGCTCGGCCTCGGCAGCATCCGCATCAGGGCTCGCCTGCAGCGAATCGATCGCGGCGTTCGATACAGGAACTGGCAGTCCAGCGGCATCGACGAGAACGAGGACGACAGCCGCTTCCGCAGCGCATTCGAGAAGGCGATGCTTGCACACGCTCGCGAGTCAGGTGAAGCGCTACTGCAGAAGTACACGGGGTTGCGCCAGATCGGCCGACTCGATGGGCTCTTCCGTCTTCTCGCTTGGGACCAGCGTCCTGCTTCCTCTTCCACAGCGTACATGGCACTGGAAGTGTTCAAGAATCGCCCTGTTCTTCCGACGCCACATGCTGTTGCTGAAGCCCCCGAGCCTGCATGGCCGCAAGATGCTCCTCCACCCGATAGGAGCGCGAACAGCACGGAGCGGCGTGGAGGTGGGCGTGGTCAACCCCGGCAAGCTCCCCCACTGACCACTCGAGACACGAGACCAGCGCCAAGACCTGCTCCAGCGCCAGCCACACCAAAGCCGATCGGCACGGGGCAGATGCGGCCAGGAAGGCTAAGGCACGTCGGAGACCGCTGGGTCGCCGTCTTCGATGGAGACCCTCGTGAGGCTTACATCGAGAACGCGCCTAGGATCCCAGCAGATTGCACCAATGATACAAGAGCCGACTTCTACATCGTGAGCCAAAGCAAGAAGGACGGAATCCGGTGCCGGTTCGAGCGGATATTGCCGGTGCTTCGGTAAGCTATCTTGGGCATCGACTCAGAGAGATCATAGCTCATCCAGAGAATCCGCTCGGCCAACTACTATGATGTCGGGCGCGCCGGTGTCGTGCTGAAAGCGATCGACTTCGCCGCGGACGTGTTCGCGTTGCGAGTCGCGCTGAGCGGCGCGCTGCGCCGCCTCGGTGCATCCACGTCATCGCCCGATGCCGTCCCGCACGAGGTCACTCGCTGGCTCGATGCGGGGCTGTATGGCATCCAGGCGTTCGACCGATGGCAGCACGGGCCTCGCATCGACGAGCTCGCCGACCGCCGCCTCCGCCGTTACCTGACCTGGCATCTCCAGCGCGTACGCGGCGAGACCGTCACGAGCACAGCGGACGTGCCGGTGCTGCTCGACCCCGCCGTGACCGTCGAGCTCGCTCCCGTCAGCGCCCGGATCGACCGCCGGTTCGATCGCCAGGTGATCGCCACGACGTCCCAGACCGAGCTGTTCGCATCGGTCGGCGGCCGACTGATTCGCCACCCCAAGCGCCCCGACTTCGACCCTGGCGCGCTGGTCGAGGCTGTGCGCGTCTACGACGCCGCCGCCATCCAGAGCGCGATGCGCTACGTGCTCGGCGAGAACAGGCCCACACTGGCTCCATGGCGCCCATGAACGAGGCCGCGCCTACGCCCGGCACCTCACAAGCATAGGCACCTGGTCTGCTACCAGCACAGATCGTGCCATCACATTCATACCCGTGCCCCCTTCCTTCCAGGGAGGGCGCGCCGCAACAACGCACAGGCCGATGTCGACCTGATATCTTGGTGCGCGTCGCAAACTCCAGCCAGCGCGCCGTTGTCATCGGGAGAGGCATACTCATGGCAGCGTGACAAAAGAATAGATTACCTGCAGCGACGATTCAATGTTTGCTGCGAGCACCCCAGTGACGACTGCAGCAGCAAAAGCGCTCGCAACTCGATGATGCCGTCGATCTCGTTAGTCGGCATCTCGCGCTGTCCGTCGGCGAGAGTCGACGGCCCCATTGAAGCCCACAGGGAGAACCCCAGCATGACAAGAGCGAGGTATCTGTCCGTCGGCGAGAGTCGACGGCCCCATTGAAGCGAGATCACGAAGCGCCCGATCTTGAAGAACAGGGTCTGCTATCCGTCGGCGAGAGTCGACGGCCCCATTGGGCAACGGTTCGGGCAACTCATGCGGCAAATGATGTGTTCTGTCCGTCGGCGAGAGTCGACGATGCCCGGTCGCAGGGCGACGAGCGGCTATCCGTCGGCGACGGTCGACGGCACCACTGGGGCTCGGCCATCCCCCACCGTGGGTAGCTTTGCCACCTTCCTATCCGTCGAGGCGAGCTCGCGCCAGTGTCTCGATAGCCGTCAAGCACCGAGCTGCTTCACTGCCCGGTCCGAGCCCCCTCCGCCCTTTCTCTTGCCGTGAAGATCACGCGCTTCGGTGGCTCAACGCAAGCGCGCGCGCCAGTAGCCGGGCTGCTTGCGCAGCGCCTCCACCGCGACCACGTGGACTTCAGCCTCTTCGACGTAGAAGACCACCGCGAAGGGGAAGCGATCGAGGAACACTCGCTTGAGCGGGATCCGGAATCGCACGCGTGGATAGTTCACGCCCACCAGCCGGCCCTCGATAAGGCCTGTGTACACCGCCTCGATCTCGGCGATGAATCGGAGCGCGACGTGATCCCCGGCCCGCTCGGTGTAGTAGCGCACCTGCGCTTCGCTTCCTCCGAGGCGTCCTCGTCGACGACGAGTTGGCGCGTCATCGCGCTCGCGCGACTCGGCGAAGACGCGCGAGGGCCTCGTCCATGGACAGCGAAGATGATTGTCCGGCGTCGATCCTCGCGAGCCGCCGATCGATCTCCGCCGCCCACGCGGTCTCGGCATCGGGATCGAGCTCCCCATCCAGGCTCTCGATGAGCTTCTCCGCGAGCTTCGCTCGATCATCATCGGAGAGCGCGAGCGCTGCCTCGAAGACCTCGGACGTCGACGGTCGCATCGCGAGCAGAGTAGTACCGCGGATGCGAGCTGGGCGATCAGCGGTACTCGCCGGGCTCGACCCAGCCGTCTCCGTCGCGATCGAGGCGGCGCAGCTTGCGGGCCGCGGCGGGCGGCATCTCGCCGGGACCGACGTTGCCGTCGCCGTCGCGGTCGAAGCGGCGGATCGCGCCGCGGACGGCGCGGCCGCGGGCGTCCGGACCGCCAGCGGCAGGGCCGCGGGCACCAGGACCGCGGGCGTCTGCTCCGGGGGCGGCCAGGCGGCCCTCGATGCGGCGCAGGACGCGGGCGGCGCGCATGCGCTCGCGCGGGCCGAGCCGGCCGTCGCCGTTCACGTCGAACGTCGCGACGAGGGCGCGGCGGAGCTGGCGGGCGCGCTGGATGCGCTCGGCACGGCGCGGGTCGCCGCCGGGGTCGAGATCGGTGCCCGGGCGCATGTCGCGCCGACGCAATTCGCGGCGAGGCATGTCGCGGCCCGGCATGTCATCGCCTCCGCGTAGGTCGCCGCGAGCGCGCATCGGAGAAGGCGGCGGGAGAGGCGCCGGGGTCTCCAGGGCATCCGGGGTATCCGGGGTATCCAGAGCATCCGAGTCGTACACGGGGCCGCCCGGCGGTTGCAGCACCGCGTCGTCAGCAGCGGCGGTCCCGGTCGTGGCGAGGAGGAACCCGAGGAGCAGGGGCGCGAGCTTCATGCCGGCTACGACTCGGCCCCGGAGGGGACGTTAAATGGGATTCGGCCGCGGATGGGCGCGCCTCGGATAGAGACGCAGGCAGCGCGGCCGGCCGCTCACGCGCGCGAGCGAGCCGAGGCGGTGGACCGGCGGCGGCGGAGTAGCAGGAGGCCGATGAGGCCGGAGAAGGCGAGCGAGGCGGCGGGGGAGCGGCTCGAGGAGCAGCAGCCGCCGGCGTCCTCGGGGTCGATGCGCTTGCACTGGGGCGAGCAAGCCTCGGTGCCGGCGGCGCCCTCGTCGCACTCCTCGCCGCGATCGAGGATCTCGTCGCCGCAGTCGGAGAAGCGGCAGTAGGTGCGGCAGGAGGCGTTGGGAGCGTCGGAGTTGGCGGGGCCCTCGTCGCAGGCCTCGGTGGGCGTTTTGATGCCGTCGCCGCAGACCGAGCTCACGTTGGCCACGACGCAGAGATCGTCGAGCTGCCAGCCGCCGAGGTGCAGGCCCTCGTCGGAGGTCAGATCGAAGCCGATGTTCAAGACGTGGCCGAAGGCGAAGCCGGAGAGCCGGACGTCGTGGAACGCCCACTCGCGATCGATGTGGTGGATCGAGCTCGAGTCGCCGATGTCCTGCGTGTAATTGATCCACGCCTGCTGGCCATTGACGGTGACGCGGGCCTTGTCGTAGTGGCTGTCCTCCACGGCGAGCCAGCGCCGGAACTGGAGCCGGACGTCGCTCCACTGGCCGACATCGATCGGGGGCAGGGTCGCGAACGACAACTGCTTGGGGGCATAGTCGCCGCCGAGGACCATGCCGAGGACGCGCGAGCCGCTGTACGCGGCGGGCGGATCGGTGCTGCCGGTGCCGGGCGGCGCGCCCCACTGCCAGGGAGACTCGACGTTCGGATCGTCGGTGCCGGTGGTCCAGCCCTCGGCGAACGGATCGGTCTCGAAGCTCGTGCAGTAGAGCGGGACGGTCTTGCCCTGGTAGAGCGTGTACGACGGCAGCCCGAGGTTGTCGGGGAGCGTGAGCTGCGAGCCATCCTTGAAGCGGACGGTCGCGTGGTAGTAGGTCACCTCGTCGCGGACGATCGGCAGCTGCGACGTGTACTGGGCGGCGGTGACGCGCGTCATGTCGGCCTCGCCGGCCGCGGGCGTCTCGCCGAAGCCGGGCTTCCACGCGAGCGTCACCTTGTCGATCTCGTCGCCGGTGCACAAGGACGACAGGCCGGTCAGATCGAGGCGGACGGGGATGGTCGCGGCGGCGGTCTCGTCGAGGATGCCGGGCGCCGAGATGGTGCCGGTGGCGGTGCGCAGGCCGTGGCGGCCGAACGCGTCGCGGATGAAGCACTCGTGCGGCGTGCCGTTCATGAGATCGCCGTCGTCGTCGTCGGCCGCGAGCACCTCGTAGAGGCTGGTCGGGATCGACACCGAGCGGCGCAGCGCGCCGACGAACAGCCGGTTCACGAGCGCGATCGCGGGGCCCTCGCCGAGCGCGGGGATGAGCGCCTTGCGGAGGTCCCAGAACGTGCCGCCGAAGACCTTGCCGGTGTGGTGGATCTCGCTGATGTCCTTGGGCCACGAGAACTCGCCGTCGGTGGGATCGAGATCGCGCAGGGGCTTGTCGTCGTAGAAGAAGCCGCGGCCCATGCCGGCGTCGTTCGTGATGCTGGCGGCGAGGAAGTCCGCGGCGCCCTCGCTCATCGCGCCGTCGAACGAGCCGACGCCCTCGACGATCTCGGCGACGTGCAGCGCGTGCCCGAACTCGTGATAGATGACGTCGTCGATGAGCCCGGTGTTCTGGCACATCGCGTTGGCGTGGAAGAAGTTGATCGACTTGCCGTCGTAGAACGCGTTGCAGCTCTGCGGCAGGTTCACGTTGGCGACGATCGGCTCGTCGAGCTTGGCCATCGCCGGATCGAGGTTGTTGCGGACGTAGTCCTTGACGGTGTTCGCGGCCAGGAACGTGACGACCTGCGCGTCGTCCTCGGCCTTGCCGGACGCGTCCCACACGGCCACGCCGCCGGGAGCGAGCGAGAGCGCCACGCTCGGCGCGGCGCCGCCGCCCTTGTCGACGATCGTGACGAGATCGCCCTGGACGGTGGTGGTCAACGTCTGCATCGCGTCGGGGCTCCACGACACGACGCCGTTGCTCGACGTGGTCTGCGGGGTCCCGCCGACCTGGACGTGCGCGCGGCGCGCGATGCGATCGACGCGGCCGCGCGTGGGATAGCGATCGACGCCGCGGTAGAGCACGGTGCCAGTGGCGTAGAAGTTCTGCTGCCGCACGGCGAGCACCGCGCCGGTCGTCGGATCGACGTACGCGAGGTACCGGCCGTCGGCCCCGCCGTCGATCATCATGCGCGTGGCGAGCCGGTAGCCGTACACGGCGCTGTCGCCGACGAGCGGCAGCACGACCTCGTCGTCGGAAGCGGGCCCGAGGGACGGGGCGGACGTGACGGGCGTGACGGGCGCGCCGGCGAGATCGAGCTCGCGGCGGAGGTTGTCGGTGGCGCGCGCGAGGAGCGACGTCCGCGCGAGGCGCGCGGGGAGCTGCGTGAATCGCACGTCGGGCAAGGCCTCGCTGCCGATCATGAACATGCGATCGCGCTTGAAGCGGAAGCTGATCTGCCCGCCGACGACGCGCCGACCGAGCGCGCGCTGCTCGAAGCCGACGGAGCGGATGTCGCCGTCGGTGTGGTTCGCGACGAGCACGAAGTCGGTCACGGCGGCGCCGGGCGCGAGCAGCGCGATGTGATCGGCGAGCAGGCGGCGCGCGTGCTGCTCGGCGGCGGCGGCGCTCGCCATCGCGCCGGGCGCGGGCAGGCCGGGCCCCCACATCCGGCTGGGCACGCTCGTCGCGGCGTCCCACGCGGCGCGCCACTGGCCGCTGGTCGCGGCGGAGAACCGCTGCCACGCGGTGGTGGCCGCGGGCGCGGCACGCAGCATCCGCTGCGACCGGAGCGGCTTGACGGCGGCGGCTGGCATCGCGGTGAGCTCGTCGGCGGCGACGCGGCGCCCCTGGCGGGGCACGACGGCGTGGACGGTCGTGACGGTCGTGGTCAGGGCACCGAGGAGGGCCAAGCTGCCGGCCACGAGGGCCGACCGACGGAACAGCATCCCGGGATTAGAGCTGATCGAGCGGGCCCGAGGAAGCAATTCCGATGGTCTGACCTGTCTGGGGCAGAGGCGACGGCGGAGGTGGCGGCGGGAGGTGGC
>Ga0247790_10000231_pt1 | contig 27256 bp, 25 predicted proteins | sample UWRJS171409R4_FD_179913 | JGI IMG/M metagenome (GOLD analysis project Ga0247790, IMG submission 179913) | Soil microbial communities from Arlington Agricultural Research Station in Wisconsin, United States - UWRJ-S171-409R-4 | ecosystem: Environmental > Terrestrial > Soil > Agricultural land...
TGACGGTCACCGAGACGCACGGGCACACGCATACCGATCACACGCCGCCGCCGCCGCCCAACTACGGCGGGGGCGCCGGTGGCGCGAGCGGCGGCGTGGTCGTGCGCGATCACCGCGAAGGCGCGGGCGGCGGCGCCGTCGTCACCAGCGGCGGCGGCGGGCCGGTGGTCCGCGATCACCGCACGGGCGGCGGGGGCGGCGCGGCGGGTGGCGCGCAGGGCGGCGTGACGGTCACGCCGGCGAACCCGATGTACCCGACGGCGGCGCCTCCGCCGCCGCGCGCCGAGAGCCCCGGCGGGAAGGCCGGCTTCCTCTGGATCTCCGGCCGCTGGAACTGGGTCAACGGCAAGTGGGACTGGGTCGACGGCCACTGGGAGCGCGAGCGCGCGGGCAGCGTCTGGGTCCCGGGCCGCTGGCAGCTGCAGGGGAACTACTACGTCTGGATCGAGGGTCGCTGGGGCACGCGCTAGCTACTCGACGAGCACGAGCACGGATACGGCGCGCGTCGCGACGCCGCCGCGGCTGTCGCGCAGCACGAACCACAAGGTCGCGGCGCCCGGCCCCGGCGTGCGCCAGGTGGCCGCGACGGAGGTAGCGGGATCGTCCTCGCCGACGGCGCTCGCGTCCACGTCGAGCGCGCCGCCGGTCGAAAACCACGACACCCGCATGGCCTCGCGGCGCGTGACGAGCGCCTGCGCGAGCGGATCGAAGTAGAGGTACGTCTCGGCGGCCGCGGCGGGCCACGCCGCCACGAGCGGTACGTCGGCGTGCGCCGGCACGACCGCGAGCGCGGCCTCGCCGGGGAGCTCGAGCGTGGGGTTTTGGTTCGCGACGTAGGAGAGCTCGTACTCGCGCGCGACGTCGGCGGTGGTGTTCGCGAGCTTGCACGTGATGCGCGACAGCCCGAACGCGACCAGCGCTAGGGCGTCGGCGCGCACCGGCTGGTAGAAGCCGCCGGTCGGATCCGGATCGCGCGGCCGGAAGTCGCCGGGCGGCACCTCGGGCCCGAAGCGAGTGCACGCGTCGGCGGGCAGCGCGGCGGTCACCGCGGGCGCCTCGCCGAGCGGCGATAGCGCGTCGCCGGCCGCGCAGCTCGCCGAGACGACGTTGTCCTCGGTGGGCGGCTTGGGCGCGGTGCAGTACGACCAGCGCGGCGCCGCGGCGAGCGTGCCCTCGGGCGAGCCGACGAGCGCGCGGTAGGTGACGGCGGCGCCGGGGCGCGCCTCGGCCGGCTCGGCGACGATCGCGAGCACGCGCGGCGCGTCGACGATCGCGAGCCGCTGATCGGGCCCGTCGGCGCACGCGGCGAGCTCAGCGAGCGTAGCGAGCGCTGTGAGCTCAGCGAGCGCTCTGGTGTTGATAGTCGCGAGCGCGGCGCGGGCAGGGCGCATGCGGGTGCTCATGCAGGTGCTCATTGCTCCACCCGCACGCCGCCGATCGCCAGGAGCGGCAGGCTCGTCAGGTACGCGCGCTCGGAGAAGTCGGCGCTGTAGATGATCTCCTCGGCGTTCGCGCGGCCGGTCAGGTTCTGGATCTCGGCGTAGACGTACGCGCGCGCCGCGCCGAGGGCGAGGCGCCGCTCGGCGCGCAGGTCGGCGGCGAAGAACGCGGGCAGGCGGACGCCGTTGTGCGCGCCGCGGATCGGCTGGAACCGGCCGGAGCGCGCGTCGAAGAACGCGCCGATCACGCCGGTGCGCGGCTCGCCGGTCGACGCGCGCAGCCGGCCGCCGACGGTCCACGGCCCGCGCTCCCAGCCGGCCACCGCGATGAGCCCGTGCGTCTGATCGTGATCGAACAGCCGCTCGGGCTGGGAGTTGGCGTCCTTGCGCGTGCTGCGCGAGAGCGTGTAGCTGAGCCAGCCGGACAGGCCGCGCCAGCCGACGGCGCGCGCGGTGAGCTGCACGCCGAGCACGCGGCCGGCGCCGCCCTGCGTGAGCGCCTGCGCAAAGAGCGGCGTGACCGCGAGGTCGCGCGCGACGAGGCGCTGGAGCCAGCGCGCGTACGCGGCGGCCTCGATCGCGAAGGGCGCGCGCCGCCACTGGCCGCCGAGCGTCGCGTGCCACGCCTCCTCGAGGCCGAGGTCCGGCGTGCCGAACACGGCGGAGACGTCGCTCGCCGCGCGCGCCTGGTGGTAGCGGCCGCCGTCGAAGCGGACGACGGCGCCCTCGGCGAGCCGGAGCTGCACCGAGCCGCGCGGCGCGGCGGTGAACAGGATCTCCTGGCTCGCGATCCCGGGCGTGGTGCCGATGCGCGGCGTCTTGCGGCTCGCGCCGAGCATCCAGCCGTCGAGCCGGCCGCCCGCGGCGAGGGTGAGCCGGCCGGCGCGCACGTCGATCGAGGCGTGGCCCGCGCCGTCGATCGTCGTGGCGTCCCAGCGATCGGCGGCGAGGTCGTCGCCGGGCGGCTGGCCGAAGATGCGCGGATCGCCCTCGCGCGCCGGGATCGTGAGCGAGCCCCGGCGCGTGATCCGCGCGCGCTCGGCATCGACGTCGAGGCCGAGCGTGAGCGTCGCAGTGCGCGCGATCCGCCGCTCCTGCGCGCCGCGCGCGCCGCCGACCCACAAGAGGGTGCGCTGGCTCGCCTCGAGCATGCCGACGGCGAGCTCGTCGTTGGTGTGATCGCGGCCGATCCACACGGTGGCGCGGTCGTCGCCCGCGCCGCCGCCCGCAGGCGCGTCGCGGCGGAGCGTGATCTGCGCGCGCAGCATGCGCTGATCGATCCGCTGCGTCGTGCGCGTGCCCGGATCGTCGGAGGCGAGCGTGCGATCGAGCGCGTCGAGAGCGCCGATCACCCAGCCGGTGGCGGTGGCGCCGCCGGGCAGCGCGGCGCGCGCGGCGATCTGGGCGTCGGTCCACTGCGGCAGCGGCGCGTTCGGCGCGAGCGTCGCCGGATCGGCGATCGCGCCGATCGCGCGATCGAGCCAGCCCTGGCGGATCGCGCCGGCGACGGTGACGCCGCCGAGCGTGCGCCGGCCGGCGGCGCTGCCGTCGAGGACGTCCGCCTGCACGCGCCACGCGGGCGCCGCGGCCGGATCGGCGAGCGCGATGTCGATGACGCCGCCGATCGCGCGGCCGCGCTCGGGGCCGAACGCGGCGGGGGTGAGCCGGATGTCGCCGACGAGGTCGTTGCCGACCGCGGCGCGGTAGCCGCCCAGGTGGAACAGCGCCGGCACGGGCACGCCGTCCACGTAGACGCGCGTGTCGCGCGGCGCGGCGCCCCACACGACGATCTCGGCGGAGCCGGCGGGCGGGCGCGCCACGGCCGGCAGCGAGTGCACGATCTTGGCGGCGTCGCCGCCGCCGGGCACGGCGCGTGCGAGCCTGGCGGCGACGCGGGTCTCGCCCGGCGCCGTCGGCGCGATCTCGACGATCTCGACGACCTCGCCGCCGATCTTCGCGGCCGGGTCGACCTCGATCACGAGCTCGAGCTCGGGCTGCCCGGTGAGCCGGAGCACCTGGCGCCGCGTGACCAGCCACGGCGCGCTGATCTCGAGCGCGTGCTCGCCGGGCGGCAGCGCGAGCGAGAACCGGCCGTCGTCGCCGGTGGCGACGAGCTCGCCGCCCGCGGCGACGATCGCGCCGGCCACGGGCGCGCGGGTGGCGCGATCGACGACCGTGCCGCGGACAGCGGTCGTTGGGGCTTGCGCGTGCGCTGCCGTGGCCAGGGCAGCGACCAGGGCAGCGGCCGCGAGGGAGCTCGGCGGCGCTGGGCTCACAGCGCGAACCGCAGCGCGAGCACGCCGGCGCCGGCGCCGTGAGGGAGGAGGACGTCGCCCTCCGTCGACGCGCCGCGCGCCGCGCCGATCAGCTCGCCCATCCGGTACGCGACGACCGACCAGTGCGCGATCGCGTCGCCGCACATCGCGCGCGCGTCGACCCGCACGACGTACTCGCCGGGCGGCGGCAGGAGCCGCCAGATCACGTACTCGGCCGGGCGCCCGTCGCGGCGGCAGCTCTGGTTGGCGTCGCGATCGAGAATGCCGTGCCGCTTGTACTCCTCGGGATCGATCGGCTCACCGGGCGGCGGCGGCACGTACGTGTTGGGATCGTCGGACCACGCCTCGCCGCCGAGCGGATCGACGACGTGGATGTCGAGATCCGCGGCGCCGTCCCAGAGGAGGCCGATCGCGAGCGGCTCGGCCGGCGGCACCTCGTGCAGCGCCACGATCTCGGTCGTCGCCGGCGCGCCGAACCGGCCGTCCGCGTCGCTCGCCGCGACGACGAGCGTGAACGGCCCGGGCGGGAAGCCGTCCGCGACGCCGAACACCGCCTTCGCGCTCGGCAGCCCCGGCGTGTCCGAGTCGGGCGCGCCGGCGCGGACGAGCCACGTCCCCGGCGAGCCCGCGATGCCGATCACCGCGGCGTGCGCGGCCGGATCGAGCGTCGCGTCGAGCGGCTCATTGATGCGATCGATCAGGATCTGGCCGTGGCGCGTCTGCACGTCGATCGCAGCCGGCCCGCCTTCGTCCGCGGGGAACGGGCCGGGGCGGTGCTGCGCGCCCTGGACCTGCAGCCACAGGCCCAGGCCCGGATCGGGGCTCGCGCCGTCGCACGCACCGAGCGCGGCGAGCGCGCCGAGCGCGGCGCCGACGATCCGCGCGCCGACGATCCGCGCAGCGCCGATCCGTGCGCGCCGCATCAGAAGCCCACCTGCGCGCGCAGGGTCACGCGATCCGCGCTGCGCGTCGTCGGGTTCCCCGCGTCATCGCGGCCGAATGGGTTCCGCTCGTGGTCGTACTCGGCGACGAGCCGCGCGTCTCGCCAGTGCACCGCCGCCATGAGCGCGAGCGTCGAGAACACCTGCTCGGTGCCGACGAGGTCTTGGCCCGCGCGCTCGATCGCGTCGCGGTCGACGTCGTAGCGGTCGTAGCGCGCGCCAGCCCGCACGTAGGGCCCGACGCTCTGCACGAAGCCGATCGAGAAGCCGAGGTGGCGCAGGTCGCGCGACGCCGCGATCGGATCGGCGTAGCGGATGCCGCGGTCGAGGTTCGTCGCGAGCACCGCCTCGGCGAACGCGGTGCCGGTGCCGATCCGGCACAGGCACCAGTGGAGCTGCAGGTCGGCGCCGAGCGCGTCGCGGTCGTAGGTCACCGACGGCGTGCCGGGCGAGCCGGGCACGACCTGCAGCTCCTGGACGCCGTCGACGATCCCGTTCTGGTTCTCGTCGACCCACTGGAAGCTGTCCTTGGTCGGCGGCGTCCCTGCGTGCAGGCCCGTGCCGGTGATCGCCGAGACGCCCGCCTCGACGCGGAGCCGGCGCGGCCCGAGGACGGCGGCGCCGAGCCGCAGGACGACATCGTAGCTGCCCGCCGGATCGCGGCCGCGCCACTGCGCGTCACCGACCGGGGCGCCGTTCACGAGCGCCGCCGACCACCGCGCGAGGCCGTAGCGCCCCTGCGCCATCACGCCCGCGTCGTAGTTGCCGGGGAACAGCCCGCGCGCGAACGCTGGCGGCTCGAGGAACGGCTTGTCGCGCTCGCTCGCGGGCACCTCCGCGCCGAACGGCGTCTTGAACAGCCCCGCCGAGATCGTGACGAGCGGCGCGCGCGCCGGGTACGCGTAGCCGATCTGCGCGCCGAGCAGGCGCGCCGCCGGGCCGTCGATCGTGTTGCCGTCGAGCTCGAGCGCACCGGAGATCGCGCCGCCGCGCGCCGGGCGCCGGGCCTCGGCGCGCACGCGGCCGCGCCGGATGAGGAACCGCTCCTGGTTCAGCGGCCGGCGCGTCGCCGGATCGAGCTCGTCGACGGAGTCCTGGCTCCACGCGACCGAGTCGGCCTGCACGTAGCCGGTGAGCTCGAGCTGCCAGCCGTGGCGCGTGAGCGCGGGGCGCAGCGCTTCCTCTTCCCCGTCCCCAGCTCCCTCCGCCCCCGCCGCGCTCGGAGCCGCGGCGAGCGCGATCAGGGCGGCAGCGGCGGCAGCGCGCCGCCCGACTGCAAGAGCGGCAGGTTCGGCTTCTTGAGCACTTTCTGCGCGGTCGTGCACGCGTTGATGATCTCCGCGTGAGTTTGTGGGTTCTCGAAGCACGAGGCGTCCGGCGGGCCGGAGGCATCGATCCCCGCGTCCTTCGGCCGAGCGCCGCCATCCTCGCTGCACGCCGCCGCGAACGCCAACGAAAGGATCGCCAAAAGCGCCCGCTTCGGCGCCTTCCTCACGTGCAGGGCCTGCATCAGCGCACCTCACAGAATCCGTTGCGGCAGACGCCCGTCGCGCACGTCGTGGTGCACGTCGCGCAATTGGACTGCGCGACCCGCGACTCGTACTTGCACACGCAGCTCTCGGCCGGCTGGTAGCGCGAGAGCGGCCCGCCCTCGAAGGAGCGCTTCACGCCCATCGCGCAGTCCGGGGTGAGCCCGACCGCCGCGATGATCGCGATCATGTCGAACGCGGGTGCCGGGGTGACGGAGCGGCCGGCGATCATGTCGACCACGTAGCGCGCGTCGGCGTTGACCGGCGCGCCGCCGGCCTCGGTGTCCATCCAGATCGTCGGCGACCACACGGTGTAGTGGCCGTCGCGCACGTTCTGCTTGTCGAACGCGGTCGGCGTCGAGTCCGGCCAGTACGCCGCGTACTGGCCGCGGGCCTGGAACGCGAGCGACTTGAGCGTGGAGCGCTTGCTGTCGTAGACCTCGGCGCCGAGGATGCCGAGCGCCTTCTCGGGGCTGGTGCTGGACTCGAGGTCCGCCACCACCATCGGGGAGCCATCGCGGCGCACGCCCTTCCACTTGTCGGCGGGCACCGAGATGTTCGCGGCCCACGCGAGCAGCGTGCTCTTCGTGACCGTGCGGATGAACAGCTGCGACTCGTCGACCCACGGGGCCGCCATCCCGGCCATCCCGAAGCCGAACGCGAAGTACGCCTCCTCGAACGTGATCGCCGTCTGCGACGACGCCTTCGGCACCGCCATCACGTACGCCTGGACGGGGCCCTGCACGTGCCGCACGGTCGCCGGTGGCGTCTCGGTGGTGCACGCGCTGGTGAACAGCGCCGAGTTCGCGACGTCGGGGACCTTGCCGCCGGCCGGCACCTGGCAGGTCAGGGTCGGGGAGGTGGCCGGATCCCAGCTCGGGTTCTCGGCGATCGAGGGCGCGTACTGGACGTTCGTCGTGGCCGGGATCGCGGTGCGATCGTAGATCGTGCGGATGTTCGTGCACGACCCGCTCGTCGTGAAGACGAGCGAGACCGGCCGGGGCGCGCTGTCGCGCAGGGCGCGGGCGAGCCGCTTCATCAGCGCGAGCTGCGTGTCGCCGACCTGGAGGTAGACCGGGTTCGCGAGGCCCGGGACCTGATCGCACGGCACGGCGTGCGCGGCGCGCGGGAGCGCGGCCGCGATCGCCCCCGCGGCGAGGATCGAGATGGCCAGTGTACGCATGGAGTCCTCCGGCGCGACGCGCGAGCGCGGCGGTGCCGCGGGCCAGCGTGGTACAGGCCGTTGCTCGTCGAAGTTACACGCGAGTTACGCGGCGGGCGCACCACGTAACAGCTCGATGACAGCCGCTCATGAATCGAGCCGCCTCATTAACGGCGTTGTTACCGCCGCCGCGACCGGTGCGCGGGGCCGCGTGAGACCACGTTGTCTGCCCGTGCGCGCCTCGATCTCAGGTGTGTGGAGCGCTGGCCTCGGGGCCGCGCGATGAACGTCGACACGCGCGTCCTGTTCCTCGACGGCGAGCGCGCGGCCCGGCGCGGCGAGCGCGACGCGGCCCGGGCCGCGTTCCTCGAGGCCGCGCAGGCCTCGGTGGACGTCCAGCTCTGGCGCAGCGCGCTCCGCTGCTACCGGCACGCGCTCGAGCTCGATCTGCTCGATCGCGCGATCGTTGAGCGCGTGCTGGCCGTGCCGCTGCGCGTGACCTCCGGCCGCGGCTGGGAGCGCTATCGCGCCGCGCTCGACGCGCACCCTGGGTGGCAGCCGCTCGGCTGCCGCGCGGCGCGCATCGTGAGCGGCGATCTCGGCGCGGTGATCGAGTGTCCGGGCGCCGGACCGGTGCTGGAGCTCATCATGAGCGAGCGAGATCTCGTCGAGACCCGGCCCGACGCGCGGCTCGCGGGGATGCCGGCCGCGATGGCGATGATCATCCTGCGGCGCGCGCTGTGGCCCGCGCCGCGCGAGGGCGCCAGCGAGCCGATGTCGGTGCGCGTGACGTTCGACGGCCGCGAGCGCTTCCGGCTCGACGAGCACGGCGAGTGGGAGCCGATCCTGAGCGAGCCTGCGAGGGTCCGTGACCGGGCGCGCTAGGCGCCTGGCGCTGGCGGCGCTGGCGCTGGCGCTCGCCGCCGCCGCCGCCGTCGGCTGCCGCGGCGCGAGCGAGGCGCCGGAGCGGCCCGCGCCGGCGACGATCCGCGTCGCCGTGATCGGCGGGATGATCGAGACGGGCCTGTGGGCGGCGGTCGCCGAGCGCTACGAGCGGCTCACCGGCCACAAGGTCGAGCTCGCGGCGAGCGGCCCCAAGCACCAGGTCGTGGCCGCGTTCCGCCGCGGCGGCATCGACCTCATCACCGTCCACGCGAGCGACGCGATGGTGAACCTCGTCGCCGACGGCCTCGCGCGCGATCCCCAGCCGTGGGCGCGCAACGACCTCGTGATCGTCGGCCCGGCCGCCGATCCGGCCGGCGTCCGCGGCGCGCGCGACGCGGTGGCCGCGCTCGGCAAGATCATCGCGGCCAAGGCGCCGCTGCTCGTCCACGCGAGCCTCGGCGCCGACGGCGTGCTGCACGATCTCCGCGAGGAGGGGCGGCTCGTGCTCGATCGCGAGGCGACGCTCCTGTTTTCCGAGGACAACCAGCACAAGGTGCTGGAGCGCGCGGCGGCCGCCGGCGCGTACACGATGGTCGGCCGGATCCCGTTCCTCTCGAAGAAGCTGTTCGCGCCCGGGATCGAGCTGATGGTCGCGGGCGATCCGCGGCTGCGCCGGCCGTACCTCGTCGAGGTGGCGGCGACGGCCGGCCCGGCCGCGCGCGACCTGGCGGCGTTCCTGCGCCAGCGCGAGGTCCAGGCGCTGCTCGCCACGTTCGGCAAGGGCAAGTACGACGATCAACCGCTGTTCTTCCCGGTCGTTGTACCCGAGTTTGTACCGGAGTGAGGACGGCCGTCGCGCCGGGTTACGCGCCCATCACCTTGTCGAGCCGGATCGGCAGATCGCGGATCCGCTTGCCCGTCGCGTGGAACACGGCGTTCGCGATCGCGGCGCTCGCGCCGGTGTTGCCGATCTCGCCGACGCCCTTCGCGCCGACCTCGCTGACGTACGGATCCTCCTCGTCGACGAGGAGCACGGTCATGTCGGGCACGTCGGCGTTCACCGGGACGTGGTAGTCGGCGAGATCGCGCGTGACGACGCGGCCGGTCCGCGGATCGCGCACCGTCTCCTCGTGGAGCGCCATGCCGATCGCCCAGACGAGGCCGCCCATGAGCTGGCTGCGCGCCGTCTTGGCGTTCAGGATCTTGCCGGCCGCGTACGCGCCGACGATGCGCGCGACGCGCACGATGCCGAGCGGCTCGTCGACCCAGACCTCCGCGAACACCGCGCCGAACGAGTGCATCGAGTGCGCCCGCGAGATCACCGGCGGCCGGTGGTGGGTCCCCGATGACCACGGCGCGGTCTACGTGCGGCGCGGCCCGACCGCGTCGCCCGAGGCCGTGATCGAGCCCGTGCTCGAGCCGCTCCGCGCGATGTGGGGCGCGAGCGATCGCGACATGTACTTCGTCGGGCCCGGCCTGATCTTGCACCACGACGGCGGCGCCTTCACGCCCGAGCCCGTCGGCGGGCTCTACACCGTCTCGGGCGTGAGCGGCGTGCACGCCGACGGCGCCAGCGAGGTCTGGGCCGTCGGCGCGTCGCCCGGCCCCGCGCCCGGCATGACCGGCGGCGACGTCTTCCATAAGATCAGCGGGGCCTGGACGGGGGCGCTGATCGATCCCGCGCGCCCGCTCAACGCCGTGTGGGCCGCCGGGCCCGGCGAGGCGATCGCCGTCGGCGCCGGCGGCGCCGCCGGCACGATCCTGCGCTGGGAGCGGAGCGCGCCCGGCGTGCTCGTGCCCGAGCCATCGCCGATCGCCGCCGACCTCCGCCTGGATCGCCGGCGACAGCGCCATCCTCCAGCGCCAGCCGTGAGCCGCCCTCGCTGATCCAACCAACGACGGCGAGCGTGTCGCCCTGGGGTATCGGCCGGTGTGCGCAGTTCCCAGCGAAGGGCCCGAAACATCATCGTGTAACTCGGTCCTCACAGCTTGCGGCGGGCACGTCGCTCGCACTGAGCGCTGCGCATGCGCAAGATGCTGCTCTCTCTCCTGATGGTCACGGGATGCGTGATCGGAACGAATGACACGGGTGGTGGTGGCGACGACGGCACCGGCGACCCGATGACGGACCCGGACCCGGACCCGAATCCGCAGCCGCAGCCCCAGCCGGGGGTGTGCGCGCTGCCCGACTCGACCGCGGACGCGGGCAACCTGGCGGCGACGAAGGCGCAGCAGTGCAACGTGCCCGGCTCGGCGGGGACGAAGAAGTGGTACCGCGTGGCGGCGACGTTGCCGGGCACGATGGACTACGTCCAGATCGAGCTGTGGGACGGCCGCGGCGCGTTTGGCGCCGGCGCGGTCGCTCCGGGCACCTACCCGATCAGCGGCGCCGAGCTGAACCCGACCACGTGCGGCATCTGCGTGCGCGGCCTCGGTGACAAGGGCGCCGCCACGCAGAAGGAGTACTTCGCGACGGGCGGCACCGTCCAGGTCACCTCGGTCGGCGGGGCCGGCACGGCCGTCTCGGTCACGCTCACGAACGCCACGTTCGCCGAGATCGATGCCGCCAAGGCGACCGTCGCTGGCGGCTGCACCGCCACAGTCTCGCGCGCCAAGCTCGACGGCACCATCGTGGCCGTGACCGGCGGCGGCGGCGGCGGCGGCGGCTGCCCCGCCACGATCGGCGACTGACGCATAGGTCGGCCCGATAGGTCGGCCGCCGCAGCGTCAGTCGTGGATCGCGCGGAGCAGGACCTCGGTCAGGGACAGATCCTCCATCTCGTCGAGCGTGATGGTGTCGCAGATGTCGAAGCGCGCGCCGACCCGGACCAGGTCGTCGTCGAGCGCTTGCAAGAACCGGCTCGCGAGCGGATCCTTGCCGACCTGCACGAGCGAGAGGCCGAGCTCCTCGTCGCGGTCGAGGCGGCGCGTGGCGTCGACGATCGTCTTCATGACGGCCTTCTGATCGTCGGGCTCGCCGTCGGTGACGACGACGATCGTCTCGCCCTCGGCCTTGGCCTCGCCGGCGCGCTTGCGCTCGAAGTAGCTGCCGAACGCGTGCGACAGGACGCCGGCGAGATCGGTGCCGCCGGCCGGCTCGTTCTCGACGAACACCTGGCCGACGCGGTCGGCCGTGACGTTGTCGTAGCGCCGGAACCGCGAGCCGAAGACGTAGAGCGTGATGCCGTCGGGATCGAGCTCCTCGCACTTGGCGGCGAGCGCGTGCGCGGACTCGCGCGCGGCCGCCCACCGGCTGCGTCCGCCGGCTTGATCCTTGATGGCCATGCTGCCGCTGCGATCGATGATCAGGGTGTAGTCACGCTTGCTCATGCTGGGGCCTTTCTGCAGAGGGGGTGCGCAGCGACGCGGCGACCGCGCCGCCGAGGATGGCGGTGATGACGAGGAGGCTCGCGGCGACCGGGATCTCGACGGCGAACGCGACGAGCATCTTGGCGCCGATGAACAGGAGGATCAGGACGAGCCCGGCCTGCAGGTAGCGCAGGCGCGACAGGAGCCCCTGCACGAGGAAGAACAGGGAGCGCAGGCCCAGGACCGCGAACAGGTTCGACGTCAGCGCGAGGAACGGATCGGAGGTCACGCCGAGCACCGCGGGCACCGAGTCGAGCGCGAACACGAGGTCGGTCATCTCGATCACGAGCACCACGATGAGGAGCGGCGTCACGCGGAGCCGGCGGGTGGCCGGATCGCGCGTGCCGAGCCGCGTGCCGTCGTAGCCCGGCGCGACCGGCAGGATCCGGCGCGCGATCCGCTCGACGAGCCCGGCGCGCGGGCGCTCCGGCGCGGCCGCGCTCGCTTCGTCGGCTGCCTCGCCGCCGCCGCCGCCGCCGAGCGCGAGCTTGACGGCGGTCACCACGAGCACCGCGCCGAGCAAGTACGTGACGGCGTGGACGTGCGCGATCAGCTGTGCCCCGCCGACGATCAGCACCGTGCGCAGCACCACCGCGCCGAGGACGCCCGCGATGAGCGCCTTGCGCTGGGCGGCCGGCGGGACGCGGAACTGCGCGAAGATGACGATCAGGACGAGCATGTTGTCGACGGACAAGGACTGCTCGACGAGGTACGCCGCCGCGAACGAGAGGCCCTGATCGGGCCCCATCCGCGCGGTCACGCCGAGGCCGAACGCCACGGCGAGCCCGACCCACGCGGCGGTCCACAGCGCGGACTGCCGGAACGTCGGGTCCCGCGGCGACCGGCGAAATATTCCGAGATCGAGCGCGAGCAGGACGAGGACAATGAACGCGAACGCGACGCCGAGCGCCGCGTCGCTCGTGAGCGATGGTGGCATTCCACGAGTGATGAGGACTGCGGCGGGCCCGCACCAATAGGTAATTTCCTAAGAACTCATCGGATTTTCCGATGTGTCAAGCTCGGCGCATGGAGTGGCTCAACTACCACCACTTGCGCTACTTCTGGGTCGTTGCCCGCGAGGGCAGCGTGTCGCGCGCCGCCAAGCAGCTGCGGCTCGCGCAGCCGACGGTGAGCGAGCAGATCCACGCGCTCGAGGAGGCGCTGGGCGAGCGGCTGCTCGTGCGCGCGGGGCGCGGCGTCGTGCTGACCGAGATGGGCAAGACGGTCTACGGCTTCGCCGACGCGATCTTCGCGCTCGGCCGCGATCTGCAGGACACGATCAAGGGCCGGCCGACGGGGCGGCCGTCGCGGCTCGGCGTCGGGATCGCGGACGCGGTGCCCAAGCTCGCCGCGTTCCGGATCCTCGAGCCGGTCCTGGCGATGGATCCGCCGGTCCGCCTCGTGTGCGTCGAGGACACGCCGGAGCGGCTGCTCGATCGGCTCGGGGCGCACGAGCTCGACGTGGTGCTCGCGGACACGCCGATCGGCCCGAGCCACGCGAGCCGCGCGTACAACCACCTGCTCGGCGAGTGCCGCGTCGGCATCTTCGGCACGCCGAGCCTCGCGCGGGCCGCGCGGCGGCGGTTCCCCGAGTCGCTCGCCGAGCAGCCGTTCCTCCTGCCGACGACGGACACCGCGCTGCGCCGCTCGCTCGACGCGTGGCTCGACGAGCGCGGCATCGTCCCGAACGTGGTCGCCGAGCTCGAGGACAGCGCGCTCATCGTCGAGTTCGGCGCGCTCGGCGCCGGGCTGTTCGCCGCGCCCGACGCGATCATGGAGGACGCGCTGCGCGCGCGCGGGCTCCAGCGCGTCGGCTCGATCGACGCGCTGCGGGAGCGATACTACGCGATCTCGATCGAGCGCAAGCTCGCGCACCCCGCCGTCGTCGCGATCGCGGGCGCCGCGCGCCGCCGCTGGTTCCCCGAGCAGGGACAGGGGTGAGACCAGTGGCGTGCCGCAGGCGTCTCGGCCGCGCCGCATCGCGGCCCCCCGTACTTCGTGAAAAAAACGCTCGCGTCGGGAATGGCAGGACTACTACACCTGTAGTCGCCCAACATGCGCGCATCCACTAGCTCTTCACATCGTTGTTCCCGATCGGCGCCCGCGCCTGTGCTCGCGCTCGCGGCGCTGCTCGCGGTTCCTCTCGTCCCGTCCCTCGCGTCGGCGCAGGCCGTGCCCGAGCTCCCGCAGCCGAGCCCGCACGCGCGGGTCGAGCAGCGGGTCGGCGTCACCGATCTCTCGCTCGACTACTCGAGCCCTGGCGTGAAGGGCCGCAAGGTCTGGGGCGACGTCGTCCCCTACGACAAGGTGTGGCGCGCCGGCGCGAACGCTCCGACGAAGCTCACCGCGAGCCGCGACTTCTCGTTCGGCGGCACGGCGGTCAAGGCGGGCACGTACTCGATCTTCGTCACCCCCGCCGCCAAGGGGCCGTGGACGGTCCACCTGAACAGCGATCCGGCCGCGGGCACGCCCGAGTACGATGCGAAGAAGGACGTCGCGCGCCTGACGGTGGCGCCGGCCGCGCTCCCCGCGCCGCGCGAGCGCCTGATCTTCCTGTTCGCCGACATGACAGACGATCGCGTGTCGCTCGACCTCGAGTGGGAGCGCGTCCGGATCCGGGTGCCGATCACCGTCGACACCAAGGCGCACGTCACCGCCGCGATCGAGAAGGCCATCGGCGAGGCGTGGCGGCCGCACGCGAGCGCGGCGAACTATTACCTGAACGCTGGCGATCTCGATCGCGCGCTCGCGATGGCCGACAAGTCGATCGCGATCCAGTCGACGTGGCGCAACGAGTGGGTGCGCGCGCAGATCCTCGGCAAGAAGGGCAAGAAGGCCGAGGCCACGGCGGCGGCGAACCGCGCGCAAACCCTCGGCAAGGGCGATCCGATCTTCGAGCAGTTCTTCAAGGAGAACATCGCCAAGGCGCTGGCCGGCTGGAAGTGAGCCGTGGCGGGCGAGGCGACCGTGGAGGCGACCCTGGAGGCGGCGGCCCTCGCGGCGGTCGCGCGCGTCCGGCGCCCGCTCGCGCCGGAGGTGCACCGCGCGCTCGTGGCGCAGAACGCCGCGCTCGCGGCGAGCCCGGCGCGTGACGCGCACCTCGCGGCGCTCGCGCGCGGCGCCGCGGCGGTGGTGACGGGGCAGCAGATGGGGCTGTTCCTCGGCCCGCTCTACACGATCTACAAGGCGGCCTCGGCGGTCGCGGTCGCCCGCGCGCTCGCCGCCACGTCGGGCACGGACGTGGTGCCGGTGTTCTGGCTCCAGACGGAGGACCACGATCTCCCCGAGATCGCGAGCTGCGGCGTCCCGGGCCGCGCCGCGTGCGAGGCGCTCGCCGTCCCCGCCGACGCGGCGAGCCGCGTCTCGGTGGCGCACCTGCCGCTGCCGGCCGAGGTCGCGGGCTGCCTGGACGCGCTCGAGGAGCTGCTCGGCGAGGGGCCCCTGGCGCGCGCGCACCTCGAGCGGCTGCGCCGGCACTACCGGCCGGGGGCGCGGTGGGCCGGCGCGTTCGCGGGCGTGCTCGCCGAGCTGTTCGCGCCCGAGGGCCTGGTCTTCGTCGATCCGCGCGATCCGGCGCTCGCGGCGGTGACCGCGCCGGTGCACGCGCGCGCGATCGAGCACGCCGAGCGGATCGCCGCGGCGCTCCTCGCGCACGACCGCGAGCTCGCGCAGGCAGGGCGCCCGACGCCGGTGCACGTGCGGCCGGGCGCGCCGCTGTCGTTCTTCCACCCGGACGGCGCCGAGGGGCCGCGCGTCCGCCTTGTTCCTGCGGATGGCGCGGCGGGCGGCGCTGTGGGTGGCGCGGCGGATGGCGCGGCGGGCGGACCCGTGTTCGCCGAGAGCGGCGGCGAGCGGCGCTGGGACCGCGCGGCGCTCCTGGCGGCGCTGCGCGAGGATCCGCGGCGATGCTCGACGAGCGCGCTGCTCCGCCCGATCGTGCAGGACACGCTGCTCCCGACGGCCGCGTACGTCGGCGGGCCGGGCGAGGTCGCGTACCTGGCGCAGGTCCCGCCGCTGTACCGGGCGTTCGACCAGACGCCGCCGGTGGTCGTGCCGCGCTCGCGGTTCCGGCTGATCGACGCGCGCGCGCGCCGGCTACTCGATCGGCTCGGCCTCGCGCCGGCCGACGCGGAGCGCCCCGAGCCGGAGCTGCTCGCGCGGCTGCGGGCGGCGCGAGCCTCGGGCGGCGGTGGCGGCGGTGGCGGCGGTCCCGGTGGCGCGCCCGCCGGGGTCGGCGCCGACGTGACGCGGCGGCTGTTCGATCCATTCGCGGCGGCGCACGCAGAGCTCTCCGCCGAGCTCGCGCACGCGGGGCCGGCGATCGCCAAGGCGCTCGCGCGGACGCGCGCCTCCGTCGAGCGCGCGGTGAGCCGGCTCGCCGGCAAGGTCGAGCGCGCGGCGCTCTACGAGGACGCCGCGCTCGTCGATTCGGTGCGGGCGCTGCGCGCGCGGCTCGCGCCCGGCGGGGCGCCGCAGGAGCGCGTGCTCGGGCTGCCGGGGCCGGCCGCGGCGTTCGGCGATCGCGCGCTGATCGAGCGCGTGCTCGCCGCGATCGCGCCGTGGAACCCGACGCTCCAGGAGCTCGCGTGACCGACGTCGGCGCGAGCCACGGCGAGGCGCTGCGGAGCCCGCGCACGCCCGGGCTCGTCGATCCGATCCGCCACTTCCGCGACAACCCGTTCCCGGAGGCGCACGCCTTCGAGCCCCTGGTGCCGTGATGCGTCCACTCTCGATCGCGATGGTGTGTTACCCAGCGCTCGGCGGCAGCGGCGTCGTGGCGTCGGAGCTCGCGCGCGGGCTCGCGGCGAGCGGCCACCGCGTACACGTGATCGCGACGGAGCTGCCGGCGCGCGCGGCCGGCGGCCCCGGCGAGGTCCGGTTCGAGCGCGTGGAGGTGCCGAGCTCGCCGGTGTTCGAGCACGGGCCGTACTGCCTCGCCGTGGCGAGCCGGATCGTCGAGCTGGTGCGGCGCGAGCCGATCGACATCCTGCACCTCCACTACGCGGTGCCGCACGCCGCGAGCGCGCTGCTCGCGGCGCAGGTGCTCGGCGCCGCCGCCCCGGCGCGCGTGATCACGCTGCACGGCACCGACGCGACCCGCCTCGCCGAGCACCCGGGCGTGGGCCCGGTGACCGCGTTCGCGATCGCGGCGTGCGACGCGATCACGGTGCCATCGCACTACCTGCGGCGCGAGGCGGCCGAGCGCTACGGGCTTTTGGCGGCGCGGATCAGCGTGATCCCGAACTTCGTCGATCTCGAGCGGTTCGCGCCTCCGGCGGCGCGGCTGGCGCCTGAGGCGGCGCGGCCAGCGCCGCCAGAGCCGGAGCCGGAGCATGGCCCGGTCCTGTTCCACGTCTCGAACTTCCGGCCGATCAAGCGCCCGGCGGAGCTCGCCGACGTCCTGGCCCGCGTCCGCGGCGCGCTGCCCGGCGCGCGCATGGTGCTCGTCGGCGACGGCCCCGAGCGCGAGGCGGTGGCCGCGCGCGCCGCAGCGCTCGGCGTCGCCGAGGCGATGACGTTCCTCGGCCGGCGCTCCGACTTCGCGGGGCTGCTCGCCGCGGCCGACGGCTTCGTCCTGACGAGCGAGAGCGAGAGCTTCGGCGTCGCCGCGCTCGAGGCGATGGCGGCGGGCGTGCCGGTGTTCGGGTACCGGGTCGGCGGGCTACCCGAGGTGGTGTGCGAGGACGCGGGCGCGCTCGTACCGGTCGGCGATCTGGACGCGCTGGCCGCCGCGATCACCGACGTCGTCCGCGATCCGGCGCGGCGCGCCGCGATGGGCCGCGCCGCCCGGGCGTGCGCCGAGAACGAGTTCTCCGCCCCGCGCGCGCTCGCCGCGTACGAGGCGTGCTACCGACGCTTGATCGCGGGTCAGACCCGCAGCCTTGGAGCTGTCCGATGAGCCGTCCTTTGAAGCCCTCCGCGCGCGGCGCGCTGCTCGCCGCCAGCTGTGCCTCCGTCTGCTGCGCCCTCGCCGCCGCGCCCGCCCGGGCGGACGCGCCGACCGACGCGGCGTCCCTGGCGCACGCGCTCGACCGGCTCGCCACCACCGGGCGCGTGCTCTACGTCGCCGCGCACCCCGACGACGAGAACACGCGCCTGCTCGCGTACCTCGCGAACGTGCGGCACGCGACGGTCGCGTACCTGTCGATGACGCGCGGCGGGGGCGGGCAGAACCTGATCGGCGGCGAGCAGGGCATCTTGCTCGACGCGATCCGCACCGAGGAGCTGCTCGCCGCGCGCAGCCTCGACAGCGCCCGCCAGATGTTCACGCGGATGCGCGACTTCGGCTACTCGAAGTCGGCCGACGAGACGCTCGCGCTGTGGGGCCGCGAGGAGGCGCTCGCGGACGTCGTGTGGGCGATCCGCTCGTTCCAGCCCGACGTGATCGTCACGCGGTTCTCCGAGGCGCCGCCGAACCACGGCCACCACACCGCGTCGGCGATCCTCGCGCGCGAGGCGTTCGCGGCCGCCGCCGATCCGAAGCGGTTCCCGGCGCAGCTCGCGCAGGGCGTGACCCCGTGGCAGGCCAAGCGCGTCCTCCACAACCTCTTCAACTGGGCGGGCTCGCCGCCGCCGCCCAAGGACGCGCTCCTCGTCGAGGTCAACGCGTACGATCCGCGCCTGGGCCTGGCGATGGGCGAGCTGGCCGCGACGTCGCGCAGCCAGCACAAGAGCCAGGGCTTCGGCGTGCCGGGCGAGCGCGGCTCGATCGTGGAGCGGTTCGTCACGACGGCCGGCGCGCCCCCCAAGACCGACCTCCTCGACGGCGTCGACACCGGCTGGACGCGCTTCGGCGCGCCCGCGGCCGCGTACGCGCGCGCGATCGACGAGGCGCGGCGGGCGCTCGAGCGCGATCGCCCCGAGCGCGCGCTGCCCGCGCTGATCCGCGCGCGCGGCGAGCTCGATCGGCTCCCGGGTGACGTCCGCGTGCGCGACGCCCGGCGCGTGCTCGACGAGGTGATCGCCGGCGCGGCGGGCCTGTTCGTGCGCGCGACGGCGGCGGCCCCCGTGGCCGCGCCGGGCACCACCGTCGAGGTGCGCGTCGAGGTCGCCGCCCGCACCGCGCCGGTGACGATCCAGCGCGTCGAGCTCTCAGGCGCCCCGGCGCTCACCACGCCTGCGCCGGTCGCCGCGAGCGAGAAGAAGCTGTTCACGCTGCAGGTGCCGATCGCGCTGGCCGCGGCACCGTCACTGCCGTACTGGCTGGGGCGGCCGCCGCTGCCCGGGCGCTACGAGGTCGCCGAGCCGCGGCTCGTCGGCGCGCCGCGCACGCCGCCAGCGCTCGAGGCGACCGTCGACGCGGTGATCGCCGGCCGGGCGCTGCGGCTCGTCGTGCCGGTGGTGCACGCGTGGACCGATCGCGTGCACGGCGAGCGGGTCCGCCCGTTCCTGATCGTGCCGCCCGCGACGGCGACGCCGGTGCGCGACGCGGTGCTCGCGCCCGGCAAGAGCGCGCCGCTCGTCGTGCGCGTGCGCGCCGGCCGCGACGCGCTCGAGGGCAAGGTCGAGCTCGAGCTGCCGGAGGGCTGGCGCGCGACGCCGGCGTCTCACGCGGTCTCGCTCGCCAAGCTCGGCGACGAGACGACGGTGCGGTTCGACGTCACGCCCGGCCCCAAGGCGGCCGCGGGCGAGGCCCGGCCGGTCGTGCGCGTGGGCGGCGCCGGCTACTCGGTACGCGAGGACACGATCGATTACGCGCACATCCCGCTGCAGCTCGTGCTGCGGCCGGCGACGGTGCGGCTCGTGCCGCTCCAGCTGACCGTGCCGCAGGGCCGGGTCGGCTACATCGCCGGCTCCGGCGACACGGTCGCTGGCGACCTCGCGCATGTCGGCTTCTCGATCGACGAGGTCGACGACGAGGCGCTGCGCGCCGGGGACCTCGCGCGCTACGCGGCGATCGTCATCGGCGTCCGCGCCTACAACACGCGCGCCGCCGTGCGCGCCGCGCACCCGCGGCTCATGGCGTACGTCGAGCGCGGCGGCACGCTGATCACGCAGTACAACACGACCGACTACACAGGCCCGCTCGGGCCCCTGCCGCTCACGCTCGGCCGCGATCGCATCACCGACGAGACGGCGGCGCCGACGCTCGTCGATCCGAAGCATCCGTTCCTCGTGCGCCCGAACCGGATCGGCCCGGCGGACTGGGAGGGCTGGGTGCAGGAGCGCGGGCTCTACTTCGGCGAGAAGTGGGATCCGCGGTACAAGCCGCTCGTGCGCTTCTCCGATCCGGGCGAGGGGCCGCTCGAGGGCGCGCTGCTCGTGGCGCAACACGGCAAGGGCCGCTTCATCTATACCGGGCTCGCGTTCTTCCGCCAGCTCCCAGCCGGCGTGCCGGGCGCGTACCGGCTCCTCGCGAACCTGATCGCTGGCGGGGCGCCGTGAGCGAGCCGGGCGCCGGGGCCGGGCGCGGAGGCACCGACGAGCCGCCGCCGTTCTGGTCCCGCTGGAGCCGGATCTACTGGTTCGTCGCCGGGCTCCTGGTCGCCCAGATCGCCGCGTTCTGGCTGCTCTCGCGGTGGGCGTCTTGACCGCGCTCGACTGGCTCGTCCTCGTCGGCACGCTCGCCGGGATCGTCGTCTACGGCGTGTGGCGCTCGCGCGGCGCGCGCGACGTCAACACCTACGTGGTCGGCGACCACACGCTGCGCTGGCCGACGATCGGGCTCACGATCATGGCCACGCAGGCGAGCGCGATCACGTTCATCTCGACGCCCGGCCAGGGCTTCTCCGACGGGATGCGCTTCGTCCAGTTCTACCTGGGCCTGCCGCTCGCGATGATCGTGATCAGCGCGGTGTTCGTGCCGGCCTACTACCGGCTCCGCGTGCGCACCGCGTACGAGTACCTCGAGCACCGGTTCGACGCGCGCGTGCGCATCTTCGGCGGCGCGCTGTTCCTGATCGGGCGCGGGCTCGGCACCGGCATCACGCTCTACGCGCCGTCGATCATCCTGTCGCAGATCCTCGGCTGGCCGCTGCAGCCGACGATCTGGGCGATCGGGCTCCTCGTCGTGCTCTACACCGTGCTCGGCGGCACGCGCGCCGTGAGCTTCACGCAGCAGCAGCAGATGATCGTGATGCTGACGGGCCTGGGGATCGCCGCGGTCGTCGTGATCCTGCGCCTCCCCGACGGCGTCTCGGTCGGCGGCGCCGTCCAGCTCGCGGGCGCGCTCGATCACATGAACGTGGTCAGCGCCGACTTCGACCTCAAGAACCGCTACACCCTGTGGTCCGGGCTCATCGGCGGCTTCTTCCTGCAGCTCTCGTACTTCGGGACCGATCAGTCCCAGGTGCAGCGCTACCTGTCGGGGAGCTCGATCGCCGAGAGCCGGCTGGGCCTTTTGTTCAACGGGATGTTCAAGATCCCGATGCAGTTCCTCATCCTGTTCATCGGCGTGATGGTGTTCGTGTTCTACCTGTTCACGCGCCCGCCGGTGCACTTCGACGCGCCCCGTCTCGAGCGCCTGCGGGGCGCGGTGCCCGCCGAGGTCACCGCGCTCGAGGCGCGCCACGACGAGGCGGCGGCCGCGCGCCGCGCCGCGGCGTTCGCGTTCCTGGAGGCGCGCGGCACGTCCGGCGAGGCGGAGGCGCGCGCCGCGCTCAAGGTGGCGGCGAAGCGCACCGAGGACGTGCACCACGAGGCGCAGCAGCTGATCGAGCGCGTGCTCCCGGGCGCGGAGACGCGCGAGGCGGATCACGTGTTCCTCTCGTTCGTCCTCGATCACGTCCCGGTCGGGCTCGTGGGGCTCCTGATCGCCGTCATCATGTGCGCGGCGATGAGCGCGGTCGCGAGCGGGCTCACGTCGCTCGGCGCGACGACGGTGGTCGACTTCTACTTCCGCATCCGCCAGGCGCTCGGCCGCCCACCCCCCGACGCCAAGCACGGCCTGCGCGCGTCGCAGCTCGCGACCGTCGCGTGGGGCGGGCTCGTGCTCCTGTTCGCGGTCACCGCGTCCTTGTTCGACAACCTGGTCGTCGCGGTCAACGTCATCGGCTCCCTGTTCTATGGCACCATCCTCGGGCTCTTCGTCGTCGCGTTCTTCCTGCCGCGGGTGAGGGCGACGCCGGTGCTCATCGGCGCGATCGTGGCGCAGGCGCTCGTCGTGGCGCTGCATCTGTGGTCCGACATCGTGTTCCTGTGGTTCAACGTCATCGGCTGCCTCGCGGTGGTGATCGTCGCGCTGCTCGTCCCGCTGCTCGTCCAGGCCGTGCTGTCCGTCATCTCTGCCGTGCAGAAGATCATCAAGCGCCTGCTCGGCATGACGGTCGCCGCGCGAGCGATCCGCGGCGTCATCTCCGCCGTGCAGAAGATCATCAAGCGCCTGTGATCGTCGCGCTGCTCGTCCAGGCCGTGCTGCCGCGCGGCGCCACGCCGGACCGCGCCTGATCCCACCTGACCGCGCGGCGCCGCGCGGCGCGTGATAGCGTCCGCGCGGGGGTAACTGCGTTGAAGACCAGAACCATTTTGTATCGTGTCGCCGTCGCGGCGCTGGGTTCGCTCGCGTCGCTCTCACCCGCGTGGGCCCAGCCCGAGGCCGCCAAGCAGGAGCCGCCGCCGGACGCGCCGAAAGACGCGCCGAAAGACGCGCCGAAGCCGCCGGACCAGCCGCCGCCGCCCGACACGCCGCCGACACCGCCGACGGACACGCCGCCGACACCGCCGACGGATCAGCCGCCCAAGGATCAGCCGCCCGCGGCGACCGGCGTCGTCACCGGCACGATCGAGGCCGCCGAGCTCGGCGTGCCCGTGTCGGGGGCGACCGTCACCGTCGTCGCCGCGGGCGTCCGGGTGACGTCGGACGTCGAGGGGCGCTACCGGCTCGAGCTGCCGCCCGGCACGCACACGGTCCGCGTCGAGGTCGCCGGGTTCCAGCCGCTCGAGCGCACCGTCACGGTGACCGTGGGCGGCACGGCCGAGCTGAACCTGCCGCTCGCGCCCGAGCAGATCGGCAACGAGGTGGTCGTGGTCGTCGGCGCGCGCACGCCGCGCAGCAACCTCGAGACGACGGTCCCGGTCGACATCGTGACCTCGCAGGAGATCGCGCGGAGCGGGCGCACCGAGACAGGGCGCATGCTGAACGCGCTCGTGCCGTCGTACGTCTCGACGCCGCAGACGATCGCCGACGGCAGCGATCACATCGATCCCGCGAGCCTGCGCGGCCTCGGGCCCGATCAGGTGCTGGTCCTCGTCAACGGCAAGCGGCGCCACAAGACGGCGCTCATGCACGTCAACGGCACGTTCGGCCGCGGCACGGTCGGCACCGACCTGAACGCGATCCCGAGCGGCTCGATCAAGCGGATCGAGGTGCTGCGCGACGGCGCCGCCTCGCAGTACGGCTCGGACGCGATCGCCGGCGTGATCAACATCGTGACGAAGGACATCACCGATCTCGTCGAGCTCACGGCGCAGACGGGCGTCACGGGGAGCGGCGACGGCGCCCAGCTCAAGACGTCCGCGAACTACGGCTTCAAGCTCGGCGAGAAGGGCGGGTTCATGAACCTGACCGGCGAGTTCCTGCGCCGCGAGCCGACGAACCGCTCCGGGACGTACACCGGACCGATCTTCAGCATGGATCCGGACACGGACGCCGCGATCCTCTCCGAGGCGAAGCTCACGCGCGACGACTTCAAGATGAAGATCGGCGAGTCCGCCGCGACGGTCGGCATGGGCTCCTACAACATGGAGCTGCCGTTCGACAACAATACGAAGCTCTACTCGTTCGGCGATGTGTCGTACCGGCGCGGGCTGGCGGCCGGCTTCTACCGCTTCCCGTTCCAGACGACGCAGAACGTGCCGGAGTTCTACCCGGTCGGGTTCTTGCCGCACATCGCGACCAACATCTCGGACGCCGCCATCTCGGTCGGCATCCGCCACAAGGGCCCGTGGCAGGTCGACGCGAGCCTGACGCACGGCCGCAACGCGATGACGTTCTTCGTCGAGGACAGCGTCAACGCGTCGCTCGGCACGGCGAGCCCCACGACGTTCGACGCCGGCTCGCTCCGGTTCGCGCAGACCGTCGGCAACCTGGATCTCGTCCACAAGCTCGACACGGCCGCGCTCAAGTCGGTGTCGCTCGTGCTCGGCACCGAGTTCCGGATCGAGAACTACCAGATCGTCGCGGGCGACGAGGCGTCGTACGTCCTCGGCCCCGAGGTCATCCAGCGGCCGCCGCCGATGACGCCGCAGCCCAAGGCGGCCGGCGCGCAGGTGTTCCCAGGGTTTCAGCCCGCCAACGAGGTCGATCGGACCCGCGACAGCATCGGCGTCTACGCGGGCATCGAGAGCGAGGTGACCAAGGGCTTCACGCTCGACGTGGGCGGGCGCTTCGAGCAGTACAGCGATTTCGGCAACTCGCTGATCGGCAAGCTGGCCACGCGCGTCGCGCTGGCGAAGGGCATCGCGCTGCGCGGCGCGGTGGGCACCGGGTTCCGCGCGCCGTCGCTCCAGCAGCTGTGGTTCAGCAACATCTCGACGCAGTTCATCCCCGATCCCGTCACGAACGAGCTGCAGCCGAACCAGGTCTTGACGAGCAACAACGCGAGCCCGGTGACGCGGGCGTTCGGCATCCCGGAGCTCGACGAGGAGAAGTCGGTCAACGCGAGCGGCGGCCTGACGCTGCGCCCGATCGAGGGCCTGTCGGTGACGGCCGACGCCTACTTCATCCGGCTCAAGGACCGGATCGTGCTAACGAGCCAGTTCGCCGCGACCAACCCGATCGTCGCCGGGATCCTGGCGCCGTTCCCCGGCGTCAGCCAGGCGCAGTTCTTCGCGAACGCGGTCGACACCAACACCCGGGGCCTCGACGTCGTGGTGGACTACACGTTCGATCTCAAGGAGGCGGGCAAGCTCTCGCTCACCGGCTCGGCGAACTTCACGAAGACCGAGGTGACCGACGTGAAGATCCCGACGTCGCTCTCGGAGCGGTTCGAGGCGGCGCCCGATCAGCTGCGGACGTTCTTCTTCGGGCGCCTGGCGGAGAACCGGCTGGAGGACGCCGTGCCGCACCAGAGGGGCTCGCTCAGCGCGCGCTACACGCTCCGCAAGCTGACCGCGCAGGCGCGCGGCAGCTACTTCGGCAAGGTGTACTTCAAGCAGGACAACCCGGACAACGACGAGGCGTTCGGCGCCAAGGTGCTGTTCGACGCGGAGGTCGGCTACCAGCTCACGAAGAACTTCATGCTCGCGATCGGCGGCAATAACATCCTCAACACGTTCCCCGACAAGCTGAAGAAGGATGCCAATACCAGCTTCGGCCGCTTCGTCTACTCGCGCGCCACGAGCCAGATCGATCAGAATGGCGCGTTCTACTACGCCCGCGCCGAGGTGACGTTCTTCTGATCTGATGGAGCGTAACTTCGACGCTTGTGCCGATTGGCGGCCGGTAGGTCGGCCATCCGGACGGTCTTGCCGGATCCCGTAGACATAGGCCGGAGTGGAGCCGACGATGCTTCTGGCGTCTACTACGAGGAGATCCTTGCGGTTCGCGCCCCAAGGGCCGAGACGCGCGAAGCCTGGGCGCTGCGCGTCAAGGCGCCTACGTGCGCGTGCGGCTGCGGGGGCAAGATCGAGGTGATCCCGGCGCACCGCACGAAGGGGATGCCGAAGTACATCCAAGGCCATCACCCGAACCCGCTTCGGCGCGGCTTCGACGCGCTGAGGGAGCAGGGCTACATGCTGGTCGGCGACGTCGCCGCTGAGCTCGGCGTCTCGGCGACCACGCTCCGGCGGATGGAGGCGGAGGGGGTGATCCCGGAGGCGAAGCGCGTCACGTACGCGGGCGGCAAGACGGTCCGCGTGTATACGGCCGAGGAGCTAGAGCTGATTGCGAGCACGAACCCGCACGTGCGGTGGCTCGCAAAGCATCCGGGGCGGTAGGCGTAGCCGGCGTGCCGACGACACTAGCGCCGCGCTAGCTGGCCGCTGCGTGCATCGCCCCGACGCCTGTCGTCGGCGAGGCTCATCTTGGGCCGCGCGAGCATGTCGACGCTCGTCCTGTAGAGCACGCAGCGGTTGGCAGTGCACGCGAGCAAGGCGAGCGCGAGTGCGATGTAGCTCTTGCGGGTGCCGGACATACCGGCGAGCAGCACGTTTCTTGCCCTGGGTGACGAAGCGCAGCCGTCGCGAGCTCCATGACGAGGTCCTGCGACCACGATGTCGTCAACCGACCACCTGACCTGGGTGCTCTGAGCACGCCCGCCGTTACCGGCGCGAGCTCGTCAAACGGGGAGATCATCCGGGCCACCGCGGCCCGTCGGAGGGCGCGGGCTTGAGCGCCTCGGTCAAACGAGAACAGGAATTCGAAGCTACGTTGGGAGTCGCCGCTGCACGTAACGCGGCTGCGACCGGGTCGAGTCAACCCGCGAGCGCGTAGACATGGCATGCGTGGCTCGTCACGCGTGCCATCTCACCGCGTCCCATCCCAAGAAGGCGACGATAGCTTGCGCGGACGGGGGCGAGCCAATCTGGTTCCCGTCCCGCTGCGGTCTGCACCGCGATGCCCTCGACGAGTGGCTCCGGCTGTGGCCATCGTGCGGCAGTCGGTCACGAGCGGCGGCCGACGACTAGATCCTGCAGAACGGCGCGCCATGAAGCGCGAGCTGATGCGGCCGGAGCTCGACAAGAACGACTTCGTCCAGTTCAACTACTGGGGATGGCGGGCCAGTGGTAGCCGGGGAGGCACCTCCGCGCCAACTGTTAAGCAGGAAACGTTGGCGTGATGCCACCCCGCTAGGATCGCGACATATGAGCAACGCGATCCATGGATCCTGGACGCTCGTGGTGTTCCACGACGACAACGTGTACGCTCGGCGGATCTTGCGCGCCGGGACGTCCCTCGCGGAGGTCAGCTTCTATGCCCTGACGGAGCTCCCGCCCGATGCTCCGGCTCGCGAGCTCTTTCGACTGCTTCTGGAGCGATTCGTGCTCGCGGTTCCGGTGTAGACCTACGCTCATGGCCGATCCGTGCGGCCGGTCCAGCGCACGTACCCGCAGATCCACTTGGCCTACCTGGCCTGGCCTGCCACATCGACCACACGACGCGGCGCCACACTCCAGCCTCTCGGATCGCGACGCGTCCGTGCTCGCGCACCTCGCGACGGGTCGGCGCGTCGAGCTGCGCTCGGCAAGTTGCTTTGCCTCGAGCCGATCGATCGCCTCGATCAGTGTCGACGGACCGATGCCGAGATCGCAATGCCGCCGATCGTCGTGGACGCGATCCGACGCATGAGTCTCATGTTGATCCCGGCGTTTCAAAATTGACCCTTTCGGCGTTCCAAAACTGACCCACCCCCCTGCCGCCTGAGGCTCCGTCAGGGCCTCGGCGTTCGTTCGGAGGGTGCTCGCTATGGAAAAGGTTTACGTCGTACGCCACCGGCATCACCGGCATCTCGTCGAGGGCGTCCCCATCCGCCAGATCGCGCGCGAGATGGGCATCGAGCGAAACACGGTCCGGCGCTACTTGCGCGGCGCTGAGCCCGGGGTCGGCAAGCCGCGTGGCGTGCCCGGCACGCCGGTGCTCGACGCGGTGAAGCCGCGCGTGGAAGCGATCCTCGCGGACTCGCAGCACTGGACCGCCGGGAAGCAGCGGCTGACCGCGGCGCGGCTTCACGAGCTGCTGCGCAGCGAGGGACATGACGTGGGCTACACGCTCGTCAAG
>Ga0247790_10000232_pt1 | contig 27238 bp, 18 predicted proteins | sample UWRJS171409R4_FD_179913 | JGI IMG/M metagenome (GOLD analysis project Ga0247790, IMG submission 179913) | Soil microbial communities from Arlington Agricultural Research Station in Wisconsin, United States - UWRJ-S171-409R-4 | ecosystem: Environmental > Terrestrial > Soil > Agricultural land...
CCGAGCAGGAGGACGTCGAGATCCGCCTCTACGACATCATCTACGACGCGCTCGACGACGTGAAGGCGGCGATGGCGGGCCTCCTCGCCCCGATCAAGCGCGAGGTGCCGATCGGCAAGATGGCCGTGCGCGAGACGTTCTCCATCCCGAAGATGGGCACGGTCGCCGGCTGCATGGTCACCGAGGGCAAGGTCAACCGGAAGGCGCACCTCCGCGTCATCCGCGACGCCGTCCAGGTCTACGAGGGCAAGGTCGGCAGCCTGCGCCGCTTCAAGGAAGACGTCAGCGAGGTCCAGCACGGCTTCGAGTGCGGCGTGATGGTCGCCGGCTGGAACGAGATCAAGCAGGGCGACATCATCGAGGCCTACGAGGTCATCGAGGAAGCCGCGCAGCTGTGACCTCGTAGCGCCGCCATGTACGTCGGCGTCGTCCGGCTCACGGTCGTGATCGATCAGAGCCATTCGCTCAAGGAGAAGCGGATGGTGATCCGCCGCGTCAAGGATCGGGTGCGCGAGCGGCTCGGCGTGGCGATCAACGAGGTAGGCGAGCTCGATCGCTGGCAGAGCGCCGAGCTCGGCTGCGCGGTGACGAGCGGCGAGCGGCAGAAGGCGCTCGAGATCCTCGACGACGTCGTCCGCGTGGTGTCGGGCGCGACCATCGCGGCCGGCGCCGCGGTCACGGCCGTCGCGAAGGACGTGTGGACGTTCGACGTGCCGGCCGCGCCGCACGCGCCCGTCGACGATCGGACCGGCTCGGGCGACAAGGCGGCGGGCGCCGCCGGCGATGACTGGGTGCCCGACGCGTGGAAGGACGAGCTGGATCCGACGTGAGCGGCCCGCGGTGCGGCTCCCCGCGGCGCTGGCACGCGGAGCTGCGCACTTGGCACCGCGGGAGTGAACGAGGTAGGGTCGGTGAGTGGAGGACGCCTCGTGAGTCAGCGCAAGGCGCGCGTCGAGCATGCCCTCCGCGACGTGCTCACCGAGCTGATCGCGAGCGAGGTGAAGGATCCGCGCGTCCGCGCCGCCGCGCTCGTGACCGTCACGAAGGTCGAGCTCAACGTCGACATGGCGGTGGCCAACGTCTACGTGTCGGTCGTAGGTAGCGAAGCCGTGGCCGACGGTGTGCTCGCCGGGCTGTCGAAGGCGGCCGGCTTCCTGCGCGGCCCGGCGGCGCGCCGGCTGGCCTTGCAGCGCGCGCCGGAGCTGCGGTTCCACCACGACGTGTCCGTCGACATGAGCGACAAGCTGGCGGCGATCCTGCGCGAGGACGAGGAGAAGGCGCGGGCCGCGGGCCGCGGCCCGGCGGCGCCTGCCGCTGCGGAGCCTGCCGCCGCGGCGCCCGCCGCCGCGGCGCCCGCCGCGGCCGGCGAACCGGACCATGAGGTGGCCGCCGAGGCCGGGGAGCGCCTCCCGTGAGCACGACCGAGGTGCGTACCCGGCGCGTGACCGCGCCGATCCAGGTGCCGGACGTGCAAGCCGCGCTCGAGCGCGCGTGCGCCGTGCTGCGCGGCGCGCGCCGGATCCTCCTGACGAGCCACCGCCGCCCCGACGGCGACGGCACCGGCTCGATGGCCGGGCTCGCCTCGCTCCTGCGCGCCGCGGGCAAGACAGCCGTCATCTACTCGGTCGATCCGATCGCGCGGCGGTACAAGTGGCTGCCGCTCGTCGACTCGACGGTGCACACGATCCCGTTCGACGAGCGCTTCGACTGTGCGATCGTCGTCGACTGCGCCGACATCTCGCTGCTCGGCGACACGCTGCCGCCGCCCGAGGTCTGCGGCCAGCTCATCACGCTCGATCACCACGCGAGCGGCCGCCCGTTCGGCGACATCCCCGTCTGGGATCCCGCGGCCTCGGCCGTCGGCGTGCTCGTGTTCCGGATCGCCCAGCACCTCGGCTGGCCGATCACCGCCGAGGCCGCCGTCCCGCTCTACGTCTCGCTGATCAGCGACACCGGCGGGTTCCGCCACGCCAACACGAACGCCGAGGCGCTGCACGTCGCCTCCGAGCTGATCCGGCTCGGCGTGGTTCCGGCGACGATCGCGGCCTCGCTCGAGGAGCGGCCGAGCCCCAGCAAGCTGCGCCTGCTCGGCAGCGTGCTGTCGACGCTCGAGCTGCAGTGCGCCGGCCGCGTCGGCGTGCTGACGGTGACGACCGACATGGTCGAGGGCGCGCGCGCGTCGTGGGAGGACATCGAGGGCATGGTGAACTGGGCGCGCAACGCCGAGGGCGTGCAGGTCGGTGTCCTCCTGACGACCGCCAAGGGCGGCGGCGTCCGCGTGTCGATGCGCTCCCGCAGCGAGCGCATCGACGTCGGGAAAGTCTGTATGACGCTCGGCGGCGGGGGACACCCCGGCGCGGGCGGCTGCCACATCGAGGGGGACTTGGCCGTCACGAAAGAGCGCGTCGTGCGCGCCCTGGACACGGCCTTCAACCGCGGCCGCCCGACCACGGAGCCAGCAGCCGAGCCGCAGGGCGGGTGATACCATGCGCGCTCATGAGCGAAGTGAATCGACGCGGCTGGTGCGCGCTGGGCGCAGTCCTGCTCGCGTCCGCCGCCGCGTGCGGTGACGACATCCGCCCCCAGCGCCCCGACGCGGCGCCGGGCACCCCCGACGCGGCGCCGGAGCCCGACGCGGCGATCGACGCGCCGCCCGTGAACCCCCTCGACAAGCTCGCCGGCACCGGCCTGTGCGCCAACCCGGAGTGCACGCAGTTCAGCGTGGGTGTCCGCGAGTACGTGCCGCGGTTCCAGCTCTGGGACGACGCCGCCACCAAGCGGCGCTGGATCTACCTGCCGCCGGGCACCAAGATCGACACGACCGACATGGATTACTGGGTGTTCCCCGTCGGCACGAAGCTGTGGAAGGAGTTCTCGCGCGACGGGACGCGCGTCGAGACGCGGCTCCTCATGAAGCAGATCGCCGACGACACGACACCCGGCGCGTGGTTCTACGCGACGTACCAGTGGAACCAGGCGCAGAACGACGCGATGGTGGTGACCTCCGGCGTGCGGGACGCCAACGGCACGCAGCACGACATCCCGTCGCGCTCCGACTGCCGCGCGTGCCACGATCGCCTCCAGCCGACGCGCATCCTCGGCTTCGGCGCGATCCAGCTCGACTACGACGCGCCCGCCGGCATGCCCGATCTCGACAGCCTGATCGCCGACGGCCTGCTCTCGGCGCCTCCGGCCGGCGGATCGCCGCACTTCCCGCTGCCGGGCACCGCCGTCGACACGACGGCGCTCGGATACCTCCACGCGAACTGCGGCCACTGCCACAACCCGACGAGCGACGTCGCCATGGGTACGAGCCCGCTCGATCTCCGGCTGCGCGCGTCGATGCTCGCCACCGTCGCCGACACGCCGGCCTACAAGACGGCGGTCGGCATCGACGCCTCGATCCCGTACACCGAGAACGGCCAGATGTACACGAAGCTGATCGTCCCGCAGGATCCGCAGATCTCGGCGGTGATCTCGCGCATGAACACGACCATGGAGCTGCGCTTCATGCCGGCCGTCGCCGTCGAGACCGTCGATCCAGCTGGCCAGCAGGCGCTCGTCGCGTGGATCAACTCGCTGTAGCGCGGCGGGAGCTCGGCGCGGGAGATCGCATGCTGGACGGCGTGCTCGTGCTCGACAAGCCGGCGGGGCTGTCGTCGGCCGCCGCGGTGGATCGCGTCAAGCGCGCGCTCGACGCCGAGCGCGCCGGGCACGGCGGCACGCTCGATCCGATCGCGACCGGCGTCCTGCCGATCTGCCTCGGCGTGGCCACCAAGCTCGCGCAGTACCTGCTCGCGGACGACAAGGCGTACGAGGCGGAGGGCGTGCTCGGCATCGCCACCGACACGCTCGATCGGACGGGCAAGATCGTCGCCGAGCGCCCGGTCGCCATCGCCGAGGCGGCGCTCCGGGCCGCGCTCGCGCGCCGCGTCGGCGAGCAGGAGCAGACGCCGCCCGCGTTCTCGGCGATCAAGCAGGACGGCGTGCGGATGTACCGGCGCGCCCGCGCGGGCGAGGCGGTGCGGCTCGAGCCGCGGCGGATCCGGATCGATCGCCTCGAGCTCATCGCGTTCGAGCCGCCCCGGTTCCGGATCGCCGTCGCGTGCAGCAAGGGGACGTACATCCGCAGCCTCGTCGCGGATCTCGGCGCGGACGTGGGCTGCGGCGCGCACCTGGCCGAGCTGCGGCGCACGCGCAGCGGCCGGTTCGGGATCGAGGACGCCATCCCGCTCGAGCGGGTGACTCCCGAGACGGCCGCCGCCCACCTGGTGTCGCTCACGGTGGCGACCGGCCTGCCGGTGATCGCGGTGCGCGCGGCGCTCGTCGGGCCCGTGCGCTCCGGCGTGCAGCTCCCGCTCGCGGTGCTCGGGGCGGAGCTGGCGGCGCCCGCGGAGCCGGCGGCGCCCGGGCCGGCCGGGCGGTTCCAGCTCGTTGACGAGGCGGGACGGCTGCTCGCGATCGTCCGCGCCGAGGGCGGGCGCGTCATCTACGACCGGGTCTTCGGCGCTGGCGCGGGGGCCGCCGAGGGCGCCGCCGAGGGCGCCGCCGAGGGCGCCGCCGAGGGCCCTGCCGAGGGCCCGGACGATGCCGCCAACGCTTGACGATCGCCGCGGTTTCCACCAATCTCCGCCACGACCACGGCACTCGTTCACGACGGACGCGGCCGCTGGCGACTGGAGCCTCTCATGCCCGCTTCGATCTCTCCTGTCCGAAAAGCCGACACAATCTCCAAGTTCCGGCAGCACGACTCTGACACCGGCTCGCCCGAGGTCCAGGTCGCGCTGCTCTCCGAGCGCATCTCGCACCTGACCGAGCACCTGAAGGCGAACCACAAGGACCACCACAGCCGGCGCGGCCTGCTCAAGATGGTCGGCCAGCGCCGCGCGCTCCTCGATTACCTGAAGCGCAAGAACCTCGACCGCTACCGCAAGCTGATCGACACGCTCGGCCTGCGCCGCTAACCATGCGCCTGCCGGCGCTCGCGCTCTTCGGGATCGCGTGCAGCGTCGCGCTGGCCCCAGCGTGTGGCCGCAAGAAGTCCCGGCGCAGCGAGCGGCACGCGCTCGTCGATGCCGGCTCCGGCACCGCCGCCCCCGCGCGCGAGCGAGTGCCCGATCGGATCGAGGGCACGCTCACGCTCGACGGCGCGCCGCTCGCGATCGTCGCGTGCAGGCCCGGCCGCGATCCCGATCTCTACGTCGATCTCGTGACCGCGGCCGGCGCGCTGCGCTTCGTCAGCGGCGAGACCGAGCGGATGTTCTGGAACCCGCGGCCGGACGCGCGAACGCGCGGCGAGGCGATCGCCTGCTCGATCCCGCACCGGAGCTGGGGCGGCGGCAACCGCGCGGCCGGCGCTGCGTACTTCCGCGGCGAGCTCGCGTTCTCGTGCCGCGGCGCGCCCGGCGCGCCCGGCAAGCTCGAGGGCAAGCTCGAGGGCAAGGTCTCGCTCGACTGCGGCGACATCCGTCCGGACGAGCGCGCGGCGCTCGACGCGCAGCGCCGCAAGCGGCGCAAGGAGCAGGAGCAGGCCGGCTCAGGCTCAGGCTCAGGCTCAGGCTCGGGCTCAGGCTCAGGCTCAGGCTCGCAGCCGCCCTGAATGCCAATCAACGAAGTGATCACCTCCTCCGAAAATATCGGTCGGACCACCTGCCCGGCGGATCCATACACTTTCCTTTCGGCAGTGACTGTGTAATTACTCCGACCGGAACAAAACCCAAGTCAACGTCAACACATCGACACTAGCGTCGTCGAGCTGACCCCCGAGATCGCGCTGGTTTGATCGTTCTGTCGAGGCTCCTTCTCGTCGCTGGCCCGCCACCTGGCCGCCGCGAGGGAGGTTGGACAGAGGGACCAGGCCGCGGAGCTCGCAGCCAGGCGGCGCGCTCTGTGAGGAGAAGCGTATGCCTTTCGTTCGCGAGACCGCCATCGTCGGCGGCAAGGAGATCATCGTCGAGACCGGCAAGTGGGCCAAGCAGGCCGGCGGCTCGGTCGTCATTCGCTGCGGAGACAGCATGGTCATGGTCGCTGCCTCGGGCAGCCAGCAGCCGCGCGAGCTCGACTTCATGCCGCTGACCTGCGAGTACCAGGAGAAGTTCTACTCGTCGGGCAAGATCCCCGGCAGCTTCTTCCGCCGCGAGGGGCGCTCCACGAACGACGAGATCCTCGTCGCGCGCCTCATGGATCGGCCGGTGCGCCCGCTGTTCCCCAAGGGCTGGTTCATCGACACGCAGGTGATCGCGAACGTCATCTCGTTCGACAAGGAGAACGCCACCGACGTGCTCGCGATGACCGGCGCGTCGGCCGCGCTGCACATCTCGGATCTGGTCTGGGGCGGGCCGCTCGCGGGCGTCCGCGTCGGCCGCATCGACGGCCAGTTCATCGCCAACCCCACGTTCGCCGAGCGCGAGAAGTCGGACATCGACATCATCGTCGCGGCGAGCAAGGACGCGATCATGATGGTCGAGGGCGAGATGCAGGAGCTGCCCGAGAACGTCATCATCGACGCGCTCATGTTCGCGCACGAGGCCGTGCAGCCGCTGATCGAGCTGCAGGAGCGGCTGCGCGCCGCCAACGGCAAGGAGAAGCGGCCGTTCACGCCGCCGGTCGTCGACGAGGCCCTGGCCGCGCGCGTGAAGGAGCTCACGTGGGACCGGCTCGCCGCCGCGATGTCGACGAGGGACAAGAAGGCGCGGCGCGAGGCGATCTCCGCGGCGCACCTCGAGACGCGCGCCGCGCTCACCGCCGAGGGCCAGCCGTGGGCCGGCAAGGCCAAGGACGTCGACGCCGCGTTCGGCAAGGTGCAGAAGAAGCTGGCCCGCAGCACCACGCTGGCCACGCGGCGCCGCATCGACGGCCGCCACCCCGACGAGGTCCGCCAGATCACGATCGAGACCGGCATTCTGCCGCGCGCGCACGGCTCGGCGCTGTTCACGCGCGGCGAGACGCAGGCGCTCGTCGCGGTCACGCTCGGCACGAAGTACGACGAGAAGAAGCTCGACACGCTCCTCGGCGACCGGAAGAAGACGTTCTACATGGACTACAACTTCCCGCCGTTCTCGACGGGCGAGGTGAAGCCCCTGCGCGGCCAGTCGCGCCGCGAGGTCGGCCACGGCTTCCTCGCCGAGCGGTCCGTCGAGGCGGTGGTGCCGATCTACGAGGACTTCCCGTACACGATCCGCGTCGTGTCCGACATCCTCGAGTCGAACGGCTCGTCGTCGATGGCCTCGGTGTGCGGCGGCTCGCTCGCGCTGATGGACGCCGGCGTGCCGACGAAGGCGCCCGTGGCCGGCATCGCGATGGGCCTCATGAAGGAGGGCGAGGACTACGTCGTCCTGTCCGACATCCTCGGCGACGAGGATCACCTCGGCGACATGGACTTCAAGGTCACCGGCACGCGGCGCGGCGTGTGCGCGCTGCAGATGGACATCAAGGTCGACGGCCTGACCCGCAAGATCCTCGAGGAGGCGCTCGATCAGGCCAAGCGCGGCCGGCTGCACATCCTCGACAAGATGGACTCCGCGATCTCGGGCCCGCGCGACGAGGTGTCGGTGTTCGCGCCGCGCATCGTCACGGTCCAGATCAAGCCGGACAAGGTCCGCGACATCATCGGCCCCGGCGGCAAGACGATCCGCGCGATCCAGGAGCAGACCGGCGCCCAGATCGACATCGCCGACAACGGCGTGGTGTCGATCGCGTCGTCGGACTCCAAGAGCCTCGAGCAGGCGCAGGCGCTGATCTCGGGCCTCACGATGGAGCCCGAGGTGGGCCAGTTCTATAACGGCATCGTGAAGAAGATCGTCGAGATCGGGGCGTTCGTGGAGATCATCCCGGGCACCGATGGCCTGCTCCACATCTCGGAGATCTCGAAGGAGCGCATCCGCGCCGTCGAGGATGTCCTGTCCGAGGGCGACGAGGTGATCGTCAAGTGCATCAAGGTCGACCGCGACGGCAAGATCCGCCTGTCGCGGCGCGAGGCGCTGGACGCGAACCCGGCGCCCGAGGACGTGCACAACTACATCGTCTAAAAGCGGACGCCGCTCCCGGCGGCGCCGGGGTAAGCTCGCCGAAGTGGCGAAGCTGAACCAGGTCCTGGCGATCGAGAAGGGCATCAAGACCCGCGTCTACGCGGAGTTCACCGAGCTGCATCAGGCGACGCAGAAGGCGCCGCTCATGAACGGCTTCCACAAGTCGTATCAGCCGCGCGACGAGGACGGCGAGACGTACCCGTCCGAGTCGCAGAAGGTCCAGCACAACGCGACCGAGGTCCTCGAGCGCGTCGCGGCGTCGCTCGCCGAGCTGTTCGACATCACGGCGACCAAGGACTGGACGAACTGCAACGCGCGCGCGGACGTGGTCGTCGACGGGCGGGTCCTCCTCAAGGACGTGCCCGCGACGTACCTCCTGTTCCTCGAGAAGCAGCTCCAGGATCTGCACACGTTCATCGCGAAGATGGCGGAGCTCGATCCGGGCAGCGACTGGTCGGTCGATCCGGGCACGGGCCTGTACAAGACCGACACGACGCTGACGCAGCGCACGAAGAAGGTGCAGCGGCCGATCACGCTCTACGAGGCCACGAAGGAGCACCCCGCGCAAACGCAGCTCATCACGGAGGACGTGATCGCGGGGACGTGGATGACGATCAAGTACTCGGGCGCGATGCCAGCGCCGCGCAAGAAGCAGCTGCTCGGCCGGATCGAGAAGCTGTCGAACGCGGTGAAGTTCGCGCGCGAGCAGGCCAATTCCGCCGAGGCGACCGACAAGAAGCTCGGCAAGGAGGTGTTCGACTTCCTGTTCGGCTCCTGATGCTTTTCGTTTCTTGAGATGGAGACAGACTCAACCTGATGTTCAATCTGACTCGAAGACGGCTCTGCCCGGCGTGGAGGTTCAAGTCCTCCCTGTATCACCCATGCGATCCAGTGGCGGAATGGTAGACGCGCGGCGCAAACTCGCGCCGTGTCGGGCGAGCCAGACGAAGGCCTGAAGCTATCTCCCAACCTCAAGACGCCGAGCTCACCGTCTCTTCCTTCGGCGTGAATGCCCGAGATACCGGTTCGAATCCGGTGGCCCACTCCACAGCAGTCCTCGTGTGGGCCTGGACAAATGGCAAGTTGCGGGCACGTAGATCTGAACGCTGATAACTGCCGTCGGTGAGCGAACACGGCACCCCCGCGGAGTGATCCGCGAGGTCAGGTTCCTGGGGGCCGGATACAGCCCCTTGGGACCGCTTTTTCGGCGCGGCCCCGCGAGCTCACGGCCTCACAAAGACCGACTCGCCTGGACGCCACGAATGGGCGAAATTTTTCGCGTGCGATTCCTCGTCGTTGCGCGGGCTGTAACGAGCACTGTAACGGGACGCGTCGCCATCGCCGGTTTCGGCCGCCTCGGCGCCCGCCGCGACCGGCAGCGCGATCACGGCGCCCCGGCCCTGTGTCCGGCGCGAGACCTTGAGCTTGGTAACCTCGGCGCACGTCCGCTCCCACTGGAGGCCGCGGTTGTAGCCGTCGAACGCCGAGCGCCGCTTCTTCGTGTGGGTGACGCGGGTCTCGATCACGTGCTGATCGGCGCCATCCTCCAGCGCAAGTGTGATGAAGGTAGATTTCCCACGACGCTGGCGCTCGTGGGTGATTCCATCGTGATCAGCGACTCCAGCGCCATCCTCTTGCTCCGCCACGACATCCGATAGCGTCGCGCTTCTACTGCCGAGCGCGGGCAGGGAGCGCCCCGCTCGACCCGGCGCGATCGGCCCCCGCGAGTTGCCCCGGTAGCAAGGTCACCGCCGCCGGAGTTGTGACGACGCTGGCCGGCACCGCGGGCGTATCGGGGAGCACCGACGGCGAGGCGCGCCGATGGCACGGGTGCCGCGGCACGCTTCGCCGGTCCGGCATCTACGTAGCCCCGCCGGAGCGATGTTGTGAAGCTGAACAGCCACGCTCGCAACCGCGACCACGTGATCCTCCACGTGTGGCGCGCTGTGCTCCTGGGGCGACGATGGTTACCTGGCCTTCGAGATCCAGAACCTCTCCGCCATGTTCCCGAAGAAGAAGTCCCGTCCGTCGAGGCCGCGCGCCTCGCACGTGAAGGCCCGACCCGGTACGCCCGCGTCGTCCCATGACCCGATCCAGCCCCTCATCGCCGGCCGCGAGTTCGATGATGCCGAGGAGCCCACGGTCAAGCGCGTGAAGGAGCCTGCCGAGAGGGCGCGCGCCGAGCGGCTGCTCGCCTGGAACGCCTCGGGGTGTTGCTCGCCGCGCACGCCCGCCCACCGTCTCGCGCTCGCGATGCACATCGTCGAGGGTCAACGCTTGCGGCGCGCTGGGTGTGTCCGCCGAGGAGGAGGACCGGATCGCTAACCTGGTTCGGCGACGCTTACCTCGCCCGCGACGCGGAGGCCAGTCTTACCTCATGATGGAGCACGTCGACGGGTCCACCGATGTCAAGCCGAGCAACGCGTGGGAGGGCGCCGTGAGGCTCGCCGACTTCGGCCTGGCCCGGATGGTCGATAGGATCCTGCCCCCCAGCGCGAACGCGGGCGAGGGAACCCCCGGCTACCTGTCACCCGAGCAGGCGCACCGCCGCCGGAGGGGCAGCAGGACGGCCATGCCTCGCCAGCACGCTGGACCCGTTAGGCCATCGGGGGCGGCGGTGGGCGCTCGCGTGCATCGCGCTGGCGCTCGTGCTCGCGACGACGACCGCGTTCCTCGTCCTGCCGTGAAAGATGCGACGCCGCGCGCTGGACACGGGGCGCGGAAGTGCTCCACGCTGGCGAGATGGGGCGTGTAGTGAACGCGGCCCGGGTGGTCATTGTAGTCGCCGCGCTATGCGCAACCACGACATCTCCGCGTGCGCAGCCACCATCGACGCTACCGTTTGAGATCCAGAACGGTCGCGGTGCAACTGGTCTTGTGTTCGAAGCACCCGCAGCTCCCGCGGGGCCGACACCGTGGGCACGTACGATCCGGGTCGTCGTCGGCGGCGAGGTAAAGCAGTCGACCGAGAAGTTGCGGATCAAGGATTGCGTCGTCGAGACCGATGCTGGCATCGCCGAGACGTTGCGGGCATCAGAACCACCCGTGCAGGATCTGCTTCCTGGTGCCTCGCTCCCGATGGAGATCCGAGGCGCGTTCCAGCGTCCGGGCACCTACAAGGGTGAGCTTGTGCTCGTGCAGGAGGCGCGAGTGCGCGTCGTACCGATCCGGATCACGATCGGGGCACCGCCCGCGCCGGTGGCCCCGACGCCGCTGCCGATCCAGAGCCATGGCGGCGGTGCGGTCTTGCTCACTGACGGCGATCGGACCACGTGGCAGCTCGAGCTTCGCAATACAGGGTTGGCGCGCCTCGACATCGACCTCTTGGTGGCAGCGATCGCGCGGGTCGATAAGGCGAGCAACCCGACGTACCGCCTGAAGATCCCACTCGGAGACATCAAGGCGACCGCCACGCCGCTCGATCCGGGCGCACTCGGACGGGCCGAAATTGGCGGCGAATCGCTCGAACATGCGATCGACGAGCCCGGCATTTATGAAGTCGAGGTGCTGCTTCGGGACGCGGCCGGCCGACATACACCGTCGTCGGTCACGACGATCGTGTACCGGCGGCGGCCATGGTGGTGCGCGGTGAGCGCGATCGCCCTCGGTGCGCTGGTGGCGGCGATCGTCCGGTGGTTCTTAGAGGGAGGTGAGTGGCGCATCAGGCTGCGCGACCAGATTCAGCTCTTGCTGCAGCGGATCCGGATCGCGCGGGACGCGGCACGTGGCGACGCGGTGAGCGCAGCGGCGCGCGAACTCGAGGTGGCCGTCGAGGACCAGCGGCGTCAGCTCCGATGGTTTCCCGAGCCCGTACGGAAGCAGAAGGAGGTAATAGATCGAGCCGAAGCACGGCTGATGCTGTTGCTAGAGAGCCAGGATGCCGCGGCTCGGATCGAGAGGCTTGAGCCAGCGCGGCAGGGTGCCTTGCGCAAGCGGCTCGACGAAGTGCTGGCTGCCGTGCGTGTCGATCTCGGTGACGAAGCAATCAAGAAGCAGCGCGAAGTGGTGGCGCAGCTCGGTGTGGATGCGGTGTGGCGCGAGCAGCTGGCCGACTGGCTGGGGGAGCTGGACAAGCAATACGCGTTCCAGCTGCCTGGGGCGAGTGCGCGTCTCGAGATGGTGCTTGGTGAGCTCGGAGGTTCGATTGAAGAGGCTCGTCGCGCACTCAGTGCCGATCGGCTTGACGAGGCGCACCGCGCGCTTGAGGCGCTGCAGCTGCGGCTCGAGGAGGCCGTGGCCGCGGAACTCGAGGAGCTCGCCGCAGCCGAGGAGCCTCCGCTCGGTGTTTCGGTCGAAGCGTTCCAGGCGGTGGCAAGCGGCATTCGCGCGCAGCTCGCGGTTGTTCGCGACGTAAGGGCGAGCCGGACGGTGCGTAAGGAGGCATTCCGGTCGGCGCAGCGCCGCTACATTGAGCTTGTGGTGAACGGTCTCGCCGACGAAGCCGAGCGCAGGGCCGCGGCGTACCTGCCTGCTACGGCGCGGTTGCGCGCGATCGCCAGCGATCTGCGCCAAGCGCTCGGCAAGGACCTCGCCGATGTAGCGGCGCGTTACGGGTCGCTGCGCGCGGAGATCGAGCGCATCGGCCAATCCCCGGTCCGGCCTGTGCCGGTCGGCACGAAGGCACTTGACCTTGTCGCGTGGATTCCGCGGCTATTCCTCTCGCGTGGCGACGTGGAACGCCCGTTGGCCGTGGCGTCCCCGAGGGTGCCACCCTCGAACCGCGTTGCGAATACAATGCGCTGGGCAGTGAACGCTGTCGTCTTCGCGCTCGCCGTCGCATCAGGCTTCAGGGTGCTGTGGGTCGGCGACCTCTCATGGGGGACGTGGGGGGCGATGCTTACGGCGTTCCTCTGGGGCGCCGGCGTGCAGACCGCTGGCAACGCGCTTTCTGAGGTGACCTCCCTGCGCGACAAGCTTACCGGATCACGCACGCCATGATCGCCGACGGGGTAGGCCGAGCGATCGTGGCGATCCTCGACGAGAACGACGTGTTGCTCGGGACCGGCTTCCTGATCGGCCTCGGCGGCGAGGTGCTAACCGCAAAGCACGTCCTCCGCGGGCGCGACGCGGTCCAGGTCCAGTTCCCGAGCAACGTTTTCTTACTCGACGCGGTTACGATCGCCGAGGGCACAGGTACCGGCGACGGCGACTGGGCGCTCCTCCGCGTTGAACCCGTCGCCGTTCCGGCCGGCACCGCGCCGACCCCGTGGTCTCCGCTGGGCGACCTCGCGGAGGCCGACTGGTTCTCGATTGGTCACGCCGGCCTGCGTGCCGGAACGCGCGGTGGGTTTCACGGCAGGATCGTCGTAGCTTCGGCGAAGCTGGAGTTGTTCTGCACTCAGCTCGACCGGGCGTTCGAGGACGATGCAGAGGGGCTGTCCGGGGCGCCCTGTGTCGTCGGGGGCGAGGTCGTAGGGCTGATCGTCTCCGTGTTGGCTGACGCGCGCCGGGCTCTGCCATCGGGATCGGGCGAGCATCTGCGGCTGCCCATCGCTGCAGCTGAGGTCCATGCGATTCCACTGGAGGCGATCGCCGCAAAATGCCCGCACATCCCAGACGAGGCCACTGAACTGCCTTGGCAGGCGCACTTCACCGGCGCGGTCAGGGAGCTCAACCAGGAGCTACAGCGGCGAGCGGCCCGTACGGCCTCGGTACGTAATCCGATCGATGGTCCGAGGCTGCCCCGTCGCATCGCTCGTGAGATGATCCGCGGCAAGGCCATCCGCACCTCGCAGGTCATCGCAGATGTCCGAGTCGGCTTCCCCGATGTGATTGTCGATCGGTTGATGGGGTTGGCCCGGACACTGTGGGTCGAGAGGGCTTCAGCCGAGCATCTCGCGACGATCGCGACGGTGCCAGCCACTGGTCTCCTGGCGACGGAACTCGACTGGTCCGCGCAGCACCACTTCAAACGCGCGGAGGAACACCACCGCGTGAACGTGTCCGGCTCCGATCGATGGGGGCACGTTCTCGTGCAGAGCGTGCACGAGGAGCCCTTCGTCGAGAGCGTCGTTGAGGACATCCGACACCAGCTCGATCCAGCAGGGAACCCGCGACGGATCGAGTTCCGGCTTTTGCGCGAGCGGATCGTCGCGTTCGTGGCCTGCCCGCCACGCGAGGACCTCGTGCAGCGGTTGTGCAAAGAGTGGCCGCAACTCGTCGTGGTGTTTCTGTCTCGCGCGACGCCGAGCGGCGGTGTTTCCTCGGTCGTGCAGGTGACCCCTGGCCCGAGCGTCCATGACGAGGAGCAGGCCGAGTTCGAGAACGAGTACGCGGCGAGCTTACTCGCAAGGAGTGCGTCGTGAAGGACGAATCCAAGCTGCCCTTTCACCCCCGCATCGGCGATCAGCTCAAGCTACGAAAGCGCGCTACCCTACCCGATGGGCGCCCCCACGTGCCCTACATTTATAGTGATGATCTGATTCTCGCGGTCAACGCCGCCCTGGCTACCGATCGGCCGCTGCTAGTGCGCGGCGATCCGGGTTGCGGCAAGTCCACGCTCGCGCGGGACGTCGCGTTCTCGCTCGGCCGCGAGTACCTTGAGGAGGTGGTGACCTCACGGACGACTGCCGCCGACCTCCAGTGGCGTTTTGATGCTGTCCACCGGCTCCATGACGCGGCGGCGGGCAGTGACGGGCTGAAGCCGCCCGACGAGTACATCCGGCCGGGTGTGCTGTGGCGCGCGTTCCAGCGGAGACAGGGCCTCAGCGCTGTAGTCGTGCTGCTCGACGAAATCGACAAGGCCGATCCTGATGTCCCCAACGATCTGCTGCTGCCGCTCGGCGAAGGACGGATCGTCGTTACCGATGCCGTCAAGCGACAGGTGATCGCGCGCGATCGCGCGGTGCTGGTCGTCATCACGACGAATGGCGAGCGCGAACTGCCGCCCGCCTTTCTGCGCCGCTGCGTCTCCATCACGCTCGACGATCCGAGCAAGCGCCCGGAGCTGCTGCTCCAGATCGCGAATGAGCACCTCGCACGCGATTACGCCGAGCGTGCGAAGGAGGATCCGCGTAAGGCCGGCCCACAGTTGACGGCAGATCCTGCCCTGCTCGAGAAACTTGTTGCCCGGGTAGCGGACCTGACTAACAAGCTGGCGTTTGGAGCGCGCCGGTCGGGAACGGCCGAGATCCTTGACGCACTTCGAGCGACGATCTCGCTCAAGATCAGCCCCGAGGATCCTGCGTGGGAGGTGCTGACCCGAGTCCTGCTCTACAAGGAGGCCGGCAACCCCGACGTCAAGGGGGGCAAGGCACAGTGAGCAGGCCGCGATGAACTCGCAGCTCGGGCTCGGCGACCTGTTGCGCGCCTGGGACGTGACGGGTCGTGACCCGGAGGCGCTGCCAGTGCTGGCGCGGCTCCTCGAGATGAGGGCCGTAGCCCCGGACGCCCCTGTGGCCCCGTCCCCGCCCGAGTCGGCGACCGTGGACTTCCACCCGCCGGCCCCCGGACGCGCCCCTATTGCACTGAAGGTGCGTGCCGAGGCGGCCGAAACCGGGACAGTTACCACGAGCCAAGCTGCGCCGGCGCGACCGGCGGATCGGTTGGTGGTCACCGAGCTGCCGGGTACCGCGCCTGATCTGCCAGTCTGGTGGACCGGCGAGCAACTCGCGCCTCCATCGGCACCGGTGCGCCTCCCGCCCGTGCCGCTGTTCGCGCCACAGCGCGAGCGAGCACTACTGGCGGCGGCGACGCGTACACTGCGCGCCGAGGGGCCCGTCGACGTCGAACTCCTGATTGAGCAGCTTGCCCGGCAGGCGTTGCCGAGGGTACTGCCGCGGCGCCGGATCCCGTCGCTCGCTGGCGGCGTCCAGCTCATCCTTGATCGCTCGCCTTGGATGGCGCCGTTTGCCGACGACGTGACATATCTGGCGGCCCGGCTTCGTCTGGTCGCGGGGGACGTGCTCGATGAGCTCTCGATCCCGGAACTGCCGCCGGACGTTTGCCGCCTCAACGACGCCGAGCCGAAACCCTGGAGGCCGCCGCCGCCCGACACAGCGATCGTGCTCGTCACCGATCTGGGCCGCTCGGCGCGCCGTCAGGGCGAGTTTGCGCCCCGCACGCACTGGGAGGCGTTCCTGCGGGAACTCGCTGGTGCTGGGTTCGCGCCAATCACGATCGCCCCGGGAAGGCGGACGGCGTGGAGCGACGTCCGGAGGCCGCGCGACGCCTTGGTGGTGGGCTGGAATCGGAGCACGCGGGTCGCCGAGATCTCGCGCTTCCGCAAGACGCGTCGCCGGGGCGCGGCCGTCGAACGCGTTGCCATGGAAGCCGCGGACGATCGGCACGACGCCGAGTTGGCGGCGCTAGCCTCGGCAACCGGCCGCGTCGATTGCGCGGTCCTGCGCGAGTTCCGGCTGCTCCTGCCCGGTGCCGATGCGGCCACAGAGGCGGACCTCTGGTTCTCGCGCCTGGTCGCGCGCCGCACAGCGCACGAGCTTGTTCTGCGCACTGATGCGCTTGACGAGCTCCGCGGGCAGCTCGCCGCCTCCAGCCGGCTTGCCGATGCGCTTGCGATCGTCGAGCGCGTCCACGCCGCCGCCCCGGTGCTGTTGCGGTTCGAGGACGAGCTGATCCGGCTCGCGCTGAGCGGCGCCGCCAGCGCTGAGATCGAGCGCCGCATCGGCGCGGCGATCGAGACCCTCCGTGAGCGAGGATCTCGGTCGCTCGACATCGCGACCTGGGCGCTGTACGCGCTGCCGCGGTTGCCCGAGGCAGTGCGAGCGAGCGCTGCCGCATGGTCGCTCGCGTTCATCGCCGAGGCGCGTACCGGCTATGCAGTCTTGCTCGGCGACACGCCACCTGACGGCGTTGAGCTGATCGGTCTGCTCCATCAGCCTGTTCTCCGGGTATCAATCGGTGTCGCACGCGAGGGCGGCGCTCTCGTACTTGGCGAGGTCAAGGGCCCGACGATCGACGTCCCCGCCACCACGCCACGCGTCGTCCGTGTCGAGGCCAGCGGCATGCGAAGGCTTGTAGCCGTCCCAGTACAGGGCCATAGCGAGCCGCTTGAGCTACCGGCAGGGGACTTCGAGCTTGTCGATCTCAGCGGCCGGCGCTGGGGAGTCTCAACGGAGCCGACAGTCACGCGTGTGGCAGTCAGCTTTCGCTACGCTGTCATCTCATCGCCGTCGATCTCACGAGACAACGTATATAGCCTCCTCGAGGAGCTCGGGCGTGTCCGGCGCGATCTCGACAAACCTATTCACGCGCTGCTCATCGTCGGTGAGGTCCTACCTGCGCAATCGACGGGCACGACCGAGGAACTCACCCGAGCAGTCGAGGCATTTCTCGGCGGAGTGCAGAAGATGTTTGCCGACACGGCCGTCGTAGTTGTGCCGGGGGGCAATGACTTCGAGCCCGTCGAGGTGGATCAGGAGCTTCTTCTCGGTCACTCGCCTGCGCTCAGCACGATGCTGGAGCGGGCGGCTACGAGCCCGATATGGCGGGACGCAAAGCTGGGCACGACCATGGGCGATGTCTCCCTCACACTTGAAGTTGACGGTGCATACGTCGGGATCCTGGGTATCAATACCGAGTCCGACCAGGAGCATTGGCGCCAACTCGCCGAACTCTGCAGAGGCGATCGCGTGGACTGGGCCAATCGTCACGACCTCACACTGATCGTTGCCGACAGGGATCCTCGAGACCGGAGCACCACGGAGCGTAGAGAGATCGATGACGCTGCAGACGGTGTGATCATAAGTGAGGGCGCCTTCGGGTTCTATCTGTCCGAGCCGGACTTGTCACTCGAGCCGGACTTGCCGCCCGAGCCGGACTTGCCGCCCGAGCTGGGCGCGCAGTATCGGCGCGGGGAGATCGTGATCGGTGATGAGCTGACGTGGACGTTCCAGAAGCAAATAATGAGCCCGGACGCCATCCACGATGGCCCTCCAGGCAAGTTGGTTTGGCGACGAAACTACCGATCGAAGGGGCCTCGTGCGCGGCAGGTCAGAACTGTCGCTGACGGGCTACGCGACGGGAAGTCGTATGTTGTTATAGGACCGCCCGGCGTGGGGCTGGAGTGGTTCACGAACGCCGTGGCCGTTCGCCTCGATAGACGGGTCGTTGATGCACTCGCCGAGGCCGATACTCCGTGGGAGCCGCCGGCGATCTTCCAGAAGCTCTCCACGATCGACGAACTCCTCGAGTTCCGTGCGCGCCGCGCGCAGAACCCCGAAGCAACCTTCCTTGTCGCAGTCGAGCCAATGCCGTTCGCAATTAGCGACCTCGAGAATGAGCTGTCGGCTGTGGTCCTCTACCTCTCCGACTTCGAGCGCGACGACCTCGTGGATCTATACGGAAGTACTACTCGCGCGCCGGTCGACGACATCTTCGCCGTGACGTGCGGACACGGACAGTGGACGCTCGAGACGTTCAGCGATCTGGAGGCGATTGCCGAGGACGAACCCGCCGCCGCAACCGCCGAGCGCCTGGCAGCGCGTTGGCGACCGAACGTGCAACAGCTTCGCGACATCTCGGCACTCCTCGCGTGCGAGCGCCGGCAGGGGGCTCCGGATAGTGTCCCGCGTGATCGTACCCTGTGGGCCCTGTGGCGCGCCGGCTTCCTCGAGCGCCGGCGGCGCAGCTGGACGAACGCAATCTCGCGCGCTGAGCTGCGCGAGGCGATGCGAGTGCTCGTGCCCCGAACACCGCGTGATCGTCGTGTGCTCGTCGGTCTCGGCGGAGACGCGGCCGAGCCAGGTAACCGCCGCTCGGCGGACGAACTCGCCGCGCGGCTGGCAGTCTCGGGCTGGCGGGTGACGCTGGCGGATCGGCGATCACCATACCTCCATCGAGTCGCCGAGGTGCTCGCTGAGCTTCGTGCGGATCCCGTCGACTGGCTCGATCAAGAGCCAGCCGAACCCTTGGTGTTGACGATTGAGCATCGGAGCGAGGTGTCGAGCGCTGCATTCAGCCCGAATGGCAAGTACATCGTCACGGCGAGCCTGGACGGTACAGCACGTGTATGGAACATCGCCGGCCAGCCGGTATCGTCCCCCCTGCAGCACCGGGGCCCGGTGGTCACTGCCGCCTTCAGCCAGGACGGCACATACGTGGCCACAGCGAGCTGGGACAGGACTGCGCGCGTGTGGCACGCCGTGACGGGCAAGCAGCGGACCCCGCCGCTCAATCACGAGAGCCGGGTGGGAAGCATCTCATTCAGCCCCGACGGTAGACGCGTGGTCACGGCGACCTGGGACGGACTCGCTCTGGTGTGGGATGCGGCAACCGGCAAGCTACTGGCCTCGTTGCTCAAGCACACCGGTTCAGTAGTGGGCGCCTCGTTCAGCCCCGACAGTAAGTACGTGGTCACGGCGAGCTGGGACAGAACCGCACGGGTGTGGGACGCGGCGACCGGCAAGCCGCTCACTGCACCGCTCATGCACCGGGACAAGGTGCGGAGCGCTATGTTCAGCCCCGATCGAGCGCGGATAGTCACCGCGAGCTCCGATGGGACCGCGCGGCTATGGAACGCGGCAACCGGCGAACCGTTGCCATCGCTGATCAAGCACGAAGGCTCGGTGAACCGAGCTGTGTTCAGTCCCGACGGCAAGTTCGTCGGCACCGCCGGCTGGGACCACATCGCGCGCGTGTGGGACGGGAATTCCGGAAAGCCTGTGTCGCCACCGCTCGAACATCATGGTCCGGTGGTGAGCATCGAATTCAGCCCAGACGGAACGCGCGTCGTCACCGCGAGCTGGGATCACACCATGCGAATCTGGGATGCGGTGACCGGCGAGTCGCTAACCCCCGCACTCGATCATCGTGGCAAGGTGGTGAGCGCCTCGTTCAGCCCCGATGGGAGGCTCGTGATCACTGCCAGCGAAGATCGCACTGCGCGCATCTGGGCTCCCTGGCTGGAGCCCCGCAAGCTGGAGCGAGAGCGCCGGCCGCGGAGACTCACTGGGTTCGATCTGGAACTTGTGGTCGCGGGCGGGATGCGCTTGACGCAGGAGGACATTCCGTCCGCGGGCGGGATGCGCTTGACGCAGGAGGACATTCCGTCGCTGGTCCTTGCTAGCATCGATCAAATCGCTACCGACGAGAGGCTTGAGGTAACGATGCGCTGGCTCGAAGGCGGCGGGCTTCTCGACGAGGTGTTTCGGGAGCTAGATCTCATGGCCGCCGACGGGATCCGCCTTATTTGGACGGGAGCGGGACCGCAGGCCACGAACCGCCTCGTCTCGCGCCGAACAGTTGGGATCTCCTCCGCAATGGCAGAGCATCTGCAGCGGCTCGGCGCGGTCGGCGGTCCTGGCGAGGCTGTTCAGGATCTGGCGCCGCAGCTGGACGATCCGCGACCTTTCGGGCGAAGGATGAGCACCATGACCGACTACGTCGCCGTCCGGAACACCATTGGCTCTGAAACGAACATCGAGCTGCTGCGGGGCCTCGTAGTGCACCTCCTCGGGGAAGTCGAGCAGCGGCGCCAGACGCTCGAGCGTCTCGATCCAGTCGTCGAACCAGCTTTCAGGAGAGAAGAATCGGAACGTACGCGAGGGGTCTTGGGCCGGACGCACGATCTCGAGGTGATGCGTTCCCTTGCGCGAGACGTGTTCAAGGGGCTCGAGTCGCTCGATGTGCAGATCGCTCGACGCCGGAGCCGATAGGTCTTCGTCTCGAACGCCGCTCCACGAGTTCGGCCACCGGTGTAGTGCCGCAAAGAAACTTCCGGGCTGAAATCGTTAACGCTTTCGGCATCAAAGTTGACATCCTACCTCATCTTACCTGTGGCGATGCTCCGGATTCGCGAAATGCCGACCGGCCGGCGCGCGCGATCAGCGCGTCCGATCTTCGAGTTCGGCGAGCAAACGAAGCAGATCGCGACGGAGCCGGCGGCCGTCACGGCACGAGAGCCAGGCCGCGCGCGCCCGATCGAGCGCCTCGGCGATGGGATCCGCAGGCGCAACCACCTGTAACGGGCCGTTACAGCCATTTGCTACGCAGTGGCACCCGGTGACGTCGCCGGCCGTGCAACTCGGCGAAAGATCTCGCACCGGCTGCGATGCCGTACGATTTTCCTCGCCTGGGCGCCGCGCGTTGACGAGATCTCGGCATGGATGGCGGGAGATCTCTCCATTCTGTGGACAACGCTGCGCAATCAGCGCCTCGGCCGTCTGCTGCGACGCCGGCCCTCCATAAGGAGGCGCCGACGTTCCCTCAAGATCTTCTCCGTTCGCTCCATCTCGGCGGCGAGCTCCGCTTCCGCCGGAAGTGTCGTCCGGTACTGTGCGGTCACGACCTTGTTGGGGAGATTCTCGAGTGCGTAGTGGGCCACGGCCGCATCCTTCTCCGCGCACAAGATGAGTCCGACCGGCGGGTTCTCGCCAGGCATGGCCCAGTGCTCGCGCGCGTAGTTCAGGTACAGGTGTATCTGTCCCGCGTCGGCGTGCGTGAACTTGCCGAGCTTGAGATCGATGACGATCAGGCAGCGCAGACGCCGGTGGTAAAAGAGCAGGTCCACCAGATACCAGGCGTCGCCGACGCGAAGCCGGCGTTGACGCCCGACGAACGTGAAATCCCCGCCGAGTTCCAGGAGGAAGGTCTCGAGGTGCCGGATGAGCGCTTCCTCCAGGTCACTCTCCGAGTACTCGTCCTTGAGGTCGAGGAACTCGAGGACGTATGGATCCTTGATCTCCTCCTCGGGCGTGACGCGGTCTTCGGGTCGGGCACGAGTGCCCTTCGTCAGCATCGCGACCTTGTTGCGGGACAGCGCTGTGCGCTCGTAGAACTGCGAGCTGATCTGTCGATCGAGCTGGCGGATCGACCAGCCGCCGCGAAGGGCTTCGGCCTCGTAGAACCTCCTCGCGAGCGGGTTCTGCACCTGGAGGAGCCGCACGTAGTGCGACCAAGGGAGCGAGAACGTCGTCGATGGACCAGATCCGGCAGACAGTGTCTGCCGAATTCTGGCAACGACCTTGCCGGGATTGACGGCCTCGGAATCGGCAGACAGCGTCTGCCGATTCGGCCAGGCCATGTAGAAGGCACGCATCTGGCGCAGGTTGCGCACCGAGAAGCCCCGCCCGAACCGCCGTGCCAGATCTGCGGAGAGCCGCTCGAGCAACGCCTCTCCGTAGCGGGCCCGCGCCGCGCCTTCCTGCTCTCGTTCGACGATGCGCTGGCCGACGAGCCAGTAGGTCGCTGTCATGACCGCATTGACCGAGCGTGCCGCTGCACGCCGCGCATCCTCGATCGCACTCACGACGTCGGCGAGGAGAGCGTCGTAGCCGGCCACGGGCTCGATCGACTTCCTCTTTTGGAGCTTCGCGCGGAGCCGCGCCATCGAGGCCGTAGATTGCCGCAAGCCTGCGAGCAGGTGCAACTTCAGGCACGGGATCTCGGAGCTCCACCGGGATTAGTCGCTGCGTGCTCGAAGATCCATTGTCCAGAGTGTCCGATGACCGAACACCGTTCGGCCGAACCCGGCAAGAGTGTGCAGCATTGGACCTGAGAAGCAACCTCGGTCCGGAGAGCCCCCGAGGTCACCGCGCACGCGCGCACCCCGGCGGCTAGCTTTGCAGGGTGGGGACGGCTTGCCGAGGCCAAGACCCGCCGCCCGTCCGGGGCACCGCGCACGCGAACCCCTCGAACCACCAGCGCTGCCCGCGCCGCCGCGCGGATACCGCCGGACTCGGACGCCTGCTGGCGCGCACAGTTTCGAAGCGCCGCGGACGCAAATGGGAACTCAAACAGCGAAACCCTGGTGACCGGTCACATCGCCGCGGCGGTCGCGAAGGTGGAAGCGCCGCCGAGCCTCGCAAACCCTGATCTCGATCGGTTACGCTGCCACCTAATGCGCGCTCGCAACAGGTCGTATCTCTTGGTCGTCGTGGCGGTGGGCTCGACCTTCGCCGCGGTCTCGCTGGCCGGGTGTCCCCGGCGTGCTCCCGACGGCGGCCCGAAGCCGGCTGCCAGCGGGCGGATGCAGCACCGGACGCCGCTCGTCGAGCTCAACATCGGCGCTTGCAAGCCCGGGCAGAAGTACGTGCAGGAGCCGCTGCGCGAGCCGATGAAGATTGGCCCTTCGGACGGCGTCGCCGAGACCGAGCTCGTGGTGGCGTTCCGCGAGCGCTGCGTGCCGGTGTGGGTCCCCAGCCCCGATGGCAAGTCCGGTGCGTGGGAGATGCAGACGCTGAAGCTGCGCACCTACGGCTTCCCGCGCGATCCTCGCGCGGAGCTCACCGCGGCCGACGTGGATGACCCGAACAGCCCGCGGGTCGCCTGGAGCTCGCCGGGACCGACGTTCGTCGTCGAGCCGGCGAGCAAGCCGGGCGCACCCGACGGCACGCGGCTCAAGATCCGGCTCTACAACCGCATGCCCTGGGAGGGGGACTCGCACGTCTGCGTCACCAACCTCAAGTGCAACACGAAGGGGCCCAACGCCGGGATCGATCCGAAGACCGGCAAGTGCAAGGAGCCGATCGATCCCGCGCAGAACGGAGTGAAACCGGAGGTGCCGAGCCAGCGCCTGGACGGGCAGACCATCGAGCCGCCGAACTGCTTCCACGGCGAGAACTCGACGAACCTCCATTTCCACGGGTTCCACGTCTCACCGCAGGCGCCGCAGGACGACGTCAACCTCGAGCTGCTGCCGCCGCCGCCGCCGAACGTGCGGATCGACCCGCACGCGCACGGCTCGCACGGTCCGCGCTCGAGCATGGTGTACGGGCACTACGACTACGCGATCGATCCGCTGCGCTACACGCAGGCGCCGGGGACGCACTGGTATCACGCTCACAAGCACGGCTCGACGGCGCTCCACGTGCTCAACGGGCAGGTCGGCACGATCGAGGTCTACGGTGAGCTCGATCGCAAGCTCGAGGAGTACTTCAAGACCAAGGGCGGTGGCCCGCTCGTCGATCGGCTGATGGTGGTGCAGCAGATCCAGGAGAAGCAGCCGGGGCGGGGCGGGGCGGACCAGACCGGGGCCGTGCTGGTGAACGGGCAGGCCAACCCGATCGTGTCGATGAAGCGCGGGGAGATCCAGCGCTGGCGCTTCGTCGGCGCGACGATGCAAGCCGCGGCGGCGCTGCGGATCGGCTTCCCCGAGCAGTCCGGGCAGCCGGTGCCGCAGGTCCGGCAGATCGCGATGGACGGGGTCCAGTTCTCGCCTGACAACTACGTCTGCCAGCCGTTCATCAACAATCCCGATTGCACGCCGGCGAAGAACGACAGCTCGTTCGACGAGCTGACCGCGTTCAAGCTGTCGCCGGGCAACCGCGTCGACGTGCTCGTCCGGGCTCCGGACACCGCTGGCAAGCACTGCATGGTGCTGGACATCGTCTCGAAGCTCCCCGAGGTGAACAAGAGCCGCGAACAGCACGTGCTGCGGGCGAAGCTGGTGGAGGACACCTGCGGCGTGACGGGCGGCCTCGGGCCGCTGTTCACGCTCGTGGTCGAGAAGGACGCGAAGCCGATGGCGTTTCCGGAACGCGCCGACTTCCCGGCGATGCCGGCGTACCTCGCGGACCTGCCGCGGGTCACCGATCCGGCGCGCAAGAAGGACATCTTCTACGAGATGTGGAGTCAGACGAACCTGGGGGAGACGCAGTTCTGGATCAACCAGACCAAGTACGACGGCACCTGCGCCAACGAGACGCTCACCCTCGACGTGCCCGAGCAATGGACGCTGTGGAACAACAGCTTTGGCATCGAGCACCCGTTCCACATCCACCAGAATCCGTTCCAGCTCCTCTCGCAGTCCGATCGTGGGACCTACAAGTATCCGGTCTGGCGCGATGTCATGCCGATCCCGATGGCGAAGAAGCCCGTTCCGCCCCCGACGACGGACTCCAAGGATCCGCGGAGCTTCGCCTTTACGCTGAGCTCCAATCCCCGGGATGTCCAAGAGCCGTGGGGCAATGCGGTGATCTCCTATGTCGCCAAGGAGTTCACCGGCGGCTTCGTGAACCACTGCCACATCCTCGGTCACGAGGATCGCGGCATGATGCACAACACGCAGGCGGTCTGCTCCAACGGCCAGTTCGCGAAGACCGGACCGGTGCCGCCGCGCGCCGTCTGCGACGCGGCCGGCTTCTGCCCGAGCGACTGCCAGCTCGGCACTCCGCTCGAGGCGGTCCCCGCGTGCGCCACCCCGCCGCCGCAGCAGAGCGACTGGCCGACCAAGTACGGCGTGAAGTAGCGCCTCCGTCCGGGACGGCCCATCCCGCGAGCTTCGTCGTCACCGGAAGCGTGGTCAGCGGGCGGGCGGAGCGTGGGCGGCGGGACGGCGGGACGGCGCGGGCGTGATGCGCAGCTCGATGGCCTTGACCTCTTGCGCGGTGGGCGCGCGCGGCGGTCCGCCGCCGCCGGTCAGCCGGAGCTGCAGCGACAGCTTGCACTCGCGCACGGCGCCAACCGGGACGGGCACCACGTAGGAGCCGGCCTCGTGGCCGGGGGGGATGCCGTACGGCGAGACCGTGCCGATCTGCTGCCCCGAGGCGGTGGTTATCCAGATCTGCTGCCCCCGCTGGATCGCGCCCACGGTCACCACGAGCACGATCGACTCGCCGGCCTGGAGCTTGCGCGGCACGGCCAGCGTCACCTCGCCCGGCGCCGCCGCGGCCGCTACGGGCAGCGCGGGCAGCGCGAGGAGGACGAGGAGGACGAGGCGCCGCAGCATCGCCCTACAGCCTCCGCGCCGACATGGCCTTCAGGGGCGGCGCGGTCGGCGCGGTCGGGGGTGCCCCGGCCTTCGCGGTGTGCGGCACGAGCCGGAGCTGGAGCTTGAGCGGGCCCCGCGTGGTCGCCTGCTCCGTGAGCGCGCGCGCCTTGGGGTGCAGCCGCAAGACGAAGGTGGCGTCGTGGGCCATGCCGTGCATCGGCGGGCCGAAGAAGGCGATGGAGCCGCCGTAGTACGGGCTGCCGACGTCCGCCGACGTGACGTCGGCGGGCGCGTTGACGAGCACGTCGAACTGGCGCGCGTTCGAGTCGGCGGGACGCGCCAGCGTGAGCGCGACGACCACCGGCCGCGTCACCTCCGCGGCGCTCGGCGCTGGGAGCTCGACCGCGGCGACCCCGCTCACCACCGTCGCCTTGATGGGCGCGGCCTTGCGGGCCGCGGCGACCTGGCGCGGCGGCGTCGGCGCGGTGGGCGCCGCGTACGCGTAGCCGAAGCGATCCGTGCTCAGATAATCCCCCGCCTTGCCGTCGAGGACGAACGAGCCGTCCGCGCGGACGAAGAACAGGAACGGATCGTTCGACAGGGCCGCGAGGTCATCGCCGGTCGGCAAGATCGGCAGGCCGAGCTGCTGCTGCTTCGCCGTCCACTCGGCCCACAGGCGATCCATGTTCGCGTGGTGCAGGAAGAAGATGGGATCCACCGGCGACAGGAAGTTGGTCATGTTGCCGTACGGGCCGGGATCCCACGGGCCCACTCCACCGATGTAGTTGTGGACATGGTTGTGGGGTTGGCCTTCGAGGATGGAGAAGCTCGTGCTCCCGTTCGGCATGCTCGTGTGGGTGGCCGTCCGCGTGCTGGTGAAGCTCAGCGTGATGTCCTCGTTGTAGAACTCCGTCGGCTCGAGGCCGGCGTCGATGACGGATTGCGAGCACGTGTCCGCTGTTGCCTTGTCGAGATCGGGGTTGCCGGCGGTGAGGAAGCGCGCCCGCGCGGTCTCTGCGTATGACTCGTTGCCGGGGACGATCTGCTGGGTCTGCGGATTGAAGCCGGTGACGTCGTTCCACAGGAGATCGAAGGACGTGTAGCCGCGGGCGGCGAGCTGGGTGCGCTGCGCGGGGGCGAGCGTGTCCCAGTAGGCCTTCAGCGACGGCTGGATGAACGCGGTGAAGGTGTCGATGTCCTTCGTATAGGGGGCATAGGCCGCGTCCGTCGGCGCGAGCGCGCCGGTGAACATCCCCTCAGGGATCCGCGGCAGCGCCGTCCAATCCCAGTAGGGCAGGGTGAACATGGGATCTTCGCTGAGCGAGCGGATCGTCTCCTCGAGATAACCGATGTAGCCGCGGTGCCAGACGTAGAACCACCAGTTGCCGTGCGGGCAGTCCATGAAGTGGACAAAGGAGTTGCGGAACCAGTTGCGCGGGTCGCTGGCCGGCAGCGCGAGCATCTTCTGGATCCCCTTCTGACAGGGACTTCGGCCCTGGGGAAATAAAGAATTTATCGTCGGGTAGATGATGGGCGATGAAACGATCCGATGCGAAGTCGGTTGACACGCAGATCCCGTCCGTGATCTATGGCTGAAATGGAC
>Ga0247790_10000233_pt1 | contig 27114 bp, 17 predicted proteins | sample UWRJS171409R4_FD_179913 | JGI IMG/M metagenome (GOLD analysis project Ga0247790, IMG submission 179913) | Soil microbial communities from Arlington Agricultural Research Station in Wisconsin, United States - UWRJ-S171-409R-4 | ecosystem: Environmental > Terrestrial > Soil > Agricultural land...
ACGGCGCGGAAGCCGCGGGCGCCGCCCGTGGGCGATGGTACGGTGGGCGCGATGGCCGGAGCACGTCACGCAGCGCTAGCGCTCGCGCTCGTCGCCGCCGCGCTCGTCGCCGCCGCGCTCGCCGCCTGCCGCACCCCCGCGCCCGCGCGCCCCATCTGGCCCGACGCGCCCGCGCAGCTCCGCGACGACGATCACCGGGCGGCCGCGATCGATCGCCTGTGGGTCCTGCCGCCGGGCGCCGCGCGCGACGGAGAGCGCGCCGCGATCGCCGCCGCGATCGCGCGCCGGATCGACGACGCGATCGACGACGAGCGGCCGTTCGCCGCCGCGGAGCTCCTCGAGGAGCTCGCCGCGCTGTGGCAGGACGACGCCCCGGCGCTCGGCACAGGGCTCGCGCCGCACACAGAGCTCCTGCGCCGGCTGCGCGCGATGTTCGCCCGGGCCGGCGCGCTCGAGGCCGCGGTGCGCGTGCTGGTCGTGCTCGCCGAGGTCGAGCCCGGCGGCCGCGCCGCGCACACCGCCGAGCTCGACGAGATCCTCGAGTTCGCCGACGGGCTCGCCGTCGCCGAGCACGGGCCCGACGGCAGCCGCGCGCAGCCGATCGCGCTGCTCCAGCCGACCGCCGTCCTCTTGCCGCTGCCGTGGCTCGTCGATCGCTACGTCGGCCTCGTCGTCGAGCGCCAGGTCACCGTCGCCGGCGTGCTCGCCGCCCGCGGCGCCTCGCTCGCGCTCGTGCGCGCGCAGACCGACATCCTGTCGGCGTCGCGCCGGATCGCGATCGTCCTCGCGCGCGCGGGCCGCATCGCCGAGATCCACCGCGCGCTCCTGCGCCTTCGGCCCGGCATCGGCGCCGCCGCCGAGGGGCGCGACCGCGAGCTGCGGATCGCCGCCGAGCGCGTCGCCGAGCACCCGACCGCCGAGGCATTCGCCGCGCTCGCGAGCCGGCTGCGCAGCGACGAGCACGCCCCCTCGCCCGCCGCCGCGCTCGCCGTCGCGCTCGCCGGCCTGGGGCGCCACCCCGGCGACCCCGCGCTGCGCGCCGCCGCGGCCGGCGACGCCCGCGCGCTCGGCCGCATCGATCAGGCGATCGCGCTCTACGAGGGCGCGGCCCGCGGCACGCGCGAGGTCGATGCCGCGCTCGCGCTGCGGCTCGGCCGGCTGTACGGCGATCGCATCGCGCGGCTCGCCAGCATCGGCCAGCCCGCCGCCGCGCAGCGCGCGTGGCGCGCGGCGCTGCAGTTCACCGACGATATCGCCCGCACGCACCAACACACGGTGTGGCGGCAGACCGCGGCGATCGCGGAGTCGGCGCTCGGCAAGGGCCTCGCGAGCCAGGGGCTCATCGAGGACGGCCGCCACGCGCTGACCGAATCGCTCGAGCGCGCGCCGTCGATCGAAGCGCTCGAGACCCTGACGGTGATCGATCTGCAGATCGATCGCACCGCGTCCGCGCTGCGCTGGGCGGGCGCGGGCATGGAGCTCCTCGGTGAGGAGACGTCCGGCGATCGCTACCACCGCGCCAGGCTCACGCGCCACACAGCCGACGCGCACCGCCGCGCAGGCCGGTCGCGCGAGGCCGCGGCCGGCTACCTCGACACGCTGCGCGCGTGGTCGGCGCTCGGCGAGCTCCGGGACCTGCCGCGCGCGATCGCCGCCGAGCGCCTGCTCGAGAGCGGCCGCGCCACGTGGTGGCTCGGCGAGGCCAACCGCGCCGTCGAGTACATGCTCACCGCCGGTGAGATCGATCCCGTGTCGCCCGAGATCGCCACCGGCACCGTCGCGTTCCTGATCGGGGTCGGCCGCTACCGCGACGCGCTCGACGCGTACCACCGCGTCCTCGGCGAGCCCGGCATGCCCCAGCGGTACAAGATCTACACGAGCCTGTGGATCCTCGGCGAGGCGAGCCGCCTCGGCGAGCCCCGCGACCGCCTCGCGCACGAGTACCTCGCGAGCCGACGCGGCGACCTCTGGCCCGAGCTGCTCGCGCGCGCGGCGACCGGCCGCCTGCCGTACGAGGAGCTCAGCATGGCGGCCGTCACCGGGCCGCAGCGCGGCGAGCTGGCGTTCTACGGCGCGGTGCTCGGCCTCGATCCCGCGGCGCGCGCGCCCGAGGGCCGCCGCGCGCTCTTGCAGCTGACCGTCGACGCGCGCGCCGTGCTCGACGTCGAATACGACCTCGCCCGCGCGAACCTGGCGCGGCCGCAGCTGCCCGCGACGCCAGCCCCGCCCGCGCAGCCGTCCGCAACTCCCGCAACCGCGCAGCCCCGCCATGTCGCTCCGGCGCACCGGTGAGCTCCTGCGCGCCGCCGGCCTCGCGCCGCGCGCGCTCGCCGCGTGGGCCGGCACCGATCGGCTCGCCGCCCTGCCGCCGCGGCTGCCCGCGCTCCGCGCCCGCGAGCCCGTGCCCGCGGCCGCCGCGCTCGCGCTGTTCGTCGCCGGCGCCGAGCTCGCGATCGATCGCTGCCGCGCGTTGCCGCTCGACGCGCTCCTCGACGCCGGCCTCCTCGAGCGGAGCGGCGCCGCCGCCGTGCGCGCGCCCGTCGCTGTGCTGCCGCTCGGCCAGGGCCTCCTCGTCTGCGATCGCGCCGACGCGCCCGACGCGGCCGCGCTCGTGTGCTGGCCCGACGACTCGAGCCACCACCTCGCGGGCGCGCTGCCGCCCGGCCGCCGCGCGCGCTGGCTCGATCTCGGGTGCGGCTCCGCGTTCGCGGCGGTCGCGCGCCCCGACGCCGCGGCGCGGCTCGCCGGCATCGATCTGAACCCGCGCGCCGTCCAGCACGCCCGCTGGGGCCTCGCGCTGTCGGGCATCGAGCACGCCGAGGCCCAGGTCGGCGACGCCGCCGCCGATCACGGCGCGGCCGACCTCGTCACGTGCAACGCGCCGATCCCCGGCGATCCGCACGCCGCGATCTGGCGGCGCGCCGACGCCGACTTCCTCGCGCGCCTCGCGGCCGCGATCCCCGCGCGCCTGTCGCCCGGCGGCCTCGCGATCTTGCATACGGCGCGCGAGGCGCTCCCCGCCGAGCTGCCCGGCGAGCGCGTGTTCGTCGCGTACGCCCCCGGCCCGCCCGCGTTCGGCGTCCTGTGGTGGCGCCCCGACGCGCCGGCGCGCGACGTCTTTGCCTACCGCGCGCTCAGCGCCGCGCGCCCGCACCTCGAGGCGCGCGATCACGCCGACGCCCTCGCCGGGTCATGACCACGGCCACAGGCTCCACGTGAAGTAGCCGCCAGCGAGCACGAGCGCCGTGATCGCCCACGCGCCGAACAGGTGCAGCGCCCGCTCCGGCCACGGCCGCGGCCACAGCCGGCACAGGAGTGCGCCGACGAGCGCGCCGCACACGAGCCCGCCCACGCCCCACGCCACGATGCCCAGGTACACCATGCCGATCCCCGGCGCCGCTCTCAGCGTCAGCTCGCCGCGCAGCGGCAGGTACGTGAGCCGCGGCCACGTCCCCCACTCGCACGCCGCGTACGCGAACGCGGCGCCGATGATCGCGCACATCGCGATCACGTACGCGCGCTGATCGCGCGGCATTGGCACCGGCGCTGGCGCTGGCTCCGGCGCTGGCGCTGGCTCCGGCTCCGGCTCCGGCTCCAGCGCCGACTCCGGCGCCGGCTCCGTCACGCGCCCCCCCGCCCCGCCCGCGCGCCGCCGTGGCAGCGCGTGCACGTCGTCCCCGTCAGCTTGAACGCCGCCGCGCCGTCGTGGCAGCCCGCGCAGGTCGCCTTCGCCGGCGTGCGCAGCGTGGCCAGATCCGGCGCCGTGAGATCCGTGTGGCACGCCGTGCAGGTCAACGCGCCGTCCTTGCCCCGGCGGTGCGTCGCGTGATCGAACGCCGCGCGCACCGACCACGGCGCCGCCAGCCGCGCGCGCAGCCGCGCCTCGGCGCGCCCCTCCTGGTGGCACGCCTCGCACGCCGTCATCGCCGGCGCCGGGCCGCCGCTCACCGCGTGGCAGCCCGCGCCCAGGCAAGACCGATGTCCGCGCGGCGGACGGAGCTGCGCCGCCGCCGTCGTCAGCGCGTGGCACGCCGCGCACGCGCCCGGGTGCTTGCCGTGATCGATCGTCGCGCCGAACTCGGTCCGCTCCGCCGGCAGCCGATCCGGCACCAGCTGCCGCCACGGCTCCGTCGCGTTGTGGCACGCGCCGCAGATCGCCGGCCGGCGCTTGCCGAAATCCTCGGCGTGGCACGGCGCGCACGCCGCGTGGCCCGCCACCACCACCTCGCCGCTCTTGCCGAGCGGGTGGCAGCTCGCGCACGGGAGCTGCTTCGGCCGGTGCGTCGCGTGCGAGAACCGCGTCTCGGGGCGCGCCACCTCGAAGCGCCCCTGGGGCACGTCCTTGTGGCACCGCGTGCACGCCGCCGTCGTCGGGAACGCCGCCGCGCCGTCGTGGCAGCCCGCCGTCGCGCAGTCCTTCGCCGCCGGCCGCGGCAGCTGGCGCTCGTTGGTCGTGGCGATCGCGGCGTGGCAGGTCGTGCACTGCCGGCCCGCCCCGCCGCGCGCCGCGTGCCGCTGGTGCGAGAACGCCGAGGTCACGAGGATCTCGATCTGGCTGCTCATCGCGAGCCGCGTCGACTCGGGCACGCCCGACGCCGGCGCGTGGCACCGCGCGCACTCCGTCATCGCGATCCCGTGCCCCGCCGCTGGCGCGCCGTCGTGGCAGCTCGCGCACCGCCGGTGCGGCGGCCCGCGCGTGCCGTCGTGGCACTGCGTGCAGGCGATCGCGCTGTGGGTCTTGTGGCCGATCTCGAGCGCGTGGTCCGGATACGTCCGGTACGGCGGGTAGGCCACCGCGTACGGCGCCGGCCCCGCGTACGGCCTTTGCAGCACCGCCTCGTCGTGGCACGCCACGCACACGCGCGCCCGCTCCGGCGCCAGCACCTGCGTTCCGCCGCGCGCTGGCGGCGTCGGGCGCCCGCCGTGGCAGCGATCGAAGCACGCCGCGTGGCCTGGCTTGCCCGCGAGCGCGTTGGCGCGCCAGGCGTGGCACGACGCGCACGGGATCTCGGCGGCGCCCGTGACCGAGACGCGCGAGCGGTGGATGTTGTGATCGAAGCCCGCCGGCTCCGCGCGCGCCACCGGCGCCGCCAGCACCAGCACCGCCAGCGCCAGCGCCAGCACCGCCGCCGCCGCGATCACCACCGCCGCCCCGCGCGCCCGCATCAGTACACCCCCGTCATGACCAGGCGCAGGCTCTTGTAGCCGTTGATCTCCGGCGCCGTCGCGAGCTCGCTCGACACGTCGTACGACGCGAACAGCCGCAGGCGCTTGCCGATCCACGCGTCGACCGTGAACCGGCCGCCGCCGCGCAGATCGCGCTCCGGCAGCGCCAGGACCGGATCCTCGTACGCGTCCGTGTAGTGCGTGCGCCGGCCGTAGAGCTCCATGAGCGCCGAGAACCGCCGCGCGCCGAGCGTCATCCGCACCGTCGCGCCCGCCTCGAAGAAGACCTCCTCGCCCAGCCTGCCGCTCGGGGGGAGCGGCTGCGACGACCCGGGGGCGTCGACGATCGCCGTCGCTTCGGGCCGATTCGTGTCGCGAGACAAGACGCTCACGCCCACCGAGATCTGGCGGCGGATCCGCCCCTCGAGCGCGCCCGCGAGCTCGAGGTACGGCGCCGCGTAGCTCACGTCCATCGGGTTGTTGCTGCCCAGCTGCGGCGCCGCCGCGACGCGCGCGAACAGATCGAGGTTCTCGGCGATCAGCGTGCCGCCGCGCGCCGAGAACAGGACCTGCGACACCACCGGCCCCAGATCGAGGTAGCGCCGCGCCTCGGTGATCGGCGGCGAGCGCTCGACGAGCGTCGGATCCCAGCGCCAGTCCGACGGCAGGCGGCGCATCACCTCGAACACGACGTTCGTGACGTCCTTGTAGCGCGTGCGCACCTCGAGGTGCTGGCTCGCCAGCTCGCCCGCGAGCCAGCGCTGCTGGGCGATCACCACGAAGTCCTGGCGCGGCCGCCAGTCCACCTGGAGGAGCGCGCTCTCGGTCGCCGGCTGCGACGACGCGTCCGACGCCGTGAGCTTCAGGTACTCGCCCCCGAACGCGAGCGGCACCTTGGTCGTCAGCCCGCGCAGATCGACCTTGAACGACGCGCCGATCGCGATCGGCTGGCTGTCCTCGAGATCGCGCTGGTAGTCCGCGCGGCGCTGCCCGCCGTACGCCGCCATCGTCAAGGTCGGCCCCTCGTACGCGACGTGCAGGCCCGTCAGGTGCACGATCCACGGGCCATAGATGAACTGGTCGCCGCCGCGCACGCGGAGGTTCGCGAGGCCCCACCGCTGCGGCAGGAAGTCCTTCACCTCGGCCCAGCCCGTGCGCAGCTCGAGGCCGCTGCGCTCGAACCACGTCGCGATCGGCGGCGCGCGCGGTTGCTCGGGGAGCGGCGGCTCGCCCGCGGGCTGATCGAGGGGCAGCCGCCGCGCGGCCTGGAACCGCGCCGAGAAGTACGTCGCCAGGCTCGGCACGATGAGGCCGCGTGTGCTGACGAACGCCTCGCCGAAGCCGAAGCCGCGCAGGCTCACGAAATCGGTTTCGGTCGGCGCCAGCGCGCCGAGCGCGTCGCGGCCGCTCCGGCGCGCGCCGTCGACCTGGTAGCCGAGATTGATGCTGAACGAGATCGGCTGCAGGACGTCGCGCAGGCCCTCGAGCCCTTCGATACGCTCGGGGCTCGTCGCCGAGACGTCCGGCGCCGCCGGCATCGGCGTGCGCGGCGCGGCCGGCTGCGCCGGGGCCGCCACCTGCGCCGCGCGCGGGCGGATCCGGAGGTGGCGCGGCGGCGGCTCGCGCACGACCTGGAGAGCCGGCGGCGCGGCCGGCTCCGCGGCAGCCGGGGACGACGCCGACGCGAGCGCGAGGGCGAGCGCGAGCCCGAGCCCGAGCCGGCCCCACGCCCGCGGCGCCGCGCGCCTCATGGCACACCCCGCGGCGCCGCCGAGCCGTGGCACTTCGGATCGCTGCACGCCGGCACCTGGAACATCCCCGGCGCGTCGGCGTTGTGGCACGTCAGGCACGCGCGCACGTTGAGCCGCGCCAGCCGCCCATGCTCGCCTTCGAACGAGCCCACGAAGCCGTGCGAGCGCGGCCGCTGCGCGTGGCACGCCGTGCAGAACTCGACGACGTGGCACGTCGCGCACTTGTTGCGATCCGCGGCCGCCTCCGCACCGTGGTCCAGCTCGCGCCACGTGATGCGGTGGTTCGCCGGCAGCATCGTCTGGTGGCAGTCGTCGCACGACTGCTTCGGGTTGCCCGACATCTGCGTGTGGCACGTCGCGCAGCGCGCGGCGCTCCGCGCCGCCGGCTCGGCGTGATCGCGGCGGAACGCGATCGTGTGATCGAGCGGCCGCTCCGTCGCCGGCAGGTGGCTGATCGGCGCGAGCGACGTGAGCCGGCCCGTGCGCGCGCGGTGGCAGGTCTCGCAGATCCGCATCTTCATCGCGATCGGCGCGCGATCGGCGTCGTCGTGGCACCCCACGCAGCTCTGCACCCGCGGCGGGGCGTGATCGTCGTAGCCCGTCGCCTGCGCGCTGAGCGCGTGGCACGTCTCGCACTTGATCGGCCGGTTCTTGCGATCCGTGCGGTGCCGATCGTGCTCGAAGTGCAGGTCGTCCTTGATGAGGCGCGCGCGCGTGCGCAGCTGAGCCCGCGGCAGGTGACAGCCCCCGCAGCTCCCCATGCGCGTCGCGTTCGGCAGCCCCACCTCCGCCGCGTGGCAGCGCGCGCACACCGCGTGATCCGGCCGCGTGCGCTCGCCGTCGCCGCGCGTGTGGCAGTCGGCGCACGCCACGTGGAAGCCCACGCGCTGCTCCATCAGCCGCGCGTCGAGGTGGCGGCGGTGCGAGAACCGCGGCGGCAGCGCCTGCCACGCGTCGTCGCTCGGGTACGGCTTGAGCGGCGCCGCGAGCCCGCGCTCCGTCGTGACCTGGACGTGGCAGACCTCGCAGAGCCGGCCCGGCGGGCGGAGGAAGTCGATCCGGTGGCACGCGCCGTCGTCGCACGGCTTGTGATCGTCGGCGCCCGGCCGCCGATCGCCGCGGTGGCACCCCTCGCACGGGATCTTCGCGTGCTGCGCGTGCGAGAGCCGCGTCGGATCCGGCGGCGGCAGCGGCGCCGCCGCCCGGCGCGTCGCCTGGCACGCGGCGACACCCAGCGCGACCGCGCACGCGGCGGCGCAGGCGATCGCCATCACCAGCAGTCGGCGCGGCGCGGCGGCTCTCCTCATGGCTCGCGCGCCGACGCTAGCACGGGCGTCCGGGGCGCGGCGCGGCCCGGCGCCAGCGCCAGCGCCTGGCGCCGGATCAGCGCCTGGATCGGCGCCTGGCTCAGCGCTCGACGATCCGAGGCGCCGATCGCGCCGCGCCCTGAAATTCTGAGACGCGGCCGCCCCGTCGCCGCGCAGGTGCCCGACGTCCCACGGCATTCTGCGGCAAGGCTTGGCCTCGAACTTGTACCGGCGCCAGCGCATGACCCGGAGATTCGTCGCCCAAGCGATCGTGGCCGGCTCGCTCCTCGGAGCGATCGTCGGCTGTACGGAGGAGGAGCCCACGCGCGAGGTGAGCTTCGAGCTGACCCGGCTCGGCAGCTGCGACGACGTGCGCGAGCGCATCCGCGCACAGGCGATCGCGGAGATGGAGCGGCGGCTCACGGAGCGCCTCAAGAACGCCCTCCCCAGCACCTGCTACGACGAGGCCCCCGTCTTCGACGATGCCGACGGTGGCGCCCAGTCCCCCTCGCCCGGCGCAGGCGGCGGCGGTGGCGGCGGCCCGGTCGAGAGCTCGGGGACCAACAACCAGGTCGCCGGCGTCGACGAGGCCGACCTCGTCAAGAACCAGGACGGCTACCTCTACATCGTGAACGCCGGCAAGCTGCGGATCATCGACGCGTGGCCGCCCGAGCAGGCGCACGTCGTCTCCGAGGTCCCCATCGAGGGCCAGGTGCGCAAGCTGTTCCTCCACGAGGGCCGCGCGCTCGTCTACTCGAGCCTGGGCGCCGCCGCGCCCGACGACCGAAGCGAGTGCACCTACGGCTACAGCTGCTCGTTCGTCGGCGACGGCCACCCGACGAAGGTGACCGTCGTCGACGTCCGCGCCATCGCCAATCCGCAGGTGATCCGCGAGATCAAGCTGTCCGGCTCGCTGATCGCCGCGCGGCGCGTCGGCTCGAGCGTCCACACCGTCGTCGCCGATCTCGCGCCCGCGGTGGCGGATCTCGACTACTGGCCCGACGACGTCGACTCCTGCAGCACCGCCCTGCACAAGGTCCTGGCGTTCGAGCGGCTGCGGGAGCGCAACCTCGCGCGGATCGCGCAGAGCCCGATCGATCTGTTCGTGCCGACCGCGACCGACAGCGCCGGCGGCGAGCTCGGCGGCCGCTGCGATCAGTTCTACGGCGCCGAGATCGGCGACGGCGCCGCGTTCACGTCGGTGCTCTCGCTCGACATCACCGGCCCCGGCGACGCGTCGTTCACGTCGATCGTGAGCCGGCCCGGCGCCGTCTACGGCTCGCAAGATGCGCTCTACGTGGCCGTCCCCCGCGACTACACCGAGGCGAGCAACGAGAATGAGACTTCCGCGATCCACAAGTTCGCGGTCGCCGGCGACCCGCTCGGCGCCGAGTACCGCGGCTCGGGCCTCGTGAAGGGCCACGTGCTGAACCAGTTCGCGATGGACGAGCACGAGGGCGCGCTCCGCGTCGCGTCGACGTCGGGCCACGCGTTCGATCCCAACGCGCACAGTACGGTGACCGTGCTGCGCGAGCAGAACGGCGGGCTCGAGCAGGTCGGCGCCGTCGACCACCTCGCGCCCGGCGAGGACATCCGCTCCGTCCGGTTCGCGGGCGATCGCGGGTTCGTGGTGACGTTCAAGAAGACCGATCCGCTGTACGTGTTCGATCTCGCCACGCCCGAGGCGCCGCGCGTCCTGTCGGAGCTGAAGATCCCCGGCTTCTCGACGTACATGCACATGCTCGACGACACGCACCTCCTCGCCATCGGCTACGACGCCGACGATCAGGGCTCGTTCGCGTGGTTCACTGGCGTGCTGCTGCAGATCTTCGACGTCGCGGATCCCACCGCGCCCCGCCTCGCGCACCGCCTCGTGATCGGCGCGCGCGGCTCGAGCTCCGAGGCGCTGACGAACCACCTCGCGTTCACGTACTTCGCGCCCCGCCAGGCGCTCGCGCTGCCGATGACGATCTGCGAGGGCGGCACGCCGCCCAGCTACGGCGAGATGACGTTCAGCGGGCTGCTCGTGTACCGCGCGACCGCCGACGCCGGCTTCTCGGAGCTCGGCCGCGTCACGCACCCGCCCACCGACGGCTTCGGCTGCTCGAACTGGTGGTCCGACGCCCGCTCGCAGGTCCGCCGCAGCGTCTTCATGGACGACTACGTCTTCTCGATCTCCGGCTCGGTCGTGAAGGCGAACGCGCTCGGCGACCTGGCGACCGATCTCGTCACGATCCCGATCGCGAACTAGCGCGCGAACAGCGCGAGAGAGACAGCCAAGAACGCGGCCCGCGCGCGCCGCTTACACCCGCGGCGCACGAAATCTTCGACGGAGGTCGCCGTGTAAGGCGCGCCGGGAGGTCGCGTTTTGACGGCACCATGTCGCTCGCCAGACTCGCCGCCGCCGCCCTGCTCCTCTCGACCGGAACCGCCGCCGCGCAGGCGTACGTCGCCACCGGCGTGCCCACGCCCATGCCCATGCCCATGCCCATGGATGATGGCCGTGACGGCTACGCGCGCCCGCCCGCGCCGCGGCGCATCGAGGCGCGCGCCGGCATGCTGCTCGGCGGGAGCGACGTCGGCGACGCCGACGGCTTCTCGCTCGGCGTGACCACCGGCATCGGCTACCGCATCGGCGATCTGACGGTGCGCGGCCGGTTCGATCACTACCGCGTCGGCGACTCCTCCGACGAGGGCTCGGGCGAGCAGATGGTGCGCCGCGGCCGCGGCACGCGCATCGGCGGCGCGCTGCGCTACTCGTTCGCGAACACCGGCGAGAGCGATCGCCACGGCAGCGGCATGGGCGTCGACTTCTGGGGCGAGGTCGGCGCCGGCATCGAGCACGTCTCCTGGCGCCAGGGCGGCGTCCTCGATCGTCCGAGCGGCGAGTTCGCGCTCGGCTTCGAGCTCGACGGCTACGGCCGCCGCCGCGCCGACGGCAGCCGCCGCCACGGCGGCTACTTCATGGCGTTCCGCACGTTCCTCGGCCAGGGCCCCGAGATGGACGGCCCCGCCACCTGCGGCGGCCCGTGCTCGCGCGCGACGAAGCCGTCGCGCGTCGACGCCAGCATGTTCTTCGAGCTCGGCTTCCACTGGGGCCGCTGATCTCGCCTCCCGCTCCGCTCACTCCTCGCGCTCCTCTCGATTTTCTCCCCTCCGACCTCCGACCTCCGACCTCCGAAAGAAGGCTTCACCATGGCGACCGTTCAGGGTGCCACCGCGCACCGCTTCGCTCCGTCCGTCCTGCTCCTCTCTGCGCTCGCCGCCTGCGGTGGCGCGAAGATGGCCTCGCCCACCGCCCCGCACTCCACGACGGCGGCCCCCGGTTACGGCGGCGGTGGTTACTCCGGCGGCGGCAGCTACTCCGGCGGCAGCTACTCCGGCGGCGGCGGCGCCCCCGGCATGGCCGTCGAGGCCGCGCCGCCCGTCTCCGGCGATCACCACGTCGCCGTCGGCAACGGCGATCCCGGCCCGGCGCCCGAGCGCCCCGGCCTCGGCACCACGTGGGGCGAGCAGGTGAGCGCGCCGATCTCGTTCGCGCCGTTCGTGCGCGCGGCGCAGCGGCCGTGGGCGGAGGCCGTGCTGCACTACAATGACGCCGCCGGCATCGCCGCGCACGCGTCCTACCTCGGCACGGTGCCGCAGCCGCTCGAGCTCTACGCCGGTGACGGCTCGATCGCCGTCTCGCTCGTCGACGAGTACGGCCGCACGCTGCCCGGCTACCACGCCAATGGCCGCGCGCTCGTCGTCGGCAACGACGGCGCGCGCTACCGCATCATCGTGCGCAACGGCACCTCCGCCCGCTTCGAGATCGTGGCCTCCGTCGACGGCCTCGACGTCATCGACGGCAAGCCCGCCGATCCCAACCGCCGCGGCTACATCGTCGATCCGCACGACACGCTCACCATCGACGGCTTCCGCACGTCGGACTCGTCGGTCGCCGCCTTCCGCTTCGGCAAGGTCGAGGACTCCTACGCCGCGCAGACCTCCGGCGATCGCAACGTCGGCGTCGTCGGCTTCGCGATCTTCTCCGAGCGCGGCGCCGTGTGGACGCCCGCCGAGCTCTCGCGCCGCGACACCGCGAACCCGTTCCCCCAGCGCGGCTACGCCGTCCCGCCGCGCTGACCTCGCCGTCCGGTATGCTCGGCGCGTGCTGACCGCGCGCCTCGATCCCGCCCTCGGCGTCCGCGTCGTCTCCGCGCGCGCGCTGCGCTACACCGTCCCCGCCGCGACCGACGCCGACCGACCGCCGCACGTGCGCGCCGCGTCCGGCCTGGCCCTCACCGGCGGCCGCCTCGTCGTCGTCCAGGACGACGCCGCGTTCATCGCGACCGTCGCCGGGGACAAGGTCTCGGCGCTCGCGCTGCCGCGCGGCCCCAGCGGCCGCCGCCGGTTCGAGGTCGCGCTCGGCAACAAGCAGGACAAGCTCGATCTCGAGGCGTGCGTCGCCGTCGGCGCCGAGCTCTGGGCGTTCGGCTCCGGCTCGGCGCCCGCCCGCGAGCGCGTCGCCGTCGTCGGCTCCGACGTGCGCGTCCTCGACGCCGCCCCGCTGTACCGCGCCCTCCGTGACGCGGCCGGCGGCGCGCTCAACCTCGAGGGCGTCGCCGCCGTCGGTGACGAGCTCTGGCTCTTCCACCGCGGCAACACCGGGCCCGCCGATCCCGGCCCTGCCGTCGTGCGCCTGCCCCGCGCCCCGCTCGCCGACTGGCTCGCCGATCCCGCCGCCGGCCCGCCGCCCGCGCCCCTCGGCGCGTCCCGCTTCGACCTCGGCACCCTCGGCGGCGCGCGCCTCGGCTTCACCGACGCCGCCGCGCGCGGCGACCGCGTGCTCTACCTCGCCGCCGCCGAGTCGGCGCCCAACGCGATCGACGACGGCCCGGCCCGCGGCTCGCAGCTCGGCGTGATCGACGGCGTGATCGATGGCCCCCTCGACGGCGCCAACGTCCGCGCCGCCCCGCTCAGCCACGGCGATCTCCCGCTCAAGGCCGAGGGGCTCGCGCTCGATCCCCGCGATCCGCACCGCGCCTGGATCGTCGTCGACCCCGACGACGTCGCTCAGCCCGCGCAGCTCTACGAGCTCGAGCTATCCGGCCCCTGGTGAGCCGCGCCCCGCCCGCCCGCGCCCTCACGCGTCACCGCGCGTTCATGTTGCCGCCGCCGCGACACGCCCATCCTGCCCCGCTCGCAGCGTCACCGCGCATTCATGTTGCCGCCGCCGCAACACGCCCGTCCTGCCCCGCTCGCAGCGTCACCGCGCATTCATGTTGCCGCCGCCGCAACGTGCCCGGCCCGCCGCAACGTGCCCGGCCCGCCGCATCAGCGCTCGTGCGGCGCAGCGCCCAGCCGCGCTGCTCTCTCCAGCAGGTAGCTCCGCTCCGGCAGGCTCGTCGTCCGCGCGGCGGCGCGCCGGTACCCCGCGATCGCGCCGTCGATATCGCCCGCTCGCTCCAGCAGGTGCGCGCGCACGGCATCCAGCCGGTGATGCTCTACCAGCCGCGGGTCTTTCGCCAGCTCGTCCAGCCGCGCCAGCCCCGCCGCCGGTCCGTGGACCATCGCCGCCGCGACCGCGCCATTGAGCGCGACCATCGGGTTATCGGACATCTTCTGCAGGAGGCCGTACAGCGCCAGGATCTGCGGCCAATCCGTCTCGGCCGTGCTCGACGCCTCGTCGTGCACCGCGGCGATCGCCGCCTGCAGCTGGTACGGGCCCACGGCGCCGCGCGGCAGCGTCGCCTCGAGCAGCGCGACGCCCTCGGCGATCGCCGCGCGCTCCCAGCGGCTCCGGTCCTGCTCGTCGAGCGGGATCAGCTCGCCGTCCGGCCCCGTGCGCGCGGCGCGCCGCGCGTCCGTCAATAGCATCAGCGCGAGCAGCCCGGCCGCCTCCGTGTCCTCCGGCACCAGCCCATGGAGCATGCGCGCCAGCCGCAGCGCCTCGCCCGACAGATCGGTGCGCTGCAGGCGCTCGCCCGAGCTCGCGGCATACCCCTCGCTGAAGATCAGATACAGCACGTGCAGCACGGCGCCCAGCCGGCGCGCCGCGTCCTCGGGCGCCGGCCGCTCGAACGGGACGCCCGAGTCCCCGATCGTCTGCTTGGCGCGGCTGATCCGCTGCGCCATCGTCGCCTCCGGAACGAGGAACGCCCGCGCGATCTCCGCCGTCGTCAGCCCGCCCACCGCGCGCAACGTCAGCGCGATCGCCGTCGGCGTCGACAGCGCCGGGTGGCAGCACATGAAGAGGAGGAGCAGCGCGTCGTCGCCCGCCTTCGCCGCGTCGTCGTCCGGACCCAGCGCCAGCTGCTCCTCCGGCGGCACGAGGCTGACCACCAGCTCCTCGCGCCGCCGCCGCGCCGTCTCGGCCCGCACGTGATCGACCATGCGCCGCGCGGCGACGCGGATCAGCCACGCGCGCGGATCCTCCGGCACGCCGCCTTGCGGCCACCGCGCCGCCGCCACGATCAGCGCCTCCTGCACCGCGTCCTCGGACGCCGCGAAGTCGCGGAACCGCCGGATCACGGCGCCCAGCACCTGCGGCGCCAGCTCGCGCAGCATCGCGTCGATCCGCGCGCGGCGCTCGCGTTCCTCGGGCTCGCCCTCGCCGCTCACTGTCGCCTCATCGCCGCCTCATCGCCGCCTAGACCCAGTCTTCCGGCGGCCCGCTCATCACCTGCCGCACCTCGATCGCCATGTTGAGCGGCGCGCTGCCCGGGCCCGGCGCCGCCGACGCCTGCGCGGCGATCGCGTACGCCCGCTCCGCGCTCTCGACGTCAACGATCCAGTACCCCGCCAGGAACTCCTTCGCCTCGGGGAACACGCCGTCCGTGATCGGCCTACCGTCCTTGCCTGCCCGGACGAGCTTGGCCTGGTCCGGGCCTGCCAGCCCCTCGGCGGCGACCAGCTCGCCCGACGCGCCCAGCTTCTGCGCGAAGTCCTTCATGAACGCGATGTGCGCCCGGATGTCCTGCGTCGGCCAGCTCGCGATCTGATAGGGGCCCCCGCCCGGCGTGTTCATCATCAGCATGTACTTCATCGGCTTCTCCTTCGTGCTCGGCTTGGTGCTCGTGCTCGGCGCCCCAAGATGGTCGCGCCTTCCACCGTACGTCGGAGCCGCCGCCGCCTTCTCGACATGCCCCCGCCATCCCCCGCTCTTTTTTTCGCCGCCCCCCCCCCCCCCCCGCCCCCCCCCCCCCCCCCCCCCCCCCGCCCCCCCCCCCCCCCCCCGCCCCCCCGCGGCCCCCCCCCCCCCGCCCCCCCCCCGGGGAGAGCCGACGCGCCAACCGTGCTAGAAGGTTCAGCATCGGTGCCATAGCCAAGCGGTAAGGCAGTGGTCTGCAAAACCACCATTCCCCAGTTCAAATCTGGGTGGCACCTCTAAAAATCAACTGATTGTCGCCGCCTCCTCGGCCGGCGCGACTCCAATAGCTCCTTGTAATGTCTTGAAGTGCGTCTTCGTCAGGTCGGTGACCTGGTCTTTGTACTAGCCTCGGTTCACACGGATCACGCCGTGCTCGGGTCACGAAGTCCGGGCAGTGCCCGAGCTTCGCGGCGGCATGCACCATGCGAAGGTTCGCGTAGCGACCCGCCACCGTGATCGACGCGAGCATCATCTTCGGCTTGCCGTCCCTATTCAGGATCGGCTTGCCCGCCGCGTCGAGCTTCGGCGTCTTCATCGCCTCGAGCGGCGCGAGCCTCTTCTCGACGTCCGATGGGCGCAGCGCATCAAGGTAGTAGCTATTCAGCGCGGCCTCACTGAAGCGCCGCCAGCGGTGATCCCCCGGAACCGGAAGTATCTTCGCGCACGTGGGCGCGACCACTCCGCAGGGTGACCAGAAAAAAAACACTGTGCTTCCAGTGCATTGCGCTCCGGACTGCTCTGGGTTTACTACTAAGCTCGCCGTCTGGTGGGCGGCCTGGTGCCGAACCAGGCGCTCGCGATCTATCGGCGCGCCCCCTAATGTCCATGCCGCTGATTGATCTCGACCACCTTCTCAAGCTGCGCTTGGTCGTCGCCAGGTTCGGCGAGATGGACCTCGCGAAGTGGTGGAACACGAAGGGTCAGCTCGGCCGGCTCGGCACGGCAGCTCTCCGTCGCGGCTTCCCTCGCACCCACCGCTTCGCCCAGGCTCGCAGCGTCTTCGCCGTGGCCACGCACCGGTGCGCCGAGATCTTCGACCCGCCGAAGAGCGTCACCCTGTGGAGACTCCCCGAAGCGCTCGAAGAAGAGTTCGACGCCCGCTGGGAGCTCTGGCTCGACCACGCCGCCGAGTGGACGCCCTTCTTCGAGAAGCTCGAGGGCATCTCTAGTGATGACTTGGTCGCCCTGTTGCGCACGTTCGAGCTCGTGTCTGATCGAGACGTCGAGGCGTTCAGCAAGCTCCGCCGCTCCGCCGAAGGGCGCACTGTTCCGCTCCCTGGGACCTTCTCCTTCTCCGACTCGAACCACGATGTCGCCCTCCTCGCACTCGGGTTCGCGCGCGGCGAACCTGGAGCCCTCGCCGTCCCCTACGCGCGGAGAGCGGACGCTTGAAGCGGGGCCGCCGCAAGGACGTCGTCTCCTCGTTCACGATCATCAAGGGCGCGATGATCGAGGAGACCTACTCCGTCTTCGCCGGCTGGAACCTCGCGCAATCGAAGCGCCAGAACCTCGACCGTCTGCGCGCCGTGAACTTCATCGGTGCAAACTCAGCGACCTGGTTGCGCGACGTGGCTTGGGCGTTCAACCGCCGCTTCGAGCCTAACGACCGCGACCGTGCGCTCGTCCTGCTCGCCCAGCACGGCTGCGACCTCGACACCTGGAAGCCACTGATGCTGTGGCACGTGACGCGCGACGAGTTCCTCGTGCGCGACTTCCTCCTCCACTGGCTGTTTCCTGCCTACGACGCTGGAACATTCCGCGTCCGCGCGGACGACTTGATCAGCTTCCTCCACGGCATCGGGGCGCGTGGCGCCAAGACGGAGCACGCGTGGTCCGAGCAGACCCTCAAACGCGTCGCCGCCGGCTTGCTGAAGCTCGCGGTCGACTTCGGCTTGCTCCGTGGCTCTGTCGCGAAGGAGTTCGCGTCGTACCACCTCCCCGAGCCGGCCTTCCTCTACTTGCTGCACGCGATGCTCGAAGATGCCCAGTCGCCAGCGAAGGTGATCTCGTCCCCCGAGTGGCGCATGTTCCTCATGCGTCCCTCCGATGTCGAACACGAGCTCCTCCGCCTCCACCAGTACCGCAAGCTCGACTACCAGGTCGCGGGCAGCCTGGTTCAGCTCTCGTTGCCCTGTGCCACGCCGCGCGAGTACGCCGAGAGGATGGTGGCATGAACGATCTCCAGAAGCGCCTCCGTGAGGATCTCGAGCCGATCTTGTTGCTCGAGGATCCGCGCACGCGACTCAGCGCGTACCACGATATGCCGTACGCGATCTTCCGCTACGATCCTGAGGACGAGTTCGAGCTGCGCCGCGAGGTCACCATGCTCTGCACGCGGCTCGAACAGGCAGGTAAGCGGTCGCCGCACCGCGTGTCGCTCGCCCAATGCCTCGACGCGGCCATGCGCTCGCAGCGCCCCCTCCAGGAGTGGTTCGACGCCGAGCGCGAAATGGGAACGGCCACGGTGGTCGAGACCATCCACACGATCCTCTCCGAAGACGCACCGCTCGTCGATCTGGTCGCTTCCCAACTCCCCGAGGATGGCGACCCGCGCCTCGACACCGTCTTCATCCTCCGGACTGGCGCGTTGTTTCCGGTCTACCGCACATTCTCCTTGCTCGAGCAGCTCAAGGGGCGAGTCACGGTCCCCACAGTGCTGTTCTATCCCGGCACGCTGGACGGCGCCGCGGGGCTGAAGTTCATGGGCGTGCTCGACGCAGAACACAACTACCGGCCGAAGATCTTCTGACGAGGACCCGATGACGACGCCCCAGGCCATCGCGAAACTCTTCGCCAACAACATCCACCGTCGCATCGAAGAGGTCATCAAGGTCGACCAGACCGATGAGGAGGTCATCCGCGACGAGATCGGCGAGTACGTCGTCACGGACGCCATCCGCCACCACTACACACACCTCTTCGAGGAGTACCGGTCGGCTCCGAACAGCCCGCGCGACGGCATCGCGATCTGGGTGTCCGGATTCTTCGGATCCGGTAAGTCGAGCTTTGCCAAGATGCTCGGCCTCAGCATCGAGAACCGCCAGATCGCTGGCGAGCCGGCGGCCGCTCGGTTCATGCAGCGCGTCGACAACAAGAAGCTCCAGGTCTTGCTCAGGGCCATCAACGAGCACATCCCGACGCACGCCGTGATCTTTGACGTCTCCACCGATCGCGGCATCCGCAGCGGCAACCAATCCATCACCGAGATCATGTACGGGCTCTTCCTGCAGAGCCTGGGATACGCCAAGGATCTCGACCTCTCTGAGCTCGAGATCTCGCTCGAGGAGAAAGGCCAGCTCGACCGCTTCGAGGAGACATACCGGGCGCTTCACAAGAAGGAATGGGCCAAGGAGAAGGGCAAGGTCGCCTTCGCGCTCAGCGAAGCGAGCCGTGTCATGCACGCGCTCGATCCGGACACGTACCCCCTGGCCGATTCGTGGGTGAAGGCCGTCAAGAACAAGGCCGACATCACACCCGGCAAGCTCGCGGAGCGCGCGAACGAGCTCATGAAACGTCGGCGCCCTGGTCAAGCACTGATGTTCGTGATCGACGAGGTGGGCCAGTTCGTCGCCCGCGATGTCCAGAAGATGCTCGACCTGCAGGCCGTGGTGCAGAGCCTCGGCGTCAAGGGGCGCGGCAAGCACTGGGTCGTCGTCACCTCCCAGGAGAAGCTCGGCGAGATCGTCAGCGGCCTCGACGACAAGAAGATCGAGCTCGCCCGCCTGATGGACCGCTTCCCACTCCAGGTGCACCTCGAGCCGTCAGACATCTCCGAGGTCACCAGCCGCCGCGTGCTCTCCAAGAATGCCGCCGCGCAGACCGCGCTGGGGAAGCTCTTCGACGACAACCGCGGTCGGCTCACCGAGCACACGCGCCTGTCCGCGGAGATCCGACTCCCTGAGCTCACCCGCGAAGCCTTCGTCGACCTGTATCCGCTGCTGCCCTATCAAATCGACCTGATCATCCAGGTCGTGTCGGGTCTTCGGACCCAAGGGGGCACCAGCAAGCACGTCGGCGGCGCGAACCGCACGATCATCAAGCTCGCCCAGCAACTTCTGATCAACCCCGCGGTGAACCTCGCCGACGCACCGGTCGGCACGCTCGTCCGCCTGGATCAGGTCTACGACCTGGTTGAAGGCAACATCGGCTCCGAGGTGCGCGCGAAGATCGCGGCCATCGCGAAGGAGCTCGCGCACCCGCTCGCGCAGCCCGTCGCGAAGGTGATCTGCCTGCTCCAGTACGTGAAGAGCGTCTACCGCAGCGCCGAGAACATCGCCGCGGCGCTTCACGGCTCTGTCTCCGGCGACTCCCAGCTAGCTTCGGTCAAGGACGCACTCCGCGAGCTCGAGGCCACCCACAAGGTCCGCCTCGGCGACGACGGGTACCGCATCCCGACGCCCGCCGAGGATGACTGGGAACGACTGCGCAACGGCATCAACCCGAAGCCCGGCGACTCGCACCGCCTGTACTCGGAGATCATCGCTTCGTTTTGGCAACCCCAGCCATCGCACACACTGGCCGAGACCAAGACGTTCAAGGCCGGCCTGGCCATCCACGGTCGCGAGGTCACGAGCGGTGACCTGGTGTTTCATCTCCACCTCGCAGATGACGGCAAGAGCTACGATGAGATGTCCGCTGAGCTGCGGAAGCGGAGCCAGCACGAGCGCAAGCAGGTCTTTTGGGCGATCGCCCTCAACGACGCGATCGACCGCGAGACTGTCCAGCTCTTCCGCTCCAAGGAGATGCTCGCGCGCAAAGAGCGCGAGACGAAGGGCGAGGACACCCCCGCCCTCATCGCCGAAGAACGCGTCCGCCACCGGCGCCACGGCGACGAGCTCCGCCGACTCATGCGCGCTGCGTGCCTGTCCGGCCGGGTCTTCTTCCGCGGCAACGACCGCAGCCCGACCGACAAGGCGGTCGACGTCGGCAAGACCGCCGCCGAGATCCTCGGGCTGGTGCTGCCCGACGTCTTCGATCGCTACAAGGAGGCCGCCGCCAAGGCGACCGACGTCAAGAAGGGCACGGACGCCCTCTTCACCGCCGAGAACCTGCAAGGTCTTCCATCGGTCTTCTCGAGCCTGAGCCTGCTCCGAGACGAGAAGGGCAAGACCGTCTTTCGCGTCGAGAGCGGCCCGCTGAAGGAGGTCTTCGATCGGATCGACGAGCGGGCCAACTACGGCGAGACGGCCAGCGGGCGTTACCTGGCGGACGAGTTCGCCAAGGAGCCCTTCGGCTGGGACTTCGAGGCGGTCCGGCTGCTCGTGCTCTCACTGCTCCGTGCCGGGAAGATCGAAGCCACCAGCAAGGGGCAGACGCTTGACTCCATCACGGGGGTCGAGGCGCGCGACACATTCTCGAACAACAACCTCTTCCGCCAGGCCTCCTTCCGCCCCAAAAGGGGCATCGAATTCGAGGAGCTGATCAAGGCATCGGAGGCGTACCGCGACACGTTCGGCGCCGAGGTCCGCGAGCTCAACGCCTCGGCCATCGTGGCCGAGCTCCGCAAGGCGGTCTCCAAGTACGAAGACGCCATCGCTTCTGCCCTGTCGACACTCACGACGCACGGGCTCCCTGGTAGCGGCGTCCTCGAGGCAGCCCTCGGCCATATCAAGGCGATCCTCCGCGGATCCGACGACAACGCGATCGGCACGTTCAACTCCAGCCACAAGTCCATCAAGGATGCGATCCAGCGGGCTGGCCAGCTCGACCACAGCCTCTCGGAGAGCCGCCTGGGAGACCTCGTCCGCGCCCGGCGTGCCCTGAACGAGAGCTGGGGCTTCTTGCAAACCGAGTCCGACGTGGCCGACGAGGTGCGGGCGAAGGCCACCGAGCTCGATGATCTCCTGGCTCGTGAGACCTTCTTCAAGGACCTCTCCGCGATCGACCACGCCGCAGCTGCCCTCGAAGCGGAGTATCAGCGACGCTACAACACCGCGCTCGACGCGCGCGCCACTGCCTATGACGATGCGTGTGACCGATTCGCCAAGGCGCCCGCCTGGCTGGGGCTGAACAAAGAAGATCGAGATCGTCTCCAGCCCGCGCGAGACCGCCTCGCCGCGCCCTTCGAGCTGCTCCGAAAGCGGGATGTCACCCCGGTCCCGATCCCGCAGCTTCGGTCAGACCGCGACGCCTGTGAGGGACGCCTCCGCGCCGCGCTGGCCGAACTCAACCGGATCATCGACGGCGATCGCGTTGTCACGCTCAGCGTCGCGAGCTACTTCGCCGGCGGCATCGAGTCCGAGGACCAGCTCGATGCAGCCCTCGACGGCGTCCGCGAAGAGTGCGCCCGGCTCATCGGCGCGGGCAAAAAGGTCTTCATCCAGTAACCAGCCGTGACGATCTCCGACGACACCATCAAGAGGGCCGTGCAGCGATATCACCGCGAGTATGACCGTTACCTCAAGCTCGCGGCGCGTGTCGCCGAGATCTGCCGCTCCGAGATCGTCGAGGGCAACGCGATCCGCGCGCAGGTCACGTCTCGCGCGAAGAGTCCGAAGAGCTTCGAAGGCAAGCTGCGCCGCTTCGCCGCGACCGGCAAGAAGTCGCTCCCCGACGTCGATGAGGTCTTCGACCAGATCCGCGACCTCGCTGCCGTCCGGGTCGCCACGTACGAGCAGCGCCATGAGGGCCAGGTCGTGCAGCTCGTCTGCAAGCGGTTCATCGACGCCAGCGGCCAGCGTCCGACTCACGAGCGCAAGGACAAGAACCGCGACGACCCCGGCAACTTCTATCGAGCCAGCCACATCGAGGTCTTCCTGACCGAGGTCGACGGCGTGGGCACGTACACCAACGTCATGGACGTGCCCTGCGAGGTGCAGGTGTGCAGCATGATGGCGCACGTCTGGAACGAGATCGAGCACGACCTTGGGTACAAGCCGGCCGCTGGCGTGCTCTCGGATCAGGAACGGAACTTCCTGGTGATGCTCGGCCAGTCCGTCCGCATGGGTGACGGCACCATCGCAAGCCTCTTTGCCGAGACCGAGCGCCGCCAGCGCGAGCAAGGCGGCGCTTTCACCGACGTCTACGACTTCGTCGCGCGACTCCGCGGCTGGTTCCCCGGCGTCGACTTCGGCCGCAATGCCGGCGCGCTCTTCGAGGCGTTGCAACCCATCCGCCTCATGAACCCTGACAGCATCCGACGCTTGCTCAGCTTGCCCGAGCCGATGACCGAGGCCGGCCGTGCCGCCATCGATGCGTTCTCGCAGCGCCTGCAGGCGCAGGACGAGGGACGCTTCAAACTCGACCCGGACTCCTCGGACCTCCTTCTCGTGTTGCTCCTCCCCAAGATCGGCCGACACCTCTACTCCCCTGTCGCCGACTCGCCATCAGATGGCGTGGTGCGGGTGCGGTGGTTTGCGGAGCGATACTCGGAGGCTCCGGCAACGACGAACCCTGCCCCGGTGACTCAGGGCGGGAGGGCCTGATGGACAAGGAAACGCGAAACGCGATCGAGCGCGCCACGCAGCGAGCGCGGAAGCTCCTCGAGGAGGACTTCGCCGCGCAGCTCCAGGGCGACTTTGACGTGCACCCCGACGGCACAGTGGCCGCGAAGCCAGGCGGCCACCTGTCGGCCCGCCAAGCCTTCCAGCGCGAGCGCATCGTCGCGGCCATCGAGCACAAGCGCGCGGCCGGGATGAGCGCGGCGGACGCCGTCCGCGACTACCTCCGCGACGCCGCGTTCACCACGCTCAACCGGTTCGCCGCGCTGAAGATGCTCGAGGCCCGCGAGCTGGTGCAGGAGTGCATCACCAAGGGCGAGCAGTCCGCCGGCTACCGCGAGTTCTGCGGCATGGCTCCGAACCTGCCGCTCCTTCCCGACAGCGCCGGCTACCGGCTCTACATCGAGTCGCTGTTCGACGAGCTCTCGACCGAGGTGAAGGTGCTCTTCGACCGGCGCGATCCGTCGTCGGTGCTTTGGCCAAAACGCACGGCCTTCGAGCAGCTCCTCGAGATCCTGAACGCGAGCGAGCTCGCCAAGGTGTGGGGCGAGGACGAGACCATCGGCTGGGTCTACCAGTTCTTCAACGGCCAGGACGAGCGCCGTAAGATGCGCGAAGAGAGTCAGGCGCCGCGCAACAGCCGCGAGCTGGCCGTGCGCAACCAGTTCTTCACGCCTCGCTACGTCGTCCAGTTCCTCACCGACAACACGCTCGGGCGCATCTGGTACGAGATGCGCGGCACGAAGACCGCGCTCGCTGAGCGGTGCAAATACATGGTCCGCAAGCCGAGCGAAGAGTTCGCGCTGCGCGCGAAGAAGGACCCGCGGGACCTTCGCGTACTCGATCCGGCGTGCGGCAGCGGGCACTTCCTCCTCTACGCCTTCGATCTGCTGCTCGGGATCTACGAGGAGGCTCATGCCGATCCCGAGAGCCCGAAGAGCGAAGCGACGGGCCGCACGCTCGCGGAAGACCACCCCAGCATCGACGCGCTCCGAAAGGCCGTTCCGGGCCTCATTCTCGCGCACAACCTCCACGGCGTAGACATCGACCCGCGCTGCGCGCAGATCGCCCAGTTCGGGCTCTGGATGCGTGCTCAGAAGGCCTACCGAGACTTCGGCATCGGCCGCGCGGAGCGGGCGCAGATTCGTCGCTCCAACATCGTCGTGGCCGAGCCACTGGTCGCTGACGAGCAGATCTCCAAGGAGTTCGTGGCGAAGCTGGGCGACGCGGAGCTCGGGCGCGTGTTCACGGGGCTCGTGGAGGCGCTGAACCTCGCGGGTGACCTCGGCTTGCTCTTGCGCGTGGAGACGCTGGTGACGCGCGCACCGGGGCGGGGCCACACGGGCGACCTCTTCGCGCCACCGAAGGAACGCATTCGCGCGGCGCTCGCGCACTTCGTGAGCGACGCGAGCGGGCACGCGAACACACGCCGACGTCTCTTCGCAGGTGACACGGCACAAGGAATCGGCCTGCTCGGCGTGGCGGAAACAAGTTTTGACGCGGTGCTGATGAATCCGCCGTTTGGCGACTTTGTCGGTGCCAGCCAGGAAGAAGCAAAGAAGCAGTATCCCGCGGGCGCAAATGACATCTTTACTGCGATGGTGCTGCGTGGCCGAGAGTTACTTGCAACAGGCGGGCGACTCGGAGCCATTACCTCGCGAGCTTTCATGCTCGGACGGGACCATCGCCGTTTCCGAGAAGCTCTGCTCGGCGAGCACGGACCACGCCTGGCTATCCTGCTCGATCTCGGTGGAGGCGTACTCGATCAAGCGCTTGTAGAAACTGCAGCATACGTGCTCGCACCTGACTGCACCCACCTTGTGGTTCGATCACTGCACGATGTCGCCAATAAACAAGACGCGGCCCGCGAGGCAGTGGGGTGGGTCGACTTTGACCATACCCACTTCCGAGCCATGCCCATGTCCCAGCTCATCTACAAACTGGATCGGGCTGACGGGGCCGCACTGACCGATCGCGCCCGCTCGCTTGAGCCGGCCTTCGGACGTGTAACAAAGGGACTGTCTACGCCGGACAACTTTAGGTTCCTCCGGCTTCGCTGGGAGCTTGCCTCCGAATCGACAGGGCGCGGTTGGCAACTCTGTGCAAAGGGCGGCGAGTATGCCTGGTTCTCCGGTGACCTCCACCTCTTGGTGAATCGCCAGGGTGACGGGAAGGAGATGGCCGCAGCATCCGAGCTTGCGGACGGCAACATAGCGAGGACTAGACAATCGTCTACCTACTATGGGCGCGCGGCTGCAACCTGGTCATGTCGGAGCCAGAAAGGCTTCAGCGTGAGACGTCTGCGTCGCGGCGCTTGTTTTCTTCACAAAAGCGGCGTCATCATACCCATCGCCGCTGGCATGACTGACTCTGCGCTTCCAGCAATTGTCGCTGCGCTGGCCAGCACGGAGTATCAGTCCCTCATCGCAGCGCAGTCACGGTTTGGAGCCTACGAGACGGGAATGGTAGGTCTGCTTCCTGTTCCGGATCGGCTCCTCCAGGCGGCCGACGATTGGACTGAGCTCCCGCGCCTTATCGATGCGCTCGAAAGTCACGACGAACGCACACTGCTCTTCCATCGACCGTGTCCCCCCGACTGGGAGCCCGCCAGGGAACTGGATGCAACGTTTGAGCACTTCCTTCGCCGACTAGAGGCTCACGGTTACAGCCTGGACTCGATGGTTCGGCGGTACGAACTGGAGCGCATTGAGAGTCTCGGATCCGATGTCGGGCACGTTTTTGCATGGCGCTCATTCGCCTTTGGCCTGGCAATCGGGCGATGGCGCGCAGATACTTTGATTCCCCTGTCCGAGGCAGGGAACCAGGACGACCTCTTCGCAGACCTCGGTGCCACATCCCGGGCAGAAGCGGTACACGGATGTGAGGGAAGCGCAATACTGCTCTGTGATGACCCGCGCGGTACGCATGACGTCATTGAGCGAGTTCTTGCTTGCGCAGAGCTTGCCGAACGCAACAGACTGGTTGATTCGAGCGTGTTTCAGTGCGATCCTCAGGAGCTGCGCCGATGGTTTTCTCGAGACTTCTTTTCGGAGCATCTGCGTCTCTATTCTCGTAGCCAGCGAGCGGCGCCGATCTACTGGCAGCTTGCGACGCCGTCGGCCGGATATTCGGTCTGGCTCTACATCCACGCCTTCAGCAAGGACACGCTCTTCCGCGTCCAGAACGACTACGCCGCGCCGAAGCTCGCGCATGAGGAGCGGCGCCTCGAGTCGCTCACCAGCGAGCTTCGCGAAGGCGCAACGGCTGCCCAGCGCAAGGCCTTGGCCACGCAGGAGAGCGTCGTCGAAGAGCTGCGCGCCTTCCTCGAAGAGGTGAAGCGCGTCGCTCCCCTCTGGAAGCCGAATCTCGACGACGGCGTCGTCATCAACTTCGCGCCGCTTTGGCGACTCGTTCCCCAGAACAAGCCCTGGCAGAAGGAGCTGAAGTCCACCTGGGACTCTCTCTGCGACGGCAAGTACGACTGGGCGCACCTCGCGATGCATCTGTGGCCGGAGCGGGTGATCCCGAAGTGCGCGAAGGACCGGAGCCTCGCCATCGCCCACGGGCTCGAAGACGTGTTCTGGGTCGAGGGCAGCGATGGCAAGTGGACCGAGCGCAAAACGCCCACGCGCAGCATCGACGAACTCGTCCGCGAGCGCACCTCGCCTGCCGTGAAGGCAGCGCTGAAGAGCCTGCTCGAGGCGCCCAGCACCATAGGTGCGGCCAAGAAATCGAAGAAGGGAAAAGCCAATGCTTGAGTCTATCTACCTCAAGGACGTTGGCCCTGCGCCCGAGATGAAGATGGACCTCGCGTCGAGGCTGAACCTCATCACCGGCGACAACGGCCTCGGAAAGAGCTTCCTCCTCGACGTCGCATGGTGGGTCCTCACCCGCACATGGGCGAAAACGATGGTCATTCCGAAGCCTGGCGCGAAGGCGGAGATCTCGTACGCGTACACGAAGAAGACGCGTCCTTCCTACGAGTTTACAAGTACGTACGAGCCCGCGAGGGCGCGGTGGACCGTGAAGCAGAGCCGCCCGCCGATTCCGGGATTGATTCTGTACGCGCAGGTGGACGGTGGCTTCTCCGTCTGGGATCCGGCGCGAAATTATTGGACCGAGGACGCACCCGATCGCCCCAACTCATTTCTGTTCACGCCTGACCAGGTTTGGAGGGGCAACGAGTACTGCAAGGGACTGCTCGATGACTGGGCACTTTGGCAGGCGGGCAATGACCGCGCTTTCCAAGTGCTGCAGCAGGTTCTGGAGACGCTCTCCCCATCGCCCACCGAGAAGCTCGTTCCGGGTGAACTGCGGAA
>Ga0247790_10000234_pt1 | contig 26835 bp, 14 predicted proteins | sample UWRJS171409R4_FD_179913 | JGI IMG/M metagenome (GOLD analysis project Ga0247790, IMG submission 179913) | Soil microbial communities from Arlington Agricultural Research Station in Wisconsin, United States - UWRJ-S171-409R-4 | ecosystem: Environmental > Terrestrial > Soil > Agricultural land...
GCGGTCACCCTGGCGACGTGGCCTTGCATGGTGGCCAGCTCGCGCCCGGAGTCGAGGTCCCACACCTTGAGCGTCCGGTCCTGCGACGCTGAGACCACGCGCCGGCCGTCCGCCGTCACCGCGCACCCGCGCACACTGTCGGCGTGACCTTGCAGAGTGGCCAGCACGCGCCCGCTCTCGAGGTCCCACACCTTGAGCGTTTCGTCAAAAGACGCCGAGACCACGCGCCGGCCATCCGCCGTCACTGCGCACGCCTGTACCGAGCTCGAATGGCCGACGAGATCGCGCACCAGCGCGGGGCTCTCGCGCGTCGCCAGGTGCCGCACGCGGAGGAACGTCACTTCGGCCGGAACCTGCAACTGTCGATCGATCTCCTCTGCGTCCCATCCCGATTGCCGCAGCCGATTCCATACAAGCGCCGCCGTCGTCTCCGGCGCAGCTCGCAGCCAGTGCGATTCGCGAACGAGCGCACGGGCCAGATCGTTGAACTGTCCGCGGAGCGCCTCGTCGCCACTTGCGCGACAACGATCGGCCGCCCGCGCCATGTCGACCTCGGCATCGTGCACGCCAAGCTCGCGGCACTTCGCCTCGAGGAAGGCCATGTTGGCGGCCAGGCGCCAGGCATCCGCCCAATTGCCGGCCTCGGTCCGATGGATCAACGAATGGCGTAGCGCGTATCGCCGCGACGTTATCTCCACGGGAGGCGGCCAGGTCGCCAGCTTCCGCGCCAGCGTCTCGTGCTGGGCGCGAAGGGCGGCCCCGCCGAGGCGCTCGGCCATCAGCTCGCGTACCCAGTCGTGACGCGGCCTGTACGCCTCGATACCAGCCCACGACGCCGGCTCCGCGAGCAAGAGCTCCCGCGCGCGCGGCACGAACCGCTCCCGCTCGTCGTAGCTCCACCCGGCAAGCTCGCCGAGCACGTCGAGCGAGAGCGCCTCCTGCGCGGCGCACAAGAGCCCGAGCCCCGCGCGCACGCTCGCGTCGGACGCCGCTCGGTTCCAGACGTCACCGATCAGCGCCTTGAGCCCGCGCGGGATCCGATCGGCGCGGCGCTCCGCTGCAGGCAACCCGCGCAACGCGTCGTGGAGCATCACCGCGTGCAGCACATTGCCCTCGGCGCGCTCGATGGCGGAGCTCCTCGTCTCTGCCGCAAGCGGCGGCTTGTACTCAGCCGCGACCGCCTCCCAGTACCCGCGCACCACAGCCGCGTTGGACGCCGCCCACCGCCGATCGTCGAGATCGATGCGCCGGGCCGGGCTCCGCGCCTCGATCCAGCTCAGGTGCGGATACGTCGGCCGCATCGCGCACAAAAGCCGGATCCCCGCCGGCACCTCGTGCGGCAGGAAGCGCGGCAGCGGGTTGTCACCGGGCTCCGCGCGCGTCTCGTCGAGGCCGTCGACCAGCACCACGAGCTCGCCCGACGAACCGAGCCGCTTCGACACCAGGCCGAGCAGCTCGATCAGCCGCCCCTCGGGCCGCGCCGCCGGATCGCGCAGCTCCGGGAACAGCGCCTCGATCTGCGCCGCCAGCGACCCGGCGATCCGCTCGGGCTGGTCCCAGTCGACGACCTGGCGGCGGACGAAGTGATGCGGCACCACGGTGCCCGCGCCCTCGCGTCGCAGAAGCCACGCTGACAGGGCGGCGCTCTTGCCCATCCCCGGGCCGCCGGTGACCACGACCCATCCGGCCTCGCCGGGCCCGAGCAGCCACTCGTCGAGCTGCGCGAGCACATCCTCGCGCCCGACGAACCGACGGTGGCGCTGCCGCTCGATCGTGAAGTCGATCAGCTCCGCACGCACCGGCGATGGAGGCAAGACCTCGCCGCGCTCACCGCGTTCGCCCACGCGGCCAGCCTACCGTAACCGGACACCGCCTCACCACTACGCCGAGGACGCGCGCCCTGCCACGCGCCTGCCGCGCGTCAGCGATAGCGACGCAGCGCGCGGATCGCCTGCTCGAGATCGGGCCGCGGGCCGATCGCGCGGCGCGTGTCGCCGGTCTGCGGCGTGCCGGTGTCCCGGAGCAGGCGGCGGAGCGCGGCGGGGGCGAGCGCCGCGCCGGACTCGCGCGCGATCCCCTGCAGGAGCACGGCCGCGCCAGCGACGATCGGCGAGGCGCTCGACGTGCCGGAGAACTCGCCGGTGTAGTGGCGCTCGCGCTCGGGGCCGTCGCAGGCCTGGAGGTCGCCGTAGTCGAGCGTGGCGACCTTGCGGCCCCAGCCCTGGACGTCGACGCGGCCGCCGTAGTTCGAGAAGTCGAGCCGCGCACGATCGGTGAAGCCCTCGCGCGGCGGCCCGCCGGCGCCGACCATGATGGCGCCGGAGTCCCGATAGGCGCGATCGAGCTTTCGGCCGTAGGCGCGGTGATCGAGGTCCTCGCCGCCGTTGCCGGCGGCCTCGATCACGACGACGCCCCGATCGGTGGCGGCCTTGATCACGTCGAACATGTCGTCGAAGTACTCGACGGGGATGTAGCGGCCGCGCGGACCGGCGACCTGCAGCTCGATCAGGAGCACGTCGCCGGGCCGCAGCGCGCGCGCCGCGACGTCGATCGCGGCGGCGACGCTCTGGCCGTCGATCGACGACGTGAGCACGCGCTCGACGTCGGGCGCGATCCCGACGACGCCCTTGCCGTTGTCACGGCCGACGACCTCGCCGAGCACGGCAGTGCCGTGCTCGCGCCAGCTCGGCTCGTCCATCGGCCGGCCGCCGACGTGCGTGATGCGCGCGCCGGGCAGATCCTCGTGCGTGGCGTTCCAGCCGCCCTCGATGTCGGCGAACCACACGCCAGCGCCGCGGTACCCGCGCCGCCACGCGGCAGGCGCGTCGATGCCGTGCGGCGCGGGCCCGAGGTAGCCCTGGTAGGACTCGAACGACGGCGTGGTGATCGGGCAGCTCTCGCCATCGGGCGGCGCCGCGCGCGGGCCGGGAGACTCGAGAACCGGCAGCGAGATCGCCGGCTCGACGAACGCCTGCTCGACGGCGGGATCGGCGGCGAGCTGGGCTGCGAGGCGGCGGGCGTCCTCGGCGTCATCGGCGCGCACGCGCAGCCAGCGGGCCCGGGCGTCGTCCTGGCCGGGTGGCAGCGGCGCGAACATCGCCTCGGCGCGCGCGCCTGGATGGGCGAGCGCCCAGGCGTGGGCGCCGCCCGCGCGGAGCTTCACGTGGACGTGGACGATCGGCGCCGCGACAGCGGGCGCGGCGGGGCCCTGTCCGGGACCCGGACCGAGCTGATTCGCCAGCGCGGCGAGCGCGAACGCGAGCGCGGCGAGCGCGGCCTTCCACGGGGAGCGAGCCAAGGTGGCGAGCATCGGGGCCATCGTAGCCGACGGGCCGCGCCGCCGCGGCGAATATCTAGAAGCGGATGAACGAGAGCCCGAGGCCGACGCCGGCGTTCCGGCCGACGATGTCGGCGGTGCCGTTGTCGTTGTCGTCGCCGTAGAACCCGTGGCCGACGCGCGCCTCGACGAAGAACGCGAAGCGGCGGCCGCGGATCAGATCGAGCGACGCGGCGCCCATCACCGCGAACGCGTCCGCGCTGGTGTACCGCGCGTCGATGAGGCCGTTGTAGTCGACGGTCGCGTGCGCCGAGCCGATGCCGGCGGAGAGCGTCAGGATCGGCACGGGGCGCCACTTGACGCCGATCGTGTTCACGTAGTGGGCGAACGTGAAGTCGTCCTCCGCGTGCGCCATCGCCCAGAGATCAAGCGCGATGCCGAACGACGGGGCCAGGAAGTAGGAGGCGTTCAGGTTCAGGCCGCCAGCCTCGGTGAAGTCGTCGCAGAAGTTGTCCTCGCTCTCGCACGAGATCTCGCCGGCCTGGAGCCCGAAGCCGAGCTCGAGCCCGACGCGCGGGCGCGGTCCGCCCTCGTAGCCGGGCTGGGCCGCGGCAGCGCCGGCAGAGAGCACGAGAAGAGCAGAGACGATCAGGAGTGAGCGCATGGTGTTCCTCGAACCGGCGACGTGGCCGTGGCCACGAAACGAGCATATGCCGTGCCGAGCGGCCGGGCGCAAAACGCCGGGGGATCCGCAGCTTGCGGGCCGCGCGCGCGCCGCGGAGCGATGCGCGGGCGCCACGCCGCGCCGGTTCACGTCGCGAAATCCGCCGCTCGCTGGCGGATTTCTCGACGCGGCACGTGCGCCGGGTCACCGCACGGGGCAGACCGCCCCGCGGGCTCAGGCGACCACGCGCCCGGCGCGCGCCGGGCTGACCGACGACGACGGCGCGAGCCAGCGGTGGAGCTGGAACAGGCAGTCGGTGGCGGCGTGCACGATCCGATCGCAGGCGGCGGCGCCAGCGCGCTCGACGTACGCGTCGATGGCGGCGCCGAAACGGCGCCAGCGCTCCTGGACGTCCTCGCCGTAGCAGCGCAGGTACGCCGCCGCGCCGTCGAGCTCGGCGGGCATCTGGACCTCGAGGTGGCGGGCGAGCTCGGCGCCGTCGAGCGTCACCGACTCGGCGACGTACATCCAGCCGAGCGCCTCGGGCAGCTCGTCGAGCAGCGGGACGGCGAGCCGCGGGATCTGGCCGAGGTGGCCGCGCTCGACGCCGAGCGCGAGCAGATCGCGCCCGAGGAGCGCGGTCTTGTGGATGCGCTCGCCAGCGTCGGGCACCGCGTCGGCGAGGCCGGGGACCTCGGCGAGCTCGGCCTCGAGCGGCGCGAAGAACCCGTACATGCGGCACAGGTACAGCCGGTAGTCGAGCCAGCACGCGCCGTCCCCGAAGACGGCGTGCTCGCGCTCGACGCGGCGCTGGAGCACCCAGGTCTCGGCCCACAGCCGCTCCATCGCACCGCCTCCCGGGGGTTGCGCCTGCATCCCGAGGCAAATGTGCAAGTGGCATACGCGGGCAAACGCCCGAAGTTAGCTCGGACCAACGCGGCGCTACCGCACACCGTGGCGGTCCCGCACAGGTAAGCTGGGGCGCATGACGCGCGTCGTCGTCACGGGAGCCAGCGGCCTGCTCGGCGGGAACCTCGCCGCGGAGCTCCGCGCACAAGGGCACGAGGTGGTGGCCACGCGGCGGGGGAGCACCCGCGTGGCGCACCTCGAGGATCTAGACCTCGTCTGGAAGGACGTGGACCTCGGCGACAAGGACGGTGACAGAAACGGGCTCGCGCGCGCCTTCGCGGGCGCGGAGGTGGTGTTCCACTGCGCCGCGGCGGTGACGATCAAGCGCGAGGTCACCGCGGAGATGACGGCGGTGAACGTCACGGGCACCGGGAACGTCATCGAGGCGGCGATCGCCGCGGGCGTGTCGCGGCTCGTGCATACGTCGTCGGTGGTGGCGGTGGGGCTCTCGACCGACGGCCGGCCGTGCGACGAGGCGGCGAGCTGGAACTTCGAGGCGCAGGGGCTGCTCGACGCGTACGCGATCACGAAGCGCCGCGCCGAGGACGTGGTCCACGCGGCGCGCGATCGGCTCGACGCGGTGATCGTGAACCCGACGTACATGCTGGGCCCGCGCGACGCGCGGCCGAGCTCGGGCAAGCTCATCGTCGACGTGGTCCGCCGCCGCGTGCCGGGGTGGACGCCGGGCTACAACAACTTCGTCGACGTGCGCGACGTGGCCCGCGGCATGATCGCGGCGTGGCGCCGCGGCCGCCGCGGCGAGCGCTACATCCTGGCGGGGCACGAGATGACGTACCGCGACGTGATGCGCGAGATCGCGCGCGTCGGCGGGGTCGCGCCGCCCCGGCTCCCCGCGCCGCGGGCGCTCGCGTGGGCGCTCGGCAAGTGGGGCGATCTCGTCGAGCGCCGCGGCGGCGAGCCGCTCGTGAACTCGACGCAGATCCGCTACGCGTACAGCGATCGGTTCCGCTTCCGCAGCGAGAAGGCGGCGACCGAGCTGGGCTACCAGCCAGGCCCGCTCGAGCCGGCGCTCCGCGACGCGATCGCCTGGTTCCGCGCGAACAGGCTGCTCTAGCCGGCGGCGACGGGGCACGGCGACGCGATTGACAAGCCTCGGCGTGCGGGTGAACGTTGCCAGCGTGGGGGGAACACCTCGCGCGTTCCTCGATGCATCGACGGCGATCCGGACGGTCCCGCGCGACGAGCTCTCGGCGGAGCTGCTCCCCGCGCTCACGATCGCCGCGCACCCGAGCCCGGCGCGGGTCGGCGAGCGGCTGCTCCTCGGCGGCCTGGCCGCGGGGCACGAGGTGCTGGTGTCGCGCAGCGCGCCCGAGTTCCTCCGCCCCGGCAGCGTGCTCGGCGCGCCGCTGGCCGATCCGTTCCTGAGCCGGCAGCCGGTCCGGCTCGCGCCGGCGCCGGGCGGCACGATCCGGATCTCGAGCGACGGCGGCACGGCCGTCGCGGTCGGCGGCGCGGCGCCCGGCCCCGCTGTCGTCGGCCCGCTCGCGCCGGGCGCGGGCGTGCCGATCGTCCTGGCGGACCGGATCCTCCTGGTGCTCCACCTCGTGGATCCGAGCGCCGAGGAGGCGACCTACGACGCGATGGACATGGTGGGCAGCGGGCTCGGCATCGCGCGCCTGCGCCGCGCGATCGCGCAGATCGCCGACCTGCGCGTGCCGGTGCTCCTCCGCGGCGAGACGGGCACCGGCAAGGAGCTGGTCGCGCAGGCGCTCCACGCGCGCGGCCCGCGCCGGGCGGGGCCGTTCGTGAGCGTCAACCTGGGCGCGATCTCGAAGGAGCTGGCGGCGGCCGAGCTGTTCGGCGCGGTCCGCGGCGCGTACACGGGCGCGACGCGCGAGCGCGAGGGGCTGTTCCGCGCCGCGCGCGGCGGCACGCTGTTCCTCGACGAGGTCGGCGAGGCCTCGCCCGAGCTGCAGGTGATGCTCCTGCGCGTGCTCGAGACGGGCGAGCTGTACCCGGTGGGCGGCGACGCGCCGCTCGCGACCGACGTCCGCGTGGTCGCCGCGACCGACGCCGACCTCGAGGCGCAGATCCGCGAGGGCCGGTTCAAGGCGCCGCTGCTCCACCGCCTCGCTGGCCACGAGCTGTACCTGCCGCCGCTGCGCGAGCGCGTCGAAGACCTGGGGGTCCTCTTCCACCACTTCGCGCGCGAGGAGCTCGCGGCGGTCGGCGAGGCGCACCGCATGGAGCCGGGCGATCCGCTGGCGGATCCGTGGCTGCCGGCGTCGATCGCGCTCCGCCTCCTGCGCTACCGCTGGCCGGGCAACATCCGCCAGCTCCGCAACGTGACGCGCCAGCTCGTGATCGGCAGCCGCGGCCGCGCGCACCTGCAGATCGAGCCGCGGCTCGCCGCCGAGCTCGACACGGGCGCGCTGCCGGCATCCGCGCACGAGGCGGCGGGCGCGGCGGGCGCAGCAGGCGCAGCGGGCGCGGCGGGCGCAGCGGGCGGCGCGGGGCCACCGCCCGCGTCGCTGCCGCCGACCCCGCAGCCGCGGGCGCGGACGCACCCGCGGGCGAGCACGCACCCGCCGTCGGTCACGCAGCCACCGGCGGTCCGGCGCCGCCCGGCCGAGGTCACCGAGCCGGAGCTGATCGCCGCGCTGCGCGCGAACGCGTGGGACCTCAAGGCGGCGGCGGATCACCTCGGCATCCCGCGCGCGTCGATCTACGACGTGATCGAGCGCTGCCCGAACGTGCGGACGGCCGGCGATCTGACGGCGGAGGAGATCGTGCAGTGCCACCGCGAGTGCGGCGGCGATCTGGAGCTCATGGCGGAGCGGCTCGAGGTCTCGCGCCGCGCGCTCGGGCGCCGCGCGAAGGAGCTGGGGCTCGAGATCATGAAGGGGTGACGCCGTCGCGAAGCCATCGCGCGGGCCGTCACCGGAGCGCGCCCGGCGGCTCGGCGTCGCGCGGCACGCGCGCGAGCTGCGCGCGGAGCTCGTCGCGGAGCGCGCGGGCCTGCGCATCGCCCGGGTCGAGCGCGATGCCGCGCCCGGCCGCCTCGACGCCGCGCACGAGCGGCGCCCAGGTCGCGCCCCCGCCGGAGCGCGCGATCCCGAGCGCGGTCCACTCGAGCTCGGCGCGCGCCGCGTGCACCGCCGGCTCGCTCTCGCCGATGGCAGCGGCGGCCTCGAGCGCCCGCCGGCCCGCGTCCAGATCGGCGGCGCTCGCCGCGCCCTGATCCGCGCGCGCGATGGCGCGGGCGTGCAGGACCTGGCCGCGCAGGAGCGGCACCTCGTAGAGCCACGCGCGCGCGTCGCCGGCCGCGTCGATCCGATCGAGCGCGGCGAGCGCGTCCTCGAACCGGTCCTCGTAGAACGCGATCAGCGCGGCCACGTACGTCGGCGCGGGCACCTCGGCCGTGCCGCTCGCGCGCAGGTAGCGCAGCGCCGGCTCGCGGTGGCGCGCCGCGAGCTCGCGGCGGCGCTCGGCGCGCGCAGCCTCCGGCAGCGCGGCGCGCTCGAGCGCGCGCAGCCCGCGCTGGTAGAGGTGGCCCAGGGCGAGCGCCCGCGCGTACGCGACGCGCGGCTCGCGGTAGCCGCCGTCCCACGCCGCTGCCAGCTCGGCCGCGGCGCGCTCGTCGTCGCCGAGCGCGAGGTGGCCGCGCCCGAGCGCGTAGCGCCCGGGGGCCGCGCCGAGGCCACCGGCGGCGCGGACCTCGGCGCCCAGCTCGTCCATCGCGGCGCGGAGCCGCGCGCGCTCCGGCCGCAGATCGTGCAGCGGCGCGAGCGCCGCGTAGCGCGCCATCGACTCGATCCGCTCGACGCGCTCGGTGAACCGCCGCGCCAGCTCCTCGCGCCGCGCCGCTTGCCGCCGCTCGTGCAGCGCGACGCCGAGCGCGATCGCGACCGCGATCAGCGCCACGGCGATGCCGGCGCACAGCCGCGCGTGGCGGCGCAGCGCGCGGCGCAGCCGGTAGCCGAGCCCGGACGAGGCCCGCGCCACGACCGGCTCGCCGGCGAGGAACCGGCCCAGGTCGTCGGCGAGCTCGCGCGCCGAGTCGTAGCGCTCGGCCGGCGCCTTCTCGAGGCACTTCATCACGATCGCCTCGAGATCCGACGGCACGTCCCGATCGAGCTCGCGCGGCCGCTTCGGCTCGTCGACCGCGAGCCGCGTCAGCACCACCAGCGGGTTCTCCCCCTCGTGCGGCGGCTGCCCCGTCAGCACCGCGTACAGCGTGGCGCCGAGGCTGTACACATCGCTCCGCTGATCGAGCTGCTTCACCTCGCCCTGCGCCTGCTCCGGCGACATGTACTGCGGCGTCCCCAGGATCGCCCCCGACAGCGTCGTGCCGTCCGCCCAGTCGCGCGCCAGCCCGAAATCCAGGACGTACGGCCGCAGCTCTCCGTCGGCGCCGCGCTCCACCATGATGTTCGACGGCTTCAGATCGCGGTGGATGAGGCCGGCCCGGTGCGCCTCCGCTACCCCGAGCGCCGCGCCGCGCATCACGATCGCCGTCTGCTCGACGGTCAGCTCGCGCCCGAGCTCCGACAGCGGCTTGCCGTCGATGTGCTGCATCGCGATGTAGACCCGCCCTCGCACCTCGCCGACCTCGTACACCTGGCACACGCGCTCGTCGTTCACCCGCGCCTGCGCGCGGGCCTCGGCCTCGATCCGCCGCGCCAGCTCCGGCTCCTCGCCGCGCACGAACTTGATGGCGACGTTGCGCCCGAGCCTCACATCACGGGCCAGGAAGACGCGGCCCATGCCGCCCTGCCCGAGCAGCCGGATCGGCTCGTAGCGATCCCAGCCCGGCACCGGGAACACCCCCGACCCGATGGCGGTTCGCCCCGCCTCGTGCGCCGTGTCGTGGCTCCACGTGTCGTCGTTCGCGATCCCGAGCGGTGCGCACGCCTCGCCCGATGCCGTCTTCGCATACTCACCCACGCGCGCGTGCACCGATGCAAATGTCATCCCGGAGGTCTACCCCCGCCGCGCGCAGCAGATCGGGCCCACGCCACCCCCGCCGACGGGTCGGCCGACGCGTCGAGCCATCATCCGACGCGTCGAGCGCGCCGACGGGCGCCGCGGGCGGGAGCGCCGCAGGCCGATACCCGCGTCCTAACCCAACGGGCGTCGAGGCGCGGCTCGGCTCAGCAACCGGAGGATCTCATTGGCAGATCTCAAGACCAGCGCGCCGCTCGCGCGCTTACGTCAGCCCCTCCTACGAGACGCCGGGTCAGATCGTGCGCCCTGCGCGTAGACGCGGGCACACCGGTTGAATTAATGGTTCATCACTGCGGCTGACGAGCGAGGGGCTCTGTCGCCGTGAAACTGCAGCACCATTCGAAGGAGGGGAACTATGACACTCACGAGCATCCAGCAGAACACGGCCGGCACCCAGAAGCCCGATCCGACCGGTAACCCCAAGTGAACCAGGCGAGGTGAGCGATCACCTCGCCGGGTCGCGCGCGGCGCTACCACGCCCGCGCGCCAGCCACCGCTCACGAAGCGCGCGCAGCCGCTCACGGCGCGCGCGCGCTTCGGCGTCGCTCAGATTGGGCGCGTGATCGAGCGCCTCCTCGGCGTGCCCGAGGTGCGCTTTCGGATCGCCGCCCCGATCGAGCTCGACCGTCGCGAAGAAGAGGTGCAGATCCACCAGGTTCTGCCGGTTCATCGGGAGATCGGGCAGGCGCTCGAGCGCCTGCTGGAAGGCGACCTCCGCCGCGCGCGCCGCCGGTAACGGATCGACGCTGTGGGCCGCCTGGTACTCGGCGCGCTCCAGCAAGGCGGCCCCGAGGTTCGTGTAGCCGTACCCTTGATCGGGTGCGATCTCCACGGCGCGGCGCGCCGCGGCTTCGGCCAAGGCCAGGGCGGGCAGCGGATCGCCTCCGCGCCTCCGCGTCTCCTTGGCCTCCTCGACATGCTCGACGCTGATCGCGATCGGGAAGTACGAGTTGCCGGGGCTCACCGCCGCGCCTTGCTGGTAGAGCGCGATCGCCTGCGCGCGCTCGCGGGCCGGATCGCCCCCGCGCTCCTGCTCGCGGTGCGCGAGCTGCGAGCGCACGTCGCCCTCGTAGAGGTACGTCAGGTAGTTGGTCCGATCGAGCGCGCGCCCGCGCGCCAGCGCGTCGCGGGCCGCCGCGAGGTCGCGATCTGGATCCTGAGCGCCCGGCCGCGACGCCCGGCGGCGGTAGCTGTCGCCGAGGTTCAGCCAGGCCATGCCGAGCCGGTCGTCGCTCCGGACTGCCTGCTCGTAGGCACCGATCGCCTGGCGCCGGTGCGTCGACGAGTCCTGGCCGACGCGATCCTGGTAGTTCGCCCAGACCGCGTGGATGAGGCCGAGGCGGAGGTAGAAGTCGGCGTCGCGCTCAGCCTCCGGAATCGCGTCGAGGATCGCGACCGCCTGACCGAGCTGCTCGCCTGGGTCCCGGCCCCGGCCCTGGTTCGCCTCGCCCCACTGCTTGTAAATGTCGACCAGCGCGAGCCGCGCCGCGCGGCTCGTCGGGTCGAGCGCGAGGGCGCGCCGGGCATCGGCGACCGCCTCCGTCAGGAGCTGCGTGACGTCCTCGCCGCGCCGGTCGCGGTGCTCGGCGAGCCCCCGCCGCAGGCGCGCGCGCAGCGCCAGCGCGCCGGCGTCGTCGGGCAGGAGCATGAGCACCCGCTCGGCGGCGGCCACGCCGCGCGAGAACGGCGCGTCGACGGCGCCGCCGCCATAGATCTCCCGCCACAGCGCGGTCAGCTCCAGCTCGGCGCGCGCGCGGTGCACCGCCGGCACGCTCTCGCCGACGGCGGCCGCGGCGTCGAGCACGCCCCGCGCCGCCTCGAGATCGGCGGCGGCCGCGGCCGGATCGGTGCGCGACTCGGCGCGCGCGTGCAGGACCTCGCCGCGGAGCAGCGGCGCCTCGTAGAACCACGCGCGCGTGTCGCCGGCTCGCTCGAGCGCGTCGAGCTGTGCCAGCGCGGCGTCGAAGCTGCCCTCGTAGAAGGCGATCAGCGCCGCCACGTGCGCGGACGGCACCTCGGGCCCCTCGCTCTCGCGCAGGGCGGCCAGCACCGGCTCGCGGAGCTGCTGCTCGACCTCGCGGCGCCGCGCGGCGCGCCGCTCGGCGGACAGATCGGATCGCTCCACCTCGCGCAGCGCGCGCTGGTAGAGCCGGCCCCGGGCCAGCGCCAGCGCGTAGGCGACGCGCGGCGCGCGGAAGCCGCGCTGCCACGCGGCCGCGAGCTCGTCCGCGGCGCGCGCGTCGTCGTCGAGCGCGAGGTGGCCGCGCCCGAGCGCGTAGTGCCCCGGCCCCGCGGCGAGATCGCCCGCGGCGCGGACCTCGGCGAAGAGCTCGTCCATCGCGCCGCGGATGCGGGCTCGATCGGGCCGCAGGTCGTGCGCGGGCGCGAGCGCCGCGTAGCGCGCCATCGACTCGATCCGCTCGACGCGCTCGGTGAACCGCCGCGCCAGCTCCTCGCGCCGCGCCGCCAGCCAGCGCTCGCGCACCGCGAAGCCGAGCGCGATCGCCACCGCGATCAGCGCCACGGCGACGCCGGCGACCAGCCGCGCGTGCCGGCGCAGCGCCTTGCGCAGCCGGTAGCCGAGCCCGGCCGAGGCCCGGGCCGCGACCGGCTCGCCGGCCAGAAACCGCCCCAGATCGTCGGCGAGCGCGCGCGCCGAGTCGTAGCGCGCCGCCCGCTCCTTCTCGAGGCACTTCATGACGATCGCCTCGAGATCCGACGGCACGTCTCGATCGATCGCCCGCGGGCGCTGCGGCTCGTAGCTGGGGACCCGGGACAGGATCTCGAGCGGGTTCGTGCCCGCGATCGGCGGCTGCTCGGTGAGCATCGCGTAGAGCGTGGCGCCGAGGCTGTAGACGTCCGCGCGCCGATCGAGCCGGGCCACCTCGCCGCGCGCCTGCTCCGGCGACATGAACTGCGGCGTCCCCAGCACCGTGCCCGTCATCGTCGTGCCCTCGGTCCAGTCGCGCGCCAGCCCGAAGTCCATGACGAACGGCCGAAGCGCCCCGTCGACGTCACGCTCCACCATGATGTTCGACGGCTTCACGTCGCGGTGGATCAGCCCGACCCGGTGCGCCTCGGCGATCCCGAGCGCCGCCCCGCGCATCACGAGCGCCTTCTGCTCGACCGTCAGCTCGCGCGCCAGGTCCGACAGCGGCCTGCCGTCGATGTGCTGCATCGCGATGTAGACCCGGCCTCGCACCTCGCCGACCTCGTACACCTTGCACACCCGCTCGTCGTTCACCCGCGCCTGCGCGCGGGCCTCGGCGACGATCCGGCGCGCGTACTCGGGATCGTCGCCGCGCACGAACTTGATGGCGACGTTCCTGCCGAGCCGCAGGTCCTTGGCCAGGAACACGCGCCCCATGCCGCCCTTGCCGAGCAGCCGGATCGGCTCGAACCGGTCCCAGCCCGGCACCGGGAACGCATCTGGCCCTTCGTTGCCGCTCGCGCCGTCTGTGTCGGTCGTGCCAGTCGTGCCGGCCACCCCGGCCACGCCGGTCGCGCCGGTCGCCGAGCCGCCGCGCGCCGGATGGTAGTTCCACGTATCGTCGTGCCCGATCTGGCGCACGGTCGGCTGCTCGCGGAAGCCCGGCCGGGTCCGATCGGCGGCCGAATCGGCGGCCGAATCGTCAGCGGGCGCCGCTCCCGGGCGCTGCCTCCCGGTCGGCACCTCGTTCAGCTCCTCGGCCTCTTCGTCCACGCGCGCGCGCAGCGATGCAAACGTCGCTCCCGAGATCCGCCCTTCCGAGTGCAGCCGCTCGAGCACGCCTTGCCCCGCGCGCGCCGCCTCGTCACCCAGGGCGCGCGCCTCCGCGCCCGAGACGAGTCCCTCGGCGACCGCGATCCGGAGCGCGAGCTCATCGGCCGATCCCATCGCGCCCAGCATAGCCAGATCTGCGCCGGGCGGCGCGCCGAAGCCGCCGGTTCGCCCGCGCAGGAACGCGGCTCAGCGCCGGGGGCCGCCGTCGCGCGGCGCGAGGTACTCGTGGCCGCGCGCCATGAGGCCGCGGAAGCCCTCGAGATCGCCGGCGCGCACGACGGAGCGCAGCCGCTCGACGGCGTAGAGCAGCGCGGCGAGCGACTCGGTGCCGTAGTCGTTGAGCGCCTGGATCTCGAAGTACATGTCCGGGTTCTCGCGCGCCACCCGGGCCGCCACGCCGAGCTGCGCGTCGAACGTCGTCGACGACAGGGTCGCGAGCCGGGGCGCCGCCTCGCCGCTCTCGGCGAGCGCCGTGAAGAACGCGATGTTGAGCGCGTGCGAGAGCCCCAGGACGTACGCGATCAGCCGGTCGTGGCTCTCGAGGTCCATCTCGACGAGCGTCGCCATCGTCGGCTCGAACAGCGCGCGCGCCGCCGCCGTCGCCTGGGGCGCGCCGAGATCGATGAAGATCACGTGCCGCCCGCTCAGGAGCTCGGTGTCGGGCCCGAACATCGGGTGCACCGACGTGACGTTGCCGCCGGCCGCGCGCAGCGCGTGGAGCCCCTTGCGCAGCGGGCTCTTCAAGGAGCCGACGTCGAACACGACGCCCGGCGGCGGCGCCTTCGCCAGCTCCTCGAGGATCGCCGCCGTCGCCGGCATCGGCGCGGCGAGCACGATCAGCTCGTGATCGAGCCGGGCCGCGCGCCAGTCGCGGTGGTGGACGATGCCGGGGAGCGGGCCGCCCGCGGGCTCCGCCGGGTCGGCGATCTCGACGGTGAAGCCCTGCGCGCCGAGGTAGCGCACGAACCAGCGACCCATGTGCCCGGCGCCGCCGATCACGAGCACGCGGCGGCCGCTGCCCTCGCCCTTGGTCGCGACCGTGTCCTTCTCCTGGATCGTGAGCGAGCCGCGGATCAGCGCGAGGATCAGCTCCTCGCCCAGATCCGGCGACAGGCCGTGATCGACCGCCGCCGCGCGCGCCCGCTGCACGACCTCGCGCTCCTGGCGGTAGTCGCGCGTCGGGATGTTCGCCTCGCGCTTGACCTGGCCGATCTTCTGCGCGAGCGCCTGGCGCCGCGCGACCAGCTGGAAGATCTCGCGATCGATCTGGCCGAGCTCGGTGCGCAGCGGATCGAGGCGGGCGCGGAGCGGGTCAGCGGCAGCGGCAGCAGCGGCGGCAGTAGCAGCGGCAGCGGCAGCAGCAGCGGCAGCGGGATCGTCGGCGTCGTTCGCGGACATGCCGGCGAACGTACGCCAGATCGGCGCCGCGCGGCGCTACGGCCGGCGCGCCACGACGACCTTCGCCACGAGGTGCGACTCGACGCGCTCCACCGCGAAGCCCGCCTCGGCGAGGACAGCCGCCAGATCGTCCTCGAGGTACTTGGCGTAGAACGGCTCGTGGAACTCGCGCGGGAACTGCCGCAGCGCGGACGCGATCTCGGCGCTCTCGGCGAGCTGCGCCGAGTCCTCGATCACGACGAGGCCGCCCGGGCGGACCACGCGAAAAAGCTCGCGCACCACGTTGCGGCGCGCGTTGTGCGGCAGCTCGTGGAACAGGTAGACGCTCGTCGCGACATCGAACGCGCCGTCGGCGAACGGCAGGTGCTCGGCGTTCTCCACGGCGAGCGCGAGCTCGCCCACGTCCGCCAGCCGGCGGCGCGCCGTCCGGACGTACGCCGGCGACAGATCGATCCCCCACAGCCGCAGCGCCGGGTGCGCGCGCCAGAGCTGGTGCAAGGTCCGCCCCGTGCCGCACGCCACGTCGAGGAGCCGCACGCGCTCGGCGCCGCCGGCCTCTCGCACGAAGCGCGTGATCGGCGGGATGATCTGCCGCCGCATGACGTCGGCGGTGCCGCGGAACAGGAGCTCCACGCCGAGCTCGTACACCAGGGCGGAGTGCTCGCTGAAGTAGCCGTCCGTCTGCCAGTGGAACGCGCGCCGGTAGTAGGCCGGGAAGCGCTGCTTGTCGACCGCCGGGATGTCGGCGTAGTCGCCGCGCTTCATCCGGCGCATGATGCGCGGCGTGTCGCGGACGAGCCGCGGCAGCGCGCGCGCGTAGCGGCCGAACGGGATGTCGAACAGAAGCTCGCGCGGGTACAGCCCCGCGTCGACGTTCGCGAGATCGCGGGCGTGCAGCTCCTCGCGCCGCCGCAGGAGCGCGCGCACCTCGGGGCCCGGGATCACGGGCCGCGGCGTGCGCGACATGAGCCGCGCCGCCTCCTGCATCACGGTCGCGTTGATGAGGAGGGACAGGTGCTGGGAGTGATACGCGAAGCGATCGAGGCGCGACAGCATGAGAGCCTCCGTCCCGAGAGCTTAGCCCGCGCGCCCCGCTCGGCGAGCTTAGCGGCGCCGCCGCGGCGGCCGCCGGAGCAGCAAGATACCGACGCCGAGGACGAGCAGCATCGCACCGGGCGCTGGCGTCCCACTGACCTTGCAGCAGCCGCCGTCCGAACCGCCGCCCGCCGGCATATCGCGCGTGATCATGCACTCGGGGTGGGTCGGCCCCGGATCGCAGCCGAGCTGCATGCACAGGCCGCACCACAGCTCGGTGTCGCAGCGCTCCTTCTGGACCGAGCCGCCCGTGCACGCGACCGGCCCCTTCATCTCCTGGTACTTCATCACCGGCTGCCACGAGGCCAGGGTGGTGGTCTTCATGATCCCGTAGCCGTCCGACGGCGTCCCCAGGGTGCCGTAGTTCTGCGTGCACGCCCAGAGCTCGCCCGCCGAGTTCTCCGCGAGGCAGTTGATGTGCGGCGCGCCGGGGATATCGATCCAGGTCGTGCCGTTGTCGCTCGAGCGCACCGCGCCCAGCGCCTGCGTGGCGGCCACGAGCTCGCCGTTCTTGCGCACCACGAACGCGATCGCGCCGCCCTTCCCGAGGACGCGCGTCCAGCTCTGGCCCTTGTCGGTGCTGCGGTAGATCGCGTCGGAGAGCGCGTTGTCCTCGAGCTTGACGCGCGCGAACACCAGGTCCGGGTTCGTGGGCGAGATGCCGGCGATCTCGATCGTCGAGAGCGGCATCGTCACGAACTGGGCGGTCGGCAGCGCCGACCAGGTCTGGCCCCCGTCCTCCGAGCGGAACAGGAGGAAGATCTTCTTCATCTCGCTGCCCACCAGGACGAACCGGTAGCCCGCCAGGTAGAGGCGGTTTGCGTCCGACGGCGCCACCTCGAGCGACTGCCACCAGTCGTCCGGGACGCCCGGCTGGTTCGCCGACGCCGTCCACGTCATGCCGTCGTCGGTGCTGCGGTAGATCTTCGAGTCGCCGACGGTCGCGCCCGACCTCTCGGCCGCGCCGTAGTAGAGCTTGCCGTCCGGGGACTGCGCGATCGTGGACACGAACGTCGTGTTGATCGGCTCGCCGAACGAGCACCCGTCGCGCTGCACCTTCATGCCGTCGAACGTCGTCGCGAACAGCGCGCCGCTCGTCGTGAACACGTAGTCGGGATCGTACGTGCCCCCGTAGCCGATCGCGTCCTCGCACACCCAGTACCAGGTCGCGCCGCCGTCGCGCGAAACCACGAGCCCGAACGTCAGGCCCGCGATGATCTCTTGCTCCATCCCGCGGCGAAAATTGATGGTCGAGGTCCCGGGCGAGCGTCCGTTCGCGGACGCGTCGGGGCCCATCAGGCCCATCAGGAGGGACGCGAGCAAGACGCAAAAGGCGAGGAGGTACCGTCGAACCATGCCCCAGCCTATCGCGGCCCGGCCGCGCCGGGGAGCGCCAAGGGCGTGGCGAACCTCACGCACCGGTCGGCTGCAAGAGGCCAATTTCCCGGAGCCGCTGGGACAGGTACTCGCCGGCCGTGATCCGAGGGTATCGTGCCTTACCGCCCGTCCGGGCGATGCACGACGGCAGCGGCGACAGATCGACGTCCCGGCGCGCGTGCACGAAGCACGGCATCGAGAACCGCTCGCTCGCCGGATCGCCCGGATTCACGACCCGGTGCGTGGTGCTGCGGAACAGTCCGTTCGTCGCGTTCTGGAGCATGTCGGCGGCGTCGACGACGATCGTGTCGAAGCCGGTGTGCACCGGCCGCCACGCACCGTCGCGGCCGAGGAGCTCCAGGCCCTCGGCCGTCGCGCCCGAGAGCAGCGTGATGAGGTTGATGTCCTCGTGCGCGGCGCTGCGCACGGAACCCGGCGCCGCGTCCGGCGCCGCGATCGGCGGGTAGTACAGCACGCGGACGATCGTGTCGCTGTCGGTCGTCATGTCGCGGAACCGGCCCGCCGGCTCGTCCAGGTACGCGGCGCACGCCTCGAGCAGGACGCCGCCCAGCCCGTCGAGGTGGCGATACAGTTCGGTGAGCGTCGGGCCGAACGCCGGCACCTCCGCCGGCCAGAAGTTCGGCCCGTAGAGCCGGTGCACCGGGTGATCGTCGGGCACGTCGGGCCGGCCGATCTGCCAGAACTCCTTCAGATCGGGCGCCGGCGAGTCCTTGGCGTGCTCGGTGCCAAAGCCCGTGAACCCGCGCTGGCCGTGCTTCGCCGGATCGTGGTAGCGGGCCTTCACCGCGGGCGGGAGGTGGAAGAACGCGCGCGCCACGTCGTACGCGCGGTGCACCAGCTCGTCGGGGACGCCGTGGTGGACCACCGCGAAGAAGCCGATGTCGGCGAGCGACTCGCCGACGCCGCGCACGAAGTCACGGCGCCGCGCGCCGCCCGCGGTCCAGTCGCGGAGATCGACGACGGGGATGTTCTGCTCTGGCACGCGGCGCAGTATGGCCGATGCTCTGCGCCTGCGCCCGCGCCCGCGCCCGCGGCCGCAGCGCCCGGACGAGCGCCGCCACCCGCGCCGGCGCCTCGGCGAGGCGGAGCTTGTCCGCGCGGGGCAGCTGCTTGATCGCGCGCTCGAGGCGGAGCGCCGTGCCCTGATCGCGGCAGCGCCGGACGAGCAGCACCGCGAGCGGGCCGCGGCTGCGCGTGTACTTGGCCCCGGTGCCCGCGTCGTGCTGCGCGATGCGGGCGGCGACGTCGCGCGCGATGCCGCAGTACAGCGTGCCGTCGGCGCAGCGCGCGAGGTAGACGAACCAGGCCGAGCCGGCGGCCCTAGCCAACCTTGTGCTCGATCTCCGGCGGCGAGGCGAAGAACCGGTTGCGCCGCGGATCGTTGAAGCGCCGGTAGTCGATCAGCCACGGCGTGACCTGCGCGCCGCCGTTCTCGATCCGGATCGTCGCCGCCATCGGCGTCACCGTACGGTAGCTCGAGTCGGGCGGCAGATCCTCGTTGTCGGCGCCGCCCGCCGAGAACAGGGAGATCAGCGAGGCCGTGTCGCCGTACATCGGCCGGAAGCCCGAGTCCACCTTCTCGTGGCCGCGCACCATCATCGAGCAGCCGAGCCGGCTCATGAACGCCTCGAACTGCCGCCTGCCGAACGGGAACCGCGCGTTCTGCGCCTGCAGATCGTCGGGGATGACGTCGGCGGAGGACGGATCGCTCCACAGCATCTGGAACCGGATCTCCGGATCGTTGAGCGCCGCCAGGTCGGTGATCTTCGTCCGGATGTCGACGTCGCGCGGGATGCCCGCGTGGACGAACATGAGATCGTCGAAGAACAGGACGCTCGGCAGCTCCTCGAACATGCGCATGTACTCGGCGAACACCTCGCCCGGCATGTGGCTCGCGAGCGTGTTGATCGCCTCGGCCGGCTTGACGCCGCCGTAGATGCGGCCGCGGTACTCGATGTAGTACTCGTGGTTGCCGCGGAGCGGGAACACGTGCTCGGGCGCGGCGAGGAACAGCTGCATCACCGCGCGCAGGACGCCGTTGTAGCTGAACCGCCCGCGATCGATGTAGTCGCCGAGCAGGACGAGCTTGGGCTCCGGGAGCCTCGGGTCTGCCTTCCACGCCTCGACCTTCGCGAAGAAGTCGGCCTGGAGCAGCGCGCCCTTCAGGCAGCTGTAGCAGCCGTGCAGATCGCCCAGCACCGTGAGCTCGTAGACCCGGCCCGGCTGCGCCGGGTGCATGTAGACGAAGCCGTCGAGGAACGGCGCCTGCCCGGCGAAGTCCGCGACCGTCTTCTTGCCCGCGAGCTTGCCGGCGCCGGCGCGCCGCTGCTCGGCGAGCGCGGCGGTGAACCGCTTCATGAGATCGAGGTCCGCGGCCGTCTGCTGGCGGAGCCGCTTCGGATCGGCGGAGTAGTGCTGCTCGAAGCCCACGAAGAACGGGTGATCCTCGAGGCGCGGCGAGAGCGCGGTCGGGTCCTCGATCGCGACCCGGCTCCCCGACAGGATCTCGATGTCCTCGGCCGAGAGCGGCGTCTCGGTCGCGTTCAGCAGGTTGTCGAGCTCGGCGCGGAACTTCGCCTCGGCCGGGTGGAGGCTGCCGTCGGCGTAGATGAGCTCGTCGATCGTCTTCAAGAGCTCGCGCTGGTTGTCGCGGTCAAAGCTTCGGAAGATCTCGTAGCTCCGCAGCTTGATCTTGGCGTAGACGAACTTCTCGACGTCCTCGCCGTCGGCGACCGCCTCCTCGAACAGCTCCTTGATGTTGCGATCGATCTGCTCGAACACCTCGAGGAAGTGCACGACGAACTTGGCCACCACCTCGTCGCGCGTCTTGGCATCGGCGTCCGGCAGCGCGGCGGCCGCGCGCGCCGTCACGAGCTGGCGGATGTAGATGCGGATGAACCGAACGCCGTCAAGTAGAAGATGATGGCGTTCATCTGCTGCTCGGCGACGTCGGGGTCCGTACTGAAGGTGAGCATCGACCCGGCGAGCTTGCCCCTTTCGTGATCCCTGGTGCAAGCGCTGGTATCATCCGAGCCGTGCGCATCGCCCGGGCCACCGCGCTAGCGATCCTCTGCTCGCCTCTCTGCTCCTCATTGCTGGGGTCCGTGTCGCTGGTGTCCATCGCCAGCGCCGACGAGACGAGCGCCGACACAGGCGAAGCGGAGGCGGAGGTGGAGACATTCGCGCCGATCGAGCCAGGCGCGCCGCGGCCGATCGAGCTGAGCGGCTTCGCCGGCTACACCTCGTTCGGCGACAGCGAGCTCGGCAACTCGTGGGCGCCCGAGCAGGTGCCCGGCGCCTCGGCCGTCGTCGGCGCGCGGCTCGGCTGGCTCGCCGTGCCCACGCTCGTGCGGAGCGGCCCGATCGAGCTGTCGCTCACGCTCGAGGCCGAGCTCGCGCTGGCCACCGCGTCCACCGGCTCGTCGGGCGAGACGAGCGGCCGCATGTCGTACTTCGCGCCGGTCTTCGGCTGGCGGGCGCACGCGCGCTTCCGGCAGCCGCTGTGGCCCGAGACGCTGGAGCGCAGGCTCGCGCTGCACGTCGTGCTCGGCGGCGGCGGCGCCACCGTCGCGTCGTCGTCGCCGTTCATGGCGAAGGAGACCGATCCGGTCGCGTATGCCGGCGTCGGCTTCACGCTCGCGTTCTCGGGCCGCTGGCAGCTCCGCCTCGACGGCCGCCAGGGCGTCATGCCCGGCCGCTCGAGCCGTATCACGCGCTCGACCGAGCTGCAGGTCGGGTTGATCGCGAGGTTCGGGGGCAAAGGGGAGCGGCGCGTGCCCGTCGTGCAGGCGCAGCCCGGCGCGGGCGGCACGGTCGCCATCGGCGACGTGACGGCCCCCGCGCAGGACGACAAGGACAGCGACAGCGACGGCGTGCCCGATCGCCTCGATCGCTGCCCCGACCAGGCCGAGTCGGAGAACGGCGTGGACGACGCCGACGGCTGCCCCGAGCCCGATCCCGACGACGACGAGATCGTCGGCGAGCTCGACGCGTGCCCGGACGATCCCGAGGACACCGACCGCTTCGAGGACGAGGACGGCTGCCCCGACCTCGACAACGACCGCGACGGCCTCGAGGACACCAAGGACGCGTGCCCGAACGAGCCCGAGACGCGCAACGGCATCGGCGACGCCGACGGCTGCCCCGACGAGATCCCCGAGACCGTCACGCGCGCCCTCGCGGCCGCCTCCGCCGTGACCTTCGAGCGCGGCCGCGCCCGCGTCACGCCTGCCGCGAAGAAGGCGCTCGCGCCCGTGCTCGCGGTGCTCCAGGCGCAGTCCGACGTGGCGATCTCGATCGCCGGCACGCCCGACCCTGCCGGCGGCGGCGACGAGCTCGCCAAGCGCCGCGCCGACGCCGTGAAGTGGCACCTCGTCGACCAGGGCATCGCCGAGGACCGGCTCGAAACGTCGGCCCGCGCCCCGGAGGGCGGCGCGAAGGCGCCGTCGATCGTGATCACGCTCCGCCAGCCCAAGCCGTAGCGGGCGCGGGCGCTCGATGACCGCGCACCCGCTGCTCTACGAGGTCCACGCCCGGCAGTGGCTCGCGGAGCTCGGCGCGCGCACGCTCGACGCCGCCTCGGAGGACACGCTCGACGAGCTCGCCCGCCGCGGCGTCACGTACCTCTGGCTGATGGGCGTGTGGTCGATCGGGCCGCGCGCGCGCGCGCAGGCCGCCACGCACGCCGGGCTGCGCGCGGACTACGGCGCCGCGCTGCCCGGCTGGACCGACGCCGACATCCGCGGCTCGCCGTACGCGATCGCCGACTACCAGGTCGCGGCCGACCTCGGCGGCGAGGCCGCGCTCGCGGCGCTGCGCGCGCGGCTGCACCGCCGCGGCATCGGCGTGCTCCTCGACTTCGTGCCGAACCACACCGGCCTCGATCACGGCTGGCTCGCGGCGCACCCCGCGCGGTACGTGTCCGCCGCACGCGCGTTCCCCGACTCGTTCCCGAGCGGCGGGCGGTTCGTCGCGCACGGCAAGGATCCGTACTTCCCCGGCTGGACGGACACCGCGCAGCTCGAGTACCGGCGCGGCGAGACGCGCGCCGCGATGCGCGACCAGCTCGCGTCGGTCGCCGAGCGCTGCGACGGCGTCCGCTGCGACATGGCGATGCTCGCGCTCTCCGACGTGTTCGCGCGCACGTGGCAGCACGTGCCCGTCGAGCCCGACGGCGACGGCGCCGCCAGCGAGGGAAGCTTTGGCGAATTCTGGTCCGATGCGATCGCCCACGTCCGCCGCACGCACGGCACATTCACGTTCCTCGCCGAGGCGTACTGGGGGCTCGAGGGCCGGCTGTGCGAGCTCGGCTTCGACTACGCCTACGACAAGCAGCTCTACGATCTCCTCGTCCATGATCGGCCGTGGGACGTCCAGCCGCACCTGCTCGGCCTCGGGCCCCACACCGCGCGCCGCGCGCACTTCCTCGAGAACCACGACGAGCCGCGGGCCGCGGCGGCGGTCGCGCCCGATCTCCACCGCGCCGCCGCCCTCTTGACGCTCGGACTCCCCGGCATGCGCTTTTTGCACCACGGCCAGCTCATCGGCGCGCGCCGGTTCGCGCGCATCCAGCTCGGGCGGCGCGCCGAGGAGCCGCGCGACGCCGCGATCGCCGCGCTCTACGATCCGCTGCTCGCGGCGCTCGGGGCCTCGCTCGTCGGCCGGGGCGACGCGCGGCTCCTCGCGCCGCGCCGCGCGTGGGACGACAACCCGACCGCCGCCTGCTTCACCGTCGTGCAGTGGCGCTCACCCGGCGCCGACGATCGCTTCGACCTCGTCGTCGTCAATCTGGCGCCGCACCGCGCGCAGTGCCGGGTCGTGCCCGAGGTGCCCGGCCTCGCGGAGCATGCCTGGCAGCTCACTGATCGGCTCGGCGACGAGCGCTGGCTGCGCGACGGCCACGAGCTCGCTGCCGCCGGCCTCTACCTCGATCTGCCGGCGCGCGGCGCGCAGCTCTTCGAGGTGCGCCGCTAACCTCTTCTGGAGCGAAAATCTCTGCTCGCGCGGGAGGGCCGGTGCGGTGCGCTCCGGGTCCTTCTCATGTCGGGGGCATCTCACTGCTCTCTACCCGAACCCTGGAGCATTCCAGTTAAAGTAAGTGTCAAACTCTCGTAAGGGAACACCATAGGAGTATCTGGATCAGAGCAGCCTTTCCTATCTTGCATTGCGCAAGCGGGCCGCACGCGATCGACGCCGGCAACACGCGCGCGCTCCAAGCGGCTCTCAGAGCAGACGCGAGCCTGCCACCGATGACGAAGCACACCATCCTGTTTCTGGCTGCCCATCCGTACGGAACCGGCCAGGACGGTCTCGACCCGCAAGCGAGGCGAGGCACACTCGACCAGGAGGCGAGGGCGATCCGGCAGGAGCTGAAGCTCAGCGGTTACCGGGATCGATTCGAACTCGTAACCCGGTGGGCGGCAGAGCCGCATGATCTGCTCCGTGAGCTGCGCGCCCTCAAACCGACGGTGGTCCACTTCAGCGGCCACGGCGGCCCGGGCGGTCTGTTCTTCCAGGCCCCGAATGGCGAAGCTCGGGCCGTCTCGCCCGCGGCCATCGCGGAGACACTCGGCGCCGCGGGCGGCTCGGTCAGGTTGATCGTCCTGAGCGCGTGCTACAGTGAAGCGCCGGCCGAGGCGCTGCTCGCGCACGTTGACTGCGTCGTCGGGATGAGTGGCGCGCTCCACGACGACATAGCCAGAGCCTTCGCGATCGGCTTCTATGGCGCCCTTGGCGATCAGGAGTCGATCGCCGCGGCGTACCGGCACGGGAACGCTGCGATCAGCCTGGAGGGGCTGTCCGACGCGGATCGTCCGCAGCTCAAGGTCCGCGCGGGGGCCGACGCCGCCCGGATCGTCCTGGCGGCCGCGGCTCCGGAGGTTCATGTGGCACTGCCCTGTCCGTATCCGGGGATGCGGCCGTACACGGCGGACGACGCGGAGTACTTTCACGGCCGCGGCGTAGAGATCGACGAGCTGATCGGTCGGCTGCGGACCGGCGAGCGCGAGATCTACGTCATCGGTCCGTCCGGCTCCGGAAAGTCGTCGCTGGTCGCGGCGGGGGTCCTGCCGCGGCTTGCCCGCGGGGTGGCGGGGCTCGGGCCGTTCGTCGTTCGATCGATGCGGCCCGGCGAGCATCCGGCCGCGCGGCTGGATGAGCTGCTCGAGCTCTCCGATCTAAAGCTCACCGCACCGGCGGATGCCATCGCTGCGCTGCTCGCGGGCCGCGCCCTCAGCTCGTCGGTGCTGATCTTGATCGATCAGCTCGAGGAGCTGTTCGCACAGGCGGACGCCGGCGAGCGGGAACGGTTCCTGAGCGCGCTCGCTGCGCTGCGGGCCGCGCCCCGCTGCGTGGTCGTCTTCACGCTGCGCGCTGACTTCTTCGGCGCCTTCATGGAGAGCCCGCTGTGGACGGATCGCCACGGCCGGATCTCGCGTATCGAGGTAGCCCCCTTGCGCGGCGAGGCGCTGAACGAGGCGATCGTGCTCCCGGCACGCGACCTCGGGGTCAGCGTCGAGCCCGAGCTGATCGAGCGGTTGCTCGCCGACGCGGGATCCGAGCCGGGGATTCTCCCGCTCCTGCAGGAGACCCTGGTCCAGCTCTGGGAACGGCGGCAAGGCCAGACCCTCACGCTGGCCGACTACCAGGCGCTGGGCGACCGCGACCGAAGTGGTCTCGCCGTCGCGCTCTCGCGTCGCGCCGACGCCCTCCTGCGCGATCTGACCCGGGCGCAGGAGGCAATCGCCCGCCGCATCTTGCTTCGGTTGATCAACTTCGGCGAGGGTCGCTCGGACACCCGGCGACAGCAACCGCGCTCGAAGCTACGGGCTACCGATGACGATGCCGTCGACTTCGACATCGTCCTCCGGAGGCTGATCACCGATCGTCTGCTCACCGCGGACGAGGATGAACACGGTGGAGAGGCGCGCGTCGACCTCGCGCACGAGGTCATGATCGCCGCCTGGCCGACGCTGGCAGGTTGGATCCATATTCACCGCGCGGAGGAGCAGCGCCGCCGCCAGCTCGAAGCAGCGGCGCTGCAGTGGGTGGAGCACGGACGCGGCGCGCGTGGTCTGCTCGATCCGATCGAGCTCGCCGAGGCCGAGGCCGAGGCATGGCAGCGGACCGACACCGCCCGCGAGCTCGGGCAGAGCGCCGACGTTGCAACGCTGGTCTCGGCCAGCCGGGCCGCGTACGACAAACAGCGGAGGCGGCGCCATGGTCTCGTATGGGGTGCATTCTCCGCGCTGGCGGTCTTTGCCGTCATCGCGACTCTCGCGGTCACAGCGCGTTATGAGGCTAATCGGGCCGAGGCCGGCGAGCGCGAAATTCAGCGTCTAATGGCGCAGTCGTACAAGGAAACGGGCCGACAACAATTGCTCGAGGGGTACCCACAGGAGGCAATGCCCTACCTTATGGCCGCACGGCAGAAAGGCGAGAAGGGGGAGTCGATCAGGATGCTGATCTGGATGGCGGCCCGCTCCTTGCCGCTCATTCCCCCGCTCGCGCATCAGGGAGGGGTGTTGAGCGCCGCGTTCAGCCCGGACGGCACCCGCGTCGTCACCGCGAGCGACGACCACACCGCGCGGGTCTGGGACGCCGCCACTGGCAAGCTCCTCGCACCCGCGCTCACGCATCAGGGACCTGTGAGGAGCGCCGCGTTCAGCCCGGACGGCACCCGCGTCGTCACCGCGAGCGACGATCGCACCGCGCGGGTCTGGGACGCCGTAACCGGCATGCCCCTCGCACCCGCGCTCGCGCATCAGGAGTCGGTGGTGAGCGCCACGTTCAGCCCCGACAGCACCCGCGTCGTCGTCGCGAGCTACGACAATACCGCGCGGGTCTGGGACGCCGCCACCGGCAAGCCCCTCACACCCCCGCTTCAGCATCAGGGATTGGTGAGAAGCGCCGCGTTCAGCCCCGATGGCACCCGCGTCGTCACCGCGAGCGAAGACTACACCGCACAGGTCTGGGACGCCGCCACCGGCAAGCCCCTCACACCTCCACTCGAGCATCAGGAATGGGTGTTAAGGGGCGCGTTCAGCCCCGATGGCACCCGCGTCGTCACCGCGAGCAAAGACAACACCGCGCAGATCTGGGATGCCGCCACCGGTAAGCCCCTCGCACCCGCGCTTCAGCATCAGGGAAGGGTGTCGAGCGCCGCGTTCAGCCCAGACGGCACCTGCGTCGTCACCGCGAGCAAAGACAACACCGCGCAGGTCTGGGACGCCGCGACCGGTAAGCCCCTCGCACCCGCGCTTCAGCATCAGGGGCAGGTATCGAGCGCCACGTTCAGCCCAGACGGCACCCGCGTCGTCACCGCGAGCGACGACCACACCGCACGGGTCTGGGACGCCGCCACCG